>Ga0164243_10009331_pt1 | contig 14289 bp, 14 predicted proteins | sample OricompcompostOP_FD_108781 | JGI IMG/M metagenome (GOLD analysis project Ga0164243, IMG submission 108781) | Organic Plus compost microbial communities from Emeryville, California, USA - Original compost - Organic plus compost (OP) | ecosystem: Engineered > Solid waste > Mixed feedstock >... | reverse complement strand
TGGGGAGCAGCGCCCGTCGTCACGTCCGACCACGATCGCGCCGCTTCCCGGAACGCAGTGGCGGACATCCACACCATCGGGAGCAACCATGCGTACCATCCACCGTTACCTCGAGGCCGAGAAGGCCCGTCGCGAGGAGACCGGCGAGGCCGGCTTCTCGCTCATTGAGCTCATCATCGTCGTCGTGATCCTCGGCATCCTCGCCGCGATCGCGATTCCGATCTTCCTGAACATCCAGAACGACGCCAAACAGAATGCTGCGGCAGCGGCTGCTGGCAACGCCGCTAGCCAGGCGGCAGCTCAACTTGCACAAGATCAGACGCCGTCGTTCGCGAACTTCAAGGATGCTGATTCGACTCCGACTATCACCTACACCGATGAGGCAAAGAAGCTCGATACGTTTTGTGTCAGCGTCATTGTGAGCGGCGTCACGGCGCAAGCCGGCCCCGGCTGCACTACGCCGGACGCCGGCTGACGACCCGCGCTTCCCGGGGCGGCGCCGCCCGATCGCCGGCCCCGGGACGGCGCGGCCCTCGCTCGTGCGGAGGGATGAGCACGCATGCGTCATCATGAGACAGTGGGCGGCGACAAGGGCGGCGGGTTCAGCCTCGTCGAACTGGTCATCGCCATGTTCCTGCTCGCGGTGATCGCGCTGGCACTCCTCCCGCTCCTGGTCGGAGTCACCCGTACCAGTTCGACGAACCGGGAGCTCGTGGCCGCGACGAACCTCGCGAACGCGCAGGTCGCGGCCATCCGAGCGCAGCATCCCAACGACTCGTCCACGACGACATGCGCGGGACTCGCCGCCAGCATCGTGCACTTGAGGGCGGGGGCCGACGCCGACGGCGTCAGCCTCGCCTCGGGGCAGCCCGTGGTCTCGGGCATCCCGGGGCCGGCCGGCACCGGACTGACGGCCTCGGTCTCGACGTCGGGCTGTCCTTCCGCGATGCCGGGGACCGTGGCCATGACGGTCGTCGTGACCGACAGCGCCGGCGAAGCGCTCGTGACCCTCCCCACCCTCATCCTGGTGAACGGGCCATGACGCCTCGGTGCCCGCCGCTCGGACGGGACGAGGAGGGAGTGACACTCGTCGAACTCATCGTGTACATCGCGATCGGGGCCCTGTTCGCGGGGCTGGTCGCCTCGATCTTCGTCTCGGGGCTGCACTCGCAGGCGCAGACCCGGGACCGCGACGCCGCTACCGGAAAGGCACAGGTCGTGACCGACATGCTGCAGGCATCACTCCGCAACGCGGACGCCGTCCACGTGGACGGCCAGGTGCTCGTAGCCCGTGTCGCGACGGGGGCCACGGGGTGGGAGTGCCGGGGGTGGGCTCTCACCGCCGACGGTGCGATCCTCTATGCGCACGGATCCGGCGTCCTGACGACGGCCGACACGACCTGGACGCCGCTGGTCGGCCCGGCGGACCGGGACGGCGCCTCGGTGAGCGTGGAGGGCGGGGGAGACCCCTTCACGCTCACCGGGACGCAGCTGGACTACCTGTTCACGGTGCGTGCCGGCACCGCATCGGTGCCCGTCAGAGGTTCCGTGACGCCCCAGGCGGTCGCCGAGGAGGCGGTGAGCACATGCTGGTGACGACCACGGCGCGGCGGCTGCGCGGCGACGGCGGATCGACCCTCGTCGTCGTGCTGATCGTGATGCTCGTGCTCAGCATCGGCGGGCTCGCGCTGGCGACGATCGTCACCAACACGACGAGCGGCCTCGCGCGCAGCCGCGGCACGGCGCAATCGCGCGCCGCGGCCGACGCGGGCGTGGCGGCAGCGGTGGCCCAGGCTCGGCGCACGGGCCAGTTCTGCAGCACGAGCCTCTCGTCCGCCGATCCCGACTTCACGGTGGTCGGCACGTGCAGCGGCGACCAGGTGACGTTCCGGTCGACGGGCAAGGGCAGCGACGGCGCCACGACGCGGACGGACGCGACGTTCGCGGTGATCCCGCCGTCCTCGCCAGGCACGGGCGCCGACATGATCTTCTTCGCGAGCACCAAGTTCACGCAGGAGGTCGTGTCGCACGCGGGCGTCAACGGCGACCTGCTGAGCATCGTCGTCCCCGGCGGTGGGTTCACGTGCCAGGCGGAGATCCCCGGCAACATCGTGACCGCGGGCGAGTTCAAGACCTCCGGCGGCTGCGATGTGCAAGGCGATGTCTACGCGAACGGGCGATACAACTCGCAGCAGACCGACACGCACATCCACGGCGACCTGGTCGCGGCCAGCACCGTCACCGGGACGAACAAGAATGCCCACGTCGGCATGGGGACCGTCGACGGCGACATGACCGTCGGCGGCGACCTCAACCTCGATCAGGGCACCGTGGGGAAGAATCTCGTCGTGGGCGGCACTCTGACAAAGCCCGGCACGGTGGGCGGCACGATCACCCAGAACGGCGCCAAACCCGCACCCCTGAACTTCGCGGCACTGGGCTACTCGTGGTTCGACTACGCGTATCAGCTCTCGGACTGGCCCGGATTCACCGAGCACAAGCTCACGACGACCGGCTCCGGTCCCGACACCTGCTCGGCGTTCAACTCCTACCCCGGGTCGGGCTGGACGAACCTGTCCTCCCTCTCGACGGCCGGCCCGATCGCGATCGACGCGCGGGCCTGTCCGGCTCTCTCGTCCAACATGGGCGGGAATCCGGTGGTGACCTTGAGCCACGACCTCGTGCTGGCCGCCGGAAGCTTCGATCTCACGCTGCTGAAGATCCAGGCAGCGGAGGGTACGGACCCCCACGTCTGGTTCGTGGTGGACGATGCCAAGACCCCGGGCAGCACGTACTGCACGTCCTCCTGCGCGGAGAACAGCAGTCCCGACATCCCTTCCGCCGGCGGCTCCATCAAGATCAACGGCACGACGATCGCCGAGGGCGTCACGGCCATGGCCTACACTCCGGGCGTCGTGGACGTGCGCGGCATCGATCCGCTCGACGAGTGGCGCGGTGCCCTGTACGGCGGCAGCTTCAACTACGGCGGCGGGCTCCAGTTCTGGGGCGTGCCGATCGCCCTTCCAGGCCAGGCCAGCGGCAGCGATCCGACCGAGGGCGGCTCGGGCCAGGACGGCTCCCTGGGCGGCCTCCTCTCGCAACGGGACGTGCCATGACCTCGGGATCCCTCATCATCGCCCTCGTGCTCGCCGCGGTACTCGGGCTTGTCATCGGCTCGTTCCTGAACGTCGTCGTCTACCGGGTGCCCGTCGGCATCCCCCTCGTGCGGGAGAGCCGGTGCCCGCGGTGCGATGCGCGGGTGCGGCCCCAGCACAATGTGCCGATCGTGTCGTGGCTCGTGCTGCGCGGCCGGTGCGCGGGCTGCGACGAGCCGATCTCGGTGCGCTACCCGCTCGTGGAGCTGGCGACGGCCGTGCTGTTCGCGGCGGTGACCGGGTGGGCCCTCGCTCAGCCGCAGGCCCCGTCCGCCGCGACCTGGCTCGTGCTCGCGGCATTCCTGTATCTGGCCGCGATCAGCATCGCCCTGGCTCTCATCGATCTGGACACCCACCGGTTGCCGGACGGCATCGTGCTTCCCGCGTACCTCGTGGCAGGAGCGCTCCTGACGGCCGCGGCCGTCGTCTCGTCCGAGTGGGACTCGCTGCTGCGGGCCGGGATCGGCATGGTGGCGCTCTACGCGTTCTACGCGACTTTGCGCCTGATCCGCCCCGGGGGGATGGGCGGCGGAGACGTCAAGCTCTCCGGCGTGCTCGGCATGTACCTCGGGTGGCTCGGGTGGCCGAGTCTGATCGTCGGAGCGTTCGGCGCGTTCCTGCTCGGGGGTGCGTTCGGCGTCGCCCTCCTGCTCGGGCGGCGCGCGAACCGCAGCACGGCGATCCCGTTCGGTCCGTGGATGCTGGTCGGCGCCTGGGCCGGGATCCTCGCCGGCCCGCCGCTGAGCGCCTGGTATCTCGGGATCGTGCATGCATGACGTGAGGCGCCCGGGCGCCGGGAAGGTGGGGTGAGATGGCGAAGACCAGCGTCGGCGTGGAGATCACCGAGGAGAGCGTGCGCGCCGTCGAGCTCACGCGGGGCTCGAATCCCCGCATCGTCGCCGCAGGCGAAGTGCCGCTTCCCCCGGACGCCGCGAAGGACTCCGAGGTCATCGATCAGGAGGCTGTGGCCCTCGCCCTCCGCCAGTTGTGGAGCCGTGCCGGCATCCGCTCCCGCAACGTCACGCTCGGAGTCGGAAGCCGCCGCGTGCTCATCCGGGAGCACTCGACGCAGGAGCTCAGCCCCCCGCTGCTCAAGCAGGCGCTTCCGTTCCAGGTGCAGGAGCTGCTTCCGGTCCCTGTGAACCAGGCCGTCCTCGACTTCTACCCCATCTCGCGCGGCGACGGCATGCTGCACGGCCTTCTGGTCGCCGCCGTGTCCGAGACGATCGAGGACCTCATCTCGAGCCTGGCCAAGGCCAAGCTCCGCGTCGACGCCGTCGACCTCGTGCCGTTCGGGCTGGCCCGTGCCACGAGATCCCTCGCATCCCCGGCCGAGACGATGGCGATCGTGCACGTCGGCGACCACACGAGTTACGTCGTGGTCACCCTCGACGGCATCCCTCAGTTCGTACGGATCATCCCCGCCGACCTCGAGACGGCGGCGGTGCGGGCACGCGCCGAGGCTGTCGCGGAGGCGGAGGCGAACGTGGAGACGGTTCCCGCCGACGCGGCGCCGCTGCGGGGGCGGGCCGCATTGCGTGCGGCCTCAGCGTCCGCGGCCGCGATCGCGGACCTCGCCGCGCGCGTCCACAGCACTCTCGCGTTCCATGCGGGCCGCCCCGGCGGATCGCCGGTCGCCACGATCCGCGTGTGCGGCGCGGGAGCCGCCGTCCCCGGTGTCCTGGAGGCCCTGGCATCCGCGATCGACGCGCCCCTGTCGCCCGTGACCGCCGAGGAGGTCGTCCTGTCCCGTTCGATCGAGCTGGGATCAGCGGACCTGGCGCTCAACCTCGTCGGAACCGCCGGAATCGCCCTGGACGGAGGGCGCTGATGGCCTTCTCGCGTGGCTCCTCCCGTCCCGGCTTCGGGCCGTTCCCCCGGGTCAATCTGCTCCCTCGCAGCGAGATCGAGCGACGTGAGCGGGCGGCGCTCATGGGCCGCTGGCTCCTCGGCGTGGTCCTGGCGCTGATCCTCGTGGCGGCCGTCTCGGCGGGCGCGTATGCCGTCAGCATGTTCGCGGGTCACCGTCTGGCCGCCGAGAACGCCCGCACGACACAGCTGATCGCACAGTTGGCCGGGCTGTCGGAGGTGAGCAAGATCCGCGGCGTCCAGCGCGAACTGGAGGACTTCCGCACCGAGGCCATGGGAGCGGATGTCGCGTGGATGCCGGTGTTCTCCACGATCGAAGGCGTGATCCCCGGGGCGGGCACGATCACGGGATGGGATCTCACGACCGGAGCCCTTCCCGGCGAGAGTGAGGCGACGGCCACGCCGGGGGTGACCGGGACCGTCACGCTCGAGTCCCGTGTCCCGATGGATCTCGTGAGCATGGTCCGCGAGCTGCGCCGTCAGGACGGCGTGATCGACGCGGACGGCGCACTGCTCGAGCGGGAGGCCACGGACATCCTCTATCGCTACACGCTCACGGCGACGTTCGACCAGACCGTCTACACAGGCCGGTACGCCAGGAAGGAGAAGTGATGCCGCTTCCCAAGCAGCTGATCAATCTGCTCGGCATCGTCGTCGTGCTGGCGGTGCTGACCCTCGGCATCGTCGTCGTGGCGCTCCCGCTCTACACGCAGTCGCTCTCGACCGACTCCGAGACCGCCCGGGTCGCGCAGACCAACTCCCAGTACGCGATCCAGGTGCAGGCGCTGCAGGCCGCCAAGAAGGACCTGTCCCAGACCGAGCGCGAGGTCGCCGGACTGCGCACCCAGATCACGGTGCCCGATCACCTCGATGACGCGTTCGAGCTGGCGATCCGCGCGGCATCCGCGGCCGACTCCGCGATCACCAGCATGACGGCCGGCGAGATCGAGCCGTTCGTCGCCCGCACGGCGGTGGGGGAGGACGGCAAGGCCATCCCGCCCACGCCCGCACCTTCGCCGGAAGCGACCGCGCCGCCCACGGTCGGCGCGTCCGGCGGGACGGGCGTTGAGAGCGAGGCGTCCCCCGTCCCGCACAGCACGCCGCCTGCCGACGACCACCGCTTGCAGGCGCCGTTCACGATCGCTGTCGAAGTCCCCTCGCCGAAGGCGGCCGCAGCCTTCCTCGACGGACTGCGCAAAGGCCCGCGAGTGATCGCGATCGTGCACTCGAGCCTCGAATCGTCGGCGTCCTCGTTCGAGCTGACCGTCGACGCCCTGGCCTTCATCCGCACCGCCGACTGAGGAGATCCCATGTTCGAATCCGCCCCGCCCCTCGACCGCCTCCTCAAAGCGGCAGCCGACGCCCGCGCTTCCGATGTGCACCTCACGGCCGACCGGCCTGCCCTCATGCGAGTGGACGGCGACCTCGTCCCGGTCCCCGAGTTCCCCGATCCGCTGACGATGGACTGGCTCGAGCCCGCGCTCTCCCGGATCATGCCGCGCGATCGCCTCTCCGAGTTCATGGAATCCGGCGAGGTCGACCTGTCGTACTCGGTGGAGGGCCTCGGCCGCTTCCGCGTCAACGTCTATCGCCAGCTCGGCGAGGTCGCCGTCGCCCTGCGCCTCATCCCGAGCACGGTCTTCTCGCTCGAGGCTCTGGGCGCGCCTCCCATCATCCGCGAGTTCGCGCTCAAGCCGCGCGGGCTCGTGCTGGTCACCGGCCCCACCGGATCGGGCAAGTCGACGACCCTGACCGCCATGGTCGACATCATCAACTCCTCACTGCCTGCGCATGTGATCACGGTCGAGGACCCCATCGAGTTCCAGCACACGAGCCGCACCGCGCTCATCCATCAGCGCGAGATCGGCTCCGACACCGCCTCGTTCTCCGAGGCGCTGCGCCGTGTGCTCCGCCAGGACCCGGATGTGATCCTGGTGGGCGAGCTGCGCGACCCCGAGTCGATCTCGACGGCCCTGTCGGCGGCCGAGACCGGCCACCTCGTGCTGTCGACCCTGCACACTCAGGGCGCCACCAAGAGCATCAACCGGATCGTCGACGCGTTCCCGTCGCACCAGCAGGACCAGGTGCGCTCGCAGCTCGGCGACACGCTGCAGGGGATCGTCAGCCAGACGCTGCTGCCTCGTGCGCAGACCACCGGCCGGATCATCGCCACCGAAGTGCTCGTGAACACGCCCGCCGTGGCCAACATGATCCGCGAGGGGCAGGTCGCCCAGCTGTACTCCGCCCTCCAGGCCGGCTCTGCGGTCGGCATGCACACGCTGGACCAGGACCTCAAGCGCCTCGTCGAGGAGGGAACGGTCTCGCAGCAGGTCGCGCGCGCGTACGCGGTCGATCCGTCCATTCTGGACGGCGTCCGCGTCCGGCCCCGCGACTTCGACGCCGAGGCGTGGAGCAGCCACACCGACACGTGGCAGCTGAGCAGGGGACAGTAGACGATCATGGCGCTCATCCAGGAGTTCGTGTACCGCGCGGTGGATCCGGCCGGAGGCGGGATCGTCAGGGGCACTCTGGAGGCGCCCAGCGAGGCCGCGGTGGTCGGCAAGCTGCGCGCCCAGGGGCTGACGCCGCTCGACGTCACGGCGCTGTCGAAGACGGGCCTGAACCGAGAGATCTCGATCCCTGGGTTCCGCCGCCGGGTCAAGGCGGACACGCTCGCGGTGTTCACGAAGCAGATGGCCGGCCTGATCAACGCCGGTCTCCCCCTCATGCGCACTCTCGGCATCCTCGTCGAACAGGCCGAGGACAAGCGCCTCCAGTCCGCGCTCGTCGCCGTGCAGGCCGACGTGGAGTCCGGCGTGTCGTTCTCGTCCGCGCTCGGGCGCCAGTCCGACGTGTTCCCGCCGCTCATGGTGAGCCTGGTCCGCGTGGGCGAGACCGGCGGGTTCCTCGGGGAAGCGCTCGGCTCGGTCGCCGAGACCTACGCGAAGGAGTCGGACCTCCACAACAAGATCAAGTCGGCGACCACCTACCCCATGGTGGTGCTGGTGATCGCGATCCTCGGGGTGATCGCGATGGTCACATTCGTGGTCCCCGTGTTCGAGGGCATGTTCGCCGGGATCGGTTCCGCGCTCCCGCTGCCGACCCAGATCATCGTCACGGTGTCGCACAACATGGTGTGGCTGCTGCCCCTCCTGATCGTGGTCGTGATCGCCGGCTCGCTGTGGTGGGGCGCGAAGAAGAACACCGAGCCGGTGCGGCGCCGCGTCGACCCGATCAAGCTGCGGATGCCGGTGTTCGGACCCCTCGTCACCAAGATCGCGGTCGCGCGGTTCGCCCGAAGCCTCTCGATGATGCTCGATGCCGGCGTGCCCCTGCTGAACGCGCTCGGAATCGTCGGGCAGGCCTCGAACAACTGGAAGATCGAGCAGGCCGTCGCCGACATCCAGGACTCGGTCCGCCAGGGGCGGTCGTTCGCCGGACCGCTCGCGAAAGCGGGGGTCTTTCCGCCGATGGTCGCGCAGATGGTGGCGGTGGGGGAGGAGTCCGGCACGCTCGCGGACATGCTCGCGAGCATCGCGGACTTCTACGAGAACGAGGTCGACACCGCCGCCGCCCAGCTCACCTCGACGATCGAGCCCGTCCTGATCGTCGGGATCGGAGTGATCATCGGCGGCATGGTGATCGCGCTCTACCTGCCGATCTTCACGCTGTACTCGGATCTGAGCCAGACCGGCTGACGCCCGCCGCGTGGCCGGCCGCGACGGGAAGGTCCGCCCGCAGCCGCGCCCCGCCCATGGGCGAGGGTTCCAGCTGCGCTGTTCCGCCGTGCAGCTCGAGGCGCTCGGCGATGCGGGCGACGCCGCTGCGGCGGGGCGTGTCGGCCAGCCCCGTCCCGTCGTCGTCCACGGTGAGACGGATCCGGTGAGAGCCGGCACCGCCCTCGACCCGGATCACGATCCGGATCGCCGTGGCCGCTCCGTGCCGCAACGCGTTCGTGATGCCTTCCTCCACCGCACGGACGACCGCGATGCGTCTGCCGACGGCCGCGGCTCCGCTCCCGTCGAGGGCCCGGTCGACTGCCGGCGCGACCTCTGCCGACACCGCGATATCCGCCGGGATCCGCCGTACGAGCGCCCGCACAGCATGTCCCAGGTCGATGTCGACACCCACCGGATAGACGAGCTGGCTCAATTCGCGCACGTCGTGTTCGCGGATAGTCCCGAGCTCGCGCCGGATCCCCTCCAAGCGGTCGAGCGTCGCGGCATCCCATCGTCGCGCCCGTCCCTCCCGGATGACCGCCGTCAGGGAGGTCTCGGTCAGCACCAGGCGGCCCTGCAGCGTGCCGTGCAGGCCCTCCGCGATCTCGCGGCGGACTCGCATCTCCTCCGTGGCCAGCTCGGCGAGGGCGTTGGACGCTCGCGAGCGCTGCTCCGCGGCGGCCCGCTCCTGCGCCCGCAGACGCCGGCGGGTGCTGACCTGAGCCAGAGCGAGCAGCAAGGAGACCACGACCACGAAGACGACGGATGCCACTTCGATGACGCTGGTCTCCACGCTCGGGCTGACGTAGACGCCGACCGCGAGCTGGACGAGGTGGCGCCCCAGGCCGGCCAGCACCGCGATTCCGAGGATCCAGGCCAGGACCGGTCCGATGCGACGCGCGTGCAGGCGCACCATGACGCACGCGGCAAGCACGGACGCGACGGTGAGGACGCCGATGAGAAGACGAGCTGTCACCATGGGGTCCTGATGGGCGAGCTCGTCGGGGCTCAACCGAGTGGGCCGGAAGACGAACATGGCCTGGACGGTCGATCCGACCGCAAACGTCAACAGGAGCGCACCCGCCGTGATCAGCAGCACCCGCAGATCGTCGCGCCGGTCGCGATCGGCGATGCTCGGCGGCAGCGGGCTCATGCGGGACGTCCGGTCGCGCCGTCCCGGACCAGATGCAGTGCCGCAGCCACGCGGTTGTTCAGATCGCTCTCATCGCGCAGGCCCAATGCCGCGTAGACGGCGTTGAGGAGGTTGTCGACCGAGTGCGGCGAGATGCCCATCGTCCGGGCTATCGCCGCATTCGACAGGCCCTCCGCCACGAGCCGCAGAGCGGACAACTGGCGTGGAGTGAGCGAGGCCAGGACGCTGCCGCGCCGCGGCTCCAGACGCCCGACCAGCTCGGGATCGAGCAGGCTTCCGCCTCGCGCACTCGTGCGCAGGGCGCGCAGCAGCGTGGCCCGGGAGGTGGAGGTCGTCTTCGACAAGTAGCTCCACCCTGCGCGCTCGGAGTCGGCAAGTCCCAGCAGCAGGTCCATCACGTCGTGTCCGGACAGCAGGACGATGCCCAGACCGGGCTGCGTGGCTCGCAGCTCGCGCCCGAGCGCGAAGCCGTTGCCGTCGGGCAGCTCGACATCCATCAGCATCACGTCGACGGGCCGGCGTGCCGCCAGCGCGCGCGCCTCAGCGGCGCTCTCCGCGGACGCCACCAGCGTGAAGCCGTCTTCATGACGGATCAGCTCGCCGAGCAGCGAACGGAAGAGCGCCTGGTCTTCGACGAGGATCACTCGGACGACGTGCTCGGCTTCCATGCTCGCCGCTCAGTCTACCGGCGCGGCATCCGTCGCCCCGGGAGGACCGACGCGAAGAGATCTCCCCACTCTTCGCGCCGGTCGGCTGCCGGTCGCCGTGCGGTGGGCCGGTGAGCGCCGATCTCGCTGCGGACCGGCCCCAGCTGCGCGGCCCGACCTGCGGGGCCGCTCCGCCCTGGGCGACGATCCACTCTACGGAGCCGGGACTCGACGGCAGAAGGGAGGAAACTCCCCGACGCGGTCGCTTCGCGACGGCATCCGTCGTCAGATGCTGACGCGCAGCACTTCCTCGATCGTGGTCAGTCCCTGGGTGACCTTGCTCCAGCCGTCGTCGCGAAGCGAGACCATGCCCTCCTCCAGCGCGACCTGACGAAGCTCGGTGCCTGTCGCATGGGTGGTGACCAGCTGCTGAAGCCGCTCCGACATGGTCATCACCTCGTGCAACGCGATCCGTCCCCGGTAACCGGTTCCCGAGCAGGCGGGGCAGCCCCCGACGCGGTAGAGCTGCGGCGGGTCGCTGTGCTCGTGCGGGAAGCGGAGCTGCCGGAGGGTCTCGGTGTTCTCGGAGTACGGGATCTTGCAATGCATGCACAGCCGGCGCGCCAGGCGCTGTGCGACCACGGCCTGCAACGCGGTGGCCACGAGGAACGGCTCGCAGCCGATCTCGATCAGCCGGGTGATCGCACTCGGCGCATCGTTCGTGTGCAGAGTCGACAGCAGCAGATGGCCGGTGAGCGCAGCCTCGATCGCGATCGTCGCGGTCTCGTGATCACGGATCTCCCCGACCAGGACTATGTCGGGGTCGGCGCGCAGGATCGAGCGCAGCGCCGCCTGGAACGTCATCCCGGCGCGCTGGTTCACCTGCACCTGGTTGATGCCGGGGATGCGGAACTCCACGGGGTCCTCGACGGTGATCACGTTCACGCGAGGATTCGCCACGGCTCGCAGGGCCGTGTACAGGGTCGTCGACTTGCCTGAACCGGTCGGGCCGGTCGCCAGCACCATGCCATGCGGCCGGGTGATCGCGGCCGTGAAGCGCTTCTCGTTGCTCGCCGAGAACTCCAAGTCGCTCATCGCGAGGGCCTGGCCGGTCGTGTCCAGGATCCGCAGCACGATCTTCTCGCCCCACACGGTCGGCAGGGTCGCCACCCGCAGGTCGATCTGGCGCCCCTCGTGCCGGACCGACAGGCGGCCGTCCTGAGGGCGCCGTCGCTCCGCGATGTCGATCGAGGACATGATCTTCAGCCGCGAGATGACGCCGTCCTGGATGGCACGGTCGGCCCGCTGCATCTCGTGCAGGACGCCGTCGATACGGAAACGCACGGTCAGATGCTGTTCGCCGGGTTCCACATGGATGTCGCTGGCGCGGTCGTTGATGGCCTGGGCGATCAGCAGATTGACGAAGCGGATGATGGGGGTGTCGTCGCCGTCATCCAGCGACTCAGTGAAGGCCGCGCCCGACATCGGCGTGCTCGCCTCGCCGATCTGAAGGGACAGGTCGCTGAGCTCCTCGTCTGAGCGCAGATACCGCTCGAACGCCTGCTGGAGGGCGTCTGCGGCCACCACGACCGGTTCGATCAGCGTGTCCGCGACGCTGGTCACGTCGTCGATCGCGATGAGGTCGGTGGGGTCGAGCATCCCCACGATGAGGCGGTTGCGCAGCCGCTGCAGCGGGATCAGCTGATAGCGGCGGCAGAGAGCACCGGGCACGATCGCGACGGTGTCGGGATCGAGTGTGGCGCCGGTGAGATCGACGAACCGATGATTGGTGTGCAAAGCGATCGCCTCGGCGATCTGGCGATCGGTGACCAGGCGCGATTCGAGGAGCTTCTCGCGCAGATCGTCGCCTTCGCCCACCTCCAGCAGCAGCGACGACATCTGTGCGGCGTCGACCGCACCGGTCTGCACCAGCGTCTGCGCAAGATCTCTCATGGCGAACCCGCTTCCCGTCGCACATCCTATCCGGCGCGATGGATGCCAGGTAGGGGCGGGTGCGTCCGGCTCAGCCGCGGTTAAAGTGGGCGGCGTGCGCGAACTCATCCGCAGGATCACGGCGTGGGCCCTGGCCCGCAAGCTCGTGCGGGCCTTCCTCCACTACACCGAGCATCGGGGCCCGCTGCTCGCCGACGCGATCACGTACCGCGCCCTGTTCAGCATCTTCGCGGCCGTGCTCCTGGGCTTCACGATCACGGCGTCGTGGCTCGCCGGGAACCCCGGGGCCATGCAGCGGCTGGCAACGGCTGTCGACGCCGTGGTGCCGGGCCTGATCGGCGAGGGCGGTCTCGTGGATCCGGCGGCCATCGCGGCACCGGCCGGTCTCACGATCGCCGGGGTCGTGGCCGTCGTCGGACTCGTCGGCGCCGCCCTGGGGGCAATCACCTCCACCCGCACCGCGCTGCGCACGCTCGCCGACCAGGTGCACGACGACGTGTTCTTCGTCTGGGTGCTGCTGCGCGATCTCGGGTTGGCGCTCGCGATCGCCATCGGGATCGCCGCCAGTGCGGGCGCGACGTTCCTGATCGGCCAGCTCGCCGACATGGTCGCGGGCTGGGCCGGGCCCGCGGCCGCGGGCGCCGCGACGCTTGCGGCTCAGGCGGCGGCCGTGGTCGTCGTGTTCGTGCTGGACGCGGTGATAGTCGTGCTCGTGTTCGTCGTGCTCTCCGGTGTCAAGGCGGGGGTACGCGCGATCGTGCCCGGGGCTCTCCTCGGCGCGATCGGTCTCACAGTGCTCCAGCAGCTGTCGTCGCTGTTCGTCCGCGGCGCGACCTCCAATCCCCTCCTCGCTTCGTTCGCGTCTCTGATCGCGCTGCTGCTGTGGATCAACCTGTCCGCCCAGGTGCTGCTGATCGCCTCGGCCTACATCATCGTCGGCGTCCAGGAGGGCACCGACCGAGTACGCGCCCGGTACGGGGCGCCCACGATGCAGCGCCGCCGCGTGCAGCGAGCCGAGAACGCCGTCCAGACGGCCATCGCCGAGCTGGACCGGGCGCGGGCGGCCGAGCGGGACTCGGACTGAGTCACGCGTGCGCCGGCGCCGTGGGTCACGCCGTTCCCGTCATCCCGGTCGCCGCGACGTGGACGTGCAGGGCCGACAGGGCCGCGGCCACGGCCGCGTTGCGCGGTCCCTCGTCTCGGACGACCACCCAGTACGACAAGGGATGCGAATACCGCTCGCGCAGCACCGGCACGAGCCGCTCGTCCTGATCGGCGAGGAAGTCCGGCAGCACTCCGATTCCGGCGCCCGCGGCGGTCGCCTCGACGTGCGCGAACACGCTGGTGGAGCGGATCGACGGGGGAGGGGCGGGCAGGCCCTGCAGTGCGCGGTCGAGATCGTCCACCTGCAGTGACGATTCCACGTAGTAGACAAGCGGATGCGCGGCCAGCTCCTCCAGACTCGCAGGCTCTCCCCGCAGCGCGAGATAGTGCGGCGCCGCATACATCCGCAGCGAATAGTCGCACACCGGCAGCGCCGCGGCACGATGCACCTGCGGCCTGCCGACCACGACCTCCAGGTCGACCCCCGAACGGTTCTGCCGCACCCGCTGCGTCGCTGCCAGCAGCTCGACCGCGAGAGCGGGATGCTCGTGTCTCAGCCGGGTCATGGCCGGCACCAGGAACGCCGACGTGAACGCCTCCGGCGCCGCAATGCGCACCATCCCCTGGACCGGATCGCCGCCGGTGTCCTCGCCGAGCTCGCGCAGCGACGCTTCGATGCGCTCCGCGGC
>Ga0164243_10009330_pt1 | contig 14290 bp, 13 predicted proteins | sample OricompcompostOP_FD_108781 | JGI IMG/M metagenome (GOLD analysis project Ga0164243, IMG submission 108781) | Organic Plus compost microbial communities from Emeryville, California, USA - Original compost - Organic plus compost (OP) | ecosystem: Engineered > Solid waste > Mixed feedstock >... | reverse complement strand
TTGACCGGCAACGGCAAGGCAGCAGGAGGACATCGCCATGAAAATCGCAGTTCTGGTTGCCCTCGCGCTCCTGTTCGGCACTGCGGCCGCATCCGCCCGCCAATGCCCGCAGGACATGTCCAAGATCGATGCCGCGATGAAGACCGCCCAGCTCTCGCCGGCGGACAAGGCGCAGGTCCAGCAGCTCCGCAAGGAGGGCGAAGAGCTTCACAAGGCCGGCAAGCATCCGGAATCGGAAGCCACGCTCGCGAAGGCCAAGGCGATTCTGAAAATCCAGTAGGACACCAAGCTGGCGTCGCAGCGTCGCACAAACCGGCGCAGGGCAATCGTCTGACGGATGTCGTGCGGCTGTGCAGTCGCAGACGCCGACATTGTGACCGGTGGAACTTCGCAGCGGACAGGCTATATTTTGCACGAATGGATCATTCCGCTCCGAGGCCGGCATGAGCCACCCGCTGCTGAGTCTCGCCACCCGCCTGAGCTACGGCGCCCGACAATTGCCGCGCATCGCCTGGTATGTCGGCCACGGCTACGCCGTTCAACAGCTGGCGAAGGAAGCGCGGCGCCGCGCCGGCGAAGCACCGCCCGCGCCCAGGAAACCCGTGCTGAGCGACCGGCGCCTCTATGCCGACATGGCGGAACTCTTTGGTCGCGATCTCGGCAATGTCGAGGCTGGACTCTATCCCCTGCCCGCCGACCATGACGGCGCATGGCCCACATTGCTGCACCGCTCGCGCCTCTTCTTCAGCGATCTTCCCGACGTGTATCGGCGCCGCCAGAGCGGCAGGCACGACGAGGTTCTGACCGAGGACATGCGCGGCAGGCGGCCCGACTATTATCTGCAGAATTTCCACTTCCAGTCCGGCGGCTGGCTCACCGACGAGTCGGCATCGCGCTACGACACGCAGGTGGAAGTGCTGTTCAAGGGCACCGGCAATGCGATGCGCCGACAGGCGCTGCCCGAACTGCACGAGATTTTCGCCGGCAAGGATCAGCGCAGGCTGAGCCTGATCGACATCGGCTGCGGCACCGGGCGCTTTCTGGATTTCGTCAAACAGGCCTGGCCGCGCCTGCCGGTGCTCGGTCTTGATCTGTCGGAAGCCTATCTGCGCCACGCGCGCAAGCATCTCAGACGCTGGTCATGGGTGCGCCTTGCGGTCGGCAACGCCGAGTCGATCCCCGCGCCCGACAACAGTCAGGATGCGGTCACCAGCATCTTCACAATGCACGAATTGCCGCCGGAGGTGCGCCGCAAGGTCATTGCGGAATGCGCGCGTGTGCTCAAACTCGGCGGCCGGCTGATTCTGATCGATTCCCTGCAGCGTGGGGACGCGCCGGACTACGATGCCATTCTTGAACGCTTTCCGACAAATTATCACGAACCCTATTACGCAAGCTATCTTGACGAGGATTTCACTGCGATCGCGCGCGAAGCCGGGCTGACGCATGTGCGCGATGTGACCGCTTTCGTGTCGAAGGTGATGGTGTTCGACAAGACAGCGTGAGAGTCAGCCCGGCAGGAACGCCGCAGCGCCCGTCACGCCGTCACGCAGCCGCTGCACTGGCGCCCCATACAGCGCCTCCAGCCGCTCGCCGGTGAGCACGTCAGCCACGGCGCCGTCTGCGAGACATTCTCCCGCACGCAGAAGATAGGCTCGGTCGGCGGCGCGCAAGGCGTGGTTCGGATCATGGGTCGTGAACATCACGCCCAGTCCGCTCTCCGCCAGCGCACGGATTTCCCGCATCACCTTTCCCTGGTTGCCGAAATCGAGGCTCGCGGTCGGTTCGTCGAGCACGATGAAACGCGGCTCCTGCGCCAGCGCCCGCGCCAGCAGGACGAGCTGCCGTTCGCCGCCGGAAATTTCCGTGTACGGCCGCGCAGCCAGCGCCGCAATTCCCAACCGCTCCAGCACCCGCCGCGTCACGTCGTAGTCATGCGCACTCGGGCGTGCGAACAGCGATCCATGCGCGGTGCGGCCCATCAGCACCACCGCTTCCACGGTGAAGGCAAAGGTGCCGGTATGCACCTGCGGGACGTAGCCGATGAGGCGCGCCCGCTCGCGATACGAGACGTTGTGCAGGTCCTTGCCCGCGAGCGAGACACCACCGGCGCGCGGCGGCAGAAGGCCCAGCAAGGTCTTGAGCAGTGTCGTCTTGCCGCCGCCGTTCGGACCGAGCAGCGCCAGCACCTCCCCTTCCTCGACACGGATCGACAGATGCTCACCGACCAGCCGGCCGGGATAGCCGATGGAGAGGTTCTGGGCGGCGATGGTCATGCAACGAGATCCGGCGCGGGGCTCGACAGAAGGCAAATCACGACCATGTCCGGCTCACACTCGCCAGCAGCCAGATGAAGAAGGGCGTGCCAATCACCGCCGTCAGAATGCCGAGCGGGATCTCGACCGCCGCCGCGGTGCGCGCCAGCGTGTCGATGACGAGAAGAAATCCGCCGCCGAGAATGGCGGCGACGGGCAACAGCCGCGCAAAGTCGGGTCCGACGAGCGAGCGCGCGAGATGCGGCACCACCAGCCCGACCCAGCCGATGATGCCGGCGGTGGCAACGCTCGCCGACGTCACCAGTGTCGCCGCCGCGACGATGGCGATCCGCAGCGGTCCGACCGGCACGCCGAGCGCGCGTGCTTCCTCTTCCGGCAGCGACATCACATTCATGCGAAAGCGCAGCAGCAGGAGAACGAGCGTGCCGAGCGCCACCGGCCCGAACAGCGGCACGAGATCGGAGACGCCGGCGGCCGCCAGCGAACCGAGCAGCCAGAAGGTCATCGCCGGCAGCTGGTTGTAGGGATCGGCAAGATACTTGACGAGCCCCACGCCGGCGCCGAGCAGCGAGCCGATCACAACGCCCGCGAGCACCAGCACCAGCACCGGATCGCGCGAACGGATCGCGGAGCCGATCATGTAGACCGCGGCAACCGCGATCAGTCCGCCCAGAAAGGCGAGCGCCTGGATGCCGAACACGCTCAGCGAGAAGAAGATGCCGAGCACCGCGCCCAGCGCCGCCCCCGAGGAGGCGCCGAGAATGTCGGGCGAGACCAGCGGATTTCGGAACAGGCCCTGGAACGCGGCGCCGGCCACGGCCAGCGCCGCGCCGACCAGAAACGCCGCGATGACGCGCGGCCCGCGCACCTGCAGGATCACCGCTTCGGTCGAGGCCGGCACGCCCGAGGAGGCGCCGGTCAGCTTCGCCCACAGGACCGAGGCGATGTCCGTCAGCGACACCGGAAAGCGGCCCACGAGAAACGCAACGGCGAAGCCGGCCGCAAGCACGGCCAAGGCGATCAGCGTTCCGGGAAAGGCCGAGCGGGTCATCTTGTCACCTCTCCCCGCTTGCGGAGAGAGGTGACATTATCGCACGTCTGAGAGAGCATCACCCCCGCCCGTCCAGCACTTTTGCGACCTGCACTTCGTCTAACGTCACATGATAGAAGCGCTTGTAGAAATCGCGCGTCAGGATGCGCAGGTCTTCCGGGAATCGATCCGGATAGAGAATTTTCGCCAGCCACCACAATCCCATTAGTCGATTCACCGACGGTGGAAAATCGACCCAGCCGAACGGCAGTTTCGGCGACAGGTGAACGCGCCCCGCCCGCACGGCGGCGACGCTGCTCCAGGCCGGGTCGTTGCGCGCGTTGGCGGCAAAGTCTTGGTCGATGGTGATGACGACGTCCGGATTCCAGAGCAGCACCTGCTCGACCGAGACAGTGGCCAGCCCGCCCTGCCGCTCTCCTGCGACATTGCGGGCAAGCAGCTCGATCGTTTCCACATTGATCGAACCGCCGAGCCCGGTCTCCAGTCCGCGCGGCCCGCGCGCGTAATAGACACGCGGGCGCTGCGAAGCCGGGATATCGGCAACGCGTTCCGTGATCGTCGTCAGGGTCCGTTGCGCGTAAGCGGCGAAGTCCTCGCCCGCGTCGCGCCGCCGCAGCAGTTCGCCGAGCTTGCGATAGGCCGCAGGAATCGCGGCAAAGCGGCCGTCGAGCAGCGCGTAGGGAATTCCGGTCTGTTCCTGAACACGTTCAGCCAGCGATACGAAGGTACCGCTGGTCGAGCCGACATCGAGGACGAGGTCCGGCTTCAGCGCCAGCACCACCTCGAGGTTGGCGGTGTTGCCACGCCCGGTGATGCGGCCAACTTCCGGGCGGCTGCCGATGTCCGGCAGCAGAAATTCGCGCTCGTCGACGCGGTTGGCGCGCGGCCAGCCGAGCAGCAATTCGGGCGCCAGCGTGTAGAGCATGATCGCCGCCGGAGGACCGGCGGGAAACACACGCGTCACCTTGTCGGGAATGGGCAGCGCGCGGCCGGTCGCGTCGGTCACCGTTGTAGCACGTGCAAGGCGTGGCGCAGCGAGCGACGCGGAGAGACCAGCCAGAAGGGAACGGCGGGTGAGGTGCATACAAGTTCATCCGTCAGCCTGAGGGGTCCGCTGCCAACGCAGCTCGCACCTCAGGATGACGGTACAGCAATCAGTCCACCCCGACCATCACGTCGCTAGCCTTGATGACCGCATAGGCGGCCTGCCCCGGTTCCAGCGCGAGATCGTCGACCGATTCGTTGGTGATCGCGGCGGTCACGACCTGGCCGCCGACATCGATTGTGACATGCGCCGTGGTCGTGCCCTTGCGGATATCGACGATCTTGCCCTTGAGCCTGTTGCGTGCGCTGAGCTTCATGACGAACGACTCCTTCAAAAGCGCTCCTTCGTAGCACGAATCTGTTGGCCGCATCCTGAGGAGCATCGCCACGCAATGCGTCTCGCAGGACCGGAGCGGAGAGTGTCAGCGCGGGGCCGCGAAGCCGTGCTTCGCCAGAATGCCCTGGCCCTCCCTCGACAATATATATCCTGCAAACCGTTCGGCATTCGCCGACGCGCCGTTGATGACCGTCAGCCCGTAATCGGCTCCGACGGCGAGATCTGCGGGCAGCGCCACCACCTGCTGTCCCGGATTCTCCTTCGCCGCCATAACGGCGTTGGTGCAATAGGTCAGGAAGATGTCGGCCTGCCCGCTTGCGACGACGTGACCATAGGCATTGCGGCCGGCCGGCGGTTGTGCCGAGTTCGGTCCGCCGGTGAGCTGCAGGGCTTTCCTTGCCAGAGTGTCGTTTGCACCTGCTTTCACGGCGCCGGCTTTCCTGAAGACTTCAAATGCATAATCGCCGGAGGGGTCCGCCTCCGGCGTCGACGTGCCGAGCTTGGTCGCCGGATCGAGCATGCGGTCGAGCAAAGTGTCTCTTGTCACCGAGAGCCCCGGCTTCACCAGCGCACACAGCGTATTGCGCGCAAACATCTTCACCGGACCCGCCTTGCCGGTTTTGGCGAGCGTCTCGGGATGCATCATGTTGGCGGAGGCGAACACCTCCGCCTTCGCTCCGTTTGCGATCTCATCCCGGAGCAGGCCGGAGGGACCGTATTTCGCCTCGACCTTCACACCCGACGACTTTTCGAACGCGGCCGATACTTCGGTCAGCGCGCCGCGCAGACTGCCGGCAGCGTGGAGTTGGACGGTCTCGGCGGCGTGGGCGGGTGCGGACATGAACAACACCAAGGCAAATATAGCGCAGCGATAACAGCTCATCGATTCATCCCATCACGAATACAGCGCGACTCCCCCAAAAGCGACGGGGAGGAGTTCGATTCAAACGCAGAGCAAACCGCTCGCCCAACCCCGGCTCGCATCGCTCACGCGATGCTCAACCCTCCCCCGCCGCGCGCTTTGCGCACGTGGGGAGGATGACTTCACACTCCCTGCGCAGTGGCGTTCGGGAAGAAGAGCTGCTGGCCGTTGATCTTGTAACCGGCGATCGCCTTCTGACCTTCCGGCGAGACCAGCCAGTCGATGAAGGCCTGGCCGTCGGCCTTCTTCACGCTCGGGTGCTTTTCGGGATTCACCAGGATGACCCCGTACTGGTTGAACAGCTTGGCATCACCTTCGACCACGATTGCGAGGTCGCCGCGGTTCTTGAACGAGATCCAGGTTCCGCGGTCGGCGAGCACATAGGCATTCGAGGCAGAGGCGGTGTTGAGCGCCGCGCCCATGCCTTGCCCGATTTCCTTGTACCACGGGCCTTTATCCTGCGCGATGTCGATGCCGGCGGCCTTCCAGAGATTGAGCTCGGCCGCATGCGTGCCCGACTTGTCGCCGCGCGAGATGAAGGGCGCGTTCTTGTCCTTGATCGTCTTCAGCGCTGCGACGATCTCCTTAGAACCCTTGATGCCGGCGGAATCGTTCTTCGGACCGATCAGGACGAAATCATTGTACATCACCGGGTAGCGCTTCACGCCGAAGCCGTCGGCTACGAATTTCTCCTCCTGCGCGCGCGCGTGCACGAAGACGACATCGGCGTCGCCGCGCCGGCCGGTGTCGAGCGCCTGGCCGGTACCCTGCGACACCACTTTCACGTCGATGCCGGTCCTCTTCTTGAACAGCGGCAGGATATGGCCGAACAGGCCGGAATCCTGTGTCGATGTGGTTGAAGAGACGACAATGGATTTGTCCTGCGCCTGGGCGGGCGAGCTCGCGGCAAGGAGGCTGGCCGCGGCCAGAGCGATGAGCAGGTGTCGTCGTGTCGTCATTTCCGTCTCTCCCTTCGTGTGCATCAGACAAGAAGCTCGCCCGCGATGAACCGGCGCGCGTCTTCCGTTTTCGGCTGCGTGAAAAAGGTCTTCGCACCGGCAATCTCGACGATGCGGCCGCGATGCATCAGCACGATCTCGCCCGCGAGTCTCCGGGCTTCGCCGAGATCATGCGTTGCCATCACCACCTTGATGCCGCGCGCGGCGATGCCGCTAATGATCTCTTCCATCGCCTTGGTGGCGGCGGGATCAAGACTCGCGGTCGGCTCGTCGAGAAAGAGAATGTCGGGGTCTTTCGCGAGCGCCCGCGCGAGCGCGAGCCGCTGCTGTTCGCCGCCGGACATCTTGCGCGCGGGCCGGTCGCCGCGCCCGGAAAGGCCGACGAGGGCGAGCAGCTCGTCCGTGCGCGCCTTTCGCGCGCGCCGCGGCACGCCGGCCACGCCGAGCGCGTAATGCAGATTGCCGGCGGCGCTGCGGCGGAGCATGACCGGCCGCTGGAAGACGATGGCGCGCCGCGCCGGCGGCACGCCCTCGCGCCCACCGAAGGTGACGCGGCCGCGGGTCGGGGCGATCAGCCCCATCGCCGCGCGGATGAGGGTGCTCTTGCCAGAGCCGTTGGGGCCGACGAGGATGGTCGGTGCGCCCGCGGCGAGGACGAGCGAGATCTCGCGAAGAATGTGATGCTCGCCCGCGAGGATCGAGACCTCTTCGAGCATTAACGGCAGGTCGGAGGACGGCGCGCGCATGGTCATGCCGCATAGCGTTCGGAGGCGCGGCGCGCGCCCCAGGCCAGGGCGTTCACCACAATTACCAGCGAAATCAGGATGATGCCGAGACCGATCGCGAGCGGCAGGTCGCCCTTCGACGTCTCCAGCGCAATCGCCGTGGTCATGGTGCGGGTGAAGCCGTCGATATTGCCGCCGACGATGATCACGGCCCCGACCTCGGCCGCCGCGCGCCCGAATCCTGCAAGCAAGGCAGTGACCAGGCTGAAGCGGGCGTCGACGATCAGGGTCAGGATGCGTTCGAGCGGCCCGACATTCAGCGCCGCCAGTTCATCCCGGTATTCGGCCCAAAGGTCTTCAATGGTTTGCCGCGCCAGCGCCGCGATGATCGGCAGCACAAGGATCGTCTGCGCAACGATCATCGCCTGCGGGGTGAACAGGATGCCCCAGGAGCCCAGCGGCCCGGATCGCGACAACGCGAGATAGACCAGAAGGCCGACCACGACCGGCGGCAGGCCCATGAGCGCATTCAGCAAAACGATCGCGCCGTTGCGGCCGCGAAACCGGCTCAGCGCGATCAGGGCGCCGAGGGGGATGCCGATCAGCGCCGCCACTGCCACCGCCGACAGGCTGACCACCAGCGAGAGCTGCACAATGGCCATGAGCGCGGGGTCGGCTCGCAGCACAAGATCAAGCGCGGATGCGTCGGTCGGCATGGTTCTCCCTGCCGATTTCTGTTGCATCTGGTACCGCAATGGTCAATTTTCGTAGTATATTCATGTAAGTTCAAATGTGTGCATGCCTGAACTGCTGACTACGGACGAAGCGGCCGCCTATCTGCGGCTAAGCGAGCGCAAGCTGTACGAGCTTGTGGCCGAGGGTGCCGTGCCGTGCAGCAAGGTCACCGGTCGCTGGCTGTTTCCGAAATCGGCGCTCGACCGCTGGGTCGCGGCGGGACTTGCCCTTCCGGAGATGGCGCGTGCGGAGCCCCCGCCGATTGTCGGCGGCAGCCATGATCCACTGCTGGAATGGGCGCTGCTGCACTCCGGCTCCGGGCTCGCGAGCCTGCCGGAAGGCAGTGAAGCCGGCCTGCGGCGTTTGAGCCGGGGCGAGGTCGCTCTGGCCGCCATCCACCTGCACCGTCTCGAGGGCGATGACGCCAGCACCAATATTGACGCGGTCGCTACAGCGCCTGGCCTGCATGACGCCGTGCTGATCGCCTTCGCGCGGCGCGAGCAGGGCCTGCTGGTAGCTCCCGGCAACCCGCTGAAACTTGCGGATATGCAGTCGGTCGCGGCCAAAAAGGCCCGTGTGGCGCAGCGGCCGGCGGGAGCTGGCGCGCAATTGCTGCTGCTGTCCCTGCTTGCCGCAAGCGGCCTGACGCCGGGCGCCCTGGCGCTCATCAAGGACATCTGCCCGACCGGCAACGACGTGGCGCAGGCGATCCGCGCCGGCCGCGCCGATTGCGGCATTGCCACGCGCGCGGTGGCGGCGGGGTCCGGCACCGGCTTCGTGCCGCTGACGTGGGAGCATTTCGATCTGGTACTGCGCCAGCGCGACTATTTCCGGCCGCAGCCGCAAAAGCTCTTCGCCTTCATGCGCTCCTCGGCCTTCAGCGCCCGTGCGCGGGAGCTCGGCGGCTATGACGTCTCGGCGGCGGGAGAGGTGCGGCTGGTCAACTGAGCGCGGAAGAACGGATTCTGTCGTCTTTTCCGGCTTTTCCGCTGTGTTCCTCGACGAAACCACCGCTTGTCAGGCGACTTTCCGCCGTTATATTGCGCGCCTCCGCGAAGGCGGTTCGGAGAGGTGGCCGAGTGGCTGAAGGCGCACGCTTGGAAAGCGTGTATACGGGCAACCGTATCGAGGGTTCGAATCCCTCTCTCTCCGCCACGACCTGGGCCAACCCTATCTCCAACTGCCGAGACGGCGTTCGAATTGCCAAGAAATACCGATCGTGTTTGGCCTCCTCTGTACTCGGGGACGCGCGAGGAAGGCGAAACGTCTTCTCTCAGGCCGCATATTCTCTCAAGCTTAGGACTTTGGACTCAAAGTACTGAGGCCGGTGTCGTGCAGAATTAACTGCTTTCAAAGCGTCTGGCGGGGAGAGTTCGAATCCCAGTTGGCCAGCAAGTACTATTATCCGAAGCAGTCGGCGCAGAATGTTTGCTCTCAGCCTCTCCCGCCGCCACGACTTGGGCCAAGCTCATCTCCAGCTATCGAGGCGCGCTCCGAATTCCCAGGAAATACAGATTACGTTTGGTCTCCTGTATACTTCGAGGCGCATGAGGAAAGCCAAACATCTTCTCTCCAGCCGCATATTCTTTTGAGCTAGGATTCTGGGTTCAAAGTACCGAGCTTAGCGGTCGTGTGGATTCAGCTGCACCCTAAACGATGGGTGGGAAAAAGTTCGAATCTCAGTCGGCCGGCAAGTCCCATTTTCCGAAAAGCCGGTCCCAATCCTGGCGGCCAGACCCTCTTCTTCCGAGCATTCTCTCCGAACTGCTTCTCTTCGGGAGTGCTGTGCTCTGAAGTGTGGCGTCAGATCAGTACAACGCCTCGGCTATCAATGCGCCGCACCCAGGCCGTGCAAAACGCACCAAGTGGGTGTGCAACCATTCTAACTTAGCGGCACGTTAAGTGCTTCATTCTCGCCTGCTTGGCTTGGCAAAGCTGCCGGAACTCGGCCCAGCCAATTGATAACTTGTACCCTAATGAGCCGACTTAGTTGACGCTAGGCCGATGAACGGAAGATAAATATCAACCAATTCCTAATCATTGAAAAGCCGATGCATTGACGTGCAAGAATCTGCTTGAATACCCACACATTGCTCCGATTCCTCGGAATATACTCATGAATGAGCCCACGATCACATGCCCGAACTGCCACACTGAAATCAAGCTGACGGAATCTCTTGCCGCCCCGCTCATTCAGGCGACGAAAGAGCAGTTTGAAAAGAAGATCGCTGAGAAGGAATCGGATGTCGCAAAGCGCGAGCAAGCAATGCTAGCGCAAAAGGCGGAATTGGAGAAAGCCAAGGCAACGCTGCACGAGCAAGTCGCTGAAAGAATTAAGACCGAGCGCGAACGAATTGCTGCCGAGGAGGCCACCAAGGCGAAGCTGCGCATCGAGTCCGACTTGCAGCAGCGTGACAAGCAGCTTGCCGAACTCCAACAAGTCCTTTCCGAGCGTAACGAAAAGTTGGCAGAAGCGCAGAAGGCGCAGGCCGAGCTCATCCGCAAGCAGCGCGAGCTAGACGACGCCAAGCGCGAGATGGATTTGACGATTGAGAAGAAAGTGCAGGAGTCCCTTGCCACTGTGCGCAACAAGGCCAAGCTCGAAGCCGAAGAATCATTAAAGCTAAAGGTTGCCGAACGCGAGGAGCAGATTGCGTCCATGCAGCGGCAAATCGACGAGCTCAAGCGCAAGGCTGAGCAAGGTTCGCAGCAGTTGCAGGGCGAAGCGCAGGAGCTTGAACTAGAATCATTGCTGCGCAGCAAGTTTCCGATGGATGTGATCGAACCCGTTGCCAAGGGGGAACTGGGCGCGGATGTGTTGCAGCGGGTTCGCGGCCCTATGGGCCAGGAATGCGGGACCATTCTCTGGGAGACCAAGAGAACCAAAAATTGGAGTGACGGCTGGTTACCCAAATTGAGAGAGGACCAGCGAGCCGCTAAAGCGGAGATGGCCCTTTTGGTCAGCCAGACGCTGCCTAAGGGCGTTTCAGCATTTGATTTGGTAGACGGCATTTGGGTTACGGAGTTGCGTTGCGCCATTCCGGTGGCAATCGCGTTACGGCAATCGCTCATAGAGCTGACGGGCGCCCGCCAAGCGCGCGAGGGCCAGCAAAGTAAGATGGAGCTGATCTATCAGTATCTTACTGGCCCGTCCTTCCGGCACCGTGTTGAAGCGATTGTTGAAAAGTTCACCGACATGCAGGCGGACCTGGAGAAAGAGCGCAAGACCATGATGCGCCTTTGGGCCAAGCGCGAAATGCAGATACGGGGCGTGATTGAATCGACGGCAGGAATGTATGGGGATTTGCAGGGTATTGCAGGCAAAACCCTTCAAGAAATTGACGGCTTGGATGTCCGCCTTCTTAGCGGCCCATCCGATCACTCAGAGGAGAGTGAGGATTAAACAGATATGGGCATCGTGGCGCTGACCACATGTCGGGGGGAGAAAAATGCCTATTAATTTCGATCCTGTGCGCGAAGCTGAGGAGATTCGCGAACAACTTAGCTCGGATCGCAGGAGACTCTTGGTTTTCTTTGGCGCCGGAACTTCGCAAGCCGTTGGAATTGACGGTGTCGCTCAGCTTACCCAGAAAGTTAGCGACTCTCTTACGGGCGACAGCAAAGCAATTTATGACCGCCTGCTGAAGCAAGCAGGAACCGGCGGCCATATCGAGCACGTCCTCAATCGGGTCCGGCTTTGCCGCGAGATGATCGGCGAAAGCAAGGATGCTGAAGCCGATGGCATTAAGGGCCAGAAGGCAACCGAGCTGGATCGGGAAATCTGTAAGGCGATCTACGAGCGTGTGTCGGGCGCGCCACCTAAAGGGTACGCGCTACATGCCGAGTTTGCGGCTTGGCTAAGCTCAATTCAGCGTAGTAAGCCCGCTGAGATATTCACCACCAACTACGACCTAATAATTGAGCGCGGCCTTGAAATTGCGAAGGTTCCCTTCTTTGACGGATTCTGCGGTGCAATTCATCCGTACTTTTCCGATGCAGCCGCGGATTACAAGGATGATGCGGACAACAACCAGCAGATACCCAAATCATGGGTTCGTCTCTGGAAGCTGCATGGATCGATCGGGTGGAGACAAGCCAAAGAAGATGTGACGGGCGACATCAAAATAATACGCCTGTCGTTGGTGCCTCCAATGACTGATGATGATCTTATGGTGTTTCCCTCTCGCGAAAAGTATTCAGATTCCCGGAGGCTGCCCTTTGTGGCGCTGCATGACAGGCTGCGCAGACTCACCTCATCGGGCGAATGCCTGCTTTTGATCGTTGGTTATTCCTTCGGTGACCAGCACATCAACGATATCTTCTTCAGCAGCCTGCGCAGCAACAACCGATTTTCTGCGACGGTGTTGTCATTTGATCCACTCGACAGCCCAACGATTCAAGAGAACTTGATTAAACCAACTCAAGGCATCCGCAACCTCACGGTTTACGGCCCGGACAAAGCTCTTGTGGGTGGTGTGATTGGCGATTGGATTAAGCCAGCAAGTCCTCCGCCTGGCGTAACTGCCTGGCCATTCTGGGATGGCAAGAATAGTGTGTTTACTTTGGGCAATTTCGGCAATCTTCCCGGCTTTTTGCGAGAGTTCATTGGGGCGCGCCCGCTGACAACCATCCCGGCGGCGGCAAAGGCTTAGCCATGAAGGACGAAGCCACTTATTTGGGAACGGTGCGGCGCGTGGTCGGCGCTACCGTTTACGCCACTCTTTCGCGCGATCTGCCCTCTACGAGCCCCATCGTCAACGGCCGCATTTACCGTGTTGGGCAGATTGGGAGTTTTGTCCGCATCCCCCTGGGGTTTTTGAATGCATATGGCATCGTCTCGATGGTGGGTGCAGTCGCGTTGCCTGGAGATGACAAGCTCGGCCTAATCTCTGACAACGCCGAATGTACGTTGGAGATTAAGCTGATTGGTGAAGCCTACCGCAATTCACCCTTTCAGCGAGGATTGAGCATCTATCCCACCGTCGATGATGACGTGCATGTCGTCACCGAGGATGATCTGTCCAAGATTTACGCCCCGACGGGCTCGTCACCTGTAAGGATCGGGAGCCATTCCGCATCTGAAAGCCTTGCCGCCACGTTGGATCTCGACAAGTTAGTGACGCGGCACGCGGCTATTCTGGGTTCGACCGGCGCAGGAAAATCGAACACGGTAGCCGCTATTCTGAAATCGCTTACAGAGGGCGCTTATCCCAAAGCACGCATCATTGTTATCGATCCGCACGGCGAATACGGCGCGGCCTTCCAAGGAATCAGCCGCGTATTTAGTATTGGAAATACCCAAAACCCGTTTGTTCTGCCGTATTGGTGTCTCTCCTTCGATGAGCTGGGGTGGTTTCTGGTTGACCGACGGGGCGCGTCGGAAACCATCCAGGATGGCAACCTGAGAGACAAGGTGTTCGAAATGCGCCAATCGACGGCCGCCACCGTGAAGGTCGGTTCCGGCCAGGCCGCGCTAACCAAGGACGAGGTCACGGTTGACTCACCTCTTCCATTTGATGTGAGGGACCTTTGGTATTACTTCGATCGACGCGAGCGCGTTACCTACGAAGAAATAGCGCGCACCACAGAGGCGCTGGTTACGGAGGGAAATGCGACGAATCTCGTTTCGGCGATATTCAAGCCTCCTGGGGCGGGATCGTCAGCGCCATTCAAGCCAGCGCCCGCACCGGTGATGGGTTCGTATACAAACAAGATACTTCAGCGGCTTCGTGATCGCCGCTACGACTTCCTACTCAATCCAGGAGATTACAACGGTTTGGCGAAAGACCTGAGTGATCTCGTCGACGAATGGCTTAATCACGACAAGCCGATTACGGTTTTTGATCTTGCCGGTGTTCCCCCGGAAGTTATTGATTTGGTCGTCGGATTGCTCTCGCGTCTGTTATTTGAAGTGATGTTCTGGGGCCGCGATTTGCCGGACGTAGGGAAACAGCGCCCCGTGCTGATGGTCTTTGAAGAAGCACATCGATATTTGCCGAGCGGTGAAGGTTATTTCATCCAAGGCTATGCCCGTAGATCGGTGCAGAGGATTTTGAAAGAAGGTCGAAAGTACGGACTTGGAACGATTCTCGTAAGCCAACGCCCGTCCGAACTGGATGAAACACTCCTATCGCAATGCGGCACGTTCATTGCTCTGCGGCTAAGTAATAGCCAAGACCAGGGCCGTGTGAAAAGCGCCGTGCCCGATGAGTTAGCGGGCTTAGTCGATTTGCTCCCTGCG
>Ga0164243_10009329_pt1 | contig 14290 bp, 2 predicted proteins | sample OricompcompostOP_FD_108781 | JGI IMG/M metagenome (GOLD analysis project Ga0164243, IMG submission 108781) | Organic Plus compost microbial communities from Emeryville, California, USA - Original compost - Organic plus compost (OP) | ecosystem: Engineered > Solid waste > Mixed feedstock >... | reverse complement strand
CGTCAGACCGTTCTGGTTGGCGTCGGTCCACACCTTGAAGACATGGAACAGGTCATCCTGAGACGAGAAGACACCATCGCCATTGCTGTCGTAGGCTCTGAGTCCTTCTAGGTCAGTCTTGGCCCCCGCTAGGTCCTGAACGAAGGAGATCTCGGAAATGTCATCGACAATGCCGTTGGCATTGCGATCCATCACCAGGAAGGCATCGCCCGGCCCCGCCCAGCCAGTACGATCCTTCTGTCCGTCACCGTCCATGTCGAACAGTACAGGGCTTGCCGCCAGCGAGACGAGGTTAAGCCCATTGCCGTCCAGATCAAGAACGATCGGAGGCGCGACTTGGGTCTCGGCAGGCTGATAGGAGAGGAGCACGTCCCCGACCGTGCCGATGGTGCCGTCGGTCCGGAAATACTCCGACACGGCGTCGATCACGTTTCTGTTCTCGTCGGTCATCATCTCGCCCGTCGGACGGCGCAGGAGATTGATGGCTTCAATACCGTGTTCCAGCAACGTCTTGAGTTCGGATTGCTGGCTGACGCCGTCCTGGTTAACGTCCTGCCAGATCTGGAAGGAGGCGAACGCCGCATCGCCCTGGTCGAACAGACCGTTGCCGTTAGTATCAAAGGCGCGAAGACCCTCGAGATCCGTCTGGGCCCCTTCAAGATCATCCGTGAAGGACAGCTCCGAGGCATCGTCGATCACGCCGTTGCCGTTGCGATCAAGGACGAGGAAGCCATCGTCGGCACCGGCCCAGCCTGTGCGATCCTTGATGCCGTCGAGGCTCATGTCGAACTCGACAGATGAGGCAGACGGGTCGACCAGTTCCAGTCCGTCGCCATCCAGATCGAGTACAACGGGAGGCTCAATCGCCATACTGTTCCATGTGACCGAGATCGTGCCAGAGCTGCTTAAACCATTTCGATCCGTGACCTTGACTGTAATCCGATCGGTGAATCTTCTGCTATTACCTGCCGTAGATGCCTGCACATAGATACGCCCCTGAGAATCAATCCTGTAACTCACCGGATTCGGATAAAGCGTACTGAATACATTAGTAATTGCATAGGTATGGGTATCATTCGCATCCGGATCTTGGAACTGAGCCGTCGCAACCCAAGTATCTCGACGTGGTGTATCAGGCGTAATGATCGTATCATCAGAGACAATCGGCGCTTCGTTCTTTGGGTTAAGCCTGATTGTGTAGGTCTCGGTGTCAGACGCTCCGGCCGGGTCGGTTACTCGCACTAAGAAAGTGAACTCCCGGACGGCCTCATAGTCAAGAACCTTCGCAGCAGACAGTGTACCGTCATTGTGCATGTGCCAGTATCCGGCTTCATTGCCCGACAGAATCTGTACAATAAGACCGGCCGTCCCATCCTGATCAGTCACAGGAAGCGTAACCAGCACCTGGCCATTGGTTCCAGCGCCTTCATCCACATAAAAGGGCTGAGTAGGCGGAGTCAGCACAGGTGCATCATTCTGATTTTTAATTTCAAGCCAGACATTGGTTTTCGCCTCGATATATCCCGATCCGCCCGCGTTGTCTCGGGCAACGATCGCATAGCTATTTCCCGGCGCCCGGCCTATTTCTTCAAAATCAAGCGTCCTATTTGTCTTAATTTGACCGGTGATTGCATCAATGGTGTACCGGTTATCGGCTGAGACGCTGTTAATTTGGTTATTGTAGAAAAAATAGTAGCGTTGGGTATTCTTCGGCGCGGATTTATCCGTATCCAGTGCCTGGACCTGACCCACTACCTGCTGTGGCTGCCCGTTCTCATTCACGGAGAACGAGTAATCGTTCCTCACAAACCAGTTCGCCTCATTCACGTCGTTCACATAGACGACCAGATCCACGTCCCGGTAAGAGAACTTATCCTTCAGGCGCACTGTGATGCGATGGGAAGGCGTATCCTCGTAGTTCAGGAGCCCGCTGTTTAAAACCGTAACGAGACCCGTGTTGGTATTAATCTGGAAGCGCCCGCCGGCATTGTCGATCATTTCATAAGTAAGGGTATCGCCGTCAGGGTCATAGCCCTGGACGGTGCCAACCGGCGTGCCGTTCCCCTTGTTTTCGTCCACCCGTCCAGCCCATCCAATTACCTCTGTCGGCGCTGCATTGAGCCTGACGGTGAACTGCTGGTGATCGGATTCAGCGGTATGGCCATTAGAGATTTCTGCCGAGCGGGCAAAGACCGACAGCGTGAAATCCCTATAGTCACCGGCAGCCGAGTTCAGCTTGAGCCCGGAAAGTTGCGCCGGCGTCAGGCGCCATAGCCCCGTCGTGCTGTCGTATACACCCGCGCTGAGACTAATGCCCGAGGGCACGCCGCCAATAAAGATCGTATGCGTCTCGGAGCCGTCCATGTCCGGGAAGGCTGCCTCGATATCAAGTGCAATCGGCGTCCCTGACATAGCGTGGATGTCCGCCGGACGCGTGATCGTCGCCGCGTCCGCCACGGCGTTGATCTGAACCTGAAACACCCGGCGTTCGCTCCAGACACTGCCGGCGTCGACTGCCACGACCTGGATCGCCGCCAGGCCATCAACATTTGCTTTTGGCCGGATCGTAAGCGTTCGGGTGCCATCCGCATTCGGAGGACCAACAATAACAGACTCGATCAGGCTGTTGTCGGGGGTTATGCCATCATCCGGATCGACGGCAATCGCCGTGACCTGAAGCCCCGCAAAGGGCGTGATATCATCCGTCGCTCGAATGACGATTTGCAGCGTGCCATCCTCGGCCATAACCTGGTTGCTGATGGGGTCCACCTCAGGCGGCAGATTCTCATCCCACAGTTCGCTCCAGTCCTGAATAAAGTCAGGGTCTTCGAACAGTTCGTCCCGGGCCTCCGCATTCGCTGGCTGCTCGTGCCCCTCCATCAGGTCGACCAGCCCCTCAGCATCGATCGTCTTGGTGTACCACTCACCGGCAATAAAGAAGTCGATCTTATAGTTGGCGCGGCTTTCAGCATCCGTGACCTGGTACCAGTTCACGACCCGCGTGACGGTCGAGGAGCCGATGATGGCAACGACCAGATCATCGCCCTCGCGGGTGAACCAGAGGTCGCGATAGTTGATCTCGCCGTCCGTGTCCTGGTAGCCGATGACATCGATGTCCGTGCCTGTCGGATCGAAATTATAGATGGTGTCGCTGCCCGAGTTCCGGCGGATGACGTAGGTGTCGTTACCGAGCCCCCCGTCCATCCAGTCGTTGCCGGCACCGCCGTCTATAACATCGTCGCCGTCATCGGCACGAAGCGTGTCGTTGCCCGCGCCGCCCAGCAGCGTATCGTTACCCTCGCCACCGGAAATATCATCGTCGCCGGTGCCACCGTCGAGATGGTCGTTCCCGGTGCCGCCGGTCAGCGTGTCATATCCATCTCCTCCAAGCAACGTATCGTCGCCGGCACGCCCGTCGAGCTCGTCATTGCCGTCACGTCCCTCCAAGAGATTGGCCGCAGCATCGCCCCGCACCACATCAGTAAAGGATGTGCCGATCACATTCTCGATGCTCACGTAAGTCTCGCCCGCGGCGGCGCCTGTATTCAGACTGCTGTTCTGTAGATCGACACCAATGCTTTGCGAGGCATGGGTGGTCTCGTCAGTCAGGGAATAATCGACCGTATCGATGCCAGTGCCGCCGTCAAACCGATCGACACCCGAGCCGCCTACAAGGCGGTCATCGCCAGCGCCGCCCAGTAAGTCATCACCGCCCTCGCCGCCAAACAGTTGGTCATCGCCGATGCCGCCGTCAAGGGTGTCAACTCCGGCCGCGCCGTAGAGACGATCCGCCCCATCGCCGCCCTTGAGCTGGTCTGCGCCGATCCCGCCGTAAAGTCTGTCATCGCCGACATTGCCGTCAAGCAGGTCGTCGCCTTCCTCGCCGTAGAGAGTGTCGTTGCCACTGCCGCCATCGATCATATCATTGCCGGCGCGGCCATAGAGCGAGTCATTGCCGCCGTAGCCATAAATGTAATCGATGCCCTGAGCCCCGGTGAGAGTCTCCGGGTTTTCGGTGCCATGAATGATGTCGATGAGATCTCGAACATTGATCTCGAGAACTTTGGTGAAGATGAGGCCGGCACCGTTCCGATCGATGGCACTCACAGCAACATGGACAACAGGCTCGGCCTCATAGTCAAGGCTGACACCATCCCGCAGCTTCAGAGTGCGGTTGTTGACGACCTCGAAACGCGCGTCCGATGTCGTAAAGATATGCTGACCAAAATCAGTGGCCGGATCATCCACGTCGGCTGCAGACAGTTCGCCGACCTGCATTCCAGGCGTGTTCTCGTCCAACTCATACGAGGACAGCATGATGTCGTGCGGCCGATCGTTCACCGAGCGGATGGTGAGATTGACCGGTGCCTCGACAGCCTGGCCGTCCGCGTCGATCGCGCGCACGACAAAGCTATCAGTTCCATAGTAGTTGGCCTCCGGCGTGTAGACAAATTGTCCGGTCGCCGCATCAAGCGTTACCGTCCCGTGAGACGGTTGGGTAATGACCTCATAGGACCGGATATTCTCGTCATGGTCGACGATATTGGTCAGGAGGCTGGATGCGGCCTCATCCTCGTCGATCGTCAGAAGCAGGGGCACGGCCACAGGCGCCGCTTTGCCCTGCTCATGCCAGTAGCTGTCCAGCAAGCTCCCGATCGCCTCAGGAAGCTCATTCGGAGTTCCAATCTGAATCTCCGTCATGGCATCGATCAGCGGCCCGGCATAGTTCAGGTAAAGAGCGTGGGTCTGAGTAAGGATCGAGTGCATCTGCGTCGGGTTGTCGGACCGGAAGAAGCCCTCGACCCGGATACTCGAATCGCCGCCGATCACGCTGATGATGAGATTATCGCCGCTTCTCACCAGCCAGATCCGGTCAGGCGTGACGGAACCGGTGAAGGCGATCTTGTTCTGCCCCGCGGTGTCGACGACCACATCCTGTCCGGACATCGGATCAAACAGGTAGGTGTCGTTCCCCAATCCGCCCTCAAGCTGATCGTTGCCGATATCGCCGGTCAGCTGATCATCGCCATCTCCACCTCGCAGCGTATCGTTACCGCTGCCGCCGACCAGCGTGTCGTTTCCAGTCCCACCCTCGAGCAGATCCACGTCGGCGCCGCCGATGAGTTGGTCGTCGCCGGTATCGCCGTAGAGCTGATCCGCCCCAAGACCGCCATCGATCAGATCCTTACCGTCGCCGCCGCGCGCAATGTCGTTGCCATCTTCACCGGCGATGTTGTCGTCGCCAAGGCCGCCGGTCAGGGTATCATTGCCGGCACCGCCGACGAGGACGTCGTTCCCCTCCCGGCCGTCAATGATGTCATCGCCCCCCAAACCTGCGAGAATGTTATCCTCGGCGTTGCCGAAAAGGGTATCGGCATAGTTCGCAGAGGCGGTCACATTTTCGATGCTGAGGATGGTGTCGCCGTCCGCGTCGCCACCCGAGGCGATTGAGGCGGCAAGATCAATGTTAACACCGGCTCCTGACAGAACGTAGCGTATCGTGTCAGAGCCTGAGCCACCGTCCAGTAGATCGCCACCAGCTCCGCCTTCGAGGGCGTCGTCGCCGTCACCTCCGTAGAGGTTGTCATTGTCAGTATTGCCACTCAGGACATCATTACCGCCCAAGCCATAGAGGGTTTCATGCGAGGTGCCTCCGAAGATGGCATCAGCTTCTTCGCTACCCGATTTCTGGTTGTTCCAGACATAAAACAGGTTGGTTATGTCGACCGTCAGACCATCGGCGAACTGCAGGGCATCGATTGGATGGTGCCCAAGCCGCTGATCCTTGATTGTAATCAGGCGACTACCATCGCCATTCGCGTGGTAGACGCGCAGATTATTGCCGTCCCAGCCTACCGAAACATTGGAAAGGCTTATACCGGCGCCGAACTCGATAACGTCGTAGCCCCCGTCCGCGGTTTCGTCGAATTTTTCACGGGTGACCTGCTGGCCGTAGGTGCGTTTGAAGCCACCGAGCCAGCCCACAGCCATGCTGCCTTCATTCACAATATAGCCGGACGGCGTCGGCGGCTGGGTGCCGTTTTCCTCGACCACTGTGTATTTATCGTAGTCGTAGACAACTTCTCCGTTCGGCCCAGTGACTTGAAGCCGCCAGTAATAGCGCCCATCGGCCCAGGATACGCTGGTGCGCTCCCATTTGGAAATCTGGTAGCCTTCTTTCAATTTACCGTCGCGGCCTACGGCCTCTTCGACGGCAAAGGCCCCCTCGGTGATTGTGACCTGCCCCTCCTCTCCTAATTCGAAATAGTAGGTATCGTCGCCATCATTGCCGAGAAGGTTGTCCCATCCATTGCCGCCCCAAATGACGTTATCATTCGTGTTGCCGGCGAGACGGTCGCCGTAGCTGCCGCCTGTCAGGTTTTCGATCGAATCGAACGTATCTTTGTATGCGTCGCCGGTGTTGACCTCGCCATGGCCGAGGTATGCACGTAGGCCGCTGCCGCTCGTGGCATAGTTTGCGGTGTCCTCGCCATCACCGCCAGACAGAACGTCCGCACCGACACCGCCATGCAGGGTATCGTTACCAGCACCGCCGTAGAGGATGTCGTCTCCGGCACCGCCGTCGAGGGCATCGCCGCCGGAGTTGCCGTTCAGGATGTCATTGCCTGACCCGCCACTTAGCGTATCGTTGCCGGCCCCGCCGGTGATCCAGTCAACGCCCGCCCCGCCCGTGATCTCATTGTTGGAATCGGTACCACCCAAAACTTGCGTCGTCTCCATGTTCATCTTGCCGGTGGCGGCAAAGACGAAGGTCTCGATCGGGCGGTTGCTGTTCAGGTACCAGTCCTTGAGGACAATCTGGTCCGTATGGTCACTGAACCGGCCAAGCTCGCTGTTCTCGTTGCCGATGCCGAGATAAAGATCATTACCGGACCTGAGGAAACTGATGTCCTGGACATTAATGCCGATGTCGAACTCAATCGCATCGCCATTTTCGAAAGTGGAGTTCGTGGCGTCCTGGCTTACAGCGCCGTTTGCGTCCGGGACGAGGCGTTTCAGCTCGTTTGCCACATAGTCATAATCAAGACGGTACAGCCACTGCCATCCGTCAAAAATAACCTCATTCCCTTTAACGATGCGGTTGGTTGACGTCTCAAAGGTATAGCCGGAAGCATAGACACCATCCTTCAGGACAGTTTCCCATTGGCCAGCATATTCATCGATGATGGTGTCCCGTCCGTCGCCCCGGCGGAAACGGAACACATCATCGCCGAGTCCGCCGGCAATCAGATCATCACCGCGGCCACCGGAGAGGATATCCTTCTCGCTGCCACCATAGATGTCATCATTGCCGGCATCGCCTGAGACGACGTCGTTCCCGCGGCCGCCGAGCAGACGGTCATCATCATCACCGCCGGCAATGAGATCGTCGTGTGCATCGCCCGCGATGAAGTCGCGACCCTTACCGCCAACGCCGACGTCATAGCCTGGCAGCAAGTCAAGTAAATCATCGCCATCGCCGCCGACGACAAAGTCGTTCCCCTGCGTGCCAATAAGGACGTCGTTCTCATTGGTGCCGACGATGAAGGACGTGAAATCGCCGATGCGGATGGCCTGGCCATCCGCAAACACCAGCCATTCGATACGCTTGAGACTGTTGAACCAGTCGCGCATGACGATCTGGTCGCCTGAGGCAATGCGCGCCCCGTTCGCGTCCGTCGTCATCCGCTGCAGGATGAGATCCGCATCCGTTGTGCCCGCCAGTACACCGCCTCGCATCAGCTGTATGTCACCGAGGCTAATTCCCTCGCCCAGCACCAAACTGTCATCACCGCCAAGCGGTGCGCCGTCACTACGGAAAATATCCGCTGCGAGCCAGTCCCGCTTAACGATGCCTGCATCAATCTCCTCGAGGCGGCGGGTGATCGGATCATCGGCGCCGCTACCCACGTTGCCCGGATCATCGAGAATAATATCAGCGCCATCATCGGGCCGGAAAATATACTGGTCGCCGCCGGCACCACCCTCAAGCATATCACCGTCACCGGCGCCGCCGGCGAGAATGTCACCTCCGGCACCGCCGATCAGCGTGTCGGTGCCATCGCCGCCTTCAAGCCAGTCTGACCCTTCCCGGCCGCGTAGGGTATCGTTGCCCGCGCCACCGTTCAGGTAATTGCCGTCGCCGCCGAGAGAGTTCGGGTTGCTTGAGCCGGCGTCAAGGATATCGTCGCCGTTTCCCCCGATCAACCAGTCGTCGAGCCGCCCACCAAAGAGCGTATCGTTGCCTTCCGCACCAAACAGGTTATCGCCAAGGTCCGAGGCATAGATTATGTCGTCTCCATCACCGCCGTCTACCGTTGCTGCGACATCAATCTCAACGCCGCGGCGATCGGATGTTTCAAAGACGACCGATGCCGCACCGGCCTCTGCCCGACTGCTTGAAAGAGTAAATGTCGCAGTACCACTTCCTTCATGAACCACAACATCATCGATCCAGACCAAAGGCTTGTTGCTCGTCCCATCAATGATCGTTCCTGTGCCAGAAACTGCCGTCGTCCCGTTGGCAAGCGCATCCGCGCCGACGACAGGCGTCGCCGTCAAGATAAAACTTTCATTTCCTTCGACGTTCGTTGGCGATCCGCCTGTGTCCACTCCGTTGTCGGACTGGATTGGCGTCCGCACAAACAACTCTGTCACGCCCGCAGAAAAGGTAGCGGACGTCGCATTACTCCAGTTAACACCGTCAGCAGAAATCTGAAGATTGCCGGCATCAGCCGTCCCGAAATCGGCACCTCCGCCAGTCGCCCGCTTTCCGGCAAGTGCGAGGCTGACCGTCACGTCTTTAGCAGCGGCCTTAGAGAGGCTCAAACGGAAAACCGCATGGCCATCGGCCTCAGTTGCATAACTGCGTCCCACACGAAGAGTCGGGAGCGCAGCACTATCGCTGACTATAGTGGCCACGGCTTCCGTGCCAATTACGGTGAGGCCGGTTCCATTCTTTAATGATGCCAGGAAGCTTTCAATATCCGAATCGCCATCAACGGCAATCTGAACATTGACCTGCTTGCGCAGTTCGTTAGCCGCGAAGGTAACAACTTTTGTCGCAGAAATGAAGTCTGCGCCAGAGATCGCAATGTTATCCTGAGCGACGCCATTAATTTTAAGGCCGCGCTGATCCATCAGGAATTCATTGCGCAGATCGATAGTATCGGCCGCTGCCCCTGCTTCTATGACAGTCTGACCTGCGAGATCAATCGCGTCGCCCATCACCCGGTCACCGAGTCCGATTAAACGGCTGAATTTGTCCTGCTGAGCGTCGTAATCGATACCGAAATTGACCTTTAGAACGCTCGTTTGAGCTTCTGCCAGCAGCCACTGAAACCCGCCATACCAATCGCTGGCGTGGCGACGTGTCAGACCAAGCTCAACAGCACGAGCCAAAGTAATCGCCGTCTCTGCTGCTACTACGCTATCCGGTTCTGCTGCGACCAGTGCACCAATCGCCCCGGAGTTCGCCAGATAACTTTTATATGCTTCCGCAGAGGCAATATTACCATACAACATTGTTGTATCAAAGTTTCTGGCGGTGACACCATTTATCTTTAGTGTATTGAAAAGGGCGCGTTTGACATATATATCGCCCCCAGCAATCTGAAAATCCGGATCGGTTAATCCCTCAAAGACGCCATAGCCGATTAAACGGCTCATCGCGTCCTTCTCCTTTGAGGAAATGCGGAAGGTAATGGCCTCCTTGTCACGCGTGTGCTCAGGCCGATAAACGAAGTCTTTTTTGCGCATCCCGTAATTGCCGGTTTGAATGGCTTCAGGCTCGACAAGGACCCCGCCGGTTGCAGCAACCACACCATTGAAGATTTCGGCTGCGGATAAGGCGAGCGAATACGCTGCTTCCTTTGATCCACCCTTCTTTGAATATATATTGGTAACCGTAAATTTGTTCGCCACCTCGTCCCATACCACGTCTGCGCCAGAACGTGGCGTGCCTCCAAACAGCGAACCAATCAATCCGCCTGCAATGAACCCGATAAATGCACCAATCGCGGCGCCTACCGGGCCCCAGTAGCTCCCAATCTTAGCGCCAGCTTCGGCACCTTGTGTCGCAAGTGCTGCTCCTGCAATGGCCCCCGCTGTGCTCCCTACCGCGGCACCGATCTGCCCGCCGAGGGAGTTAAAGCTGACCAGTTCGCCTGCCAGTTTCGTGCCGAGGAACCCGCCGACCGCGGTCCCGATCATTGAAAGGTTGATATGGCTGAACGCCTCGGTCGTCTTTACGACCTCCATGCCATTTTCAATTACGGTATAGGTCGAGCCGAGAGCCGCCAGATTCTGGGCAATCTGTCCGATTATAGCGCCGGCCGCCGAGTTCATCACCTCGCCGCCAAAGCCGTCTATTCCGATGGCATTGACAAGTTCAGCGGTAAGGAATGACGAAATCGCCCCAACCCCCGCGGATTTGATGTTCGTTAGAAGCTCCTGGTCGAAAGTCTGGAACGCATCGTCAACTGCATGTTCGATGGATTGATTGCCAATCAGCCCATCGAGCACGTCTCCGAAATTGTCGCCAATCGTTTTTAATGCGGCGGAGGCCGCAACACCTCCAAAAACGTTTCCGCCGGCCAGCCGATATCCAAGCTGCTGGCCAAAAATTGAGAAGAAATCCGAGAACTCCAGAAAGATCGGATTATTTTTCAGACGGATATTTGTCGAAACAGGTTCCAGCTTATCATTGAGCGTGGTTTCCACGATAACATCGTTATCGACAACACTGTAACTAACAATTTTATCCCCTTGGTATTTATACGACACCTTGCGGTTTAGCCGATCAAGGGGCATGGCGATTCCATTTATGCTCTCGATCCGCACCCCGCCCGGGATAAGATACGGGCGTTGGACAATGGAAATTGTACGATTACCATCTGCATCTGTCTGTATGCGGACCGGTGATAGCCCTTTGCTGCTCGGCTTCGTCTTGCCGGTGTATTCGTCAAAGGCGATCTGAGCATTGACACCAAATATCGCCTCGAATTCATCAGCGCTTATGCTCGCGTGAGTTCCATTTGCGTCGATGAGAGTGATCTGCCATTCGCCTGAGGGCGTACGCGTCAGGCGGGCTGAAGAATTATCGTAGGTCCGCACACCATCAAAATGCTGCATGATGATCAGGACAGAAGACGGTTCAGCGCCTCCCTCCTGGGCCGACGTAGGCTTTTCGTAAACTCCTCTGCTGCCGCCGCCAAAAGATGGCGGAGAAACAAAGGTGCGATTCGACGATTTTTCTATAATCGTAACTACCGAATCCTTGTCGTATAAATGTGAAATATTACCCAAATATACTTCGAGATCGGCATTGCTTGGAATTTTGAGCTTGCTCGCGTCGATAGCAATTGGAACGCCTGAGACTGCGCTGGCGAAATAACCCATAGCCAGTCTGGTCTGTCCGACTTGGTGATTCGACCCTGACACCTGGCTCTGCAAATTTTCATTATTGATTGCTGCATTTCGGACGTTGTCATCGGTCAGCAATATATACCCGGTGGTAGGATCAGTTGTCAGATTGCCATGTATGGCGCCCGTTTCTTCATCTATCAGATATTCCCTGGCATAGCCTAACGCAGTTTTGCGTATTTTATCGTCTGGAAGAGTACCCCATATAAATTTGTATGAATCGACCCATGCGTTGTAACTTTGAATAGTCGCGCGGGCTTCCTCTGCCATAGTAACATCGATGTAATTCCTGACATAATTGGTCATATCAATGACCGCTTTTGAACGCTCTTCTTCAGGTAGGCTTTTAATCCGTTGAAGTTCGGAAGCGATAAAATCAAGGCCTTCATTAATAGATGCAACCGCCGCCTCTGCGTAAATTGGCCAGTTGAGAGCATGACCGGCCTCATGGGCGACAATATACATTGCCGCCGCAAGTGCCTCTTTGTCCGGAGCTCCGTCCGGTCCAAGCTGATTAGCTGCGTCAATGAGCGAGTCGGAAATAAAGATCGTACCGAACTCCACTTTTATGCGATTATTTTCATCCCTGTGGACGCGGAGACCGCGAAGAGTTGTACCGCCATCGACATTGTAAACACCATGATATTGAATCGAACCTGGCGCATCGTAGGCATTAGCGCCATAATTATCGCCGGAAACATACTTGATTTGGTCCAGGTTTCCAGATTCGGCAGCGAGGTTAAAAATCTTGATGATACCGGAATTTTGTGTAAATTCACTCACGAGTTTATCAAATTTTTCTGCCCGATTTACCTCATTGGGGGCAGCATCAATATATTGTCGACGCGCATTCTGCAGCATCAGCTTAACGTCATTCGATAACAAAAGATCAGAAGTCATAATCCCCCCCCGCTATTCCGCGCTATAAACGGCCATGGATTGCAGCGGTTCATCCGAGAAATGATGAGTTCCCGCTGACTGAAATGTCAGTTGAATAATCTCGTTCCTGCCTGGTCGAACAAATATATAAATTTCGTAAGGGTAAGGCGTATGGTATGGCCATTTACCTTTATAGTGCTCGGTGACATTGACCAGTTCGGAGACCTTACCATCCAGCAAATGCATAATCTCGTCTTTGAAAATCTCATATTGAAGGAGCACTTGCTGACTCATATTAGCTCGGCGCCCGTCATAGAAATCACCCGCGGGCGGGGTTTCAAAGTAGGTGTATTGCTGCAATTCACTGTCGCTAGAACACAGGCGACTAAGATACTGAGCTGGCAACCTATAAATGTTATCATTACAAGAATAAGGCGCAATTCGCGCCTGAGCCTCGATCCTAACGGCCTCCTGTGGCTTAACTCTGGTTGAGAGCAGGATGGTTGTGATACTATCCGGATCGAGAGAAATATTCCGGTTGATATTCTCGAAAACCGCCCGGTAGACATCCGGGGCTGACCAGGGCATTGTACGTGTAGACCCTACAGAAGTCTTTTCCGTTTCTTCTCCTTGCACTGCATGTGCAGAGCTGGGCATAAAGAGTGGCATTGCCCCTGTCAGCGAGACTATTGCCGCCAGGGCATATCTTCTGAGCCGGTGAGGCATGTGCCCTAACCGGCCGAACATAGGTGTGCTAACGGCTATGTCAGTCATCTCAGAGCCTCTCCGGACGAGTCCTTGCCTCTAACAGTCCTGATTGCCGCGGCCCAAGGTCAGCAGGGATCACGCGGCCCTGGGCCTCTTTGCCGACCGGAGGCGAATACACCCAGATTTTGCCGCCACTGTCGGCAGCCGCCTGGCCATATAATTTACAGGCCCGTTTCCGGTCAGCTGGAAGGCCGAGCCCTTCCTCGAAGCGGATACCTAACAGGAGCTGCGCGTATTTATCCCCGACCTGTGCCTGATGCGCCAGCGACTGGAGGCCAGGAGACGCTTCTCCTGGCTTTAGAGAAATTCCCATGTATTCGTGCGAGGCACATCCGCCCGCGGCCAGCACGAGAAGCACGCTAGCCATAAATGCGTGGAGAACGGGACCTCGCCGCAGCGCTATCCAAGACATGGGGATTAATTTGGACATGTTGCGCCATGCTATCTGTGATGAGCTGAGACAACTTGTAATGCACGAGTAACGAATTGAGAATAAGGAACGGGTGCGGGTAATATAGCCTGTTGTGGCCGACCTCTTTGCGAAAATCTGCCCGCAAGGTCGGGGGGAGGCTGGAGCGCTCTGCCTGCCTTTACGAGTGTGAACGCAGGCCTCGGCCTCCCTATCCCGGTGGGTGCGGCCACCCCCACATTCGAGCGGAAATAGCTGGAGCCTACGGGTCCCTGTCTGAACCGGACTGGCCAAGAACCGCATCATTGGCGGCACAGGAAGATTAGTCGGCATCCCGCTCATCGTTCCCTCCCCGCTTCCTCAATCGTCTTCATGATCGGGCTCAGCAAGTATTGGATAATACGACGCTCGCCGGTCTTGATGTCGGCCTGAACGGCCATGCCGGGCGTGAGCGGGATGGTGCGGCCATTAGCGGTGATGGCCTTGTCTTTAAGCCGCACGCGGGCCGTATAGACGAGACCCTTCTTCTCATCCTGCAGCGCATCAGGGCTGATGTGTTCGAGCACGCCGTCGATGTAGCCATGCTCAGTGAACGGAAACGCCTCGAGCTTGACCGCAACCGGCTGGCCCTCCCGCACAAAGCCCATATCCTTGTTAAGGATCTGCGCCTCAACGATGAGGTTGCCGCCGTCCGGCACGATCATCATGAGCGGCTGGGCCTGCTGGACGACGCCGCCGATAGTGTGGACGGCCAGCTGCTGCACCGTTCCGGCAACCGGCGCACGCAGCTCCTGCAGCACCCGGCGCTGG
>Ga0164243_10009328_pt1 | contig 14293 bp, 16 predicted proteins | sample OricompcompostOP_FD_108781 | JGI IMG/M metagenome (GOLD analysis project Ga0164243, IMG submission 108781) | Organic Plus compost microbial communities from Emeryville, California, USA - Original compost - Organic plus compost (OP) | ecosystem: Engineered > Solid waste > Mixed feedstock >... | reverse complement strand
GGTGAGTTCAGTGTTGCATCTGGGTATTAATCTTATTGGAAATTATTACAAGAATGGACTACATCGATCTTGCTTCTATCTCTAGAAACGTCATTCCAACAGACGACTAGCTATTCAATTCACCGGTGTAGGATCTGCTCATGGAATGTTCGAACTATGAACCATCACGGTATAATAGAGGCAATAACACGGCCTCCCGTGGGTTCCGAAGTACAAAGTAATCAAGTGGTTTGAAGATTTCTAGACTTCAAGTCTTTAGCGATTTGACAGCTCCGAAGCTCCGTTTCCGTCTGTTCGCACCTGTTCCAGAGAGCCAGACACGGGCGGTTTAACAACAGCTGGCAACACTTGACAAATAGCGTCAGGCGATGAAAGAATATTCGGGACATCATCGCCTGTCAAGCAATCCAGCGGGAGAATCGAGTGAGTCCTTAGTTGCGATCCCGACCTGCGGCATGCGAAATGTCCGTAACAGAATCCCCTCGTCGCTAATCCTCTAATACAATCTCTGCCTCTGCGGCCCTATACCCGCCTACCCGGAGCCATGGCGGCGCGACAGTTACACACCGTCCGAGTCCTCCGCGGCAGCACGACCTGTCAAGCTTCGTTTCCATCTCTCGGAGCTCTCCCAGCGCTCCGAACCCGACAACTGCAAATATGCCCTCAAGGCCGATGCACACCGATACATGACGGTCTCCGGCTCCAGGCCTTCGTACGATACCAATCGACCGAACAAGGCCCCGGGAAATCGCGGCCGATCTTTAGACAGCCCCCTCCCCCATCAATCGGCGCCATCCTTCGCAAGGCGTTCGACTTCTCTGGCCTGTTCTCCATGTTTAACAAGGGCGGCTTTCGGAACGCGGCTCGCCAAAACCCCGGCGAACTCATATTGGCCATTCTAACGTATGTTGACGTCTGGGGAATATCTTCTCCGACAGGCTAATGTTCCACAATCCATGAAAATTCGCGAAGCACTAACAAACAGCCTTGATATATAGACTCGGTGGAGTATCAGGTATCGTCCTCTACACGGTATACCTCTACTTCAACTACTTCAACGCGCCGCAGTTCACAAAGTTCCCCGACCCCATCGCAAAGTCGCTCCGCCGCGCCCTCTACTACACCAACATCAAGCCCGATCCCAAGCTAGCGCAAAAGTACTACAAGCGCGCCCTCGAGCAGTGCAATGAGCTTCGACTCGACCCCTTCTCGGACGATGTTCTCGGCATCAGGATACAAACCGCAGCGTGGCTGGAAGGCATTGGGAATTATAGCGGCGCCATCATGGTTCTGGGCGGCATCGTCCAGGACTGTCTGCGATGGGTGGATTGGATGGAGAAGGGCGTGGCGGATGGCTCTCTTCCCAAGTCTGGCAAGGTCCCTATTCCTAAGCCACCTGCCGAGGATCAACAGAGCACTCCCCCTACCGGAGATGCTCCTACCGAAGAAGCTGAGGTCGAATACCTCCCCGAGAATTTGTGGAGGAAACGAAATAGGCTCCTCGCAAAGTGTGTCGGAACCAGTGTGAAGCTGGGCGAGCTGAACGCCGATGAGCACGTTCTGCAGTCGGAGGAGTCTCAGTCCCGTCTCACCTGGGCTGTGGAGACTGCTCTTAGGGAGTTCAAGAGGCGACATGACGAGGGAGAGAAGGAGGATGAAGGTCCCTGGATGAGCCCAACCGAGATTGGTGGTGCTCTCGAATGTGAGCAGATACTCTCCGGCCCCCTTCTCACGTCTCTTCTCAGTTGGTTCCATGCTAACTACGTCTTAAACAGCTCTCGCCCGGAATTACGAGAAGAAATCTCAGTTCCAGCTGGCTATCCCGTTGCTCTTCCATGCCCTCCGATTATGCGAGGATCCATGTCATAGACCCGTTCTCAGTACGTCTACCTCAACGCCCTTGAATACGTTCCCCCTCCCTCTATCAACTCGAAACTGACAAGAGAACCCTTCCTACACAGTGAACAACTTATCCGCAGCCTTCGCCCAACACACACCTTTCCTTCCCCTCATCGTCCCCGCACCTCCCACAGACTCGTCGCAAGCCGACCCATCATCACAACAGCCGCCCAGTAGAGAATACCTCCTCCAATCCGCCCTCAACTGGGCCACCAACGCCTACACCCACGCCGTAGACGTCAAGGGTGACGCCCGGACCAGCGAGTGCGACGAGGCGTGCGCCGTCGCCCTGTGCAACCTCGGTGACATCTTTGCTATGTCGGGGAAGCCCGCCGAGGCGCGCCGCAACTACGAGCAGTGCATTAGGATGAGCAAGGAATTGGAATTCCCTGAAGGAGTTAAACAGGCGCAGGCCGGATTGGATCGTCTGGGTAAGACGTCCTGAGGCTGAGCGACGCCCATTGATTTGGGATTTTCCTTTTGATCCCACGCAATGGAATGATATTACTTGGTTTATGCCGATGAGGACTTGAACGCCACTGAGCCCCCCGGTCCCCCCAGTTGGTTCGGGCACGGAGTATTCGTTTAATCTCCGAACCGGAGGCGGATTTTCAAAGGATCGGCCTGTTGGATCTGGAGACGTGTAGGAGGATCATATAGATCACAATTGTACAATTACAATAACTCAAGGCCACTTTTTCCCGTTTACTTTCGTTGTTAGGTCCCAGCGCCGCAGTGGAACCTTGGGCCCTGGTGTTTTTTCGTTTCTTTTTTGGTCAAACCGACACTGACCCTAGAATCTCGGTGGGATCTCGACTCCCGGACTTTTCATCCCACTCGGCTTATGCAGGCATCTTCTAGAAGCATTTGTAGAAGGATTCGTCATGTGTTAGAAAGACCTGCAGATGGAAAAGGAACCGCGACATTGGCGAACATCACCCGCTTGGGGCTTACGCGAACCCAGATTTCATGGTTGCAGTCCTGCATTGCGCCCCCTTCTGTCCTCCCACAAATCGGCCTGACCGAGTCCGAACCACTCGGAATGCGTGGATCTCACTGAGGTTGTGAAGGAGAGGGGATGAAGCCCAACAGGTAGGGGAGTCGTTCTCATTCCCCCCCAACACGTCGCAGTCCACCCCGTGCCTGTTTTCTTGCATCAGCCTCCCCCAGATGCCGTGCCAAGTTTTCTAGACAGGTGAGATCAGTCAGCTAAGGAAGTGAAGCATCGCAAATAGCAGTGTACTGTAATCTACCCCGGAGGTTCTTTTCCCCGGTCTGATATGTCCGATACCGTATTCACCGGAAAGGGTTCGTTGCTCTCGTCCGATAGTTCAGCCTTGCTGCTGCCCTCTCATGGCCCGCCACCGTACCTGTCAGATTTCCCGTGTGACATACATCTCTCAACCAGAAAGAAGGGGGGGAGGCCGTATCAGTCAGAGCGGCAGTTTACCCCAGGGATGAGCCGAGAGGGGAGCAAAGAAGGCACTCCTCCCAGAGGGCGGCAGCTCAGGCAGGACAACGTGCCAGTTGACATCCCTACTAACCCAAGACCACGATACACCTCACCTTCGGGAAACCACATATCTCACGATCCGGCAGATCCATACCTAGAGCCCTACCCGTTCCTCTCTTCCGTGCCCACTTCTGATCGTCATGCTGTTCTGGCGCAGGCCATTCAGGGTAGCAACAAAAAAGACGTATGGAAGCATCCCAGAAGCTTCGACACATCTGGTGTCATGAGACGCATGAATTAGTCGATGCTGACAACTCATTCAGCTGCGTTGTTGAGTTGAGAAAAAGAGCAGTCTGTCCGCAAGAGGTGTGTCTCTCGACTTCGGTCCTTCAAGGTCGCAATCCACCCCCTTCCATCCCGCTTCTTCGAGAAGAAAGGATGAAAGGGAATATTGGAAATCCTGACGAAGAGAAACGAGCCAAGCGAGGCTTGGGTAACAGTGGAATAAGCTGCGAGTTCGACAAAGCTCGCATCTTTCTTGGGTTACTTCCGGTTCGTCCGCCCGCCAGATCACATTCGCCGGTCGGTTTCCCCCCTTTCCGTTTCCTTTTCCTTTCTCTATGTCGGTCTAAGATGACCGCCCCCGGATTCTTAGGAGGAAGGGGCGGAAAGGAAGAATCAGTTGAGAGGTGCTGACTCCGCTTCGTGCCTGATCTACACTTTTTGTTACCTGTTTTAGACCACACATCCACGAGATCGAGAATAGATCAAAATGGAGATAGGAAAAAAAGAATGAAAACAAGGTGATGACGAGGGCGGGTGGGTACGCATGCGGCAGAGAAGCGCTCAGGTTCGGACTGCGTATTCGAAAATAGCTTTTGTGAGCTATCGCCGAACCGGCACATGGCGGCGCATCGGGGACAAGGGTTCAGTGTCTGTTCTTCGTGGATATGGAGACACAAAAATCAATAGATTCAACGCACACAGACACACCACGCGTCGAGGATATGCAAGCTCTTAGCATGCCCCGCCCCGCCTCTGTGTGCTCTCGTCTTGCGGGATCCAAGTTCTTCCCCCCCTCTTGAAGTTGTCTGTGTCTTCTTCCCGCTTTCATCTCCAAAGAAGAGCGGTCGAGTTTGCGCGCAAACTGAAGACGGGCAACTTGAACTACTTCGTGGGAGCAAGGGGCAATGGCGCGGGGCGGTCTTTCGCTCGCCCCCAATCCAACCTTGAATGTGTCATTCCCTGGACTCTCCTCCAATCCATAGGGTCTGTGCCGTCCCTGATTTGACTTTTTGTCTTGGGGCCAGTGATAGTCAAGCAAGCAGGCAGGTCATTGGCAACCTGGCGTGCGTCTTCGGTTCCTTCTGCCGAAATACAAACGCTATTGGGGGAGGGTTATGAGGTGCCCTCACTAGCTGTCGATATCTTGCCGCACCCCATCGGTGAGTTGTCGATTGGGACAGGATCGCGAGCCGAGATCGAAAACAGCCAAGAATGACAAAGCGAGCCCCCATCGTTTATACGAAGTACATGATAGCTCAGCTTGGATAGGAAATACTTAATACTTCGTAAATGAAGAAAGCCTTCTAATGCAACGCCGATCACTTCCCGTACGATAGACGGTAGTGGCATTTCTGAGAACCCTGGCCAGATTGTTGCCAGGGTGCTTCGACGACAAGTTGGAAATCAATGATGGGTGAAGGAGGGGTAACAAAGCAACAAACCACTTACACGATCCTTGCTGGTAGGGTCGGGGCATATTTTTTTGGGGGGTGTCATCGGAATGTTTTCCACGGGCCTTCTTCTCAATGGGTGTCGTTGCGACTGTCCATAGGGGCAGTGGGCAGCTGCTTCGCAATGGAACCCCGGCAGATTTTGGAGTGCGACGTTATTCCCAATTGCTCAAGCCCGAACCCAACGGTCGGCATATTCCTTGGAGGCGGTGTTAATCAAAAGTTCAGATGACAGATTTATCTCACGATGGATGGCTGGAGAAAAGTCATTTCCGCACCCCCTTTCCCCTTTTTTCTTCTTTGGCTCTCTCAACTTCCTGCCCTCAGTCACAGCCCGTCCCGAGGGATCCGTTGTTGGATTATTCTCGTAACGCAAAAAAAACAAACCCTTCAGTTTTGACAGGAGGTGCTGTCGACAGAGCATCATCAACGCCATGTCGGTTCGGTGTGAGTCTACTTCGTCGAGACAGGAGCGGGTCATCCATCCATCCACACCACGGACAGACCAAGGGGTCCTCAGCAGCCACTCTGGAGCCCAGCTGACAAGGCGAGCCAGGCCAAGCCCACCTCCCTGAGAGTGCTACACCCTACCTGCAGCGGTGTCCTATGACGTCGAATGTCCGGACTTTTCTGGAGTCCTTTGAATAAGCCGGTGCCTAGAATGGTGGATACATTCTGCACCAGAATGGGTCTCAGCGGTAACGACCAAAGATCAAGGTGGCCGAGCGCATGGTGGCGTTCTTCGGGGCGGAACTAGTTAGGAGGGTGATAGCGCTCCAGCTCGTCCTTGTAGTGGGGTTCGACCCAGGAAAAGGAAGAGGGAACTCTAGGATTCACGTAAGAATATACGAAGTAATACAGAACCAAGGTGCCTACTTCGTAGATAGTAATACCTCCGAGCTACGACCGGGGTACTGCCTAGGAAGGGGTCTAGGTTGCAAACCGGTTCAGCCAGCCAGCTTTGATCCATTTCTAAATCCACAGTAGAGGAGCGGTTACCGGAAGGACATGGGACTAGATATGAAAGACTACAGGACGGAAATAGGACTAGAAAGGAAATAGTCCCCAAAAAAATATAGGCGGCCCGTCTCGAATGGACAGACCACATCATAGAGGAGGTGGCTCCTCTGGACCATCCAATTAGTTACACCCCTCAAGGCAAAGGTAATTAGAGCTTGCTCTCGTCTCGCCAAGCGCACCGAGGGTACGCGCTGCGAGATTCAGCGGAAAGGAGGGAAATCACTATACTTTACCCCAGGCTTCAATTAAACAGCCTTGGGCCACACGGCTAGCCACAGCCTACAGACATTCCGTCGTTCGCTTCCTATCGGGAGTTGAGCGGGAGTGACATCGCCAACGCCGCCCCAACTCCACTGTTAAATTGAATGTTTGCTTGAGTTGCATCCATTCGCAAAAAATCCTCCGCTTCCACCGGAACCCTCCAGGGCCTGTGGTCGTGGGGGTTGCGCAATTGCCACGCGTTGCAAACGAGGTCCATGGTCGAGCGACAGAGGAGTCGCCTGGCTCATGCCTTTTAAACATCTGAGCAGGGGAAAAGCCTTCTCTAGCGCCCTGCCATAGTCCCCTGGAGAGTAACATTTTCACATTCTTGGAGAAGGATGAGAAAAGCCACCATCATTCGAAACGGTACAACATACACTACTAAAAGTAGTAAACTACGAAATACCTGAAGCAGGGATAGAAGACCGTTGGTCGATGTTACCGTCCCATATTAAAAAGTCGCCGCATAGAATTACTACTTGCAGTACATGTACCTCGGTATATCGGCGCTTCTTGGACATCTCATCGATGTGTGCTAGTCGGACAAAGGGGGTGGGGTATGCCAAAGAAGACTCAAAGAGTAATAGAAGTAATAATTTCTCTCTCGGGACCGTTTTCCTGTTATTTCTTCGCACCCACCCACCAGGTCTAGTCAGGCTCGTCAGCCACTAGACCTGGCATGTCTCGAACTATGACGGAAGTGGTGTCTGGCGGCACGGGGGGTATCTACCTCCACGGCAGGTGGGCAGTTTCATGAAAAGCTTGGTTCTAAAGCAACATGGGATCGAGGCGACGTCAAGGGTATACGCGTTCTGGATTCCACTCGATGGAGTGCCGAGTGCATGTCCTCCGTATTATTTGAAGTCACCGTAGGATTCGAAGAAGCCTATGCTGTGATTGAAACCCAATTCAGGGGAAATTGGTTGCCAGGTTCCACGGGATGGGGCAATATTAGTTACTGGCAAACCTATCTCGGCTGGGTGCAGATATGACCATCTCACCGAATATACTCTCGACCAGTTCTCCAAGTGGCACCCGGGGCGTAATTCTCAAGCCCGCGCGTAAAGTTTGGAGAAAGTCAGTCCTGTACCAGAGGCGACCTGGTCGCCCAAAGTCCCTCGACCTCATTTCCGCTGCTGCAGGAACCCACAACCTTACCCACATCTATTAATGGTAGACAGGAGCTGCGTACAGAAAAATGCCATGGGCGTGCCTGGGTCTCAGACTTGGGATTGATACCGTACTTGTCTAGCATTTTATCTTCTAGCATCGCCAGGTGATAGATGCTATACCATCCCGAGGTCGTAGTCGTGAATGGGTTTCAAAATTATCTGCAGCGGTCGATTGATACTAGCCACACGGCTCAAATGCCACGACCGAGTGGCTTCGGTTAGACTATGAAGTGTCCGTCTCCCCAAGCAAAATCCTCTATGTCGGAGTGGAAACCGGCGGTTTTTTTCTTTCCCGCCCCGATCTTTAAACCCGGCGAATGGTTGCCAACAAAGGAAAACTCCCGATCTACTTCTAGTCTCGGCATTTTCCACTAAGCTCTTGTGATTAGTCTGACCACCCTTGCCCAGGCCAGGGAGCCCCCCTGTCCTAACTTCAATTTTCCTCTCACGCGCGCAGTAATGACTGCCCTCACGCTCCCATGAGGAAGTAAACTATCCTCATGGTGGGTATGCCATACGCCAGTTTCGTGATGCTTGATGCTGCTGGGCTCACGTTGTTGCCCCTGCTTATCCCTGCGGAAATTGCTGTGCGGATAACTCCACTTCCCGCCCGACGCCGCCCCTTTTGACTTATTCCGCAATGTGGAGGGTGGTGGGGTTAACGCAACTATGGAGTAGTGTAGTACTGGGAACTGCAGGCGAGGGTGCATCATCACAGCCCGGCATTTTAGGGACTGACCTGGGGTTACATGCACCAAATATTGCAGAAAATGCGCTTCGCACATCGTCTTTGGTTCACTAGTAATGACCAAAGGTTCCCCGCGATGGGCTCAGCAGGAAGTAGGAACGCTGCACCTGCACGCCTTCATCGAACTACAACCCTGCTTCGTACGCTGGGGCGTCTGGTCAATGTCGGCATCAAAGGTACGCCCTGACCATGTGTCAAGCGAAGAGTTCACGCTGAATGTTACGGGGTTTGTGTGCCTTGTGTGGTTCAAGCAGCAACGAAATGGCCACATGCACCATTTCGTTCCCGTACCCTCCCAATTCTCGTCAACATGATAGGCTACCTGGCGGATAAGTCGTATCGTAGTCATCCGGCGCGCTCATGTGGGTGTGGCTCCCCCACCAGCGGAGAGACGTTACGTTCTTGATTCCGGGGAGCGATGATGAGTTGCCGAAGAGTACGAGAATTCCAGCATTCAGATGCCGATGACCTATGGTGCTTGATTTCCCGCAGTCGACTATATTAAGTTTACTTGAGAGCGATCTGCGGTTGGGGGCATCTTATCTCGGCAAGTGCCGAATCCAACAAGACGATGATCGGCTGTAAGCAAGCGCTCAATGCACCCACCGACCGGTCCCTATCGTTGTTATGAATAGACGCGCAAAAATTGATTACCTTGAAACCGCCTACGACCAGGCACTCAATGAGAACCACTATTCGGGTGGAATGCTTAGCACAAGTCAAGGTCTGGTACTCGCTTGATGGTGTGGAGAAAACCAGGTTGTCTGCGGGAGGAATAGAGAGGATCTCGCCCATCTCCAAGCCGAGTACGAAGTACCTGCTACGCCAGGAGGTTCTCCGCGCAAGTCTGCTAGCTCAAGGGCCACTGTTCACTTTCCCGCCCTACAGACAAGGGAGCGTCGCCCGCCTGGCTAAACCCACTTGGATAGTCTCGGTTAGGATGTGATGGGCGAGCGGGTCCCTAAGACGGGAAAGGTGGGGAATAATAGTTTGTATGTATGCGCCATGACCTAAGCGCTAACTGGGACCGAGGATTGCATTAGCTCTCCTGTATCTACTTCGTATGTTGAACTTGGTTGCGACTTTATAGACCGCTCTCGACGCTCTCTGTGCGAGACCTTCGTCCTAACAGCACTGTCACCTTGGGTACCGCGTTGGAGAAACAAGCGGGTCATGTTGCAATCGAAATAGGGTCGCGTAAACGAAGTAGGATCCAAATCGTCCTAGCGGTAGCATTCGGGTTAATAGTATGAATTGTGGTTGGACTTGAATATCAAAACTTGCACTTACATAGTATTCCCGAAAGCAGGAGAAAAACGTGGCAGGTTGGATTTCGGATCTCGGGTCAGGGGTGGCTTCACAGTCAGGGACACTTCACCGTCAGGGACACTGCCCTGCACGTCAAGAGACGGTCGGTATGTCTCTCCTGGTCCAGCCCTCCATGGGATCTGGGAAACCTGTGCTAGCAGGGGGGGTTACGAGATGCAGCATTTTTCTATGTACGCTGTGATCCGGGCGAGCCGTGGTGACGTGTGGTGAATGCAGTAATCTTACTATTTTAGATATCAAAAACCGTTCCTAATGTCGAGATCTTTCATGGATCTGAGCTGGATATGACCAGGGATGGACTAGTGAAAATAGGCCTGGCCAGGCTCTCCCTCTGCAATGGCAGCGGCGATCGCAGTAGTGGCGTGCAGTCCATGGCCTAGATAGACCCACTAGAGAAGACCCCGCCATTAGTCAGGCCAGGATCAGTGAATACACTACGAAGTAAACCAAGAGCTGGAGACCCCAGCTGGTAATCGGTGACGTCGGCTTCCAGTGCTCCTTCCCCCCAAATCCCGCGATCCTGAAGAATGCTGTGAGTGGGCCTCTCCGTACCTTGCAATCGTGCCTGCCTTAAGAGAAATTCCTGTGTACATGCAGAACAATCGTGCATGAAGTGGACTCCAGCGTCCAATTCGACCTCCAGCATCTGTTGATCATATTAGTGCTGGATTTCCTGGAAGAGAAAGCACGAGTAATCAATACCTGGACTTCTCAAGATCAATGCTCCGGTCACTGCGTGACACGAGGTCAATCTCTAATTATAGGGGTGCCTCCCTTTCGAACATGCTAGTTTCAATTGCACACAAGAATATAGACTTCCCACTGTTAAAGATATTTCAGCGAGCGAGGCTGGCGCATGCCTGAGTCAATGTTGGACGGAACGCACCTAGGGGCATGGCGACACGGCAAAGACAGAGCCATCGAACGGCCCGGAGAGCAGACACCTCGACGATATTACGGTTACGCAATCCGCCTGCCAAGTGACCTTCCCACGCCTTTACAATGTCAAAATAAGGAGTGATATCCAGTCATTATTTTCGTTCCCCATGGGTCATGGCTTATCTCACCACCTTCTGCTGTCGCAACTTCTCCCCCGAAGAGACACCCCCGGACGCTTGTGGCCGCTCGTGTTGCCCGCCGCGGACGCAAGTACGAAGTCTACGAAGTGCTACTTCGTAAGTCGTCTTGGTGCCCACCCTGGCTCCTCCTGCCGCTTCCTCCACATACATCGTACATACTAGGTATGTTGCCCTCTTCCCACCCCTGCCGTGTTCTGAAAACAAGAAGGAGCGACATCTCAGGGCGGGCAACTGGGGCCAAAGTGTGAGCAGTACTACCTACCCTACCATGACTGTACCTTCACATTGATCCACATACATCAAATCGCACATGGGCTAAAGCAGGGAATTACCAAGTACCTCGTACTAGAATACCCCATATTCCCATTACTACTTTAACTCGACTTGAAGGCAGGAGAGCAGCATCAATGGTCTTTCCTAGTATAGACGAAAGTGTGCACTGTACCTCTTCGAGGTGGCCGCAGTGCCTCCCGGCCCCATCCCGCTAGTACACGGGGTCCCTAAAGCGACCCTTTCAAAATGACTTATGGTATAGGCAGGGGTCACCCTTGATCCATCGAGATGGTGCTTCGGTTCCAGAAGGGAAGTGTTCCTTCCATGAAGAAGGCACACGCCACCCGCGGTCACCGCCGCGCGGACGAGCAGGTGGATCGAGATGTGGATGAAGTTGATGAACTTTGGCACAAGATGCACAAGTCTACTAGGTGGTTTGCCATAGCCCTCCTTCCTTAACCCCCACCCCCCTTTGGTAGCACGTCCCGTCCCTGGCCCCGATGAGAAGTGCACCACCTGTCACCTACACCCTCTCTTATACCTTGTGGAAGCTGTGTAAGTTCCACTTCGCTCGCTCTCTACCCGCAAGCCAATGGAAACGAAGAAAGGAGAGATCGGAACTGGAGAAACCTGGATGCGCTTGACCATTCCTCCATCAGATCCTGGTAAGCAACGTCAAGTACACCCATCCACCAAAGCTCGCATCGCTCCATCTCCTCCCCGTCTCCACACGCCAGCTCGTTCCCTCTCGCTCGTCCTCTCACCGTCCATTCCTCTCCTAGCTCGCTGTACTCGTCACTGACATCGCACCATACGCCCATAACGTCGATTTTTACTCCGCACTTATACACAGCGAGCCTGCAAGCCCCTATCCCTGCGCTCTAACCCCCTCCCTCTCGTTCATGCTCGCTATCCGGAATCCCCTTCTCCCCACTCTGGGACTCTAAAAAAAGGTCCCTCTTACACAATAACTCGGGTGCGAGCGGATACTATTGTGGGTCGTCTACTAAGCCATCAAACCCAGACCAATACCTGAATATAGTGCCTTCAGCATCTGGGTTGGACGCTCTTACAACCTGAGTTCTCGACTCGCCTTACCCAGACCGGGTCCTCCACACCTTGATCACCTCTATGTGTGAGTCGCTGGTAGACTCTTATATTTGGCAATCCGTCTTCCCTTGCCTCGTAATGCATCGTCCTTACAGCTAACCTAACTAGTTCGGGCCAACGTCCGTCCAGGATCCAACTTTGATCCAGATCAGCCCTCGAAGTTCTATGCCTTGCGCTTATTGCATTCTATGCAAGCTACCATCCATTCCGCTTCACTCATCACCTCGACATCCACTTGAGTTCTCGGCACGCCCTGGCCACACGGACATATATATCTTCATCCCGACTCCCCGAGGTGAGGCGATCATCTCCGGTCCCAGAGAGTTTCACATCAACCGATTTTCCACCTATGACGACTAGTACCGCACACATGGATATGAACTCTGCAGTTACTTCCCTGGGCCAACTTGATGCCCAATATATGTATGCACATGCTGGCCACTCGTACGCAGAGACGTCGACATCGTCCGAGACGACTAGTCCTGTGATGACTTCGGTAAGGACAGGGCTCTTCGAGGCATCATCCTTGAAGTATATATATCTTTAGCGCTCATCTCTAACGGACATCTCTCTTTACAGTTCGATCTTTCCATCATCTCGGAATTTAACCCAGTGTCATCCCACATATATCCAAGTCCAGTATCTTCACGGGAGACAGCATCACCTCGGCCAGCGATCAAGGTGGAAGACGTCCATAATGACATCCTAACGCCTACAAAGTCGGATCCTAGCTCAAAGGTTACGAAGCCCGCGCCGAAGCGGAAGCGAGAGAATAGATACAAGAACGCCCCTCCTTCAGTGCTATCGGTAGGCCCACCCCTGCGTTTCTCGCCCGGAGTCAGGGGTTCCAATATCTAACGTCGAATTAGAGGCGCCGAGCTCAGAACAGAGCGTCCCAAAGGGCCTACAGAGAGAGAAAGGACCAACGCATTAGGGACCTAGAGGCAATGCTCGAAGAGTACAAGCACAAGCACGAGGTCTTATTCCAAGCCTACTCGGCCCTTCAGGTTGAATTTACCAACCTGCGGAACTGCCACCCAGGCTTGCAAACTCAACATGACCTGATTGTCGGCGTCCCATTCAGCCCATCCCCAATGTGTCCTACTTCGCCCACTGTCGCCACTATTCAAACGATAGACAGCTGGCATTACTTTCCCTCCATGACAGGATACCCGATATGAGGAGCAGGAAATAGCTCTTGTTTTGAGGAAGCAGAACTTTGACGTCGAGAGGGTGTGGGAGGACTCCCACACTACCGCCGACTCCATTCCAGGCTCTGGTCCAGGTCTGAGGCCGAGAAGCCCAGGACCACCTTGCTCTACGTGCAGACTTGTTCTCGGTGCCTGAGAGAAAAGCAGGTTTGAAATTAGCCTCCAACTTTCAACAACCTAAGAGGACAAAGTAGCCGTCGAAAGGAAAGCACCTGTGACGTTTCGCGCACTCTCCTCTCATCCCCGTGGCCTGCCGCGTCCTACAAAAACAACTATAGAGAGCGTGCTACATCCTGAGCGATAACCCCCTTTCATAATCACCTCCTAGCTTCAATTCCATCCCTCTACTTTCTGCCGGTGAGGAAAGCCCCACTCACTCCCCTAGTGCTCCGGGGATGACGGTACAGGAAGCCCTTGAGCCAGGGTGGCAAATATGGACGGGATTGGCTCATGTTAAAGAAGGCAGGGACGAGCCGCTTCTCTAACTTGTCTGGAACAACTGCATTAACTCCTTGGCTTCGATTGAAGAAATATATTTTGTGCACTTGCGAGACCCAAATGTTGGCTTATCAATGATTGGATTTTGTTATTGCGATATCTGGCAGGTTTCTTGCTGGTTGTGTATCGTGTTTGAGGTTTGGCGACAGTTGCTAATAGAATACAAATATGAAAATATGATCTCTTAAACAAAGCTTTGATCAGAGGAGTGCCAGAGGAAGCGAGGATCTGATGTTGTGAGTGCCTCTAGCTGACTATAAAATATGAGTCAATCGCGATGTATTTGGTCTGGAGAAGATCCACAAAGACATCAATTCGATCTTCATGATAAAACTGTGGTCGAGATAAACTTGACCCACTGGGATATATCTAGCTCAAGAAAGATAAGGCTAAGATGACGCGACGACTGACGGACGTTTGGGCCCAGATTGCGAATTGGTCCCGCAGGCTCTGGGTCTCTCTCCCGATTTGATTCGATAGCGATAGCAAGCTGGTGTTCTTGAG
>Ga0164243_10009327_pt1 | contig 14293 bp, 11 predicted proteins | sample OricompcompostOP_FD_108781 | JGI IMG/M metagenome (GOLD analysis project Ga0164243, IMG submission 108781) | Organic Plus compost microbial communities from Emeryville, California, USA - Original compost - Organic plus compost (OP) | ecosystem: Engineered > Solid waste > Mixed feedstock >... | reverse complement strand
TGCGCTCCTGGATCGACGCGTCCACGGCCAGCTTGGCGACGCCGCTGAACAGCGCGGTGACCAGGCAGAGCAGGGCGACCATGGGCAGCGAGAACTTCACCACGGCGAGCACCGCCACGCCCGCCACGATGACCATGCTGCTGGACTGGATGGCGGCCGGACGGTGGATGCGCAGCCGGGTGCCGATGGCGGTGGCCAGGAAGGTCCCCACGGCCAGCGCCGCGCCGACCAGGCCGAGCGCCGCCTCGTCGGTGAGGTCCCGGCCGAACGCGACAGTCGTGAGATCGCCCTTCTTGATGGCGAAGGCCAGGAACAGCAGCAGGAAGCCGTAGAGCGCGCGCAGGGTGGCCGCCCCGATCAGGGAGGCGATCACCAGCCGGCCCGCCGGGCGTCCGCGGCCCAGCGGCCGGTCACCGGAGCGGCGGAGCAATGCCCGCAGCGGGCGGGGCACCCGCTCCGGCGGCTCCGAGTCGGCCCTCGGTGGCAGCCGCAGCGCGATCACCATGCCGACCAGGAAGATCACGGACGCGACCCGCAGCGGCCACTGCGGCCCGAACCAGAACGCGGCCAGGCCGATCGGGGCGACCAGCGCGCCGGCCACCGTGCCGTAGACGCTCGCCCGTGCGCCCACCTGGGACAGGCCCAGCCCGTCGGGCAGCAACCTCGGTACGGCGGCCGAGCGCGCCACCCCGTACGCCCGGGAGAGCGCCAGCACCCCGAAGGCCGCCGGATAGAGCCCGAAGCCGTGGATGTAGTCGGAGATCAGCCAGGCGAGGAACGCCCGACCGAGCATCGTGGCGGCCAGCGCGTACCGGCGGCCGTGCCGGAAGTGGTCGAGCAGCGGCCCGACCACGGGCGCGAGCATGGCGAACGGCACCATGGTCACCAGCAGGTAGAGCGCCACCTTGCTGCGCGCCTCGCCGAGCGGCACGTTGAAGAAGATCGTCCCCGCCAGGCCGATGGCGATCAGCGTGTCCCCGGCACACGAGACCGCGTGCAGGTCGAAGAGGCGGACCATCCCGACCTCGCCACCCGCACCACGGGCCCGGACCCGGACGGCCCGCCGGGTCACCCACCGGCCGCTGCCGATCGAGCCACGCAGCAGCAGCCGGACGAAGCGGATGCCGGTGCCGACGGTCCGCCCGAGGACGGATCGCTCAGGGCGGGAGGACAGCGGCATGTGCACCATCCTCGCCCATCTGATCCTCCCGTGCCGCACCATGTGCGCAGAACGTGGTCGGGGAGTCCCTGTCGCAGGAGGCGTAGGCATGGGGAACAATGGTCGGGTGACCAGGCCCGCCTCCACCCGTGCCGCCCGTCTCGACCAGATCTGCGCCGCCGCGGTCGACGTGGCGCGCGCCGGCATCACCGAGGTGGACCCGTCCGACGTCGGCGATCACCTCCAGGCGGTGGCCGAGGGCGAGCGGCTGGTGACGCACTACTTCGAGTGCAAGCTGGCCGGCTACCGGGGCTGGCGCTGGGCGGTCACCGTCACCCGGGTGCCGCGCAGCCGCAACGTGACCATCTGCGAGACCGTCCTGCTGCCCGGCACCGACGCGCTCCTCGCCCCCGGCTGGCTGCCCTGGCAGGAGCGGCTCAAGCCGGGCGACCTGGGCCCCGGCGACCTGCTGCCCACCCCGCCCGACGACGAGCGCCTCGTCCCCGGCTACGTGCTCTCCGACGACCCGGCGGTCGAGGAGACCGCGTGGGAGCTGGGGCTGGGCCGGGCGCGGGTGCTGTCCCGGCAGGGGCGCGCCGAGGCCGCCCAGCGGTGGTACGACGGCGACCACGGCCCGTCCGCCCCGATCTCCACGTCGGCACCGGCCTCGGCCCGCTGCGGCACCTGCGGCTTCTACCTGCCGCTGGCCGGCTCCCTACGGCAGGCCTTCGGCGCCTGCGGCAACTTCTACGCCCCGGACGACGGTCGGGTGGTGAGCGCCGACCACGGCTGCGGCGCGCACTCGGAGACCCTCCTCGAGGCGGCCGAGACGTCCGTCGACGAGATGCCCACCGTCTACGACGACAGCGCCGTGGAGACGATCGCCGTCAGCCGGGCGCCGGGGTCGGTCGAGGCGGCCGAGCCGTCGGAGCCGTACGGCCACCCCTGACGGGGGTCAGCGGCCGGCGGCGCGGCGGCGACGCCGGTTCGCGTCGTGCCGCATCATCACCGCGAGACCGGGGATCCCCCAGAGAAAACCGGCCAGGCAGATCCAGAGCCAGCTCTCGTGGTCGTGCTCGGTGAGCCAGTCGCGGAAGAAGACCAGCAGCACCAGCCCGGCGACCGCCCAGCCGGCCATTCCGGCGAGGGCGAACGGCACCATCGGCGGATCGAGCGGCTCGGGCCGCGGCTGCTGCGGGGTCGGCACGCGGCAAGCGTACGCGATCAACTTTCCTGCCTGACCGCTGATCTGGGACGATGCGCGCGACGACCCGAAGATCACCTGCGAGGACCTGATGGCAGTAGCGCCGCCCGACAACGGCACACCACCCCACCCCCCGCGTAACGGATTCGACCGGTTCTTCGAGATCTCCGCCCGCGGCTCGACGCTGAGCCGCGAGGTACGCGGTGGTCTGGCGACCTTCTTCACGATGGCGTACATCGTGGTGCTCAACCCGCTCATCCTCGGCAGTGCCGTCGACGGCGACGGCAAGACCCTTCCGATCCCGGCGATCGCCGCGGCGACGGCGCTCGTCGCCGGTGTCATGACGATCCTCATGGGCGTGGTCGGCCGGTTCCCGCTGGCGCTCGCCGCCGGCCTCGGCGTGAACGCGCTGGTCGCGTACGAGATCGCACCGGAGATGACCTGGGCCGACGCGATGGGCCTCGTGGTGATCGAAGGTGTGATCATCGCGATCCTGGTGCTGACCGGTCTGCGTACCGCCGTGTTCCGCTCGGTGCCGACCCAGCTGAAGACGGCGATCGGCGTGGGCATCGGCCTCTTCCTGACGATCATCGGTCTGGTCGACGCCGGCTTCGTCCGGCGCATCCCGGACGTCGCGAACACGACCGTCCCGGTCGAGCTGGGCATGGGCGGCAAGCTGGCCAGTTGGCCGCTGCTGGTCTTCGTGGTCGGGCTGCTGGTCACGCTGGTGCTGGTGGTCCGTCGGGTGCGGGGCGCGATCCTGATCGGGATCATCGGCTCGACCGTGCTGGCGATCATCGTCGAGGCGATCGCGAAGGTCGGGCCGTCGGTGGTCGACGGCAAGCCCAACCCGAGCGGCTGGTCGCTGAACGTCCCCGAGCTGCCGAAGACGGTGGTGGACGTGCCGGACCTGTCGCTGCTGGGCAACTTCAACGTGCTCGGCTCGTGGACCCGCGCCGGCTGGCTCGTCGTGCTGATGTTCGTCTTCACCCTGCTCGTGGCGGACTTCTTCGACACGATGGGCACGATGGTCGCGATCGGCCAGGAGGGCGACATGCTCGACGAGCGGGGCACCCCGCCGCGGGCGAAGGAGATCCTGCTGGTCGACTCGATCGCCGCGGCCGCGGGTGGTGCGGCGAGCACCTCCAGCAACACCGCGTACATCGAGAGCGCCGCCGGTGTGGCGGAGGGCGCCCGGACGGGTGTGGCCAACCTGGTCACCGGCGCGCTGTTCCTGCTGGCCATGTTCCTGACGCCGCTCGTGGTGGTGGTGCCGTTCGAGGCGGCCTCCATCGCGCTGGTCGTGGTCGGCTTCCTCATGATGACCGCCGTGCGGACGATCGACTGGTCCGACTACGAGATCGGCATCCCGGCGTTCCTCACGATCGTCCTCATGCCGTTCACCTACTCGATCTCCAACGGGATCGGGGCCGGCGTGATCACGTTCGTCCTGTTGAAGCTGGTCAAGGGGAAGGGCCGCGAGGTGCACCCGCTGCTGTACGCGGTGGCCGTGCTCTTCGTCGTCTACTTCCTGCGCGGGCCCGTCGAGTCCGTGGTGCTGTGACGTCCGCGCCCCGGGGCCGGTGAACCGGACCTCCGGCCCCGGGGCGGGACGTAAGTCCCGTGAGCCTGGTCATATCTTACGTCCTTAGCCATGCTCATTAGTTATGCTAACTATCGTGACGGAGCGGACGGTGACTGCGAAACGCGTGCCACCGGCGCAGCTGGCTCCCCAGCTGCGTGATGCGATCACCCGACTCAACCGGCGGGTCCGGCAGGCCCGGCCCGTCGGCGACCTGACGGCCACCCAGCTCTCGGCGCTCACCAGCCTGCACCTCGCGGGCGCGCTGACGCCCCGGGAGCTGGCCGACGTCGAGCGGGTGCAGCCGCCGACGATGACCAGGATCGTCGCGAAGCTGGAGGAGCGCGGCCTCGTGCAGCGCACACCCCATCCGACCGACGGCCGCCAGGTCATCCTCGCGCCGACCGAGGGGGGACGGGCGGTGCTCGAACAGTTCGAGCGAGCCCGTAACGAATGGCTCGCCAACCGGCTGGCCGAACTCACCGAGGCCGACAGGGAGACGTTGCGGAGGGCCGCCGAGGTCCTCCAGCAGATCGCTCGCGCCTGAGCCACGCGCCCGCGCCACCGGGTCCGCGCCGTCCGTCGTCGATGACGCGTACGACTCGAGGAGGCGCACCTAGAGTGCAGGCCAGGTTGAGCACCATGTTCCAGTCCCTACAGGTCCGCAACTACCGGCTCTTCGCCACCGGGCAGCTCATCAAGCTGCTCGGCGTCTGGATGATGTACATCGCCCAGGACTGGCTCGTACTCGACCTCTCCGACAACTCCGCCACCGCGCTCGGCGTGGTGACCGCGCTCCAGTTCACGCCCGTACTGCTGCTCACCCTGATCTCCGGCCGGCTCGCCGACCGCTACGACAAGCGGATCCTGCTCTTCGCCGCGAACGCCCTGTGGACCGTGCTGGCGCTCGGCATGAGCCTGCTGGTCCTCACCGGCCTGGTCGAGATCTGGCACGTGTTCGCGTTCGCCCTCCTCCTCGGCGTCGCGAACGCGGTCGAGACGCCGGTCCGGCAGGCGTTCGTCTCCGAGCTGGTCGGCGTGTCGCTGCTGCCGAACGCGCTCTCGCTCAACGCGGCCGTGTTCAACTCCGCGCGGATCGTCGGCCCGGCCCTCGCCGGTCTGGCCATCGCGGCCTTCGACGTCGGCCCCGTCTTCCTCTTCACCGCGCTCAGCTCGATCGCCCCGCTCGTGAACGTGGTGCGGATGCGGACGTCCGAACTGCACCGGGAGGCGCTCCCGCCGCGCGACGAGCGGGCCGAGGCCCGGGTGGTCGACGGGCTGCGGTACGTCTGGAGGCGCTCCGACCTGCTGCTCCCCATGGTGATCATGTCGGTGATCGGCATGTCGCTGTTCAACTTCCAGCTCACCCTGGCGGCCCTGGCCAAGACGGTGTTCAACACCGGCGCCGCGTCGTTCGGCCTGTTCAGCACCGCGCTTGCCGTCGGTGCGCTCGGCGGCGCGCTGTCCGGCACCGGGCGGCGTAGCCGGCCCTCGGTCTGGCTGGTGCTGGGCGCCGCCATCGCCTGCGCGACCTTCGGGACGCTGGTCGGCCTCGCCCCGACGTACTGGCTGGTCGTGGCGCTGCTGGTGCCGACCGGGTTCTTCATGGTCTTCTTCGCCCAGGCCGCCAACCAGCGGGTGCAGCTCGGCGTGGACGCCGCGTTCCGCGGGCGGGTCATGGCCCTGTGGGTGCTGGTGTTCCTCGGCACCAACCCGGTCGGCGCGCCCCTGATCGGCTGGGTCGCCGAGACGTTCGGCGCCGGCGCCGCCATCTGGATCGGCGGCCTGATCTCGCTGGCCACGGCGCTGCTCGCGCTGACCTGGCAGCTGCGCCGCTCCGGCGCCCGGATCCGGTTCCGCGTGCTGCCGATGCCGCGGTTCTATGTGACGCAGACCGAGAGCTGAGCAAGGAGGGGCCCCTGCTCAACGGATTCCGTCGAGCGGGGGTCCCCTTTCCACGGGTCCACCTCCGATGGCCCGAGGCGTCCGGATGCGCGGATGGCGCGGATGCCGCTATTCCGGTGGCGGAGCCGGACGGGGCAGCTTAGCGTCGATGCGTGGGTGTCGGACGCGCGCTGCTGCTGGCCCTGGCGTTCCTCGCCGTGGCCAGCCTGCCTGCGGTCATCGCCCTGCTCTTCTGCGCCGACGAGATCATCGACCGCGTGGTCTGCGGCTACACCGAGTGGCGCGACCGCCGGCGCGAGCGTCGCGTCATCGCCCGCCTCGACAAGGCCATCGAGGCCGACGCGCTGACCCGCGACATCGACCTGTCCGAGTTCGACCGGGAGGGCCGCCGGCCGCTGGAACAGCTCGCCGCCGACCTGCGTCGGCTCGGGAGCCAACGACTCGACGGCGCGGGCCGGCCCATGGTGTGGCACGGCGCGGTCCTCCAGGCGTACGACGACCGGCTCCGGATGGCCTGCCGTGCCCTCGGCATCACGGAGCACCTCGGCGAGCTGGACGGCGTCGACCAGGAGATCGAGCGGGTGCGGGTCGAGGGGCTGCTGCACGCCGCCGGCCTGACCCTGCCGGCCGCCCGCACCGGGCGCCGCCAGCAGCACCGGTGAGGACGTCGACGGGTTGAGGCTCTTCGTCGCGGTCTACCCGCCGGCGGAGGCGGTCGCCCACCTGACCGCCCAGGTGGCCCGCCTGCGGGTCGGGGCGGCGTCCGCGGCCGGGACGAACGTCCGGCTCGCCGACCCGGCGCACGCCCACCTCACCCTCGCCTTCCTCGGCGACGTCGAGGCGGACCGGCTCATCGACGTGGAGAGCGCGCTCGGGCTCGCCGCCCAGTGGTTCCGCGACAGCCGGGAGGCGCCCCCGCGACTGCGGCTGGGCGGCGGCGGCCGGTTCGGGCAGGGCCGCTTCACGATCCTCTGGGTCGACGTACGCGGTGAGGTGGACGCGCTCACCGTCCTGGCCCGCCTGATCCGCTCCCGGCTGCGGCACGCCCGCCTGCCGTACGACGAGAAGCCGTTCCGCCCGCACCTCACGGTCGCCCGGCCCGGTGACCGGGTGGACGGGGCCGACGTCGACGCCGACCGGGCCACCCTGGACGGCTACCTCGGGCCGGAGTGGCCGGCGGCCGAGGTGGTGCTCACCCGCAGCCACCCCGGCCCCCGGCCCCGCTACGACCGGGTCGCCGCCTGGCCGCTGTAGCCCCGCACCTCTCCTGCGCGATCTTGCACTTCCTGCCCCGACAAAAGGTGCATAAGCCGTATATCGAGGGCGCAAAGTGCAAGATCGACGCCAGAAGGAGAGTGTTACCAGGCCCACGCCTCCGGGCCGGGGCCGCCGTTGCCGATCGGCGGGAACAGCTCGTCCAGCCGGGCGAGGGTGGCCTCGTCGAGGTGGACGTCGAGCGCGCCGAGGGACCGGTCCAGCTGCTCGGCCGTACGCGGGCCGATGATCGGCGCGGTCACGCCCGGCCGGGAGAGCAGCCAGCCCAGCGCCACGTCGGCCGGGTCGTGGCCGAGGTCGGCGCAGAGCTTCTCGTACGCCTCGATGGTGGCCCGGTGCGTGGCCAGCGTGTCGGCCGAGCGGCCGTCCGTGCCCCGCTTCGCCGTGCCCTTGGCCATCTTGCGCAGCAGCCCCGCGAGCAGGCCGCCGTGCAGCGGCGACCAGGGGATGATGCCCAGCCCGTGGTGCTGCGCGGCGGGGATCACCTCCAGCTCGACGTGGCGGGTCAGGAGGTTGTAGATGCACTGCTCGGAGACGAGGCCGAGGAAGTTGCGCCGGGCGGCGGCCGCCTGCGCCACCGAGATGTGCCATCCGGCGAAGTTGGACGATCCGACGTAGAGCACCTTGCCCTGCGCGACGAGCGTCTCCATCGCCTGCCAGATCTCCTCCCACGGGGTCGTGCGGGAGATGTGGTGCATCTGGTAGAGGTCGATGGTGTCGGTCTGGAGGCGGCGCAGCGAGTCCTCGCAGGCCCGGATGATGTGCCGTGCGGAGAGGCCCTGCTCGTTGGGCCAGTCGCCCATCCGGCCGTAGACCTTCGTGGCCAGCACGACCTTCTCCCGCCGGCCCCCGCCCTGGGCGAACCAGCGGCCGATGATCTGCTCGGTGACCCCTTCGCCGGTCTTCCAGCCGTAGACGTTGGCCGTGTCGAAGAAGTTGATGCCGTGCTCCAGCGCGCGATCCATGATCGCGTAGCTGTCGGGCTCCGAGGTCTGCGGGCCGAAGTTCATCGTGCCGAGGCAGAGGCGGCTGACCGAGAGGCCGGTGCGGCCGAGATTCGTGTACTCCATGACCCGAGCCTGCCACCGTGACGCGGGCCGCGCCTCACGACGGGCGGGTGGAAACGCACACCCGCCCGTCGCGGCGCGGTCGAGGACGTGGCAGGCCACCAGGCCGCGACGCGGGAGCCAGCCGCTGTGGGCGCAGCCGGCCACGAACACGACCGTGCGCGCCGCCGGTGCGTGACCTCAGGAGGACCCGCGGGCCGCTGGCGTACGGCTCAGGAGGACTCGCGGGCCGCCGGGCCGCTGCCGAAGAGGACGTCGTCCCAGCTCGGCAGGCGCTTGCGCGGCTTGCCCGAGGTGTCGGTGGCCTCGTTCCCGCCGGCTCCCGTGCCGGTGCGGCGCGGGCGGAGGACCGCCAGCGACGGCACGGCCGGCACCTCCTTGGGCGCGTCCGAGTCGTCGTCGAAGGCCGAACCCGGGCCGCCGCCGAGCAGGGCGGCCGCCCCGCCGGTGACCGCCCGCTGCCGGGGCGCGTCGGACCCCGCGAGCGCGGCCGGCGTACGCGGCTCCAGACCCCGGCCCGACGAACCGCCGAGCGGCCGGTCGAGCGAGGCCAGCAGGGCGTCCCGCCCGGCCCGGATCGGGTCGCGACCCGGGCGTGCGTGCTCGGCGGGCGTCGGCAGCCCGTGCCCGCCGCGGCTCGGCTCGCCCCGCGACGGCCCCGGCAGGGCGTGCCCGCCCCGCTCCGGCGCCGGCTCCTGGCCGAGGATCGGCGTGGGCCGCTCGGCGCACAGGTACTGCGCCATGTCGTCGTGCGGCGCGACGGCCTGCCGCGTCTTGTCGAGGACCCAGATCGCCTGCGCGGTGGCCTTCCCGGACGGCCAGGTGGCGATGATCCGCCAGGTGCCGTCGTCCCGCCGGTACGCGTCCCAGGAGATCTTCTCGGTGTCGATGCCGTGCTGGGCCAGCCGGCCGTTGACCACCTCGGCCAGGGGCGTCGGCTTCTCGGCGCCCTTGAGCCGGGTGCGGCGCGCGTGCTGGGCGAGCATGGCCCGCTCCTGCAACACCGGGCCGGCGTAGCGCAGCACGCGGTCGACCGGCACACCGGCGATACGGGCGACGTCCTCAGCGGACTCGCCGGAGCGGATGCGGGCCTGGATGTCCCGCGGCGACAGGGACGGCACCGGGTCGGCGGCGGCCGGTGCCACGGCGAGCGGCGGGCTGCCCGGATCGGCGTGCAACGCCGAGGTCACGCGCTCGTCGATCGGGAGCGCGAGCAGCCGCCCCACCTCGTCGGCGAGCACCAGCGCCTGGCCGTCCTCGGAAAGGGCGACGAAGCGTACTGGGCGCATATCGTTGCCTCCGTCCCGCTTCGTTGGCCGCACGCCACAGGCCAGCCACCCGGGCGTCTCGCACCACCGTACGCTCATCTGCCCGCGGGTGGGGGATGCGACACCCGCATGTCGCGGATGAGCAGCGGCGATGATCACCGTGGGTGGCCGCGGCGGTTGCCGCGGCCACCCAGCGTCACGATGTCAGAGCCGCTCGACCACGTAGTCGATGGACGCGGTCAGCGCCTCGACGTCGGCCGGCTCGACGGCCGGGAAGAGCGCGACCCGCAGCTGGTTGCGGCCGAGCTTGCGGTAGGGCTCCGTGTCGACGATGCCGTTGGCGCGCAACACCTTGGCGATCGCCCCCGCGTCCACCCCGTCGACGAAGTCGATCGTGGCGACCACGTTGGACCGCAGCGCCGGGTCGGCCACGAACGGCGTGGCCACCGCCGAGCGCTCGGCCCATCCGTACACGATGGAGGCGCTCTCGGCCGTCCGCTTCGCGGCCCAGGCCAGGCCGCCCTGGCCGTTCATCCAGTCGGTCTGCTCGGCGGCCAGGAAGATCGTCGCCAGCGCCGGCGTGTTGTACGTCTGCTCCAGCCGGGAGTTGTCGATGGCGGTGACCAGGTCCAGGAAGGCCGGGATGTACCGCCCGGACGCCTTGATCTCGGCGGCCCGCTCCAGCGCCGCCGGGGACATGAGGGCCAGCCACAGGCCACCGTCGGAGCCGAAGCACTTCTGCGGTGCGAAGTAGTAGACGTCCGTCTCGGCGACGTCCACGTCGAGGCCGCCGGCGCCCGAGGTGGCGTCCACCAGCAGCAGCGAGCCCTCGTCGGCGCCGGGGACCCGGGAGATCGGCACGGCCACGCCGGTGGAGGTCTCGTTGTGCGGGGTCGCGTACACGTCGACGCCCGCCTCGGCGACCAGGCTCGGCGCGGTGCCCGCGTCCGACTTGTGGATGGTCGGCTCACCGAGGAACGGCGCGTCCTTGACGGCCTTCGCGAACTTCGCGCCGAACTCGCCGAAGCTGGCGAACTGGGCCCGGTCGCGGATCAGGCCGAACGTGGCGACCTCCCAGAAGGCGGTGGTGCCGCCGTTGCCGAGCACCACCTCGTACCCCTCGGGGAGGGAGAAGAACTCGGCGATGCCGCGACGCAGCCGGGCGACCTGGTCGCGCACCGTCTTCTGGCGGTGGGAGGTGCCGAGGTACGTGGTGGCGACGTCGGCCAGGGCGGAGACCGCCGCCGGACGAACCTTGGACGGCCCGCAGCCGAACCGTCCGTCGGCGGGCTTGATCTCGTCGGGAATCCGGATGGTCGGTGCGTCAGCCACGGTTGTCTCGATCCTTCCGCGTGGGCGAGGGCTGGCCCTTCAGCGGGCGCGGACCGACGGCGGCCGCGCGCGGGCGCGCGGGGGAGCCGGGTCCGAGCCCGGTCCGGCGGCGCTGCCGGCCTTCATCCTCCCATCCGGGCCGGGCCGGTCGACCGCTGGTCCCACACCGCGACGTGAGGGATGCGCCACACGGTGAAGGCCCCGACCGAGGGGTCGGGGCCTTCAGCGGGGGTCAGAGAGCGGGCGTCACACGCCGTGCGGGATGGCGTCCCAGCCCTCGACCTCCTGCGGCTTGCGGGGGCCGGGGCCGACGTAGCGGGCCGAGGGGCGTACGAGGCGCTGGAGCTTCTTCTGCTCCAGGATGTGCGCGCTCCAGCCACCCATCCGGGCGCAGGTGAACATCGAGGTGAACATGTGCGCCGGCACCTCGGCGAAGTCGAGCACCACGGCGGACCAGAACTCGACGTTGGTCGCCAGCACCCGGTCCGGCTTGCGGTTGTGCAGCTCGTCCAGGGCGGCCTTCTCCAGCGCCTCGGCCACCTCGAAGCGGGGCGCGCCCAGCTCCTTGGCGGTCCGCCGGAGCACCCGGGCGCGCGGGTCCTCGGCCCGGTAGACGCGGTGCCCGAAGCCCATGAGCCGCTCGCCCCGGTCCAGCACGCCCTTGACGTAGCCCTCGGCGTCGCCGCTGCGCTCGACCGCCTCCAGCATGTTCAGCACCCGGGACGGCGCGCCGCCGTGCAGGGGGCCGGAGAGCGCCCCGATGCCGGAGGAGATGCAGGCCGCGGCGTCCGCGCCGGTCGAGGCGACGATCCGGGCCGTGAAGGTGGAGGCGTTCAGGCCGTGCTCGGCGGCCGAGATGAAGTACGCGTCGACGGCCTTCACGTGCCGCGGGTCGGGCTCACCCCGCCAGCGCTTCATGAAGCGCTCCACGATCGTGGACGCCTTGTCGATCTCCTTCTGCGGCACGGCCGGCAGCCCCAGGCCCCGGGCGGACTGGGCGACGAAGGAGAGCGCCGTCACCGAGACCCGGGCGAGGTCCTCGCGGGCCTGCTCGTCGGAGATGTCCAGCAGCTGGTTGAGCCCCCAGTACGGCGCGAGCATCGCGACCGCGGACTGCACGTCGACGCGGATGTCGCCGGAGTGCACCGGCACCGGGAACGGCTCCGCGGGCGGCAGACCGGGCCCGAAACGGCCGTCGACCAGCAGGGCCCACACGTTGCCGAACGAGACCTGGCCGATCAGATCCTCGATGTCCACACCGCGGTAGCGCAGCGCACCGCCTTCCCGGTCGGGTTCGGCGATCTCCGTCTCGAAGGCGACGACGCCTTCCAGTCCCGGTTTGAAGTCGGCCATGTCGCTCTCCTGGCTCTGGTCGGTGCGCCTGGTCGCGCTCAACGCGGCCCGGCCGGTCGAGCACCGTTGGCGACCCTCAGGGATGTGTTCGGAACATCTTGCCTGCTGGGTAACCGAGTCCGCGACCCGCAGCGACTGTGCCGCACGCGACATCCCCGCCCGAGCGCCGCGTCCGAGGCTGGGCAAGACTGGGGCGTACGGGCCGCCAGCCCTGCCCGGCGTGGCCGGCCCGGTGAGAAGGAGTGGAACGACGTGACGGGCGACACACCCGCCCCGGCCGCGATGCGTAACGAGTACGCCGCGGACCGGGGCCTTTCCGAGTCCGAGCTGGCCGGCGACTGGCACACCCAGTTCGCCCGCTGGTTCGCCGAGGCGGTGGCCTTCGGGCTGCCCGAGCCGAACGCCATGGTCGTCGGCACGGCCGACGCCGCCGGGCGGCCCAGCGGGCGGACGGTCCTGCTGAAGGGGTACGACCCGGACGGCTTCGTCTTCTTCACCAACCACACGTCGCGCAAGGGCGCCGAGGCGGCCGCCAACCCGTACGCCAGCCTGGTGTTCCCCTGGTTCCCGATGCAGCGGCAGGTCGTGGTCGCCGGCACCGTCGAGCCGGTGGACCGCGCGGAGACCGAGGCGTACTTCGCCACCCGGCCCCGCACGTCCCAGATCGGCGCGTGGGCGAGCCCGCAGTCGCAGGTGATCCCGGACCGGGCGGCGCTGGAGGAGCGCTACCGCGAGGCGGCGGAGCGGTTCGCCGACGCGGCGTCGATCCCCGCCCCGCCGCACTGGGGCGGGCTGCGCGTCCGTCCCGAGTCCGTGGAGTTCTGGCAGGGCCGGGCGGGCCGGTTGCACGACCGGCTGCGGTTCCGGCGTACCGGGGCCGGCGACTGGACCGTCGAACGGCTGGCGCCGTGACGGCGGCGCCGGAGGCCCGGCGGCGGGGACTGCGCCGCCTGGCGATCGACCTGCGTCCGCTGGGGGTGGCGGACTACCGGCGGATCTGGCTCGGCAACGGCGTGGCCATGTTCGGCTTCCAGTTCACCGCCGTCGCCGTGCCCGTCGAGATGTACGACCTCACCCGGGACTCGTTCTGGGTCGGCCTGCTCGGCGTCGCCGGGTTCGTGCCGCTGCTGATCTTCGGGCTCTGGGGCGGCGCGGTCGCCGACGCCCGGGACCGCCGCAAGGTGCTGCTGGGCGCGGGCGCGCTGCTCTGGGCGTCGACCCTCGGGCTGCTGGCCCAGTCGCTGTTCCAGGTGGGCAGTCCGGTGCTGCTCCTGCTCCTGGTGGCGGTGCAGTCCACGGCGTTCGCGATCACGTCGCCGGCCCGCAGCGCCATCCTGCCGCGGCTCGTGCCGGAGAAGCTGGTCCCGGCGGCCACCACGCTGAACTACACGACGTTCACGGCGGCGTCGGTGGTCGGGCCGCTCGCGGCCGGCATGATCTTCACCTGGTGGGGCACCGACGTCGGCCTGCCCGTCGCGTACGCGGTCGACGCGCTGCTGTTCACCGTCTCGCTCTGGGCCACCCTGCGGCTGCCCGCGCTGCCGCCCGAGCCCGATCCGGGCGGCGGCGACACGCCGCGCAAGGCGGGCCTCGCCAGCGTGGTGGACGGGTTCCGCTACCTGGCCACCACGCCGGTCCTGCTGCTCTCGTTCGCCGTCGACCTCATCGCCATGATCCTGGCGATGCCGCGGGCGCTCTTCCCCGAGATCGCCCACGAGCGGTTCGGCGACGGCGGGGCGGTCGGCTGGCTGTACAGCGCCATCGCCATCGGCTCGATGCTCGGCGGGCTCACCTCCGGCTGGATCAGCCGGCTGCGCCGGCAGGGGCTCGGGCTCGTGGTCGCCGTGGTCGCGTGGGGCGTGGCCATCGCGGCGGCCGGGCTGGCCCACCAGCTCTGGCTGATGGTCCTGCTGCTCGGCGTGGCCGGCGCCGCCGACCTGGTCAGCGCCGTGCTGCGCCAGTCCATGCTGCTGGTGTACGCGCCGGACCGGATGCGCGGCCGGCTCCAGGGCGTGAACACCGTCGTGGTCGCGGGCGGGCCGCGCCTGGGCGACCTGCGGGCCGGCGCCATGGCGGCCGGGCTGGGCGGCGGCGTCGCCTGGGTGGCCGGTGGCGTCGCCTCGGCCGTGCTCGTGGTGGTGCTCGCCG
>Ga0164243_10009326_pt1 | contig 14294 bp, 9 predicted proteins | sample OricompcompostOP_FD_108781 | JGI IMG/M metagenome (GOLD analysis project Ga0164243, IMG submission 108781) | Organic Plus compost microbial communities from Emeryville, California, USA - Original compost - Organic plus compost (OP) | ecosystem: Engineered > Solid waste > Mixed feedstock >... | reverse complement strand
TCGGCCCAGCCGGCGCGCGTCAGATACTCCGGGCCGGCGTGCGGGCCGTGCAGCACGTCCAGTTCCCAGTGCGTGTGGTAGGCGGGCCGCAGCGACTGCGGGAGCCGGAGCAACGGACCGCCGGCGCCGTCCGGTCCGCCGCCGACGCGCAGCACATCGCCCGCGAGCAGCGGCCGCCCGTCGAGCCCGCCGATGCCGCTGAGGGTGTGCACCGCGCGCGAGCCGAGCACTTCGGGTACGTCGATGCCGCCGGCGACCGCGAGGTACAGCCGGAAGCCGGGCCCTTGGGCGGTGCCGCAGGTCAGTACGTCGCCGGGGCGCACCGCGAACGTCTGCCACAGCGGCACCGGCGCCCCGTTCAGGCGTGGCCCGGTGCCCTCCGCGCCGCACAGTGCGGCCCGCCCGTGCCGCCCGAACCGGGCGGCGAATCGGCCGAGCGGGATCTCCAGCCCGGCGCAGCCCGGGTCGTTGCCGACGAGCAGATTCGCCATCCGGAAGGCGAAGCCGTCCACCGGACCGGACGGGAAGAAGCCCCGCGACTGGAGTCCGACCCGCCCCGGATGGTCCTGCACGGTGGTCTGCACGCCCGGGTCGAGTATTTCCAACTCCCGTACGCCGCGGGCGGATCGGGTACGCCGCGGCGCTCCGGTGCGGGCCGTCACGGCACCTCCGCCTCGTCCCACGCGCGGTCCGCGGCGCCGTCCCACTCGTGCGCCGCGTCCGCGCCGCCGAGGTGGTCGGTCACCGCCAGCGGCGCGTCCTCGATCCGGTACGTGTAGCGGTCCTCCAGCGCCTGCTCGCGCAGCCGCAGCAGTTCGGCCTCCTCGACGCGGGTGAAGCACACCCGGTCGCCCGCCCGCAGCAGAAACGGGTCGCCGTGGAAGACGCGGTTGCGGGCCAGCAGGTCGTAGATCGGCAGTGTTCTGCCGAGGAGTTGGAAGCTGCCGGGCGCCTGCATCGGATAGACCGCGAGGCAGGGCCCGCCGAGTCCGACGGCGCCCTCCGGCGTCCAGGCCCGCGTGGGGTTGTACTTGGGCACGGACAGCGGCGCACGGGCGCGGGCGTGCAGCGGGAAGGTGAACGGCAGCCCGGGCGCGAAGCCGGTGAACGCCGTCCACCACTCGGTCTCCAGCACGGCCGCGTACAGCGCTTCGCGGTCGGGCAGCGCGTTCTGCGCGACGATATAGTCGACGTTGTTGCCGCCGCGGGTGTTGGGCGCGTCCTGGCGCACCGTGGTGGCGTAGCGGTGCACCGCCTCCCGGGTGCGGGAGTCGTCGAACGCGAGCGGCAGGACGACGCGCCGGCTGGGCAACGTCAGCCCGGCGGGCCCGGGTTGGCGGTCGTGCAGCTCCCGCAGCCGGGCGACGAGCGCGTCGCGGCCCGTACGCGCGGGGTCGAACCGCACGAGTACGGAACGCAGTCCGGGCGCGGCGTCCACGAGCCCGGGCGGTGCGGCGGCGGTGAGGGCGCGCAGCATGTGCTGCACGAAGAAGTTGAGCCGCAGGTCGAACCGCGGCGCTCCGTACTCGACGAGCACGGAGCGGTCGCCGGCCGGGCGGTAGCTCACCGCGGGCCAGCCGCCCACCCAACTTGCCGTGGAGCAGGGGCCGTTGGGGGCGGGCGCCGGTGCGGACGGCTGGACGTCCACGGAAACTCCCCCTCCCTCGCCGCGGTTCGCGGCACGGCGGGCGGCACGCCTCGGACGCACCCGCCGCCGGTCGCCGGCACGGTCCGCGTCATCCTCCCGGTGCCCGCCCGGGCGGGCAACCCTTTGCCTTGCGGTGGGCGCAGCGCCCGCCCGCGCAGTGCCCGAACCGTCATGCGCACCTACGAGCGGGTTTCGCGCAGCAGCAGCGCCAGCCACAACTCGGCCCGTACGGTGGGGTCTTGGAGATCGCTGCCCAGCAGCGCGGTGATGCGGTCCAGGCGGTAGCGCAGAGTGTGCCGGTGGATGCCCAGCTCGGTGGCCGAGGCGTCGACATGGCCGTTGTGCGCGAGGAAGACCCGCAGCGTGGAGATGAGGTCGAGCTTCGACCGGCTGGAGTGCCGCTCCAGCGGCTCCAGCAGCACCTCCGCCCAGCCGTGTGCGCCGGGGTGGTCGAGCTGGGCCAACAGCCCCGCCGTGGCGACGTCTTCGGCCAGCAGCAGCCGGCCGCCGCCGGTTCCGCCCGCGCTTCCGCCGCCGGTTCCGCCACCGGCCGCGGGCTCGCCGCCCGGCTCGACCGCCGCTCCGGAACCGGGAGTCGAGCAGGGCCGCGAGGCGTAGAACACCGAGCGGGCCCTGCGCAGCGCCTCCGGCAGTTCGCCGTACTGCGCGACGCCGCTCACCGCGCCCCGTGCGCCCGGCACTCGGTGCAGCACCTCTTCCAGCGCCTGCCAGCCGCCCTCCGCCTCCGGCAGCAGCACGACGACGGTGTGGCGGTCGTACGGGGCGACGAGGGCGCCGGCCTGGCTGAGCCCGAGGTGCTGTTCTGCCGCCCGCAGCAAGGCGGTTCGGGGAGCCGACGCCTCCGCGCCGGCTGCCGCCTCGCTCGCACCCGCGGTACCCGCCGCACCCGCCCCGGCCGCCGCACGGACGTCTTCGGCGGTCGAACGCCCCGGCTCCCCGGCGCAGCCGAGTACCGCGACCCGCAGCGGCGCCGGCGGCAGCACCACACCGAGCGTTTCGGCGGCGGATTCGGCGAGTTCGGGATGCGGGCCGGTCGCGAGGCGCAGTACGGCCAGCCGCGCGAACCGCCGGTCCTCGTGGCGCCCGTAGCGGTGGGCGGTGTCCAGCGACAGCAGCCCGACTGCGCCTGCGAGTACGGCCTGTTCGGCGGAGCCGGCCGGGCCCGGCGCCGCGGAAGAGCCGCGCGTCCGGGCACGTTCGGCGGGCCTGCCAACGGCGAGATATCCCGTGACCCGGCCCTCGGCGGCGATCGGCAGCACCGCGACCCGGTCCTCTCCCACGTCGAACGAAGCGGCGTGGGTGCGGCTCCGGCGCGCGTCCCGCGGCAGCCGCTCCAGCCCGGCCCGTATCCGCCCGGCGTGCCGGCGGGCGTCGAGCGGCGCGCTGTACCGCGCCGCGCCGTCCTCGTCGAGCAGCACCACCCAGCAGTCCAGCGCCGCGGACAGCTCGTCCGCCACCGCACGCGGCCCGCCCGGCGACAGTGCGGCGCCGATGAGCGCGCGCTGTGCGCGTACCGCGTGCGCCAACTCCTCTTCGTGCGTACGGGAGATGGCCCCGGCCACCGCTTCGCTGATCGCGATGAACGGGGTCGGCTCGGGCACTCTGAGCAGCGGCAGCCCGGCCGCGTCCGCGGCCTCGGCCAGCGCTTCGGGCACCTCGCCGCGGCTGAGCCCGACGCCGAACCCGAGCGCGGCGACGTCGCGGGCGACCAGCCGGTCCACGTAGGCGCTCCAGTGCAGGCGCTCGTCCTCGGCGCCGCCCTCGTCGCCGGCGTGCAGTCCGGTCGTCAACAGCAGTTCGCCGCCGGAGAGATACGGGGTCGGGTCGGTCAACTCGCTGACGTGCACCCAGCGCACGGTCCGCCGCAGGCCCTCCGCCGACGCGGCCGGCGCCCGCAGCCGCAGCCCGCCTTGCTGCAGCAGCCAGGCCACGGTCGGCCCCATACGCCACTCCCCCGCCGCACCGGTGGGGCGCAGGCGGCGTGCCGCGGCCGGCGGCCCCACCCGCACCGGCCTGCCATTGCGGGGCATGCTCCCCCATCGGCCGGTGCCGCGCCACGGTACGTGCACGCCGGCCGCGGGACCGCCGATCGCCGACCGGTCCGGCTCGTCCCGCCCCGCTCACCCGGAGCAGGCCGCCGGCCGGCTTCCGGCACGGTGCAGAATGTCCCTGGCGGGCGGGTCCGGCGTGTGCGGGGGCGCTGCCCTGCAGTGGAGCGGCCCGGGCGGCGGCGTTCGCCGCGGCGGTGGCGCAACCCACCGGCGCAGCCCCGCAGTTGAGCACCGGAACCGTCCGGGGAGGGAGTACGGATGGCAGAGCTGGCGGCGGACGATCCCCAGGAGATCGGTGGCTACCGGCTGCTCGGCAGGCTCGGCTCCGGAGGCATGGGCCGGGTCTATCTCGCCCGGTCCCAGGGCGGCCGTACGGTCGCGGTGAAACTGATCCGGTCCGAGCTGGCCTCGGAGGCGGAGTTCCGGTCCCGGTTCCGGCTGGAGGTCGACTCGGCGCGGCGGGTGGGCGAGCGCTGGACGGCGCCCGTGCTGGACGCGGACACGGAGGCCGAACTGCCGTGGGTGGCCACGGGGTACATCGCGGGACCCTCCCTGGCCCGCGTCATGTCGAAGCGGCTGCGCGACGGCGAGGGCCCGCTGCCCGAGCGCTCGATCCGCACGCTCGCCTACGGGCTGGCCAGCGCGCTGATCGACATTCACGGCGCCGGGCTCGTGCACCGCGACCTCAAGCCGTCCAACATTCTGATCACGATCGACGGGCCGCGCGTCATCGACTTCGGCATCGCCCGCGCCGTCGACGGGGTTCCGGGCTCGACCCGCACCAACACCGGCGCGATGATGGGCTCGCCCAGCTACATGTCGCCGGAGCAGGTGCGTTCGGCGCCGGTCACGCCCGCCTCGGACGTGTTCTGCATGGCCTCGGTGCTGGCGTACGCGGCCACGGGACGGCCGCCGTTCGGCGACGGCTCCGGATCGGGCGGGCTGCACGCGGTGATGTTCTCGGTCGCCCAGCACGAGCCCGATCTGGCGGGCGTGCCCGAGCCGTTGTACGGGCTCGTGCGCGCCTGCCTCGCCAAGCAGCAGGCGGACCGGCCGAGTCCGCAGGACATCGTCGCGGCCGTGCAGCCCGTGTCGCTCGGCTCCTCCTCGACGCCGTGGCTGCCCGCCACGCTCATCGCCGAACTGGGCCGCCACGCCATGCAGTTGCTGGACACGGACACCCCGCCGTCGGGCGCGGATCCGCCCGGCGAGCTGGACGGGACCGCCGCCGAGGACGCGCACGCCGAGCACGACCCGTACGCGCAGCACGGCGAGCACGCGCGCACGGTCATGGAAGGGCGCGCGGAGCCCGCGCACGGAGGCCGCGAAGACGCGGGCCCCGGGCACGCGAGCGGCGGCGCCGGATCCGACACCGCAGCCGTGCCCACCGGGCGGGCCGCCGCCAACCGGCGCCGGCCGGCGCGCCGTTGGACCGTCGCGGCGCTGGCCGCGGTCCTCGTCGCGGGCGCCGGCTACGCCGTCTCCGGAGCCCAACTCCCCTTCCTCGGCTCCGGATCCGGGCACCGGGACGGCTCCTCCGGCGTACCGCGAGGCTTCGTCGGCACCTGGTCGGGCGCGGTGGACCGGGACGGCGAACCGACCGGCCAGTACCGCAGCTTCGTGATCTCCGAGGGCGACGAGGGCGAGATCGTCGCCAACAGCACCAGCCTGGGCCGGAGTTACGAGTGCCGCAGCGACGGCACGCTACGCTCCGGCGGCAAGGCGCTGGTGCTGGACACGAAGGTGGTCAAGTCCGTGCCCAAGGGCCGGTGTTCGGCGCTCGGCCGGCACCGGCTCACCCAGCCCACCCGCTCCACCCTGGTCTGGGAGTCCGCCGGCCGGCACGCGGTGCTGCACCGGGTGGCCACGCCCGTACGGCTGCCGAAGGGCTATTCCGGCACCTGGCAGCGCCCGCTGCCGGACGGTGGCACGCAGCGGATGCGGCTGACCCGGCCCGGCGCGGGCGAACCGCCGGTGAGCATGGTCTCCTCCGGCCCCGGCGAGCACTGCGAGGCCGACGCCGACCTGTTCCCCGGGAGCGGCACGACGGACCGCGGTGAGCGCGTACGGATCGGCCCGCTCTCCGTCGACGAGGCCGCCTCGAACGGCGAGTGCGCCACCGGCGGCAGCTCGACGCTGCGGCTGACGGGCGACCGCCTGGTACGCGAATTCCCCGGCCACGAAGGGTCGTTGACGTACACGCGGGTGCGGTGACCGACGCCCCCGGCCGGCTGCGCGCGCCGGAGAAGCGGGAGGTCTGTACCAACAGGCGTGCCTGTGCTGTGCTGTCCGGCATGAGCCTCAGACGTCGCCAACTCCTCGGCGGGCTCGCAGCGTTGCCGGCCACCGCCCTCACCTGCTCCGCCACGTCGGGCGAGGCCCGGGTCGCCGGCCGCGGCGAAGCGGGCCCCGAAGCGTGGCTCTCGCGGCTTCCCGACTCGGCCGCGCTGCGCGACCTGACGCTGCCCGGCACGCACAACTCCGGTGCGCGGTACGGCGGTTCGTACACCGAGTGCCAGAACACCACCATCGCCGAGCAGCTGAACTCCGGAATCCGCTTCCTCGACATACGCTGCCGGCTGATCGACGGCTCGTTCGCCGTCCACCACGGCGCCACCTACCAGCACCTCAACTTCGACGACGTGCTCGGCGCCTGCCGCGACTTCCTGTCCGCACAGCCCTCGGAGACGGTGCTGATGCGGCTCAAGCAGGAGTACTCCGAGGAGAGCCCGGAGGCGTTCCGCGCCGTCTTCGACGACTACCTCGACGCCCGTGGCTACCGCTCGCTGTTCGGGCTCGACTCCACGCTGCCGGAACTGGGCGGCGCCCGCGGCACGGTGGTGCTGCTGGGCGACTCCGACGGGCTGCCCGGAGTGCGGTACGGCGACCCGGCCGTGTTCGACGTCCAGGACGACTACACGAAGGAGCCGGAGGCCAAATTCGGGCTCGTGGCGGACCAGTTCCGCAAGGCGGCGTCCCAGCCGGGCGCGTTCTACGTCAACTACGTCAGCACCGCCGCACTCCTGCCCGTCCGCGACAACGCCGACCGGCTCAACCCGCGCGTCAAGGACCTCCTCTCCGCGGAGGGAGCGGACTGGGACGGGCTCGGCATCGTCCCCATGGACTTCCCGAACGAGGCGGGCATGGCCGACGCCCTCCTCGCACACCAGCCGGCGCCGGACGCCCGCCCCGCGCACCGCTAGTCCGAACAGCGCGGCGAGAAGCCGGAGTTGACGGCGGCCGGCGCCGACCGGCCGCCGCGTACGGCGCGTTGAGGCCGAGACTCCCGCCGGCTACAGCCCGATGTGCACGGGCCCGCCCTCGTACGAGACCCCGTCCAGCAGCGCGGACGGGACGCGGAAGACGCGTCCCGGAGCAGCGGGCCACGCGAGCGTGCGGCGGGCGACGACGCGGCCGTCCTGGCGCACGGTCACCTTCGGGAAGCGGACGAACTCGTCGCTCCACAGCAGCAGTCGGCCGCGGGCCGGGGCGGAATCGCCGGCCCGCAGGATCTGCGGCGCGACCCAGCGGAACGGGGCGTCGGCGACCAGGCGCACGCCCTCGTCCGGAGTGCGGTCGCCGCGCAGCCGCTCGACGACCTGCCGGGCGACGTGCCGGCCGTCGAGCGCGGCGATGTCCGCGGTGTCGACGGGGTGCAGCAGGTTGCCGGCTGCGAAGACCCCGGGGCGGCTGGTGCGCAGCGCGGTGTCCGTGAGAGGGCCGAGGGTGCCGTCGTCGAGTGCGATGCCGGCGGCGCGTACGAGTTCGTGGTCGGGGATCCAGTCGCCGGTGAAGACGACGGTGTCGCACTCGACGGTGCGCCGCCTTCCGGTGTCCAGGTGCTCGATCTCCACGGCCCGGCAGCGCCCCTTGCCGATGATCCGCGTGACCCGGGTGCGGGTGGCAACCGGGACGCGCAGGACGCTGCGGCCTGCGGCGTTGAAGGCTCCGTAGGACTCCGCCTTCGGGTACGCGCTGACCATGAGGGCGGGAGTGCAGCCGGCCTCGCGCAGCGTCACCACCGCCGACCAGCTGACCAGTTCGCCTCCGACGACGACGGCCCGTTCGCCGACGGACTGGTGGTGCAGGTGCACGAGGTTCTGCAACTGGCCCGTGGTGTAGACGCCTTGGGGGCGGTCGCCGGGGATGCGCCGCGCGCTGCGCGGCCGTTCGCGCGCCCCTGTGGCGAGCACGGTGGCACGCGGCCGGATGCGGTAGCGCCCGTCGGGGCTGGTGACGTCCAGGGTTCGCTGGTCGGACCAGCCGGTGACCGTGGTGCGGGTGTGGATCTCCGCCCCCGCCCGCGTCGCCCCGTCCACGAGCCGGCGTGCGTACGCGGGCCCGGACATCACCCGGTGCAGGTCGCGCAGCCCGTACCCGGTGTGGTCGCTGTGCCGGGGAATGCCGCCGGCGGCGTGCTCGCGGTCGACGACGAGGACGTGCCCGGCGCCGCGGCCGGCGAGTTCGGCCGCCGCGGTCAGGCCGGCGGGGCCGCCGCCGATGACGAGGACGTCCGGCTGGATCAGGGGCGGGTGAGGGGTCATCGGGAGTCCTTGTGCTGGCCGTTGTGCCGGCTGTGGCAGCCGTCGTCGGTGTGGTGCTCGGAACGCAGGGCGGCCACGGCCGCTCCGCAGTAGAAGCCCTGGCACCTGCCGTTCATGGCCCGGGTGCGGCGGCGCAGCCCTTCGAGGGTGCGCGCCGGCACGGGCGCGTGGCAGGCGTCGCGGATCTCGCCTTCGGTGACGCGCTCGCAGAAGCAGACGACGCTGCCGTACGCCGGGTCCGCGGCGATGAGTTCGGCGTCCTGGTAGGGGCGCGTGGTGGCCTCTCCCAGGTTCGGCATGCGCGGCGGCTCGGGCAGGTCCGCGCGGGGGTGCAGGACGAGCCCGGCGTCCTCCAGCAGCCCGCGCGCGTACTCGGCGATGGCGATGCCCGCCGTGAGGCCGGTGGAGCGGATGCCGCCCACGAGGAGGTAGCGCTGCTCCGGCGTGGCCTCGATGAGGTAGTCGGGGTGGTCGATCGCGGCGCGCAGTCCGGCGTAGCTGGCGGTGATCTCCTCGGTCAGCAGGCTGGGCATGAGCCGCTCGCCCTTGCTGAGCAGGAAGTCGTAGCCGGCTTCCGAAGTCCCGGTGTCGGTGCGGTCGTCGAGGTCTTCGGCGGTGGGCCCGAGCATCACGTTGCCGTAGATCGTCGGGGAGATCAGTACGCCCTTGCCGCGGGAGGTCGGGACGGGCAGCACGATCCGGTCGGTCTTGGGCCGCGCCAGCTTGTCGAAGACGAACAGTTCGCCGCGGCGGGGCGTGACGGTGAACCGGTCGTGCCCGAAGAGGCGGTCGACCGTGTCGGCGCCGAGGCCCGCCGCGTTGACGACCCAGCGGGCCCGTATGTCGCCGCGGGCGGTGCGCAGGACCGTGACGCCGTGCCCGACCTCCCCGTCGTCCGCGCCGCCCGCGGCGTCCGCTGTTTCGACGCCGGTCACCGCGTGGTCGAGCAGGATCGTGGTCCCGCGCTGCTGTGCGTCGGTGGCCAGCGCGAGGTTGGTGGTCCAGGTGCAGATGATGGACTCGTCGGGCACGGTCAGTCCGCCGCGTACGCCCTCGCCGAGGTCGGGCAGCGCCCGGTACACCTCGTCGGCGTCGACGAGGCGGCAGCGCTCGTAGCCGTTCGCCTCCGCCTTCTCCTTCAGGCCCGGCAGGGCGTCGAACTCCTCCTGGTTCCAGGCCACGAGCACGGCGCCGGTGTGCTCGACGGGGATGCCGGCGGCTTCGGCGTACTCCTTCAGCAGGTGGTAGCCGCGGGCCACGAGCCGCGACTCCAGCGTGCCGGGCTTGGCGTCGAAACCGGTGTGCAGGATCGCGGTGTTGGCCTTGCTGGTGCCGTCGCCGACGTCGTCGCGGGCTTCGAGCAGCGCCACCGACACGTCGTGGCCGGACAGTTCGCGTGCGATCGCCGCTCCGACGATCCCTCCTCCGATCACCGCGACGTCGAAGACGTCGTCGAGCACCTCGGGGTGCCGGTCGTGCGCAGTGGCGGTCATGAGTGGTCTCCCTCGGAGGCGCAGGCCGCGGCGGCCTTCGCCCAGCTACGGCGGAACTCCTCGGCCCGGTCCTCGGGCCAGCGGGGTTCGTAGACGGTCGTGGCCCGCCAGTCGCCGACGGCCTCCGCGAGACCGAGCGCGGGGTCGAGCGCGCAGCGGGCGAGCGCGGCGGCGCCCAGCGGGGTGGCGTGCGCGCTGGGGTAGATGTCGACGGGGAGTTGGGCGATGTCGGCCTGCGCCTGCATCAGGGCGGCGGAGTTGGTCAGTCCGCCGTCGGCGCGCAGCCGGCTCAGCGGACGCCCCAGGTCGTGCCCGACGAGCGCCGCCAACTCCGTGACCTGGGCGGCGATTCCCTGCAGTACGGCCAGGATCAGGTGCTCGCGGCGGGTGGCCAGCGTCATGCCGGTGAGAGTGGCGGTCGCTTCGGAGGCCCACCAGGGAGCGGCGAGCCCGGCGAACGCCGGTACGCACAGGACGCCTTCGCTGTCCTCCGCGACCAGTGCGTCGAGGTCCGTGGTGGACTGCAACAGGCCCAGGTCCCGCAGCCAGCGCACGGCCGAGGCCACGGTGTAGACCTGCCCGTCCACGCAGTACAGCGTCTCCCCGCGGGCCCGCCAGGCCACCGACGTGGTCAGGCCCGCGCTCGAACGCACCGCGTTCCGGCCGGTGTTGGCCAGCAGGAACGCGCCGGTGCCGTAGGTGCACTTGGCGGTGCCCTGCTCCAGGCAGGCTTCGGCGACGAGCGCGGCCTGCTGGTCGACGACCAGTCCGGCGACGGGGGTCTCCGGCCCGAACGCCCGCGTGGTGCCGACCACTTCGTCGCTGGCGACGATGCGCGGCAGCCGTTCGTCGCCGAGCGAGAACAGCTCGGCCAGGCCCCCGTCCCAGTCCGCTCCGTCCAGGTCGAAGATCAGCGAGCGGCTGGCGGTCGAGGCGTCGGTGACGAACTCGCCCGTCAGGTGGTGAACGAGCCAGGTGTCGGTGGTGGTGACGACCCCGTCGCGGGTGAGGTTGCGGCGCAGCCACGCCATCTTCGGCGCGGAGAAGTACGGGTCGAGCACGAGCCCGGTGCGCCGCGCGAACTCCTCGCCGTGCTCGGCGAGTTCGGCGCAGATCGACTCCGCGCGCCGGTCCTGCCAGACGACGGCCGTGGACAGCGGCGTACCCGTGGCCGGGTCCCAGGCCAGGACGGTCTCGCCCTGGTTGGCCAGGGCCACGCCGTCGATCGGGCGGCCGGCTTCGCTGACGGCGCGGCGTCCGGCGGTGAGGACGGAGTCGAGCAGTTCGTGCGGGTTCTGCTCGACGCCCCCTCCGGACAGGTACGTGGGCCGTACGGTCTCCTCGGCGATCGCGACCGTCCCGTCCTCGGCGTCCGCGACGATGGCCTTGGTGCCGGACGTGCCCTGGTCGATGGCGAGGATCGCGGTCATCACGGGGTCCCTTCTGCGCCGGCCGCGGAGCGCGCGGCGGTGGCGTCGTCCAGTGCGCGGTCCACGTCCGCCATGTCCGGCATCGTCAGTGCGGCTCGGCCGCGCCGGACGATGAGCCCCACGAGGTAGACGGCGCCGATCGCGCACAGCACCAGTACGTAGATCCAGGGGTTGCGGAAGGAGGCGTCGCGGAAGATCAGCAGCTCGTATACCAGCCAGACCGCGGCCAGCACCAGTACCGGGATCTCCCACTTGCCCAGCGAGAAGCCCTGCGACGGCGGCAGCGACGAGCGCTTGGCGGCGTACATCGCGACGGTGCCGGCGTAGATGACGGCGGGCAGCAGGGTCGCGGCGGAGAACAGCTCGAACAGGGCGTCCGTGGAGCGCGAGAAGACGGCGAGGATGATCTGCGCGATGAGCATCATGAACACGGTCGCGTTCAGCGGCGTCGCGGTACGCGGGTGGATCCGCCCGAGCAGCCGCCAGCCGGGGAAGCGCTCGTCCCTGGACATCGCGTAGACGAGCCGGGTGCCGCTGAGCGTGATCACCAGCCCGCACGAGAAGATCGAGACGACGACGAGCACCAGCAGGATCTTCCCGACGACCGAGCCGAGCACGGCCGTGATCACCGTCGCCACCGGGGTGGCCGAGCCGCCGACGCCGCCGACCTTGCCGGCCGCTGCGGTGACGGCGACGAGGAACAGGAAGCCGAGGACGCCGAGCGACAGCACGGCCTGCACCATCGCCCTGGGGATGACGCGGGCGGGGTTCTTGGTCTCCTCCGCGAGGTTCGCCGCGGACTCGAATCCGACGATGGTGAACGCGCCGAGCAGGAACGCCAGCGCGAACGGGCCCGCGTGCGTGCCGCCGCCCAGCCCGTAGTAGCCGCTCGCCGGCACGGTTCCGGTGTCGAAGAGGTGGGCGAAGTCGAGCTTGCCGGTGAAGAAGCCCACCGCGAACAGCAGCACCGTCAGCGCGATCATGCCGACCAACTGGGCTGTCACGGCAGCGTTGTTGACCCGGTGCGTGGTGCGCGTGGACGCGGCGACCAGCAGGGCCTGCAGCAGTACGACGCCGGCCGTGATGACCCAGGCGTTCTGCGCCGTACCGACGTAGTGGAACAGCTCGGGAAGGATCGTGGAGGCGATCGTGTAGTCGACGGCGACCGCGACGACGCCGAGGAACGCGAACGAGATCCAGCCCATGATCCAGCCCCACACCGGGCCGACGATCCGCGACACCCACTGGTACGAGTAGCCGCTGATCGGGATCCGCGCCGCCAGCGCGCCGAAGACGAGCGCGATGGAGAGCTGCCCGAGTACGGAGAGCGGCCAGGCCCAGATGCCGCGCGGCCCGGAGCTGTCCAGCACCGAGCCGTAGGTGGTGAAGATGCCGGTGGCGATCGACACGAACCCGAAGGCCACCGAGAACGAGGCGTACCAGCCCAGTTCGCGCGCCATCTTCCGGGGCGGCTTTGCCCCCTCGCGGGCCGGTGCGCCCGGTGCCCGAGAGTCTGATTCCGCTTGCGCCATGACTCGTTTCCCTGCTTGGAGTGCCCCGACGTCGTCGGGGAGCCGGTGGATCTGGAAGTACCGAATGTGGTCGGCATCGAGGCACGCCCCGCAGGGATGCGCTGGAGCCTGTCTGTGGGTGGCTGCGAGACCGGGGTGCCGCGTCGCCTCGGCGCCTGCCGACGCCCCGCCACTGACCGTTTCTGTGGAGAGTTGCCCGTCGACACCTGGAAGTGTCGGCCTTTGCCCGTTTGCCGTCAAGGGCCTTGCCGGCGCCTCGCCGCCGCCGATAGCCGCCACGGGGCGGGCCCATCCAACGTACCGCGCTCCGAACTGCGGCTGAGCGGGGCGGCCCGTAGGCCGGAGCCGGGGTGTCCACGGCCGCGGGCCGGCCCTAGAATGCAGGCAAAGGTCCACAGGAACAGTCATCGGGGAGGGCGGCGTGCTAGCAGCCGAGCGCCACCGCAGAATCGTCGCCGAGGTCACCCGGCTCAAGTTCGTGACGACCGACGACCTCACCACCTTGCTCGGCGTCTCGCACGAGACGATCCGCAGAGACCTCGCCCTGCTCGAACGCCGCGGAGAGCTGGCCCGCGTACACGGCGGAGCCACCGCCGTGCAGCCGCCCGTCGGGGAGGAGGCTTCGTTCGCCGAGCGCCGAGGGGCCTTCCTCGCCGAGAAGCAGGCGATCGGGAGGGCCGCGGCGGCGCTGATCGAGCCGCATCAGACGGTCGTCATCGACGTCGGCACCACCGCGTTGGAAGTGGCCCGCGCGCTGCCCACCGACCACGTCGGCGTCGTCGCCACTCCGTCCCTGCTCGTGGCCGCCGAGGTGAGTTCGCGTACGCGCGTCGAAGTCCTCGTCAGCGGCGGGCGGTTGCGCGGCGGCGACCTGGCCTGCTCCAACGCCCGGGCCGTCGCGTTCTTCGACGACCTGCGCGCGGACGCCGTCTTCCTCAGCTCCGGCGGCATCGCCCCCTACGGCCTGACCGACTTCCACCTCGACGAGGTCGCGACGAAGCAGGCCATGCTCGCGGGCGCCGCGCACCGCTATGTGCTCGCCGACTCCAGCAAGTTCGGGCGTGCGGCGGCCCACCGCGTGTGCCGGCTGAAGGACTTCGACACCCTCATCACGGACAGCCCGTGTCCGGACGACCTGGAGTCCGCTCTCCGCAGAGCCGACACCCGCGTCGTCGTCGCCTGAGCCGCCGCCCGAGCCGTCGCCTGACGGGAGGGGTGTACCGGCAGTACATCCCTGCCGTCAGGCCGGGCACGTACGGTCGGAAGGGTGGACAACCGACAGCAGGTCCGCGAGTTCCTGACCTCGCGGCGAGCCAAGATCACGCCGGAGCGGGCCGGGCTGCCCGCCGGGACCAGGCGCCGTGTACCGGGCCTGCGCCGCAGCGAGGTGGCCGCGCTCGCCGACGTCAGCGTCGAGTACTACGCCAAGCTGGAGCGCGGCAACCTCGCCGGCGTCTCCCCCGCCGTACTCGAAGCCCTCGCCCGCGCCCTGCAGTTGGACGACGCCGAACGCGCCCACCTGCTGCACCTGGCACAGGCCGCCGATGGCAGCGACACTCTCACCCGGCCCCGCCG
>Ga0164243_10009325_pt1 | contig 14294 bp, 11 predicted proteins | sample OricompcompostOP_FD_108781 | JGI IMG/M metagenome (GOLD analysis project Ga0164243, IMG submission 108781) | Organic Plus compost microbial communities from Emeryville, California, USA - Original compost - Organic plus compost (OP) | ecosystem: Engineered > Solid waste > Mixed feedstock >... | reverse complement strand
GGTGGCGGCCGTTGGGAGTCCTCGCCCTGTTGACATTGGCCAGCCTGTCCGCTGCAGTGCTGTGGGTTACGTCACTCGGGCCGGTGCCACTCGGTGACAAGCTTGAATACTCGGCCGTGGTGCTTGATCGTGAGGGGCGACTGTTGCGGCCGTTCGCGACTTCGGATGGACGATGGCGCTTGCCGGCTCAGATCGAGGACGTCGACCCGCGTTATGTCGATCTCCTGACCGCATACGAAGACCGCCGGTTCCGCAGCCATCACGGGATCGACCCGCTCGCTCTGTTGCGAGCGGCCGTGCAGTTGGTCGCCGAACGGCACATCGTTTCGGGGGGCTCGACCTTGACTATGCAGGTCGCGCGACTGCTCGAGCCGCGCAGCGAACGCAGCATTGCCGCCAAGCTGCGCCAGATCGTCCGCGCTATTCAACTCGAACGCGCGCTCAGCAAGAACGATATCCTCGCGCTCTATTTTGCGCTCGCGCCTTATGGCGGTAACCTTGAAGGTATACGTGCGGCGTCCTTCGCCTATTTTGGCAAGGAACCGCGCCGGCTTACCCTGGGCGAGGCTGCGCTCCTCGTGGCTCTGCCCCAGTCGCCCGAGGCGCGGCGGCCGGACCGCGCGCCGCAGGCCGCAAGGGCGGCACGTGACCGTGTGCTGGACCGCATAGCCGCAGCGGGCGCTCTCTACGCGTCCGACGTCGCACGTGCCAAGAGCGAGCCGATGGCCTCCGCGCGCCTGTCGATGCCGATGATTGCGCCCCACGCCGCTGAAGCCGCGGTCGCCCGAGCGCCAGCGTTGCGCGTTCACCGGCTTACCATCGACGCCTTCTGGCAGAGCCGACTCGAAGAACTCGCACGCGAGCAGGCCCGAGCAATGGGGCCTGATGTCTCGATTGCAATCTTGGCCGTGGATCATGCAAGCGGCGAAGTGCTGGCGAAGGTTGCCTCGGCAGACTATTTCGACACGCGGCGGGCCGGTCAGGTCGATATGACGGAGGCCCTGCGATCGCCGGGCTCCACCTTGAAGCCTTTCATCTACGGAATCGGGTTCGAGGATGGGCTCATCCATCCCGAAACGCTGATCGAGGACCGTCCGGCGCGCTATGGCGACTACGCTCCGGAGAACTTCGACACGACGTTCCAAGGCACAGTCACGGTGCGCAAGGCGCTGCAGCTTTCGCTCAATGTGCCGGCAGTCGCAGTGCTCGATAAGGTCGGGGCCAGCCGTCTCTCCGCGCGCTTGGCCCAAGCGGGCGCGCCGCTCGTACTGCCAAAGGGCGAGACTCCCGGTCTCGCCATGGGCCTGGGCGGCGTCGGGGTCAAGCTCACCGACCTGGTGCGGCTCTATGCCGGGCTCGCGCGCCTCGGGACAACGGTGACGGTGCACGACGAGATCAGCGAAGCGGATGCCGGCGAGCGGCGGCTGATGGAGCCCGTGGCGGCCTGGTATGTTGCTCACGTATTGCTCGGTACGCCGCCGCCGGAGAATGCCGCTGGTGGCCGCATCGCCTTCAAGACGGGAACCAGCTTTGGTTATCGCGATGCCTGGGCAATTGGATTTGACGGCCGCCGCACGGTCGGTGTCTGGGTCGGGCGGGCCGATGGCGCGCCGGTACCTGGGATGATCGGTCGCGGCGCGGCCGCTCCTGTGCTGTTCGAGGCCTTCGCGCGATCCGGCAAGCTGGCTGCGCCCCTGCCGCAAGCCCCGAAGGGAACGCTGTTCGGTGCGACAGCGAGACTCCCTCCACCGCTGCGTCGGTTTCAGCCTGACCGCCTGGCCGGGGCGGGCACGCGCCCGCTACGGATCATGTTCCCGCCCGATGGAGCACGGCTTGAGCTTACCGCGGGCGAGGGCAAATTCGATCCCTTGGCGTTGAAGGTATCGGGGGGAGTTCAGCCCCTGACGGTTCTGATTAACGGCATGCCGGTGGCTGCCGCTGCGGACCGGCGGACGATGTTTTTTGCCCCCGATGGCCCGGGTTTTTTGCGCCTGACCGTGATGGACGCGCGTGGGGCCGCCGACAGTGTTGTCGTGCGGATACAATGATCGGCCGCGTGCACGGAGGCCTGCAATCACAGTTGCAGGGTAGGGCGAATTATCTATTGTCCCCGCTGGTTTGGGCGGCGCGTGAGTAAACCAGCCGCGATCGTGACCCGAGGTGATGCCGATCAGGGCCGCTGGTGCGCCCGCTTGTTGCGGCGCGCCTACCGTGGTCCCCGGGTCGTCGACTGGCGTGAGGGGCGAACATGACGATGAGCGTGGGGAGCCGGCCGCAGGCAAGGCCAAGCCTCGCGACATTCGTCGATATCGCCGTCGGCTCGCACAGCCGCGCCGCGGTGTTGCTAGTCGCGCTGTCGCTGCTGGCGTTCCTGCCGGGCTTTTTCCAGATTCCCCCCGTTGATCGTGATGAAGCGCGCTTCGCGCAGGCGACAAAGCAGATGGTCGTCAGCGGGGACTACGTCGATATCCGTTTCCAGGGGGAAAGCCGCTACAAGAAACCGATCGGCATCTACTGGCTGCAGGCTGCCGTGGTGAAGACGGCCGTAGCGCTCGGGGTTCCGCACGCCACGACACGCATAGCGCTCTACCGCATTCCCTCGCTTGTCGGAGCCATCGGCGCGGTGTTGCTCACCTACTGGGCCGCGCTTGCATTCGTGTCGCGGCGCGCGGCTGTGCTGGCCGGCTTCATCATGGCGACCTCGATCCTCCTCGGGGTTGAGGCGCGGCTCGCCAAGACCGATGCGGTGCTGCTGGCCGCCTGCGTGGCCGCGATGGGTGCGCTCGGGCGGATCTATCTGCTGCAGCATGCCGACGACTTCCAGCCGGCCACGGGCTGGAGCGCTTGGCGGCTCCCCGCATTGTTCTGGACTGCGACAGCGGCGGGAGTGCTGCTCAAAGGTCCGCTCATTCTGATGTTTGTCGGCCTCACGATCGCTGCATTGATTGCGATCGACCGCAAGGCGGCCTGGCTTCGCCAACTCAGGCCTGTCGCGGGCATTGCATGGTTGATCGTGCTGGTGTCTCCCTGGTTCCTTGCGATTGCAATGCGAACCGGGTGGAGCTTCTACTCGGAATCGATCGGCGGTGATCTTTTGTCGAAGGTCGGCAGCGGGCAAGAGGCGCACGGCATGCCGCCGGGCTACTATCTGTTGCTGTTCTGGGTGACCTTCTATCCCGGATCGATTTTGGCAGGGCTCGCGGCGCCCGCGGTCTTCAAGGCATGGCGCGAGCCGGGTGCAAAGTTTCTGCTCGCGTGGACGGTCCCGGCATGGATCGTCATGGAAATTGTGATCACCAAGCTGCCGCATTACGTGCTGCCGCTCTATCCGAGCATCGCGATCCTGATCGCCGGCGTGGTCGATTATCACGCGCTATCGCGGCGGCGGTGGCTCGTGCAAGGGACGCTCTGGTGGCTGCTGATCGCCGGGATGCTCGCCGTGCTGATCATCGTCGCGCATGTAGTGGTCGAACACGAGATGGGGTTGCTGGCTTGGCCGTTCGCCGCGGCCGGCGTGATCTTCGCGCTGCGGGCTTGGTGGCTCTACGACGAGGACGGCGCAGAGCGCGCGCTGCTGCGCGCAGGCGCTGCAGCCGTCCTGGTGTCGATCGCGGTTTTCGGCGCGACCGTACCGCGTCTGCCGGCGCTTTTTCCGGCGGCACAGGTCGCTCGTTATCTGCGCGGCTTGGAGTGCACGCCCGTGGTCGCATCGGCGGGCTATCACGAGCCGAGTCTCGTGTTTTTTGCCGGCAGCGCCACGCAGCTCACCGACGGCGTCGGAGCTGCCGACTTCCTGCGTGCCGGGGACTGCCGCGTCGCAGTGGTGGAAGCAAGCCAGGAGCGCGCCTTCGCGCTTCGGGCGGAAACAATTGGGCTGCGCTACGGGCGCGGCCCGCGCATCGAGGGTTTCAATATCAGCGGGGGGCGGCGGGTGACGCTGGCGCTCTATCGGGCGGAGCGGCATTGACGCAACGCTTGGCGTTCGGGCAGGAGCCTGACGGAAAACGCGAATTCGGGGTTGCCCGGAAACGTTCCGCCCCATAAGACCTCAGCGCCCTGCGAACGAGACCACCTATGAGAACCCGCCGATGAACGATGTTCCTGCGATGCCCGGGGCGGCTTCGCCGCTTGTGACGATCGTCGTTCCGGTCAAGAACGAGCAAGCCAATATAGGCCCTCTGGTGACCGAGATCGGCGCGGCGCTGACCGGTCGTTGGCCGTTCGAAGTCATCTGCGTCAACGACGGCTCGCGCGACGGAACCGAGGTCGAGCTCGACGCGCTGATGGCGAAATATCCTTGGCTGCGCCATCTCAAGCACGTGGTCTCTTGCGGTCAGTCGGCGGCAGTGCGCAGCGGCGTGGCAGCTGCACGCGGAACGTTCGTGGCAACCCTGGATGGGGACGGCCAAAATGATCCCAGGTTTCTTCCCGAGATGCTTGAGCCACTGGTCGCCGGTACCCAGCGTCTCGGTCTCGTCGCAGGGCAACGCGTCGGTCGGCAGGCCACTGGCTTCAAGAAATTTCAGTCGCTGGTCGCCAATGACGTGCGGCGAATCGTTCTCAGGGACGGGGCGCGAGACAGCGGCTGCGGGCTCAAGGCGTTTCCGCGGGATGTGTTCCTGACGCTGCCGTTTTTTGACGGCTTGCATCGGTTCCTGCCGGCGCTATTTCGCCGCGAAGGATACGACGTGGCGTACGTCGACGTGGTTGATCGCCAGCGCCGGCACGGAAAGTCGAACTACGGGATGATGGACCGCCTGGTCGTGGGTCTGCTCGATCTCGCCGGCGTGTGGTGGTTGATGAAGCGCCGTCGCCACATTCCTTCGGTTTCTGAGGTGAAGCGCAATGCTGGTTGACCTGTCCCGCGCGGTGGGCGGCTATCTGTACGATGTGTTCGTAGTCCGTCTCGACTGGTGGGTCGTGCTTGGGTTTGTTGCCCAGATCATGTTCACCATGCGCTTCTTCGTGCAGTGGCTGGCCTCTGAGCGCGCCGGGCGCAGCGTCATCCCGCTCGCCTTCTGGGTATTCTCGATCGGGGGCGGCCTGCTGCTGCTCGTCTATGCGCTCTACCGACGTGACCCGGTCTTCATCGCTGGGCAGGCGTTCGGCGTCTTCGTCTATGTGCGGAATCTGCAGTTCGTGCTGCGCGAGCGACGCGCGGCCTGACGCTGTGTCATCCGGCAGCCTTCGCGAAGGCGGCGAATCCACGTTCGATGTCCGCCACGAGATCGTCGGCGTCTTCGAGGCCGATGTGCAGACGCACGGTGGGTCCCCCAGGAGCCCAACTGGTTGCAGTTCGGACGCTGGTGCAGTCGAACGGAATGGCGAGGCTTTCATAACCGCCCCAGGACGCGCCGATCCCGAACAGAGTGAGCGCATTAAGAAATGCATTGACGGCCGTTTGCGGCGCTGGCTTGAACACGATGGTGAATAGCCCGCAGGCGCCCGTGAAGTCGCGCTTCCAGATTGCGTGTCCGGGGTGCGTCTCGAGTGCGGGGTGGAGCACGTGCAAGAGTTCGGGGCGCTGAGCGAGCCATCGTGCAAGTTTGAGCCCGGAGCTGTAGTGGCGCGCCAGCCGCACACCCATGGTGCGCAGCCCGCGCAAGCCGAGATATATGTCGTCCGGACCGACGCATAGGCCCATCGTCTGCGCTGTGTCCTTGAGTCTCGGCCAGTGCTCTTCCTTTGCAGCAACGACGCCCAGCATGATGTCGGAATGCCCGCCGATGTATTTCGTGCCCGACTGAATCGCGAGGTCGACCCCTTTGGCGAGCGCAGGAAAGTACAATGGGCTGGCCCAGGTGTTGTCCATCAGCACCGTCGCGCCTCTGGCGTGAGCGACCGCCGCGATGGCCGGGATATCCTGCATTTCGAACGAGAGCGAGCCGGGCGCCTCAGTGAACACGGCTCGTGTGTTTGGCTGCATCAGCGCGCCAATGCCTTCGCCAATCGAAGGGTCGTAATAGGTCGTGGTGATGCCGTAGTTGACCAGGACGTTGTCGCAGAACACCCGCGTCGGTGCGTAGACGCTGTCGCTGACCAGCACGTTGTCGCCGCTGCGCAGCACGGAGAGCAGGGCCACCGAGATTGCCGCGAGGCCGGAGGGCAGCAACGCGACGCCCGCGCACGCCGGGCCTTCCAAGTCCCGCAGCGCCGTCTCGAGCGCTTCGGAGGTCGGCGTCCCCCGACGGCCGTACTGATAGCGGCTGCGGTGGGCGAGATAATCCTCGGCTGTTGGGTAGAGCAGGGTGGATGCGTGATAGACCGGCGCATTGACATAGCCGTGGTGCGCGAAAGGGTCGCGCCCCGCAATGCTGAACCGGGTGTCAGGCTTGACCACGTCATGTGACGGGCCGTTTGGATGTTTTGCCATTCAGTTGCTTCCGTCGGCAAGGCGCACTATGGGATCATCGGCAAGGCTCAACCTCTTGACCTTCATAGCCAATCGTTCTGTGATGATCGACTGCAATCGTCAAATCAAGCTGGAGAGCCCCGGAATGAATCGGTCCGTGACGTCGTTCGTTGTTGCCGCGGCTGTCCTTCTTGCCTACGCTTGGCCGGCAGGGGCAGCGACGCTTGACACCGTCAAGTCGCGGGGAGTCCTCAACTGCGGCGCCAACGGCCAGCTTCCGGGCTTCGGTCTTCCCGATGCCCAGGGCATCTGGACGGGCTTCGACGTCGACTATTGCCGGGCAATTGCGGCGGCGATCTTCAACGATCCCACTAAGGTGAAATTTGTCGCACTCACGGCCAAGGATCGTTTCACTGCCCTGCAGTCGGGCGACGTCGACGTGCTGGCCCGCAATACGACCTGGTCAAGTTCTCGTGATACGCAACTCGGCCTGCATGCGATCGGCGTGAACTACTACGACGGGCAAGGTTTCGTCATTCGCAAGTCGCTGAAGGTGAACTCGGCGCTGGAGCTCAGCGACGCCTCGGTGTGCGTGCAGCAGGGCACCACCACCGAGCTCAACCTCGCCGATTACTTCCGCAGCAACAAGATGAAGCTGAAGTCAGTGACGTTTGCCCAGCTCGACGAGGCCCTCAAAGCCTACGACAGTGGCCGGTGCGACGCCTTCACCGCCGATGCTTCTGCGCTCTATTCGGTACGGCTTAAGCTGGCTAAACCTGACGACCATGTGGTGCTGCCGGAGATCATCTCGAAAGAGCCTCTGAGCCCGTTCGTCCGTCATGGCGACGAGCAATGGTTCGACATCGTGAAATGGGTCCACTTTGCCTTGCTCAATGCCGAGGAGTTCAACATCACTAAGGCGAACGTCGACGAGCAGTTGAAGTCAGACAATCCCGAGATCAAGCGTCTGCTGGGCGCGGAAGGCAATTTCGGCGAGCAGCTTGGACTGACCAAGGACTGGGTCTACCGAATCATCAAGAACGTGGGCAACTACGGCGAGATATTCGAGCGCAACCTTGGTCAGGGTTCGCCGCTCAAGATTTCGCGCGGTCTCAACGGACTTTGGACCAAGGGCGGAATCCAGTACGCGCCGCCGGTACGTTGACTCCCGCGGGCGGCGAGTTCTTGAAATGAGGCGCGATTCTGCGGCCGGAACCAAAGTATCGCTATTCTATGACCCGAAGCTGCGGGGGGCCGTCTATCAGGTCGTCCTACTTGTCGTCATTCTTGCGCTCGCGGTCGCATTCATTCGCAATGTGGCCGACAATCTCGAGCGCAATCAAATTACGTCCGGCTTCGGCTTCCTTGACGCAACGGCCGGTTTCGATATCAGCCAGACGCTGATCGAGTACTCGATCTCCACGTCGACCTACGCGCGCACGTTCTGGATCGGCCTCCTCAACACGTTGCTGGTGGCCGGTCTGGGCATCGTCTGCGCAACCGTTCTCGGTTTCGTCATCGGCGCGGCCCAGCTCTCGGCCAACTGGCTCGTTGCGCGGCTTGCGGGCGCGTATGTCGAGATCGTCCGCAATATTCCGCTGCTATTGCATCTCCTGTTCTGGTACAATGCTGTCCTCGGGGCGCTCCCGGACGTTCGCGACAGCTACGTGTTGCCTGGCGGGGGGGTGCTCAACAGTCGCGGTCTGTTCCTCCCCAAGCCGGTGTTCGAGTCCGGCTTGCAGCCGCTCGTCATCGCCCTCGCTGCCGGACTGATAGCCGCCTGGATCTGGCGCTTGGCCGTCCGCCGGCACCGCGAATGGACGGGGATGCAGCGGCCGCTGATGTTGCCGATTCTTGCCCTGATAGCCGGCCCGCCGCTGCTCGCAATCGCAGTCTTCGGTTTCAAGATGCACTGGGACGTTCCCGAATTGGGCCGTTTCAACGTGCGCGGCGGCGGCGAGATCCTGCCGGAGTTCGTGGCATTGCTGGTTGCGCTGTCGATCTACACCGCCGGCTTCATTGCCGAGGTCGTACGGGCCGGGTTGCAGTCGGTGCCTTACGGGCAGAGCGAGGCCGCGGCGGCCCTTGGGTTGCGGCGCGGGCAGATCCTGCGGCTTGTGGTGATCCCGCAGGCGCAGCGAGTGATCGTTCCGCCGCTGACGAATCAGTATCTCAATCTCACGAAGAACTCGTCACTGGCGGTCGCGATCGGTTACCCAGACCTCGTGCAGATATTCGCGGGCACCGTGCTCAATGTGACGGGCCAGGCGGTCGAGGTCATTACCATGACGCTCGCAGTCTATCTGACGATCAGCCTGTTCACCTCGGCGGCGATGAACTGGTATCAGTCCCGCATCACGCGTGTGAACCGATAATGTCGCGCACCCCTCTCGTCGCCATGACGGAAGACGATGCCCGCTACGTGCGTGAGGCACCTGCACCCGCTTTGTCGCCTCCGATCACCAGCGTGGGTGTGCTCGGCTGGATGAAGGCCAACCTCTTCTCGTCCTGGCCCAACGTGTTCCTTACCCTCGCGACGATCGCGCTGCTGGTCTGGATCGTGCCGCCAACCGTGCGCTTTCTGCTGATCGATGCGGTGTGGAGCGGTTCCGACCGCACCGCGTGTCTTGCGCCCGAAGGGGGTGAAACGGGTGCCTGCTGGGCGTTCGTCCGGGAGCGTATGTCGTATTTTATCTACGGCTCCTATCCCGTTGCCGAGCGCTGGCGCGTCGATCTTTTCTTTGCGCTCGTCGCTCTCGGCGGAGGCTGGATGCTGTGGCTCGACGCGCCTCACCGGGGGCTTGGCGCAGTGTTCTTCTTCGCGGCAGTGCCGATCGCGTCCTATGTGCTCCTCTATGGCTGGCCGACGATCGGACTCGCCATCGTCGACACCTCGTTGTGGGGGGGAGTCCTGGTGACGGTCGTCGTCACGACGGTCGGTATCGTGACCTCGCTGCCGATCGGCATCGTGCTCGCGTTGGGCCGCAGATCCGACATGCCGGTCGTGCGCCTCATGTCCGTGGTGTTCATCGAATTCGTGCGCGGCGTGCCCCTGATCACGGTTCTATTCATGGCGAGCGTGATGCTGCCGCTGTTCGTCCCGCCTGCATGGTCGCCCGATAAGCTGCTGCGCGCGCTAATCGGCGTCATGCTATTTGCTGCTGCGTACCAGGCGGAAGTGGTGCGCGCGGGACTGGAGGCGATTCCCCGTGGTCAGTATGAGGCTGGCCGTGCGCTCGGGTTAGGATATTGGCGGTTGCATCGCCTTATCGTGCTCCCGCAGGCGCTGCGCATCACCATTCCGAACATCGTCAACAGTTTCATTGCGCTGTTCAAGGACACCACCTTGGTGTTCGTCGCGGGAATATTCGATTTTCTGCGCACCATCGAAGTATCACGGGCCGATCCGAAATGGGCGACGCCCGTGACGAGTGCCACCGGGTACGCCTTTGCTGCTATCGTCTATTTCGTCTGCTGCTATCTCATGGCCCGCTACGCCGACAGCGTCGAGCGACGCTTGGCGCGCGCGGACCGGCGGTGACCATGATGACGGAGCAGAGCGCCGGGACAGAACCAACAAAGGGCGCCTTCGCCGTCGAGGTGAAAAGCCTGCACAAATGGTTCGGCGCGTTTCACGTCCTCGCGGACATCAACCTGAACGTCCGGCATGGCGAGCGCGTCGTCATATGCGGCCCTTCCGGGTCCGGAAAATCAACGCTCATCCGTTGCGTCAACGCGCTTGAAGACTATCAGCGCGGGGAGATTGTAGTTGACGGCGTAGTCCTCACGAAGAATCTGAAGCGCGTGGACGAAGTTCGCCGCGAAGTCGGCATGGTGTTCCAGCAATTCAACCTATTTCCGCATCTAACGGTGCTGGAGAACTGCACTCTGGCGCCCATGCATGTGCGCAAGATGCCGAAGGCGGAAGCCGAAGCGATTGCGCGCCGGCTCCTGGCGCGTGTGAAAATCCCCGAGCAGGCCGACAAGTACCCAGCGCAGCTTTCGGGCGGTCAGCAGCAGCGTGTCGCGATCGCGCGAGCCCTGTGCATGAACCCGCGGATCATGATGTTTGACGAACCGACGTCCGCGCTCGATCCGGAGATGATCAAGGAGGTGCTCGACGTCATGGTCGAACTGGCCGAAGAAGGCATGACCATGCTCGTCGTGACCCACGAGATGGGTTTCGCGCGTCAGGTGGCGGACAGGGTAGTCTTCATGGACGGCGGGCAGATCATAGAGATCGACACGCCCGACGTCTTCTTCTCGAATCCGCAGCACGAGCGGACAAAGCTGTTCCTTAGTCAGATCATCAGATGAGAAACGAGAAGAGGCTGCGCATCGTGCAGCCTCACTCCTCTCCCGTGACGACCGGGAGATCGGCATGCGCGCCCCATTCCGACCAGGAGCCGTCATAAAGCCCTTGGGGTGCAATTCCGATCGAGTCGAGCGCAAGCCACATGGTGGCGGCGGAAACCCCAGAGCCGCAACTTGTGATGATTGGGCGATCGAGATCGATCCCGCCCGCGGCGAGGGCGGCGCGGATCTTCTCGGGCGAGGCGAGGCTGCCGTTCTCGACAACCGCGGAGGAGGGCACGTTGCGCGCCCCCGGCATGTGACCGGGCCGTAGGCCGGGCCGCGGTTCCGGCGCCTCTCCGCGGAATCGATCGGCCGGACGCACGTCGAGGATTTGTGCCGACTTCGTTTCGAGTGCCTTGCGCACCTCTGCGATGCCCGCGACGATCTTGGCGGGTTCCGATGCGTGAAATACTTTGGGCGCGGGCGTCACCGGGCCACTCTCGATCGGGCGGCCTTCCGCTTTCCATCGTGCGAGACCGCCGTCCAGGATGAACACGTTGGATGTGCCGAACAGCCGGAATGTCCACCATACGCGCGGCGCGGAGAACAGGCCGGCACCGTCGTAGACGACGATGGTGTCCCGTTCGCCAATCCCAAGCTGGCCCACCGCCCGCGCAAACTCATCCTTGTTCGGGAGCATATGCGGCAGCGTCGAGGATTTGTCGGCGATCTCGTCGACATCGAAACGAACCGCGCCGGGGATATGACCCCCCAGGAATTCGGCTGCGGGATCGCGCTTCATGGCCGGCAGATAAAACGACCCGTCGACCACGACAAAATCAGGCAATTGCAAACGGTCCGCCACCCACTGTGTGCTGACGAGCCAACGGCTTTCACCCGGCATGATCACACCTTTTCGTAAGGCACCTTGATGTCCGTGCGGCGCTCGAGCCACCACGGGACGGGGAGGTCCTTCGATCTCAGGAACTTGGGATCGAACAGCTTCGATTGATAGCGCGTCCCGTAATCGGCGAGGATGGTGACGATCGTGTGTCCCGGTCCGAGGTCCTTGGCGAGCCGGATCGCTCCGGCGACGTTGATGCCGGACGATCCTCCCAGGCAGAGTCCCTCGTGTTCGAGGAGATCGAAAATGAGCGGAACTGCTTCCTCATCAGGCACCTGATAGGCGATGTCGATTGGGGCACCCTCGAGATTCTTTGTGATGCGGCCCTGCCCAATTCCCTCGGTGATGGAGGAGCCTTCGGCCTTCAGCACGCCTGCAGTGTAATAGCTATAGAGCGCCGCACCACGTGGGTCCGCGAGGCCGATCTTGATATTCTTGTTGCGCTCCTTGAGCGCCATGGCGACCCCGGCGAGCGTGCCGCCGCTGCCGACCGAGCAAATAAATCCATCGACCTTGCCATCAGTCTGCTTCCAGATCTCCAGCCCGGTGGTCTTGAGATGACCGTCCCGGTTGGCGACGTTGTCGAACTGATTAGCCCAGATGGCGCCACTTGGCTCCGTCTTCGCAAGCGATTCGGCAAGCCGGCCGGAAAGCTTCACGTAGTTGTTGGGATTGGAATAAGGGACGGCGGGAACTTCGACGAGTTCGGCGCCGAACAGCCGAAGCGCGTCCTTCTTCTCCTGACTTTGGGTCTCGGGGATCACAATGACACAACGATAGCCCAGCGCATTGCCGACCAGCGTCAACCCGATGCCGGTGTTCCCCGCAGTGCCTTCAACGATGACACCGCCTGGCCGCAGCTCTCCCTTGCGGACCGCGTCCTCGATGATGAAGAGCGCCGCGCGGTCCTTGACCGACTGGCCCGGGTTCATGAACTCGGCCTTGCCAAGGATGGTGCAGCCGGTCGCTTCGGACGCGCGCCTGAGCTTCACCAGCGGCGTATTGCCGATCGCGTCAACGATGCCGTCGGAAATCTGCATGGGAGTCCTGATCTGGGAGAGAGTGGGGAACCTAACTTAAGGGATGGCGAAGTGGAATCGGCTTCGCCGCGTGGCCATGACCTTAGATAGTCGCCAGTGACGGCGAAGCAAAACGGAGCCACAGCGTTGCGGGTCACTTGGCACCGCGTTCTCCATCGACAAGGGCGATGAACGTTCTTCCGTCGGCGGCCGGGAGAGGAGAAAGCTGTCGATTTCTTTGGATTCCGAGGATGGATGTTTCGGCGCCCGAATTTCCTGTGATGGTGCAGTGCGTTATGATTGTTGTGCTACTTTCGTCTAATGGGTTGCAGTGTTATCGTCGTGCCCGCGACGCGAGCCAGCCGGGCGCTGGAAAAGCGTCGCAGGAGGAAATGCATAGTGCCGGGGCCGGGGCCACTGCCAGTGGCGGGACATCGCCCTGCACAAGTCGAACGGGGGCCACGATATGGCGATGAGCGACTCTTCTCCTTCGATGTTTTCGGCAACGGACCGGTTCGCGGCAAGTTCAACCGGCGTCTTGTTGTTGGTTGGCCGCATCCTGTTGGGTTGGCTGTTCTTCGTGTCGGGCTACGGCAAGCTCATGAACATCGCGGGCACCACCGGCTATCTGACCAGCTTGGGCGTGCCAGCACCGGAATTGTCCGCCTGGATTGTCGCGATCGTGGAGTTCGCCGTAGGTGCGGTCCTCATCCTCGGACTTGCAACGCGCTACGCTTCCCTGGTGCTTTTCGTCTTCGTGCTGATCGCCACGCTGCTCGCGCATCGCTACTGGGAATATCCGGCCGCTCAGCAGCAAGCTCAGTTCAACAATTTTCTGAAAAACCTCGCGATCATGGGTGGCGCACTCGCGTTCTTTGTGACGGGCGCCGGGCGCATCTCCATCGACGGGCGCATGAAATAGCCGCGAGCAGGCGCGGGAATGCGACATCTGCACGCTTCCCGCGCAGCTTATTCATTCAGCTCGCAACGCCATGCAATTTCAGAAAATTGTCGTCAATCCGGCGCGGCCCCTTAACCTTACGGGGGTGTAACAGCCGCTATTGGTTTGCTTTTACCGATTGTTGTGCGCCGCATCCTTAGATGGGCGGACATTTGTTCCCCCATGCCGTCGACCTCCGCGGACCAATGGCCACGCAATGAATATCAATATCGACGTCAGCACGCTGTTCTTCGTCACGATCTACGTCGAGTCGATTCTGGGGCTGCTGCTCCTGTTCGTGTGGGTGCAGAATCCGGGAATCCGCGCTGTGGCCTGGTGGGGGTCGGCGCATCTCATGCGTGCGGCATCGGTGACGTTGTTCGGGATGTTCGGCGACCTACCGAATTTTCTCACCATCCAGGTCGCCAATGCTTTGCTGTTGATTTCGTTCGGCGCGATGTGGACCGGCGCGCGCGTGTTCGAAGGTCGTCGCGTCTTGCCGTTCTACGCCGTCTACGGCGCGTTCGTCTGGCTCTGTCTGACTCAGATCGCGCTCGTCGCCGAGTGGCCAGACCTTCGCGGCCTGATCAGCGCCGGCATCATCACGGCGTACATCTGGATGACCGCTTGGGAACTCTCGCGCGGGCGAAAGGGAGATGCGCTCATCTCCCGCTGGCCCACGATCTTCATGCTGTTCGCGCACGGTGCATTGTTCCTGCTTCGCACGCCGTTGAGCGCGGTCTTGCCGTGGGGCACTGGCAACGCAATGTTCGAGAGCATCTG
>Ga0164243_10009324_pt1 | contig 14294 bp, 10 predicted proteins | sample OricompcompostOP_FD_108781 | JGI IMG/M metagenome (GOLD analysis project Ga0164243, IMG submission 108781) | Organic Plus compost microbial communities from Emeryville, California, USA - Original compost - Organic plus compost (OP) | ecosystem: Engineered > Solid waste > Mixed feedstock >... | reverse complement strand
GGGTTCCAGGTTTGTACAATTCCTCCTCCTCGGCGAGCTTCTTGAAGGCATCAAGAGCCTCGGTCTCGTGCTCGGCAAGGTAACCTAGGTGGCCGTGTGGATAACCGTAGTCGGAGTCGAGTAGGCTCTGGACCTTGTGGAGAGGCGGTTCGGAAGCGCCGGAGTCGGTCGCCATGGTCACGAAGGGCTAATACGGCGCATTCAGAGTTCGGGTTCTCGATGGGCAAGAGGAGAGAGGGAGAGCGAGAAGGGGAAAAACAAGGGAAGAAGGAATAGGAAAAGGAAAAAAGAGGGAGTGGAAAGACGCGGCTGTACAAAAATTAAGCGCTTTTATTATGGGTTCTTGGGGGGGCGTCCCGTAGAAAGAGAACTCTTGCAGCATTTCAAAGAAGGATTCCATTTTCTTGGTGTCCCGCTGTACTTCTTCTCGATGGGGAACCAATGATAGCCAAAATGACGCAGGAGCTGCCCCGGTCAGCGCGGTGGAGGTCTGGGCTTGTCCCGGTTTGGAAAAACGGCGGGGCTCGATGGGAAACAATTGCAAGGGATCCCAAGGGATCGCAAGGGTGTTGCAGGGTGTGACGGAGTCATTCAGCAGCCCGGCCCCACTAAAAGAAGGCCTTTGAGTTTTTTTTTCGCGTTTCTCGATGCAAATCGCATCAATCTCGAGATCGATCTCTCGCCGTGATACTGGTAGACTACAAGTCCGAGGTACAGCAGAAGGCGAATTGGGTGTCGCTGAATTTTTAGTTAACTCTTTTAACGAATGCAGTGTCAGCCTGCGGCCGGTGTGGCTGTGAGGGATACGAATGTAGCGGCGAGGTACATGAGGGAGCAATCCCTAACAGAGCAACTGTTCCCAAAAACTGCCACCTGCCCCAATCCTTCAGAAGGTAATTTTTGCCCATCTGTTACATCCCTCGTCCTCATCCCTCTACTTCCACCAGAGTCAGCGCTTTCGTGTCAGCCATAACCATGGCGCCACAACTAGATGTTGCACAGCGTTTTCTGATCAAAACTCTGCTAACGGAAGGGTTTGAAACCAGTTAATAGCCTCAAAAGCCTCGTGCACCTCGCGCGCCGTTCAGAGAATTCGTCAAGAGATGGAGCGATCCGAAATGCCCACCCGAAGAACAACCCGCGCCGGCCGCCGCAGCCGCATTACACCTACCGTACAGGAAGTCCTCTGTAGTCTACTAGCCAAGCAGCCGTATATATATCAATGCAAAATATACGGCAGACGTCCTCTATCGAAAATTTGGCTGCCGGATATCGGAGCGATCAATCAGTCAAACCCTGCGATCAATCAACTAGACAAGAAAGACGATCCGTCGCATCGCACAACAGCGGGATGCCAACCTTCAAGACCACTATCTTCATAGAATATCGCAGTATAAGTCCTACTACTGTAGCTTATCTTTGTCTGGTTGCGATAGAAGGGCGGGTTACCGACGTTAGGGATAGTCTCCCAAATGGTCGTCCCCAGTTCAGATTACCAAGTCCAACTAACGTTATAACTTCCTTATAAATAATCTCTATGCCTAAGGTTATCTTCCTCCCCTTGCTAAACAAGGTACTAAGACCTTCTAATATGACTATCAATCATCTTCCAGTCAATGTCTAGTTCCTTGAATCCTTTCTTCAGACCACGCTGGCGGCTTCATTCGACGGATATATCGACGATCGTTTCTTCGCACGTGTATGTGTCTCCTAGAAACTTATCTTCATCCTCTAGAAAGGCCTCAAGTCGTGCATGGAAGTCAACCTTCCAAAAATCGCTCAGGGCTAGGACGAGGTCAGGTTAGGTGTCTAAACAAACATGCCTAGCTCTGATATTCTCACGTTGGGAGACCTTCCACTGAAAGTCATAGTGGATGCACTCAGGGTTATCTTTGTCATATTGTTTGTTGCTTTCCCAACCACTTAGTCGGAGAAGCAGTAATACCTGTTCGCCAGTTGGCTGATCGACTCGTTCGGCTGCCGAGCGGGTTGCTGCGTTGACTCGGAGGCTGTCGGAAGTCAGAGGCTCGGGTGTTTTATAGGTTAAGGCATAGTCGCCGTCCAGCCACTCGAAGTCAACGTCCTCCATGATGGCATGCCTTCTGAGTGGACAGAGAAAGGAGGCGAGAGAGGCGAGATCGTTGCCGCCCTGCCATCTCGCCTGTCAGAAAACTGGGAGAGGACAGGTGGCAGAGTTGACAGGCGAATTGGGTGTTGGCGGCCCGGCTGGCTGTGGCCAGCTGGCATGAGCTGCCGAACCTCACACCAAGTAGGGCACCGTTTTTCCTAGTTCCACCAGGAAATTCCTTTCCTGGTCAACAACGTTTGTTCCCACATTGGGTGTCGCGGTGTTGATTAGCTAAGAATTTTGGGCGGGGACCGTTTCTGGGCTCCCCTGCCATCAGCCTGCCCTGCTCTGCCGGCTGCCGAAAGTCCGCTCTGCAGTTACTTCTCCTCGCCCGCGGCCTCAGACCTCAATTTGTCGGCCAAACTGGATGACTCCTGCGCTTCCTGTGCGGGACCCCTAGCAGCCCCTGGCGCAATAGCTCAATGCATTCCCCAAGACGCTGCCGTGCTCTTGTACGGCGATTTACACGTGCCAAGGGAGGCGGCGCTTGAGCTACCGTGGAACATACTACCAGGGCGGTCTCCCCCGTTAGATGAGCCCATAGGAGGCGGCTGTGGAACGCGATCCGCGGTGTCCGGCCGGACGGACAAGCCTCCCTCCTCTTTGGGAGGGGTTTGCACTCCACCCAGTTCCGCTGGTGCCGCCGGCTTCTTGTTTCGCCGTTTGTAGATCGCAAAGAGCGCCAGTGCCACATGTAAAACGCCTAGAACTGAGCCAACAGCTATGAGACCCTTTGCCTCTGCCGTGAGCCCAGACGAGGATGTTGATGAGCAATTGTCGTCCGTAGCCGCTGGAAGTGGGGTTGTCGCCTCCGCCTTCTGCGAGGCCAAATGGAACGACATGCTTTCGTAATTGACGTAGAGATAGAGCTATCTCATTGGTAAGGTTGCGAAACCCATTCTCGCAAGCTGGAGAACTCACCTGTGAAAGAAAGGCCTTGCCAAGCACGGCTGCATCCCCGTCGGCTACTCAGGGCAGATAAGTGTCATCATCCCTAAGCCCCTGTTCTGGCTTTCACGCGTCACGCAGGTCAATAACCTCCCGCGCAAAATACTCCGGTCCTATCACCCTCCTCATCATCGGATATATGCTCGAATCCTGCCAACAGATACGCCCAACCACATTCATCTCCTCCAACACCCTCTCCACATGTGGTAACAGTTTTGGGGAGAACTGCTTCGCGATGGTCTTCAGGGAGTGAGTTACCCCGTCAATCACAACCTCAGTCTTGGGCGGGGCACCCAACCCCAAGAACACACGTAGTTGCTTCAGTCTGCCATGGCGACAGCACAAGTGGTGCAGTCCCCAGCCACCAGGCAATCCTGCCGTGACGTTGCTCTCATCAAGGAGTAGGAGGCGGCGGGTAAGATGACCCTCATCGTCACCTCCATGCTTTATCACAGCCACAAGCATGAAGAGGAGCGTCAAAGATCTTGTTTGGGGGTTCTCGGGGAGGTAGTCCAGTAGCAACGCAACCACGTCAGCCGGGGATCCGCGATCAAAGTCGTCCGCGCCGGTAAGGATCTCGGGGACGAGTTTGGGAACCAGCCGCTTTACTATACGGGATGCCTTTTTCTCCCCGACAGCAGCGCGCAGTAACTCCAGGATGCGGCCTAGTGTCGGCGCCCGGCTTGGAGACTTGAGGGCCAGCGCAGCAGTTGCAACAGGATGGTTGGAGAGTGGGGCAATCCAGTCTATTTCTGTTCGTTCCAGGAGAGCTTCGATGGTTTGGAGGTCGCAGGAGCCCCGGTAAATGGCCGCCTCAAGGGCAGTGCGGCCTTTCCGGTCGGTTTTGCTGGTGTCAGCGCCGGCTTCGAGGAGAGTAGACACGGCTTCGTCGCAGCCAACTTCACCGGCGCAATGCAAGGGTGTTCTCCCGTCCGCAGCAGCTCGATTCATGGAAGCGCCATGAGATAGTAACACCTTCAGCACAGGAACGGCCTTGAAGGATGCGGCTAGATGGAGCGGCGTGTTGAGGTACTTGTCCGTGACCGAGGGCAACATGCCTTTCTTCAGTAACCAAGTGGCAGCAGTATCTTGGTTGAACTGGGCGGCACGGTGAAGAAGCGTCTCGCCGTTGGCGCTAGCCTTCGATACGTCACAGCCCGCGGCCACGAGACACTCCAAGAGGCGAAGGTCCCGATGCTCCGGCGTTGATACAGCATAATGAAGGGGTGTCTGTCCGTTCTGGTCTCGGTGTTCGGTAATGCACTCATCAGTGGCAAGCAGTTGCTGTACCACATCAACGTTGCCCTCCCACGCCGCGATATCCAGCACGGTGCGTCCCTGGTCGTCTTCGCCGCCAGTCTTCCAGCCATGAAACAGAAGGGTATGAACAATTCCCGTGTGTCCGAAGAAAGCGGCGACTTGAAGTGCTGTCCAGCCGTTTGGACGAACCCTGAAGCTTCGAATGGTCTTGGTGATGCTGCCAATCTCCAGTAGCCGGGATAATCCCCTAACGAAGCCGTGTTCGGCGCAGATGCAAATCAAGAGTGCCCTCGCCCATTCGCTAAGATCTCTCAAGTGTGTTCCAAGGCCATGTTCCAAGAAAATTGCACAGAGTCGGAATTGTCCGGCATCCCCGGTCTCCATCGTTGCCGCAATATTACCGCCAGCCTCACCGAAGCGCAAACCGATATCAACTCCAGCTTTGTTGCCAGCACTGGCCCCGATGTCACGCTTCGAAGACTCCTCGCAATCCTTCCTGTCCACGTCATTGCCCGCTTTACTCCCGATCGAAAGGTTCTTAACGATGAGCTCGAGGAAGGAGACCGGGTCTTTCTTAGAGCTCGGACGGACGAGGTGGAGCAGAGTGGGATCGACATTGGCTCCGTGCTGAATGAACAACTCCATGATTTTTTGCCGACGCTTAGAGGCCGCCAGTCTCATGCAATAACCCTTGTCGATGTTTGGATCTAAGCCACCCGCAAAGAGAACCCTAACGGCTTCGATATGGTTATCTGTACATACATCAGCTCATCGTTGCTTCCATGCTGTGAGAATCGGAAGCGGTGCTTACTCCTGACTGCGAAGCGTGCAGGTGTGGCGCCCGCCTCGTCCAACGCGTTGGGGTCGGCACCCCCATCGAGCAGCAGTTGTATTATTTCAGGAATGCCGTCTTGCGCGGCCAGATGCAAGATGGATCGCCGCATGTTTTTCATTTCCACGAAGTGATTGACGTCCGCGCCAGCCTCTATCAGTACCCGAACGTTGGCGATCTTCTGACCTTGGACGGCCGTCGCCAGTGGGATGCCGTTCCATACTTTGTCTGCGGCATTGACTCGAGCCCCTGCGTCAATGAGACACTTCACAACGCTGCCGTCACTGCATCTCCCCAGCTGGGCAGCAACATGCAGAACCGTCGCTCCGCCAATGTCCGTCTCCCTTGGGTTGGCGCCGGCCTTGAGGAGGCGATCCACAGGCCCGACATCTTCGGTTTCCTCGCAGACGTAATGCAGAAAGGATCGAGAGAGTCGACTGTGTTTTCGGTCGATGCTCCAGCCAACCTTGCGGAACGCTTCGATTGTCCTCTCTTGGCCCTTGACATAAGCTTTTGCCATCAGCCTGAGCATGCTGTATTCCTCAGTTGGGAGCATCTTCGCAGGAAAAGCGTGTTCGAGCAGCGTCGCAGCCACATCCTCGAAGTCCCGATCCAAGGCAATCTCCAAAGGACACGCCAGCTTTGGGTTGTTACGGCGCTGGACGATCTTGTTTGCTTGAGGTGCGGTTGCGCCGTCGCCAGAGCCAACGGAATCGTAGCCGTCTGTCTCCGAATCTGATTCTGCACCAGTGTCATCGCGGTCCTGCTGCTGATCGAGAATCCGGACTCCGCTCTTTCCCAGGGACGCGCCAATGTCGACGAGCCCGAGTTCGGCCGCCAGATGGAGCGGCGTCTTGGTTTCATCGTTGCGGAGATCCACCGGGAATTTCGATTTGAGGAGATGTTCAACAAGCTCGATGTCATTTTTTCGAACTGCCAGATGTAAAATGCTGTCTCCGGATGGGTTGTCGTATGCGTAAGCCCGCAGAAGGGCCTCGGCGTCTTCTCGCTTCGCGCCTCGGTATGGAGATGCAGCCATCGTGCCGGGTTTGTTTGTCAAGATCAACCCCCCTCGGGGAGCAGGGCAAAAGTGATGATGGGGAGCAGTGGTGACTGCGTGCTTCTGGGCGGAAATGAGACTTGTCGGAACTGAAGGGCAACCCCGCGCATCAAAGGGGTCTCGTGTAGAAGTCACGACGAGGCTCTTGCCGCTGCGCGGCGGTTTCCACACATGCAAGGGTAAGGAGTGAAAAATTGGAGGCCTTGTGGTGGGTTGATGTGGAAGGTGATTGGGCATTCAAAGCTTCCAGCCCTGAGTTCACCGAAGCACTGCAGGACAGTTTCGAAGATCTCCGTCCCAGTCATATCCTTCAATTTTCTCTCCATCGACAAGGAGGAACGGCTCTCGCGGATTTCCGGCCTCAGACTGCCCAACAGAAATCTCTACCAAGGACAAAATGGCGTCGTTCACCGAAGACGGAGATGAATACGCTTCATACACGTGCGACAACGCCAGCGATCAAATCACCAAGGATGTCAAGAGCAAGACGTTGTCGTTCGAAGATTTTCCATCCGCCAGCGGTCGGAGAGCGAGCATCCGCGCACAGAGCAAAAAGACCGAACCATTGCCTTCGACCGCTAGCGAAGAGCTCCCCATCACCTACCAATTGATGCAACTTGTCAACATCGCCAAACTTACCGGTAGCATCGTCAGAACCGGATACGGAGTTCACGATTTCGCTGCACTGCTGTCATGGCCAATTGCCCGCGGCGGCTACTTCCAGACGCGCGAGACCCATCATGCCGGCGTGGCCAAATATCCCGTGCTTGCTACGGCCTCGACTGAGCTCTCGGACAAGAGCTACAAGGCCCTTGCGAATGAGTTGCGCGTGCTTTCGCACCCCCCGCTCATGGCTCATCGAAACATCGTCAAAATCAGGACGATCGGCTGGACCCGACTCGACCCCGTCTCTCCGGCCTGGATCCCCATGATCTTTCTCGAGCTGGCCGATCTTGGCACGTTGACCAAGTATTTGTCCGAACAGCAACTGGGTGTTGACTCAAAACTGGCCATCGCAAGAGATGTTGGCGCAGGACTCCAAGCGCTGCATGCTTGCGGCATCATGCACGGAGACCTCAAGACGGACAATATTTTGATGTTCAAGGGCGTAGACGGCAAGGTTCACGCGAAGCTCTCCGACTTTGGATGCTCCTATATAAGAAGACAAGGCGATGAACACGAAGGCGGAGACGACGGGGCCGAGGTGGAAATCACGGCGGGAACGAAGCCGTGGAACTCTCCCGAATTGAACCACAGTGTTCCAGTTCGGCTCCTGCAAAACGTGGACACCTATTGCTTTGGCTTGCTAGTGTGGAGACTGTTTCTCAACGGCAGGAATCCCTTTGAAGGGTTGGAAGAGGAGGAGATCGATTGCCGGAAGACGCAAGATTTCATGATTTCGGACGCTTCGCGATCACTCGAGGAAGAACACGATCGAAGAATGATCCTCCGGGGAGGTGTTTCAAGTCAAGATAGAGTTCACCTCTACATGCGAGGGGTTGCAATGCCGAAGCGGTGTTTCCGATATTGCTTGTCTTGGGCCGTTCGAGACCGGAATTTGGATATTGCCATGGAGAGTCTGTCATTCGATAGAATTTACGGGTAAGAGCCTCTGGCCCGGTCCGCACCTTCGCCCTTTAACTCAAGATGCCCCCAGGACGACCGGGTCTGTTGATGACACCTTCAAAGCACCAAGGATTACTTCCGGTTCGGTGAGTATCTAATAACCACCGGGTTCAGCGCTCGAGGCAGGGAGGCTAACATGTAGCAACTTAGACGGCACTAGCATTTCTCCGACTCTTTGACACCCCCCAGACTGCTCAGGTCATGTTTCTCCGGTCCATCGAGACAATAGCGACCGACGAAAGCATCTCAGCCGACACGAGAGCCGACGCTTTTCTACAGCTTTGCTACGCCCACTTGGACTCATTCGGAACAACTGTCAACTTTGAAGCAGGGATCACATATCTCAAGGAAGCCGTGAAGCTTGGCTCTACCACGGCGGCCTCTATCCTTGATCCCCTGATGGCTGCAACCGGACACACCGCGGATCCGGACCTTGCGAGATGTCAACGGGAATGCTTGATCAAGGCAGTCAGCGACGGATTCCTTTTCGCACGAAAGCAGCTTCAAAAGTTGGACCAGAATCCAGAAACACTGAAGAAGGCCGAGGAGAAGCGCAGATTGTGGATGGGGGCAAGGTCTGCCGCCAAGGGTGGCGTCGCTGATGCCGATTTCATCGAGACGATCTTTCTTCCACACAACCTCCCAGCACTGCGAGGACTTATGGGCGTCGGCCAAGACAGTCCGTTCAGCTCACTCGGCGTCCGGCCACAGGTGTTCATGAGTCTGGCAATGAACACATATCTACACGCCGGAGCAGCGTTGGGGGTCGACCCCGACCACTTCCGCAACGCCATCTCCGTGGTGGACGATAAAATGATCAACCATCAAGATGCGAGTGGAAATACAGCGCTTCATCTGGCTATCCAGTTCGGGAACGTTGAGATAGCCAAGATCCTCCTCGAAGAAGGCGCGATCGCATCGCTGGCTAACAAGCGTGGAGAGACGCCGTGGCATTGGCTAATATCCCTGGACGCCGACGAGGATGTTAGGCTGCTGGCGTTTCTCATGATGGACGATGCCGAAGGTCTCAAAAAGGTGTCGACAGACAGTCTTACTACGTATCAGTATGCGGTCGAGCACGGCGGAACGCCGCTGCACTGGGCTGTGCAGATGAATCGCCTTGGCTTGACCATCAAACTTCTTGAATGTGGAGCTGATCCGCTTTTTGAGCATCGAGGGTTGTCGCCTATCGATCAAGCTGTCAGCAGCAACGCAGCTCAAATTCTGGAAGTGCTTCTCAAATTCGCCACTGAAAACGGACGGGACGCGTTCCCAACACGAGGGTTGGGCACCTTAACTGCCACTAACATCACCACGGAGGAAACCGATGAAGCCTTGGATACCCTGCTCCTGCAAGTGGTTGCATTTCGGCCCACCCACGAGCGCCTGATATCGCGAGGGCCGCATTGGCTTATAGACCAACAAGTGACACTCGAGATCCTACATGAGAACGGCTATCTGCCGCCGTGGGACGAGGACAACAGCAAAGTTCGGTTGAATACGTTTCAAATGCTCAGCCACTACAATACAGTGGGCCCTGAGATGATCGAAGCGATGATCGAGATTGCAGGGATTTTCCCCAGTGTCGCTGAGGGCGATGCAAAGGGGAGGTTCGAGAGCTTCAACAACCACGATGCCGTGAGAGAATTCTGGGACAATGCCCTCAAGGGCATCATCTCTCACTCAGCAAGGACGCCAGCAGATTTGCTGCATTACACAATCCACAAGGTGAGGCAATGCTCTCGCAGTTCTCGGGTTGAGGATGCAGACGCACTTCTGCATCAGTACTGCGCCTCCTTGGCAGCCGACCTCTCCGTGGTTGAAGCACTCCTCGAGGACTGTTCCGGTGTGGACTGCACCGACAATCTTGGACGGACCCCATTAATCAACGCCATACGCAACCGCAATTTTGAGGTTGCCACATACCTTCTGGAGCGCGGTGCCGACCTGAGTCACTCGTGGATCAACCGCTACAGCGGAGAACGGCGCGCGTACATACTCTACGAGTATGCGGCGAGCTCAGCCGACATTGACGTTGTCCCGCTCAAGTACCTCCTCGAGCCGCTGCATCCGTTCCCAGAAAAGATGCCACCACTCCTCATCGAACCTGACAGCGCCAACACTGTGCTTCACCAAGCATGCCGCGACGGAAGTCCCATCATCTTCGACTACCTTCTGTCCAAGTTCCTTTCCAACCATCAACTGAACATCAACCAGCCCGGTGATAGCGGTTTTACTCCGCTGCACCATGCCTGCTTCAACGGTCATGTCGACCGGGCCGCGAAGCTTTGCCGAGCTGGCGCCGATACCAATGCCAGGAGCGGCGCCAGTGATCAGACCAACCGGACACGCTCACGCCCACTCGATCTCTGCTTCCGGTGGTTCGCACACGACAAGGAGTTCCTGAACGAGAGGTATGGTCTCGAGAGGACAAAGGAGGATATCTTTCTCGGTCGCTTACGCATCGCCAACCTCCTCCAGCAGCACCACGGCGCACGCCGCGCCGACCGATTCCTCATCCACCGCAGCGCCGCCATGAGATTTGCTTCGGGTGCCGCGGAAAAGGGCATGTCACGTTTACTTTCCGAAGCCTTACGCCTCGTTAGTAAAGAGCTAGATGTGCGTGGCCACAAGGACGTCGACGTCCCAATCATCTTGACGAACCTGCTATGGCATGCCGCGCGGGGTGGTCACGTTGCCGCGGTGCATCTTTTGCTGGATCTTGGAGCTGATCCGAACCAACGCTCACCCAAGGGACTCTCGCTTCTCCACCAGGTGGCTTGGATGGGCTTGCCCGAGGTGATTTACGCCCTGGTGAAGAAGGGCGGTGCCGATATCAGCGCCGAGGATCCTGAAGGCGATTCGGTAGGGTCGTACTCGATGAGATCAAGAGACCTGGCGACGATTCGAATGGTGAAGAGTTTGGGCGGGTATTACACAATGCCGAAGGCCAGGGCGGCGGAACATTTCGGCGGCCGCGAGCCACCGTTTAGTATCAAGTTCGCTGTCAAATTCAGGGGCGAGCCCAGTGATGAGGAGCTGGACAGCAACTCGGACGAGAAAGAGGATGATGACGCCCTCCCCTGCCCATCATTTTGGGCTTGGGGAGACGAACAGGGGACTAGCCCCTATTTGCAACAGCCCCGCAATACACTATACACGTGCAAGTAAAACAGCTCCGCCAAGTTAGCTCCCCCGCTTCCCTCCCCATTCACCTGCATGGCATCCTCATCTGACTCCCCTGACAACTGGGCCGCACCTGTCCAAATCTCATCACCATCCAAACACGCCATAACCGCCGCCTTGTACGCCTCGCCCATGCGATGAGCCATGTCCCGTGCGCAAACATGCGACAAGCGGCGACGGAACTCACTCGCCGCTGATGGCTCGCCCGTCCCGGAATCCGATGACGATGAGGCAGACGAGCTGTAGTAGTGCGCGTCTTGCCACATGCCGACCTCAAAGAGGACGATGCCGAGCGAGAAGATGTCGAAGCGTTGCTCGAAGCGGCGGTGTTGTTCTCCTGCGGAACGCTGTTGAGGTGTGTTAGTGGGTGTTTATGTTGTTTAGGTGTTCCAAGGGGTGAATTGGAAAGGGGGAAGCCTACCAGCTCGGGATGCTGCCAAAAGCGCCACGGCGACAGTCCTCCATCACGCAGATCAATCGTGCGTTCGGCGGGGCGCTCGCGGCGCGCAAGTCCAAAGCCGAGGAGTTGTGGGTGGCTGAAGCCTATGCGGTTCTGAAACTGGCTGCCTCCTGCAGCAGAAGACTGATGGTAAAGGACGACGTTGCGGCTGGTGATGGTCTTGTGCATCCAGTCGACGCTGAGAAGCGAGAGCACGGCATCGGCGAGGGCGGCGGCTAATTCGTAGCGCTGTTCGAGGGAAGGGAGGATAACAGTGGACCGCTTTTCGGTTACAACGGAGTACTTGTTGCGTGGGAGAAGGGAGTAGAGCGAGCGAGGCGGCTGAGACGGGGCGGCGAAGGGCGGGAGTTGGTACACGAGGGCGAAGGATGTTCGGCTCTGGCGGAAGAAACCGCTGCAGAGTGGGAGAGCGGGGAAATAGGGGTGGCCGGCGCTTCGAAGGAGGGCGCAGAGGAGGGCGATTCGTTCGTGAAGGAGGTCTAGGTCCGATTCGGGGAGGGAGGGGTGGAAGATGACCCATTCTAGGATGACTGTCTTGGGGGGCTGTGATTCAGATTGTTTGTGTTGGGCCATGGTACGGTCGGAGATGCCGGTAGTTACGACGGTGTCGTCGCGGTTGAATGTGAGGGTTGTGCTGTCGAGCATGCCTTGCTGAAGGTCTTGAGGGGAGATGCCGAGCGAGCTTTCGCCTACGCGCTTGGCTTTGACCGTCATGGCCTGGTAGATCTGGTCGTGGAGCGGGTTGTTGTGTACTGTGGACGCTGCGGTGCCGATGCCCTGGAGCTCGGGGGGCGAGTCCGAGAGGGACAGAGCCTTGACGTTTATGAGCCTGTCTGCTGCGTGTTGTTGCTGCGGTGGCAGACACTCTCTGAGCGTATTGTTGCACGAGTTGAGTGTTTGGATGTGTACTGTGATCCTGTTGTGGTCGCTCGAGTCATCTTTGAGCGACCAAGAGAAGGTGACTTTGCGAAAGAAGCTCATTGTCTTCGCTCGACGTTCACGGAGGTTTGTGTCGGTCACAATCTCAGTGGCGACACGCGTGTTCTGGAATAGCGGGACGCTCCCGGGGATCTCAGTAGTGACCTTAAGGCCCAAATTCGTGGAGTCCGTAAGGTCAGACGTTCTGATATGATCTCCGCTGTCAGCCTGCTTCAGCGAGTATTTATCACGTAGTTTCTTGATCGCCAGAAGACACTGGTACACCTGATTAAGTGTTGTGAGTACGTGGTTCTCGACTCGATGGTACTCCATAAACTGCGCATCTGCGGCGAGTAGAATGGCGCGGCGCAGAGAGCTCTCTGTAACGACCAAAGTGCCTGATCCAGGTTCGACAACCAACAGGCCGCTCTGCTGAAGCCATGTTTCGAACCGGAAATACTCGATTGCGATCAGCCCCGACAGATTGCCTTTGGCGGCGGTTAGAAGGATGAGAGAGTCTCAAAAGGGCTGTGCAGCTGGTATCTCGATCTCACCTGCGTTGTCTGCAAACCTGCGGGCTGAGGAGATGTGGCGGAAGAGGTGAAATGATTGCACGACTAGCGATGTCGATGTGCCGACGCTGCCGAAGGCATCCATGATGCAGGTAACGGGGGGGCTTTCGTCTGTCTCTTGAATTGGGGTACTGGTTTATTCAGCAGGTGTTTAGGAATCCGGAAGTTCTTTTCAGATTCTTGGCTGGGCATATCATCAAGCGGAAAAGCGAGGTGTGTTGATGCAAGCCTGCGGTGGCCGTTCAGGCGTCAGCCACGTGGGCTGCACGGGATCGGTAGCCAATGGGGATAAAGATGGTGCCTGGTAAGGCGAAAAGCAGCCACTGAGCAGATCACATCGTTAGACCATGAAGGTTACGCGCCTTAAACATTTGTTCATAGCTCCTAGCCAGGGTTCAATTGTATTGTCATTTTCAGCGATGTGTGGTGAGGGAAGAATATCTTCCATTTCTTCAACGAATTCATCTCTGGCAGGTGGCTGCCACCTGCAGGAATTGCTTTTTCACGATTTTTGGAGAATTGGCGCTAAATGATCCCTGCAGAACGCTAATTTTCAGTTTCAGAAATGACGCGCAACCTGACGGGACGCGCTTGTTGACTTCACCAACGACTGGACGAAAAGTCGACAATGGCGGCCCAAAATCGAGAACTCGAATTTCGATTAGGCTCCGCGACGGCCAAAGGCCTTCGGGTCATTTTGACGACGCTTTGCTCGAAACATCCGAAATTTCAGCAGCAACTCCTTCAGGGCTTTGCAGATGACGAGAAGGATAAACAGCGCCGAGAGCTGTTGAAGGGGACGCTATGCCTAAGGCGGAAAGTCTTGCTAGTGACAGTACCTCTGGAGTACGAATGACGAGAACGCACAGCCACGTGTGTCAGCAATAGGTCGCCAGAAACGGATCCCGCTAACAATATTAATTAAAAATCAGCGACACCCAATTCGCCTTTTACTGTACTTGAGTTCGCTCTTTAATGGATTGCACTGAGAGATACAAAGGTACGTGTAATATGCCTCCGTGTCAGTCATGAAGTACGAAGTACTCGACGGTGTCGCCGGGAAGCTGCTGGAGCCCACCACCCCAGGCCGCAGTGCAGTATAAACCTCAAATCGTAAAACCCCCACCATTTTGTTTGCTCAGTGTTGTGATTGCTGTTTGTCGTGGAAGCGAATGGACGAGGAGTCGATGCACTTGTGGCCAATCGATGATCTCGAGATTCGCTGCATGTTCTAAACCGTACCCCTGAATGTCGAGATCGCCAAACACGCTATTTGTTTCTGCTTCACTTCGAATTAGAATAAG
>Ga0164243_10009322_pt1 | contig 14295 bp, 14 predicted proteins | sample OricompcompostOP_FD_108781 | JGI IMG/M metagenome (GOLD analysis project Ga0164243, IMG submission 108781) | Organic Plus compost microbial communities from Emeryville, California, USA - Original compost - Organic plus compost (OP) | ecosystem: Engineered > Solid waste > Mixed feedstock >... | reverse complement strand
TCGGCCGGCATTCCGGGCTCCGGCTCGAGATGCGGCGGGACTCCGGCGCCGCCGTTAGGCAGATCGCTCAGGCTGTCCATCGATAAACCCAGGTTTCCGCGACGCGATCATCCGGAAAATCGAGCGTTGCGCGCAGTTCTATCAGCTCCTGGTCCTCGGGATCGAGTCGGAAGGTGAGGCGCCAGCCGCCATTGGCCGGATTGCGCGAGATGGTGACGTGGTCGATCTTGCCGCCGCCGGACGAAACCGTGGCGGTCGGGGCCGGCGCATCCGGGGCCGGCGTCGGGCCGGTGGCGATATAGTCGATGACGAAGAGGCGGAGCGCGGAAGGACCGGCGATCTCGCCGCGGCCGATGCGGGTCGAGACTGCGCGCACGCCGCCTTCCGGCATTTGCGGCTCGTGGCCCCAGAAGATGCGATAGGCGAAGGAATATTCCGATCCGGCGGGGATCACGTCCTCCGGCTGCCAGTAGGCGACGATATTATCGTGGATTTCGGATTCGGTCGGGATCTCGACCAGGGTGACGGTACCCCGGCCCCAGTCGCCGACCGGCTCGATCCAGAGGCTCGGGCGGCGCTCATAGGTCGCCTCGATATCCTCATAGGAGGAGAAGTTGCGGTCGCGCTGGGCAAGACCGAAGCCGCGCGGGCCGACATCGAGGAAGGCGCTGGTCTGCAGCGTGCGCGGGTTGGAGAGCGGCCGCCAGAGGCGCTCGCCGCGCCCGTTGACGATGAGCAGCCCATCGGAATCGTGCACCTCGGGGCGATAGTCGTCGACATCGCCGCGGTCGTTGGGGCCGAAGAAGAACATGCTGGTGCCCGGCGCGATCCCGACCTTGTCGAGGTCGACGCGAGGGAAGATCACCGCCTCGACATCCATGGTGGTCGAGCCGCCGGGCCGGATGGTGAAGCGATAGGCGCCGGTGACGCTCTGGCTGTCGAGCAGGGCATGGACGACGATCGTCTCGCTGTCGGGATTGGGCGTCTCGACCCAGAAGCTCCGGAAGATCGGGAATTCCTCGCCTTCCGGCGCCGCTGTCTTCAGCGCGAGGCCGCGGGCGGACAGGCCATAGACCTGGTCGCGGCCGACGGCGCGGAAGTAGCTCGCGCCCTGGAAGATCGCGATCTCGTCATAGCGGTCCGGCGCATTGATGCGGCCGAGAAGGCGGATGCCGGCAAAGCCGATGTCGCCCTTCGGCAGCGGACGCGGCACGGTCTCGCCGAAGGTGAAGAGGTCGGGCGAATAGCGGAGATGACGCGACTCGCCTTCGGTGACGATCGAAACCTCGACCTCGTCCTTGTAGTAGAAGCCGCGGTGAAAGAGATGGAGCCGGAAGGGCAGGTCGGTGTCGGACCAAAGGGCGTTCTCGCGGGTCGAGATGATGCCGCGATATTGCTCATAGCTCAGGTCAGCGATCTCCGGCGGGAGCTCGCTGTTCGGCGGGACATATTCCTTCTGGGCCATCTCACGGGCCATCATGGCCACCGTTGAACGGTTGAAGGGTTGGGCGGCCGATTCCGCCAGGCTCTCTGCAACGGGCATGGCCGCGGCCACCACCTGCGCATAGGCGTCGGGCACCACGGAACTCGCGATCAACGTGCCGGCGCCGGTCAGGACGCTGCGCCGCGTCGGTCGGTACTGGAAGTCACGCATAGGGTTCAGTTCGGTTCCGCAGCCACAAAGAAAAACGTCGCCCCGGGGCAACAAGGCAACGATTCGAGACAGATGTTGCAACGCATCATAGATGCCAATCCGAACCACTTTAATAAAGAGCAGCCCAGACTTTCTACACATAGGTGGTAAATAAACCCGGCGTGAATAGGGCGGTTCCATCGGAAGCCGCGGCCTTTGGGCGCGTCGTTTTTCATCGCGGGGCCGATTGTCCTTCGTCCGGGGCTGGGGCAAAGTCTGCGACCCGCAGCCAACAAACCACGAGGGAACGCCATGCCGGAAGTCATCGTCCATGCCGTCGAGGGGCGCAGCCAGGAGCAGAAAAAGGCCCTGATCCGCGACATCACCGAAGCGGTCGTGAAGAATTTCGGCGCCGCGCCGGAAGCGGTGACCATCACGATCATCGAAGCCTCGAAGAACAACAAGGCCAAGGGCGGGATCCTGTTCAGCGAGCGCTGAACCCTTCCAACCATCGCCGCCACACTCGGGCGGCGAATCTCCGACTATCGGCGGGAAGGATTCAAGGGGCGGCGTTCCAGCCGCTCCTGGCCGGTTCGGATTCGCTCACCTCATAGAACGTCCGCAAGGCGCCGACTTCCGACGAGCGGGCAGAGAAGGCATCGCGCATGCAGGATTCGACCATGGGGCGGATCTGCTGCTGCGTGTTGAGCTAGCTCATCAAGGCCGTCTCGCAGTCGTGCCTGGGGAAGAGGGTGCTTTCCCCTTCAGGCCCTAGCGGGCCAGCTCGATCTGCGAGGCGAGGGCCTGGCCGTTGGTCTCGACATAGGTGACGGTGATCCTGTCGCCGACCTGGAGCGAGGACGCATCCGTGGATGGCGGCAGGATGAAAAGCGCGCCGTCCTCCAGCGTCACCGTGCCTTCCGCTATGTCGACACTGGCGATCGTGCCGGTGGCCTCGGCGGCCAGTGCGGAAAGCGAAGAGGCGGCCAGCAGGACGGCCGCCATCACCATACGTTTCATGAATCGTCTCCTCTTCCGTGACAGCGCGCCCTTTCGGACCGCCTCTGTCCCAGCGCCCCGATGGAAGCATCGCAACGTGCCACCGGAAAGGCGCATCCCGGGTTATTCCGTGACGATTTCTTGCAAATTTTCGGCGCGTCCTGCCGCAATTGACCGCCGCGCGAATTTGATGATGCTCCGGCCTCATGATCCGGGGGCGTGAAAGAGACTTCCTCAAGGGCCTGTTCGATGCGGCGGTCGCCGAAGCGCTGCCCGCCAAGGTCGTGCCGCGCCATCTGCCGCAACCGCCGAAGGGACGGCTGATCGTCATCGGCGCGGGCAAGGCCTCGGCGGCGATGGCGAAGGCGGTGGAGGAAAATTATCGCGGCCCGGTCGAAGGGCTGGTGGTGACGCGCTACGGCCATGCCGTCCCCTGCGACGCGATCGAGATCGTGGAAGCGGCGCATCCGGTGCCGGACGAGAAGAGCGTCCTGGCCGCGCGGCGCATTCGGGACATCGCGGAGGGAGCGGGACCGGACGATCTGGTGCTGGCGCTCATCTCCGGCGGCGGCTCGGCGCTGATGTGCCTGCCGGTGCCGGGCCTGACGCTCGCCGACAAGCAGGCGGTGAACCGCGCGCTCCTCGCTTCCGGCGCGGCGATCGGCGAGATGAATGTCGTGCGGAAGCACCTCTCGGCGATCAAGGGCGGCTGGCTTGCCGCCGCCGCTTTCCCGGCCCGGCTCGATGCGCTCCTTATCTCGGATGTGCCGGGCGACGATCCCGGCCTCATCGCCTCGGGGCCGACCGTCCTCGACCCTTCAACGGCAGCCGAGGCGGAAGACATCCTCCGGCGGCGCGGCATCGTCCTGCCGCCGGCGGTCGAAAGCTATTTCCGGAAAGGGCCGGAAGAAACGCCGAAACCCGGCGACGAGCGATTGTCGAAAGCGGAAGCGGTGCTCATCGCTTCGCCCATGGCGAGCCTCGAAGCGGCGGCAAGGCTTGCCGAGCGCGAGGGCGCGAAGGCGGTGATCCTCGGCGATGCAATCGAGGGGGAGGCGCGCGAGGTGGGGCGTGAGATGGCTGCGGCGGCGCTTCGGGAAAAGGCAGCGAACCCTTCAGTGCCGCTTGTGCTTCTCTCTGGTGGCGAGACGAGCGTGACCGTGCGCGGCAAGGGGCGGGGCGGCCGCAATGCCGAATTTCTTGCCGGCCTGGCGCTCGGCCTGAACGGGGCGGCGGACATCTTCGCGCTTGCCGCCGATACGGACGGGATCGACGGCAGCGAGGAGAATGCCGGGGCTTTCGTCATGCCGGATACGCTGGCGCGGACGCGAGGACTCGGCCTCGATGCGGAAGCGCTGCTCGATTGCAATGATTGCTATTCGCTGTTCGCGCCGCTCGGAGACCTCGTCACGACCGGGCCGACGCTCACCAATGTCAACGACTTCCGCGCGATCCTGATCCTGCCGAAAGGCTGAAGCCTCAGCTTTCGCGTGAAGCGATGAAACGGGCGGCCTCGGCAAGGACGGCGCCGCGCTCACCGAAAAACTCGATAAGCGCGACTGCCTCGCCGGTCATCCGGTCGAGGCGCCTGCGGGCTTCGTCGACGCCATAGAGGCCGACAAGGGTCGCCTTGCCGCGCGCCGCATCCTTGGCTGTGGCCTTGCCCGCGGTCGTGGCGTCGCCGGTGGCGTCGATGAGGTCGTCGGCGAGCTGGAAGGCTTCGCCGATCAGCTTGCCGAAGGCGACGAGGCGCTCGCGATGCGCGTCATTGGCCTCGCCGATCACGGCGCCCGCCTCGCAGGCATAGCGGATGAGCGCGCCGGTCTTCATGGACTGCATCAGGCGGATGTCATCGACCGTCAGCACGCGGCCCTCGGCGGCGAGGTCGAGCATCTGGCCGCCGACCATGCCGGCCGGGCCGGCGGCGCGGCCGAGCAGGGCGGCGAGCGTGACGCGGATTTCGGCCGGCGCGTCGAGACGCGCGACGATCTCGAAGGCGAGGGTGAGGAGGGCGTCGCCGGCGAGGATGGCTGTCGCTTCGTCAAAGGCCTTGTGGACGGTCGGACGGCCGCGGCGGAGATCGTCGTCGTCCATGGCCGGGAGGTCGTCATGGGCGAGGCTGTAGCAATGCAGGCATTCGAGCGCGGCGGCGGCGTCGATCGCCGCCGGGCCGGACTTGCCGAACAGGGCGGCGCTCTCGACGAGCAGGAAGGGGCGGAGACGCTTGCCGCCGGCAAGCGCCGCATGGCGCATGGCCGCCATCAGCCTTTCGGGCCGGGCGATCTCGCCGGGCCGGACGCCATCCGAAAGCAGGCTGTCGAGGCGCGCTTCGGTCTCGCGGGCGATGGTGCGGAGGCGGGTCTGGAAGGTGTCGGTCACGCCACGGGATTGAAACGAAAGCGCGTCATGGTCAAGCCGGATGCGTTGCGCGCGGCGCGAGGGGACTTTAATCCCAAGGAGATGGTGAACCGAGCGGCACGGCAAAGGATCGCGGCTCCCCCGGCACGGCGAAGGGGCGGCATCCTGCGATTCATCGGCCGGTTTCTCGTGATTCTCCTGCTGGTCCCGGTCGTGCTGACGCCGGTCTATCGGCTGGTGAACCCCGTCTCGACGCTGATGATCTATGAGCGGCTGGCGAACGGGCCGATCGATCGGCAATGGGTGCCGCTCGATCAGATCGCCGTGCCGCTCCTCGCCGCGACGGTCATGTCGGAAGACGGGCAGTTCTGCCGCCATCACGGCGTCGACTGGGGGGAACTCCGGGCGGTGCTGAAAAGTCTCGACGAGGCCTCGCGCGGGGCCTCGACCATCTCCATGCAGACGGTGAAGAACCTCTATCTCTGGAATTCGCGCTCCTATGTCAGGAAGGCGGTCGAGATACCGCTCGCCCTTTATGCCGACGCGGTCCTCGGCAAGAGGCGGATGATGGAAATCTACCTGAACATCGCCGAATTCGGGCCGGGCATTTTCGGGGCGGAAGCTGCGGCGCGGCGCTATTTCGGGGTTCCGGCCTCGGCGCTGAACTACCGGCAGGCGGCGCTTCTCGTCGCTTCGCTGCCCAATCCGGGCGCGCGGAACCCGGCCGCCCCCAGCCGGACCCTGCAGGCGCTGGCGGCCCGGCTGACGGGCCGGGCGCAGCGGGCCGGCTCCTATATCGATTGCCTCAGGAGCCGATGACGGCTATAAGGCGCGCCAATCAGCCTATTTCGAGGAAGTCCCATGGCCGTTCCCAAGCGTAAAACCTCGCGCATGAAGCGCGGCTTCCGCCGCTCCGCCGATGCGCTGAAGGCCCCGACCTATGTCGAGGACAAGGATTCCGGCGAGCTTCGCCGCCCGCACCATATCGACCTGAAGTCCGGCATGTATCGCGGCCGGCAGGTTCTGGAGCCGAAGAGCGAAGGCTGAGCCTTCGTCTTTCCGGAAGGATTGAGGCCGGCTCCGCGCCGGCCTTTTTCATTGTGCCGCCTTTTTCATTGTGAAGGCATGAGGCCCCCTGTATCGGACTCCGGTCCAGCCTGACGGGAGGCCTCATGCTGCACGCCATTCCGCTGACGATCCTGCCGCTCATCCTCTACAATCTGGTCGGCTACGGGATCGCGGGCGCCGACCCCTGGGCGGGCGAGCTTTTCCGGCTGCCCATGCCGGCCGGCGTTCCCTGGACGCTGCGGCTCGGCGACCTCCTGATCGTCTTTGCCATCGCCATGCTGTTCCTCGAAGTGCGGAAGGCGCTGCGCGCCCCGCGCAATTCGATCATCAACCAGACCTTCTCGACCATCGTGCTGATCGCCTATGCCGCCGAGTTCTTCATCGCCGCGGCGGCAGCGCATTCTGTCTTCCTGATCCTGACGCTGCTTTCGCTGTTCGACGTGGCCGTCGGCTACACGATGAGCATCCGGCCGCCGGCGCGCGTCGCGCCGCCGCCGGAGGCTCCTGCCCCCGCCGACCGGATCGATCCGGTTCTCTAGCGAGCGCGTCTAGTCCTTGCGGGAGGCGAGCTTCTCCAGCCGCTTCTGCATCTCGTCGAGCTGCTTTCGCATGGCGTCGAGATCGTTCTCGGAAGCGGGCGGGGAACTGCTTTCGGCGGGCCGGGCCGACGTTTCAGAACGCGCGGCCGCGCCGAAGGGCAGGAACATGCGCATGGCCTGTTCGAACATTTCGGTATTGCGGCGGACCTGCTCGTTCATGGCGTCGAGCGGGTTCTGGCCGAAGGCGTTCTTGAGCTGGCCGCGAAACTTCTCCTGATCGCGGACGAGCGAGTCGATGGAGAAATCGAGATAGGTCGGAATGAGATTCTGGATGGAATCGCCATAGAAGCGGATGAGCTGGCGAAGGAACGTGATGGGCAGGAGGTTCTGCCCCTTGCTCTCCTGCTCGAAGATGATCTGGGTCAGAACGGACCGCGTGATCTCCTCGCCGGTCTTGGCGTCGAAGACGACGAAATCCTCGCCCGCCTTCACCATCTCGGCAAGGTCCTCGAGTGTCACATAAGTCGAGGTACCCGTGTTGTAGAGACGCCTGTTAGCGTACTTCTTGATTGTGATCGGCTCTTTGTCTTTCGCCATGCCATCCTCGCCCAGCGCCGCCGAAGTCCTTGCGATGATTGTCGAAATCGCACCGGTTCCGACGTCTCCTCCCTGTCGTTCCCCTACGATAAGGACTTTTCGGCGCCGCTGCCAACTAATTGTGCGCCGCCGAAGTGCGGCTTGCGTCGCACAGCAAACCGAATCCATTGACAGGGCATGACGCCGCTGGCTGTAGTCGTTCCCAATTTCCATCCCCGCTTGCCCCTGAGGAGTTCCTCCCATGTCTGACATTGTCATCGCCAGCGCGGCGCGCACGCCGGTCGGCTCCTTTAACGGAGCGTTCGGAACGCTTCCGGCGCATGAACTCGGAAAGACCGCGATCACTGCCGTCCTCGAGCGGGCGAAGGTCGCCGGCGAGGAGGTGGACGAGGTCATTCTCGGGCAAATTCTTTCCGCTGGGCAGGGACAGAACCCCGCCCGCCAGGCCTCGATCGGCGCCGGCCTGCCCAATGAGACGACCGCCTGGGGACTCAACCAGCTCTGCGGCTCGGGCCTTCGCGCGGTGGCGCTCGGCATGCAGCAGATCCAGTCGGGCGACGCCTCCATCATCGTCGCCGGCGGGCAGGAGTCGATGTCGCTCGCCCCGCATGTCGCGCATCTGCGCGGCGGCGTGAAGATGGGCGACTTCCAGATGATCGACTCGATGATCAGGGACGGCCTCTGGGACGCTTTCAACGGCTATCACATGGGCGTCACGGCGGAGAATGTGGCACGCGAATACCAGATCACGCGCGAGCAGCAGGACGAGTTCGCCGTCGCCTCGCAGAACAAGGCCGAGGCGGCGCAGAAGGCCGGGCGCTTCAAGGACGAGATCGTGCCGGTGACGATAAAGACGCGGAAGGGCGATGTCGTCGTCGACCAGGACGAATATATCCGCGCCGGCGTGACGCTCGATTCCATCGCCAAGCTGAAGCCGGCCTTCATCAAGGACGGCACGGTGACGGCGGCCAACGCCTCCGGCATCAATGACGGCGCGGCGGCGGTCGTGCTGATGGGAGATCATGAGGCGTCGAAGCGCGGGCTGACGCCGATCGCGCGGATCGCCTCCTGGGCGACGGCCGGCGTCGATCCGGCGGTGATGGGCACGGGCCCGATCCCGGCTTCGCGGAAGGCGCTGGAGAAGGCCGGCTGGAAGATCGAGGACCTCGACCTCGTCGAGGCCAATGAGGCCTTCGCCGCGCAGGCCTGCGCGGTCAACAAGGAGCTCGGCTGGAACCCGGAGATCGTCAACGTCAATGGCGGCGCCATCGCCATCGGCCATCCGATCGGCGCCTCGGGCGCGCGGGTCCTCGTCACGCTGCTCCACGAAATGGAAAAGCGGAACGCCAAGAAAGGCCTGGCCACGCTGTGCATCGGCGGTGGCATGGGCGTTGCTATGTGCGTGGAGCGTTAGTCCACCAAAAGCCGCGGGGCAGGTACTGGGAGGAAGTTTATGGCCAAGGTCGCCATCGTGACCGGGGGCACGAGAGGAATCGGCGCTGCAATCGCGAGTCGCCTGAGGAAGGATGGCTATGCGGTCGCGGCCACCTATCACGGCAATGACGAGGCGGCCGCAGCCTTCCGCAAGGAGCACGACGTTTCCACCTACAAATGGGACGTTGCCGATCCGGTCGCCTGCGCCGACGGGGTGAAGAAGGTCGAGGAGGATCTCGGCCCGGTCGCGGTGCTCGTCAACAATGCCGGCATCACCCGCGATTCGATGTTCCATCGCATGAGCTTCGAGCAATGGTCGGCGGTGCTCAGGACCAACCTCGATTCGATGTTCACCATGACCCGGCCGGTGATCGAAGGCATGCGCGAGCGCGGCCACGGCCGGATCGTCTCCATCTCCTCGATCAACGGGCAGAAGGGGCAGATCGGCCAGGCGAACTATTCCGCCGCCAAGGCCGGCATCATCGGCTTCACCAAGGCGCTGGCGCAGGAAAATGCCAAAAAAGGCATCACGGTGAACTGCATTTGCCCGGGCTATATCGATACCGAGATGGTGCAGGCCGTGCCGGAGAAGGTGCTGCAGTCGATCATCGACCAGATTCCGGTCGGGCGGCTCGGCAAGGCGTCGGAGGTCGCGGCCTGCGTCTCCTATCTCGTTTCGGACGAGGCCGCCTTCATGACCGGCGCGGTGATGACCATCAACGGCGCGCAATACATCGTCAATGCCTGAGGGGCGTGCCGGGCCGAAGATTTAGCCCGGCTCGTCCTGCTTCCGGTTGCGGCTGTAGGAGGCGATGATCCGCTGGATCTCGTCGCCTATGTCGCCGTCGCCGGGGCTCTCCGGGTCGAGCGGCTCCTCGTCGGCGATCTCCGGCTCGTCAAATATCTCGGCTTCCGGCTCGGGCGCGGCCTCCAGCTCCTCGATAATCTCGCCCTCCACGCTCTCTTCCTCATGGCCTGTCTCGACAAGGACATCGACGGCCTGGGCGATGGCGGCGAGGATCGAGCTTTCGACGAGGTCCTTGTCCTCCGGCCGGCTCTCGGCGACGGGTTCTGGCGACGGCGCGGCGGGCCGCGAGGCGGCGGTGCTCGCCATCAGGGACGACGTCGTGCTCGCCGGGCGAAGGCTAGAGGGGCGTGCGAGGATGCCGGACTTCGGCGGAAGCGTCACGGCACGGGCGCCGGGCAATGTCCGGCCGATCTGGATCGGGCGCACCGGCGTCGAAGGCTTCGCGGCCTCGACGGGACGCTGTGCCGCTGCGACCGGCTTCGCGGGCGCGGCTGAAGGTTTTGCGGCTTCCTTGGCTTCCGGAGCGGGGGCCGGTTCGGAAGCGGTTTCCTGCGCGGCCGTCTCGGATTCTTCGGCAGGCTCGGAAGCCTCGGCCCTGGATTCGGCTTTCGCGGGCTCGGATTTTTCCTCTCCGGCCTTCACCGATTCGGGCTCGGCCTCCACCTCCGCCGCTTCGGTCTTGGCAGCCTCCGCCTTGGCTGCTTCGGAGGCCTTCGCGGCTTCCTTCGCAGGCGCGGGTTCGGGCGCCTTGGCGTTCCTGGCGGGTTTCCGCCGTCCGCGCGAGGAGGTGGCGGCGCCCTTGGATGGCTTCGCCTCCTCCGCCTTCTGCTCCTTCCCGGCTTCGGAGGCCGAATCGGCCTCGGCTTCCTGAGTCGCAGCAGAGGGCGCGGGCGGTTTGCCGACGATCCAGGCCGGCAGGACCTGCTTCTCGCGCTCCTCGAGCTTCAGCCCGGCCTGGTCGGAGAGATAGAGCACCTGCTCGCGGAAGACCTCGGCAAGTCGCTCCGGCGTGTCTTTGGCGGTGAAGACATGGCCCTTGAGGGCAAGGCCCTTGACCACGAAGACGATCTGCCGGCGCGGCGCGGTGCGTCCCGCCTCGGCCATGCGATTGGCGACGTTTTCGGGGGTCTTCTGGAAGTGATAGCCATTGGCCGTGACGTCCTCGACGACGAGGCGGAAGATCTCGGCATAGCTGCGCGGGGCGAGAAGCGGCACGCTGGTCGCGGCGCTGATCTTGCGGGCAAGCGCCTCGATCTCCGTGCGCTCGGCTGGAGCGCCGGCCTCCGGCTTTTCCTCTCCGGCCTCCTCCGTCCCGTCCTCCTCGGAGAGGAGAAGCGCGGCAAGGAGCGGTTCCTCGATCATCGCGTCGGCGATCGCCCTATAGCTCGCTGCGGTGACGGGCGTCACATAGATCGCGGAATTGCGGTTGTGGGCGCGCAGCCGGATCAGCATGGGCGAGAGGTCGGTATCGGCGGAGAGGAAGATGAATTCCTCATAGCCGGTCGGATGGTCGAGGGCGTCGACGGCGTCGAGCACCATATGGATCGCGGCGCTGTTGCGCTCGCAGCCCTCGGCCGGCGGGCAATCGACGATCTGGAAGCCATTGGAGAGGAAAGGCGCCCGCTCCTCCCCGAGAAGGGTCGGATCGGCATAGCAGCGGCGGATGAGGACGCGGCGGCGTTCCGAATCGGGACCGAACAGCCGGCCCGATTCGAGGGCGGCGACCCAGTCCGCCGTCCGGGCCGCAAGCTGTTCCACGGCTGCGGAATGATTTGCGGCGAGGCTGCGATGGAGGCTGTCGAAATCGACGAACAGCACGCTTTTGATCGTTTCCGCCATTACTCTCCCTCGACGGATCGCCTTACGCCCGCTCCGGAAACGTAAACATTTCTGTGTTTCTAGTCCGTGACAAGCCTTCTGTCTCCCCTTCCGGGCGAAGTCGACAGCTTTTCGGCCGGCATCCGACCGGCTAAGCAGGGCTGCTTCTTGCAGGGGAATCATGCCGAAAAACCGACGCATAGCCACGCTGATCGGCTTCACGGCCGTGCTGATGTGGTCGCTGCTGGCGCTGTTTACCGCCGCATCCGGGCAGGTGCCGCCCTTCCAGCTGACCGCCATGGCCTTCACCATCGGCAGCGCCATCGGACTTGTCTTCATCGCGGCGCGGGGAAGCTGGGGCGACCTCAGGCAGGGCTGGGAAGCTTGGCTTCTCGGTGTCGGCGGGCTGTTCGGCTTCCATTTCTTCTATTTCACGGCGCTGCGTAACGCGCCGCCGGTCGAGGCCGGGCTGATTTCCTATCTCTGGCCGCTCCTGATCGTCGTGCTCTCGGCCTTCCTGCCGGGCGAGCGGCTGCGCTGGTATCATGTCGCCGGCGCGCTTCTCGGCCTCGCCGGCACCGCGCTGATCGTGACGCGCGGCCGGGGCCTTTCCGTCGATCCGCAATTCGCGCTCGGCTATGCCGCCGCCTTCGTCTGCGCCGTGACCTGGGCGACCTATTCGGTGATGTCGCGGCGGCTCGCTTCGGTGCCGACCGGCGCAGTGGCCGGCTTCTGCATCGCCACGGCGGTACTCAGCCTGCTCGCGCATCTCCTCCTCGAGGAGACGGTCTGGCCCGCCACATCCTTCGAATGGCTGGCGGTGCTCGGCCTCGGTCTGATGCCGGTCGGCGCGGCCTTCTATGTCTGGGACTATGGCGTCAAGCATGGCGACATCCAGGCGATCGGGGCGAGCGCCTATGCCGCGCCGCTTCTCTCGACTGGCGTGCTGATCCTCGCCGGCTATGCCGTGCCGACGCTCGCCATCGCCGGAGCGGCCGTGCTGATCGCCGGCGGCGCGGCGCTGGCGGCGAAGGATGTCTTCCGGAGAAAAGCCTAGGGACCGGCCGGGTCGAAATTCTCCCCGGCCATTTCGAAGCCGGAGAATTCGAATCCAGGGGCGACCGTGCAGCCGACCAGCGTCCATGCGCCGAGGCTTTGCGCGGCCTGCCAGACATTTTTGGGCACGACGAGTTGCGGCCGCTCGCCGCCGGCAAGGTCCGTGCCGAGGATGAGGTCCCGGCGCGTCTCGCCATCTTCGGAGAGCGACAGGCGAAGCGGCGCGCCGGCATAGTGATGCCAGACCTCGGCCGCATCGACGCGGTGCCAGCGCGAGACCTGCCCGACCGTGAGCAGGAAATAGATTGCGGTCGAGAAGGCGCGGCCGCCTTCGGCCGGCGCATCGCGAAAGGTCTCTCGGAACCAGCCGCCTTCCGGATGCGGGGCGAGTTCGAGAAGCGAAATGATCTCCTCGGCCGAAAAGCCCTCGCCGAAGGTCATCAGAAACGGTCCTTGCGCCCGCGTATCTCGGCGAAGACCTCCGCATCGGTAGCGTCCTCCATGCCGAGAAGCTTGCGGATCGCCGGCTCGGCGGGGCGCAGGAACGGATTGGTGCGCTTTTCCAGCGCCATGGTCACGGGAAGCGTCGCCTTGCCCTCGGCGCGGAGCTTCGCGACCTCGGCGGCGCGGGCGACGAGATCGGCATTGCCGGGCTCGATGGTCAGGGCGAATTTCGCATTCGCCTCGGTATATTCGTGGCCGCAATAGATGCTGGTGTCGTTGGGAAGCGCGATGAGCTTCTCGAGCGAATCCCACAGCATCGCCGGCGTGCCCTCGATGACGCGGCCGCAGCCGAGCGAGAAGAGCGTGTCGGCGACGAAGGCGACCTTCTCGTCCGGCAGGACATAGGAGACATGGCCGAGCGTGTGGCCGGGCGTCTCCAGCACCTCGATGCGCGTGCCGCCGAAATCGAGGACGTCGCCTTCGCTCACCGTGCGGTCGATGCCGGGAATGGTCGCCGCCTCGCCGGCCGGGCCGATGACGGTGCAGCCATATTCCTGCTTGAGCGGCAGGATGCCCTCGACATGGTCCTCATGGTGGTGGGTGACGATGATCCAGTCGAGCTTCCAGCCTTTCTCGGCGAGCTTCGCCTTGATCGGGGCGACCTCCGGCGCATCGATCGCCGCCGTCAGGCCCGACCCGGAATCGTGGATCAGCACGCCGAAATTGTCGCTCCGGCACATGAACTGTTCGATGACGAGCGCCATATGCGCCTCCTTGCCGATTGGGTCGCGGGGTTCGCTCCTGCCTAGCATCCGGAACGGCGAAGGGCTACCCGGCGAGGCTTCTATGGTGACAGACCCGCCCGCCGCGCTACCATCCCGCCCATGTATTTCGATATCGTCGATATCCGCTCCTTCTATGCCGAGCGCCTCGGGCAGGTGGCGCGGCGGCTGATTGCCGAGCGCCTCCGTAAGCGCTGGCCCTCGGTCGCGGGCGAGAGCCTGCTCGGCATCGGTTTCGCCACGCCCTATCTCTCCGATTTTTCCGGCGAGGCGGAGCGCGTGCTTGCCTTCATGCCGGCGGCGCAGGGCGTCACAAACTGGCCGCCCGAAGGGCCGAATGCGGCGGCGCTGGTCGAGGACGATTCCCTGCCTCTGTCTGATTCCTCCATCGACCGGGTGATCGTGATCCATAGCCTCGAAATGGCGGCCGATCCCGGAAACCAGCTCCGCGAGATCTGGCGCGTGCTGGCGCCGGGCGGGCGGGTGATCCTCGTCGTGCCGAACCGGCGGGGCATCTGGGCGCGTGTCGAGACGACGCCTTTCGGCTTCGGCCGGCCCTTCGGCAGGGGACAGCTCACGACACTCCTGCGGGACTCGATGTTCTCGCCGCTCGGCTGGTCGGAGGCGCTCGCCGTACCGCCGATCCGCCACCGGCCGTTCCTCAGAAGCGGGCGCGCATGGGAACGCGTCGGCGCGGTCTTCTGGCCGACCTTTTCCGGCGTCATCATCGTCGAGGCGACGAAGCAGCTCTATCAGGGC
>Ga0164243_10009321_pt1 | contig 14297 bp, 11 predicted proteins | sample OricompcompostOP_FD_108781 | JGI IMG/M metagenome (GOLD analysis project Ga0164243, IMG submission 108781) | Organic Plus compost microbial communities from Emeryville, California, USA - Original compost - Organic plus compost (OP) | ecosystem: Engineered > Solid waste > Mixed feedstock >... | reverse complement strand
CGAGCGGCTGGACATGGACGACCCGGTGCTGCGCGCCTCCGACCTGCTGGTCTACCCGGTGCTGGCCCGCGACCGGCAGGCCATGGCCGACCTGGTGCACAACACGCTGGGCCCGCTGGCCGAGGCGCGCGGCGGCGCCGGGCCGCTGCTGGACACGCTCACGGCCTACTTCGACTCCGGCTGCGTCGCCGCGGAGGCGGCCCGCCGGCTGTCGCTGAGCGTACGGGCGCTGACGTACCGCCTGGAACGCATCCACCGGCTGACCGGCGCCGACCCCGGCGACCCGGCGCACCGGTACATGCTGCAGACGGCGGTCATCGGGGCGCGGCTGCTGGACTGGCCGGGGTCGGCGGCGGCGTAGACGCCACGGGCCGGTGGTGAGCCGGTGTGCGCGGCCGGCCCTCGGTCAGCCCTCGGCGAGGGTGACGTCGTGGTGGCTGACGGCGTGCGGGACGGGGAGGAGCAGGATGCCGCTCGCGCGCAGCTCCAGCAGGGTCGCCTCCACCTTGACCGGGCCCGCCTTCAGGGCGTCGTCGGCGGCCTTGCCGCTGTTCTGCCAGCGGTGCTCCTCGCCGTCGCACTTGGCGACGGAACCTCCGATGCCGTACTTGACGTTGGACTCGCTCTGGCTGACCGAGGAGCTGACGTAGACGGGCGCCTCGCCGGCGGTGCAGCGGTAGGTGCCGGTGAGGGTGACCGTGCCGTCGGCGGCGATCCGGCCCTCCGGGTCGACGGTGACGTACTCCGCCGGGGCGGACGGCGCGGCCGTCGCAGAGGGGGCCGCCGCGGCGGCGCCGAGCAGCAGCAGCGCGGCACAGGACGCCGTGCCGAGGAGGGGGCGTACGGGCATGAGGGACCTCCGGGGTGAACGGATCAGGGATCTTCAGCCCTACCCGCAGCACGGGGTCGCGGCCACTCAAGTCACCCCTTCGGTGGCGGACCGGCCGGGCCGTTCCGGCGGGGGCGGCTCATGGCCGCGGCTTGAGGGGCACCCCCTGCCGCAGTGGCCGTTCGCGCAGTTCCCACCGGCCCTGAAGGGGCGCGGGGAACGGCGCGAACGGCCCCCACCGGCCCGCAGGCGCCCCTCGGCGCGCACCCCCACGCGAGGAGGCCCAGCGCCCGGGCCCCGCTCAGCCCTGCGCCACGAACCACCTCAGCAGCGAAGCCAGCCTCTGCGGACGGTCCTGCGCGATCAGCGTCCGTGTCCCCCTCAGCTCCACCAACCGCCCCCGCGGCAGCAGCTCCGCCAGCATGCGCCCATGCTTCCGCGGCATCATCAGGTCCTCCGTCGCCCACACCACCAGCGCCGGCCGGTCGAAGCGCCGCAACCCCTGCGCGGCCTCCAGCAGCTCCGTGCGCCGCACATGCGTGTTGTAGTGCCGGAAGTCCCGGCGGATCGCCGGATCCGTCCGCAGCGGCCGGAGCCACCGTTCGACCAGTTCGTCGGGCAACGGCCGCTTCGTCAGCGCGCCGAAGCCGACCGGAAGCCGGCGCAACGGCTTCCAGCCCAGCACACGCGCCATCAGCGGCACCCCGCCCGGCACCCGGCACGCGAGCCCGATCATCTTCCCGGGAAGCCCCGGCGGGTAGTTGTCGAACGCCTCGCACGAGATCAGCACGAGCCGCGCCAGCCGCTCGGGATGCCGCGCCGCGACCGTCTGCGCACGTCCGCAGTCGCTCTCGACGAGCGTGACGTCGCGCAGGTCCAGCCGGTCGAGGAACTCGGCGATCAGCTCGTTGACCAGGTCCGGCGTCGGCGGCTGTGTCATCGGCGTGCGGTGGGCCCCGTAGGGGAGGGTCGGCGCGACGACGCGGTGGTCGGTGCGCAGTTCGGCGACCACATGGCGCCACACGGAGGCATCCTGCAGCAGCCCGTGCAGCAGCACGACCACCGGCCCCTCCCCGCCCGTGTCCTCGTACGCGACGGTGCCCGCGCTCAGCTCGATCTCCGGCATCGCTCCAGGCTAGGAGCAGCGGGTCGGGTGCGCCCGGCGGCTCACGGCAGGACGGCGAACCCGTCGAGTTCGACCATCGCCTCCTCGTCCCACAGCCGCACCACCTGCACGACCGCCATCGCCGGGTAGTCCCGGCCCGCCAAGTCACGCCAGATACGCCCCAGTTCACGCGCATGCTCGCGGTACGCGGCGACATCCGTGGCGTAGACCGTGACGCGGGCCAGGCCGGCGGGGGTGCCGCCGGCGGCGCGGAGGGCGGTGAGGAGATTGGTGAGGGCGCGGGTGAACTGTTCGGGGAGCGTGTCGCCGGTGACCTTCCCGTCGCCGTCGAGGGCGGTCTGACCGGCCAGGAACACCACGCGGGAGCCGGTGGCGACGACGGCGTGGGAGAAGCCGGCGGGCGGGGACAGGTCGGGCGGGTTGACGCGCTCGGCGGTCACCGGGCCTCCAGGGTCTTGTACAGCTCCTTGGCGATGATGCCGCGCTGGACCTCGCTCGCCCCCTCGTAGATGCGGGGCGCGCGGACCTCGCGGTACAGGTGTTCGAGCAAATGGCCCCGGCACAGGGCGCGCGCGCCGTGCAGCTGGACGGCGGTGTCGACGACGTACTGGGCGGTCTCGGTGGCCAGCAGCTTCGCCATCGCGGAGCGCCGCGGCACGTCGTCCGCGCCCTCGTCGTACGCGGTGGCCGCCGCGTACACCATCAGGCGGGCGGCCTCGGTGCGGACGGACATCTCGGCGACCTGGTGGGCGACCGCCTGGAGGTCCTTGAGCCGGCCGCCGAAGGCGTCCCGCGCGGCGGTGTGGGCGACGGTCGCGTCGAGGGCGGCCTGCGCCATGCCGACGGCGAAGGCGCCGACGCTGGGCCGGAACAGGTTGAGGGTGTCCATGGCGACCCGGAAGCCGGCGTCGGGTTCGCCGAGGACGTCGGCTGAGGTGACCGGCACGCCGTCGAAGGTCAGGGCCCCGATGGCGTGCGGGGCGATCATGTCGAGGCGGCTGCCGGTGAGGCCGGGCCGGTCGGCGGGCACCAGGAAGGCGGTCACGCCGCGCGCGCCCGCGCCGGGTGTGGTGCGGGCGAAGACGGTGTAGAAGTCGGCGTCGGGGGCGTTGGAGATCCAGCACTTCTCGCCGGTGAGCCGCCACCCGTCCGGCCCGTCGCGCTCCGCGCTCAGCGACAGCGCGGCGGCGTCGGAGCCGGCGCCCGGTTCGGAGAGGGCGAAGGCCGCGACCGCCGTGCCGTCACTCACCCGGGGGAGCCACCGCTGCCTCTGTCCGGGGGTGCCGTGGGCGTGCACCGGGTGGGCGCCGAGGCCCTGGAGGGCGAGGGCGGTCTCCGCCTCCGTGCACGCCTGGGCGAGCGACTCGCGCATCAGGCACAGGTCCAGCGCACCGGAGGTGAACAGCCGGGACAGCAGTCCGAGCGCGCCCAACTCGGCGACGAGCGCGCGGTTCACACGGCCCGGCTCGCCCTTCTCGGCGAGCGGCCTGAGCCGTTCGGCGGCCAGGGTGCGCAGCTCCGCGCACCGGGCGAGCTGTTCCGGTTCGAGCGAGAATGCGGTCATCGCCGGTCCCTTCCCTCGCCGGTGGGCCACCTACCGAGGTTATCGCGAACCGTTGACTGCCGTCACCAACACGATACGCTCCTGATGCGAGCCCACCACGCCAAGGGGGCGAACCGGTATGCGTCCACGGCCCACCGCGCACGTCGACACCTTCGCCCGCGACCATCTCCCGCCACCGGACGAGTGGCCCGAGCTCCGCTTCGACCTGCCGGAGCTGCGCTACCCCGAGCGGCTGAACTGCGCCGCGGAACTGCTCCAGGGCCGGCCCGACGACCGCCCGGCGTTCCGTACGCCCGACGGCGGGGTCTGGACGTACGGGGAGCTGCGCGCGCGGGTGGACCGGCTGGCGCATCTGCTCACCACGGACCTCGGGGTGGTGCCCGGCAACCGGGTGCTGCTGCGCGGGCCCACCACGCCGTGGCTGGCCGCCTGCTGGCTGGCGGTGCTGAAGGCGGGTGCGGTCGCCGTCACCGTGCTGGCCCAGCAGCGCCCGCACGAGCTGGCCACCATCTGCGCGCTCGCGAAGGTGCGGCATGCCCTGTGCGACGTGCGCTCCCTCGACGACCTCGTGAAGGCGGAGGTCCTGGACCTGCGGATCGCCGTGTTCGGCGGGGACTCCCGCGACGACCTGCTGCACCGCCCCGCGCCCGAGGGCCCGTTCGAGGCGGTGGAGACGGCCGCCGACGACGTCGCCCTGATCGCCTTCACCTCCGGCACGACCGGGAAGCCCAAAGGCTGCATGCACTTCCACCGGGACGTGCTGGCCATCGCGGACACCTTCTCCCGGCACGTCCTCGAGCCGGTCGCCGACGACGTGTTCGCGGGCAGTCCGCCACTGGGCTTCACCTTCGGACTCGGTGGTCTGGTGGTGTTTCCGCTGCGCGCGGGGGCGAGTGCCCTGCTGCTCGAACAGGCCCATCCCGCCCAGCTGTTGACGGCGATCGAGGAGCACCGGGTGTCGGTGCTGTTCACCGCGCCCACCGCCTACCGGGCGATGCTGGCGGAGGCGGACGGACACGACCTGTCCAGCCTGCGCCGCTGCGTCTCGGCGGGCGAGAACCTGCCGGCCGCGACCTGGCAGGCCTGGCACGACCGCACCGGGGTGCGCATCATCAACGGCATCGGCGCCACCGAACTGCTGCACATCTTCATCTCCGCCGCCGACGACGCCGTCCGCCCCGGCGCCACCGGCGTCCCCGTGCCCGGCTGGCAGGCGCGCGTGCAGGACGCGGACGGCGTCCCGGTGCCCGACGGGCAGCCCGGACTGCTCGCGGTGCGGGGCCCCGTCGGCTGCCGCTACCTGGCCGATCCGCGCCAGCGAAACTATGTACGGGACGGCTGGAACGTCACCGGCGACACCTACGTCCGCGACCCCGACGGCTACTTCCGGTACGTGGCCCGCGCCGACGACATGATCATCTCGGCCGGGTACAACATCGCGGGCCCCGAGGTCGAGGACGCCCTGCTGCGCCACCCGGACGTGGTGGAGGCGGCGGTGGTCGGGCGTCCCGACGAGGCACGCGGGCAGGTCGTGGTGGCGTACACGGTGCTCAAGGAAGGCGCGGAGCGGGACGCGGAGGCGCTGCGGGCGTTCGTGAAGACGGAGCTGGCGCCGTACAAGTGCCCGCGGGAGATCGTCTTCCTGGACGCGCTGCCGCGCACGGCCACCGGCAAGCTTCAGCGGTTCCGGCTGCGTACGGGCGCCGGCACCGGAGACGACCAGGGCTGATGCCGGGGAAACGGCCCCGCGGACACGACCTAAGATGATCAACGTGTCCGACCAGCATGCTCCACGGTCTCTCATCGTCACGCTCTACGGCGCCTACGGCCGGTTCGTGCCGGGCCCGGTGCCCGTCGCGGAGTTGATCCGGCTGCTGGCCGCCGTCGGCGTGGACGCGCCGTCCGTGCGTTCCTCCGTGTCCCGGCTCAAGCGCCGCGGACTGCTCCTCCCGGCCCGCACCGACCGGGGCACGGCCGGCTACGAACTGTCGCCCGAGGCACGGCAGTTGCTGGAGGACGGCGACCGGCGCATCTACGCCACCGCGCCGCCCGGCGACGAGGGCTGGGTCCTCGCGGTGTTCTCGGTGCCGGAGTCGGAGCGGCAGAAGCGGCATCTGCTGCGCTCCCGGCTGGCCGGTCTCGGCTTCGGCACGGCGGCGCCGGGCGTGTGGATCGCCCCGGCCCGGCTGTACGAGGAGACCCGGCACACCCTGGAGCGGCTGCGGCTCGACGGGTACGTCGACCTGTTCCGCGGCGAGCACCTGGGGTTCGCGGCCACGGCGGAGGCGGTGGCCCGCTGGTGGGACCTGCAGGCGATCGCCAAGGCGCACGAGGCGTTCCTGGAGGGGCACGCGCCGGTGCTGCGCGCCTGGGAACAGCGCACGGACACCCCGCCGGAGGAGGCGTACCGGGACTACCTCCTCGCCCTGGACGACTGGCGCCACCTCCCGTACACGGACCCGGGCCTGCCCGCCGCGCTGCTGCCGGCGGACTGGCCGGGGACGCGCTCGGCGGCCGTCTTCCGGGCGCTGCACGAGCGGTTGCGGGACGCGGGGGCGGAGTTCGTGAACCCGGCGTCCGGCTCCGCTTCCGCCGCCGAGGCGGACTGAGGCGTTCCTCTCTTACGCGCCTTCCGTGAGCGGCAGGTCGGAGAGGGTGAGGCGGGGCTTGGGCGCGTCGGTGCGGCCCGTACGGGGCGGGCGGCTGCCCGCGCGGTACTGCGGCGGCCAGACCACGCCCGGACCCTCGTACCCCTGCTCGGCGGCCGCGTGCAGCGTCCAGTGCGGGTCGTACAGATGCGGGCGGGCCAGCGCGCACAGGTCCGTACGACCGGCCAGGATCAGGGAGTTGACGTCGTCCCAGGAGGAGATCGCGCCGACCGCGATCACCGGGACGCGGGCCTCGTTGCGCACCCGGTCGGCGAACGGCGTCTGGTAGGAGCGGCCGAACTCCGGCTCCTCGTCGGCCACCACCTGCCCGGTGGACACGTCGATCGCGTCGGCGCCGTGGTCGGCGAAGGCGCGGGCGATCGCCACCGCGTCCTCCGCCGTGGTGCCGCCCTCCGCCCAGTCGGTCGCGGAGATCCGCACGGTCATCGGCCGGTCCTCCGGCCACACCGCCCGCACCGCGTCGAACACCTCCAGCGGGAAGCGCAGCCGCTTCTCCAGCGAGCCGCCGTAGGCGTCGGTGCGGCGGTTGGTCAGCGGGGAGAGGAAGCTCGAGAGCAGATAGCCGTGTGCGCAGTGCAGTTCGAGGAGGTCGAACCCGGCGCGCGCGGCACGTACGGCGGCAGCCGTGAACTGCTCCCGCAGGTCGGTGAGCTGGGCGCGGGAGAGTTCGCGAGGGGTCTGGCTTCCAGGCTTGTACGGCAGCGGGGACGGGGCGACCAGGGGCCAGTTGCCCTCGTCGAGGGGTTCGTCCATGCCCTCCCACATCAGCCTGGTCGAGCCCTTGCGGCCGCTGTGGCCGAGCTGCACACCGATGGCCGTACCGGGGGCGCGGGTGTGCACGAAGTCGGTGATCCGTCGCCATGCCTCCGCCTGCCGTCCGCTCCACAGCCCGGCGCACCCGGGGGTGATCCGGCCCTCCGGGCTCACGCACACCATCTCCGTCATCACCAGGCCGGCGCCGCCCAGCGCGCGGGCGCCGAGGTGGACGAGGTGGAAGTCGCCGGGCAGGCCGTCGGCCGCCGAGTACATGTCCATGGGTGAGACGACGACGCGGTTGCGCAAGGTGAGTCCGCGCAGCCGGAACGGGGTGAACATCGGGGGCGTGCCGGGCGGGCAGCCGAAGCCGCGCTCCACCGCCTCGGTGAAGTGCGGGTCACGCAGCCGCAGATTGTCGTGGGTGACGCGGCGGCTGCGGGTGAGCAGGTTGAACGCGAACTGGCGCGGCGGCTGGTTCAGGTGGAGGGCGATGTCCTCGAACCACTCCAGGCTGGCGCGGGCCGCGCGCTGGGTGGAGGCGACGACGGGCCGCCGCTCCGCCTCGTACGCCTCGAGGGCGTCGGTGAGCGTGGGCTGCTCGCTCAGGCAAGCGGCGAGGGCGAGGGCGTCCTCCACGGCGAGCTTGGTGCCGGAGCCGATGGAGAAGTGCGCGGTGTGGGCGGCGTCCCCGAGCAGCACCACGTTGCCGTGCGACCAGCGCTCGTTGACGACCGTACGGAACGTCGTCCACGCCGAGTTGTTGGAGCGGAGGGGCCGGCCGCCGAGCGCGTCCGCGAAGATCTTGGCGCAGCGTTCGACGGACTCGGTCTCGTCGAGCTCGTCGAAACCGGCGGCCCGCCACACCTCTTCGCGCATCTCCACGATCACGGTGGAGGCGTCGGCGGAAAAGGGGTAGCCGTGCAGCTGCATCACGCCGTGTTCGGTCTCCGCGATCTCGAAGCGGAAGGCGTCGAAGGGGAAGTCGGCGGCCAGCCAGATGTAACGGCAGCGGTGCGCGGTGATGTGCGGGCGGAACACGTCCGCGAAGGCGGTGCGGGTGGTGCTGTGGACTCCGTCGGCGGCGATGACGAGGTCGTGGGTCCGGGCGAGGTGGGCCGGGTCCGGGGCCTCTTCCCGGAAGCGGAGTTCTACTCCCAGGGAGCGGCAGCGGTGGTGGAGGATCTCCAGGAGGCGGCGGCGGCCGAGGGCTGCGAAGCCGTGTCCTTGGGAGGTGTGGCGGGTGGTTCTGTGGACGATGTCGATGTCGTCCCAGCGGACGAATTCGGATTGCAGGGCGGAGTAGACCTCCGGGTCCGCGTGTTCGATGCCGCCGAGGGTTTCGTCGGAGAGGACCACGCCGAAGCCGAAGGTGTCGTGGGGGGTGTTGCGTTCCCACACCGTGATGTGGCGGTTCGGCTGCAGCCGTTTCAGGAGGGCGGCTGCGTAGAGGCCGCCCGGGCCGCCTCCGACGACCGCCACGCGCAGGGGGCCGTTCGGCTTCGTCGGCGGGTGCGGGTTCGTTGTGGCTTGTCGCGCAGTTCCGCGCGCTCCTGGGGGAGTCACCGCCCCCTCCATTTCGGGGCTCGCTTCTCCGTGAAGGCCGCGTGGAACTCGGCGTAGTCCTCTCCTGTCATCAGGAGGGCCTGGGTGGAGGCGTCCAGTTCGATCGACGCGGCCAGCGGCATGTCCAGTTCGGAGGTGAGCAGCGCCTTCGTCTGGGCGTGGGCCAGGGCCGGGCCGTCGGCGAGGCGGCGGGCCAGGTCGCGGGACGCCGTGTCCGCGCCGCCCTCTTCGGTCAGCGCGCTGATCAGGCCGATCCGCTCGGCCTCCGGGGCGTGCACCGGCTCGCCCAGCATCAGCAGACGGGTGGCGTGGCCGAGGCCGACGACCCGGGGCAGCAGGTAGGCCGCGCCCATGTCGCCGCCGGACAGGCCGACCCGGGTGAACAGGAAGGCGAAGCGGGCGGTGGGGTCGGCGACCCGGAAGTCCGCGGCCAGCGCGAGGACCGCGCCGGCGCCCGCCGCCACCCCGTGGACCGCCGCGACGACCGGGAAGGGGCATTCGCGGACCGCGCGGACCACCTGGCCGGTCATGCGGTTGAAGTCGAGGAGCTGGGCGGTGTCCATGGACAGGGTGGCGCCGATGATCTCGTCGACGTCGCCGCCCGAGCAGAAGCCGCGCCCCTCGCCGCCCAGCACCAGGGCGCGGACGGCCCGCTCCCGGGACAGCTCGGCGAGCAGGTCGCGCAGGTCGGCGTAGGCGCCGAAGGTGAGCGCGTTCAGCTTGTCGGGGCGGGCGAGGGTGACGTGGGCGACGCCGTCGGCGATCTCGACGCGCAGATGCTCCCAGCGCGCGGTGCGGGCGGCGGAGCCGGTGAAAGGACTCATGAGGGCGGCCTCCTCGGGCGGGCACTGCGCGGCTCAGTGAGGTCTGCCACTTGAAGTTATCACCGGTTGGTGACTGTCGTCACGAGTGCGCGATACGCCGTTCGGGCGCCGTCACACGCGTCACGGAACATCGACGCCTCGGTAACGGTGCGGCCGGGCGTGCGAGGCGGGGTCGCCGGGCGGGTAGGCCGCGGTTGCCGGGGCGCGGCGCCCCGGGCGGTGCGCCCGGCAGGGCTCCGGTGGCTCCCCCCATCCCGGGAGCGGAACCGGGAGAGGCGCGCCGTACCATGGGCACTCGAACACGGGAGCGCCCGCTCCATGAACGGAAACGCTGTGTACGAACCCCCCGCCATCCCCACCTCCTGGCGCGTCGCGCTGCCGCACACGACCGCGGCCGTGCCCGTCGCGCGTGCGCTGGTGCGCACCGCGCTCGCCGAGCGGGAGCACTCCGCCGACTGCGACACGGCGGAGCTGCTGACGGCGGAGCTGGTGGCGAACGCCGTGGAGCACACCTCGGGCGCCACCCCCATCGAGCTGGTGCTGAGGCTGCTGCCGACCGGCTTCCAGGTGGAGGTGCACGACGAGGACCCGGAGCCGCCCCGCGACCTCACCAAGCCCAACCTCGACCTGCCCGACCCGTGGCAGGAGCACGGGCGCGGGCTGCTGCTGATCCGTATGCTCAGCTCCTCGTGCGGACACCGCCCCACCGAGTCCGGCAAGGCGGTGTGGTTCCGGCTGCCGGGCCAGCGCAGCCCGGTCTGACGCGGGCTCTCAGCCGAGGGTGGCGACCAGGACCGCCTTGATGGTGTGCATACGGTTCTCGGCCTCGTCGAAGACCAGCGAGTGCGCCGACTCGAAGACCTCGTCGGTCACCTCGAGCGACTCGAGGCCGTGCGCCTCGTACACGTCCCGGCCGACGGCGGTGCCCAGGTCGTGGAAGGCCGGCAGGCAGTGCAGGAAGCCGACGTCCGGGTTCCCGGTGGCGCGCAGCACGTCCATGGTCACCGCGTACGGCGCGAGGGCGGCGATCCGCTCGCCCCAGACCTCCTTGGGCTCCCCCATGGACACCCAGACGTCGGTGGCGACGAAGTCGGCGCCCGCGACGCCCTCGGCGATCTCCTCGGTGAGCGTGATCCGGGCCCCGCTCGCCGCGGCCAGCTCACGGGCGCGGTCGATCACCTCCTGCGCGGGCCAGTACGTCTTCGGCGCGACGATCCGCACGTCCATGCCGAGCAGGGCGGCGGTGACCAGGTAGGAGTTGCCCATGTTGAAGCGGGCGTCGCCGAGGTAGGCGAAGGCGATCTCCGTGAGCGGCTTGTCGCTGTGCTCGGTCATGGTGAGCACGTCGGCGAGCATCTGGGTGGGGTGCCAGTCGTCGGTGAGCCCGTTGAAGACGGGGACGCCCGCGAAGGCGGCCAGCTCCTCGACCTTGGTCTGGCTGTCGCCCCGGTACTCGATCCCGTCGTACATCCGGCCCAGCACCCGCGCGGTGTCCTTCACGGACTCCTTGTGGCCCATCTGCGAGCCCGACGGGTCGAGGTAGGTCGTGGAGGCGCCCTGGTCGGCGGCGGCGACCTCGAAGGCGCAGCGGGTGCGCGTCGAGGTCTTCTCGAAGATCAGGGCGATGTTCTTCCCGCGCAGGTACGGCGTCTCGGTCCCGGCCCGCTTGGCGGCCTTCAGCTCGGCGGCCAGCTCCAGCAGGCCGCGGAACTCCTCCGCGGTGAAGTCGACCTCCTTGAGGAAGTGACGGCCGGCGAGGGGGGTCGGGACTGTCGCCATGGGGGCGCTCCAGGACTGGGGGACACGAACCATGGAAGTCTATACGACTACTTGCAATTCTATACAGCGCCCTCTATACGGCGTCCCGTTCCACCGGGCAGCTCATGCAGCGCGGCCCGCCCCTCCCCCGTCCCAGCTCGCTGCCGGGGATCTCTATCACCTCGATGCCCTGTTTCCGCAGGTGGGTGTTGGTGGTGGAGTTCCGCTCGTAGGCGACGACCACGCCCGGTTCGACGGCCAGGACGTTGCAGCCGTCGTCCCACTGCTCCCGCTCGGCCGCGTGCACGTCCTGGGTGGCGGTCAGCACACGGATCTCGCTCAGGCCGAGCGCGGCGGCGATCGCCCGGTGCATGTGCTCCGGCGGATGGTCGGTGACCTTCAGCTCCTTCTCGTCGCCGCCCGGCTCGATCGTGTACGAGCGGAGCATCGGCAGGCCCGCGTACTGGGTGAAGGTGTCGCCGTCGACCATGGTCATCACGGTGTCGAGATGCATCAGGGCGCGTCTCTTCGGCATGTCGAGGGCGACGATGGTGCGCGCCGAGCCGGCCGCGAACAGCTTGTGCGCGAGCATCTCCACGGCCTGCGGGGTGGTCCGCTCGCTCATCCCGATCAGCACCGCGCCGTTGCCGATCACCAGCACGTCGCCGCCCTCGATGGTGGACGGGTAGTCGGCCTGCCCCTCGGACCACAGGTGGAAGGACGCGTCCCGGAACATCGGGTGGTGCCGGTAGATCGCTTCGAAGTGCACGGTCTCGCGCTGCCGGGCCGGCCACCGCATGGCGTTGATGGAGACGCCGTCGTAGATCCACGCGGACGTGTCGCGGGTGAAGAGGTGGTTGGGCAGCGGGTGGAGCAGGAAGTCGTCCAGCTCCATCACATGGAAGCGCACGGAGACCGGCTCGGAGTGCGAGTCGAGGAACTCCCGCTTGGTCATCCCGCCGATCAGCACCTCCGCCAGCTCCGGCGCGGGCAGCGTCTCGAACGCGGCGCGCAGATGGTCGGTGGCGAGCGGGCCGTACTCCTTCTCGTCGAAGACCCGGTCCAGCACGAGCGCCCGTGCCTCGGGCAGCTCCAGCGTCTCGGTGAGCAGGTCGCCGAAGAGGTGGACGGTGACGCCTCGGTCGCGCAGCACGTCCGCGAAACCGTCGTGCTCCGCGCGCGCCCGGCGCACCCAGAGCACGTCGTCGAAGAGCAGCGCGTCCTTGTTGCTCGGGGTGAGCCTTTTGAGCTCGAGATCGGGCCGGTGCAGGATGACGCGGCGCAGCCGCCCGGCCTCGGAGTCGACGTGGTAGGTCATGCCTCCATCCTGACCGCCCGGACCCGGGTTCACCCCTGCCCTCGCCGAATCCCGTCCGCCACACGCGGGAAGCGCGCGGGGCGCCCGGCGGGCGGCGGGGCGCGGAGGTACCGGTGGTCCTCCGCGCCCCGCGCGCCTCACAGACGCGGGTCGACCGGTTCCGACTCCAGGGCGAGCACCGCGAACACCGGCTCGTGGACCCGCCACAGCGGCTCCCCGTCGGCGAGGCGGTCCAGGGCCTCCAGGCCGAGGGCGTACTCGCGCAGGGCGAGGGACTGCTTGTGGCCGAGGAAGCGGGAGCGCAGGCGGGCCAGGTTCTCCGGCCGGGTGTACTCGGCACCGTAGATGATCCGCAGGTACTCCCGGCCGCGGCACTTGACGCCCGGCTGCACCAGCCGTCCGGCGCCGTCGCGGGCAAGGGCGCCGACCGGCTTGACGACCATGCCCTCGCCGCCGCGTCCGGTCATCTCCAGCCACCAGTCCACGCCGGCCCGCACCGACTCGGGGTCGGCGGTGTCGACGTAGAGCCGGCGGGTGGTCTGCAGCAGGCCCGTGGCGTCGTGCTCGACCATGCGGTCGATCAGGGCGAGCTGCCGGTCGTGCGGCAGCCCGGCCAGGCTGCGGCCCCGCACGGCGAGGATCTGGAACGGCGCGAGACGCACGCCCTCCAGCCCTTCGGTGGTCCAGCAGTAGCGGCGGTAGGCGTCGGTGAACCCGGCCGCCGCGCTCGCCCGCTCCCGCTGACGGGTCAGCAGCTCGCCCACGTCGACCCCGCGGGCCGCCGCGCCCTCCAGGGCCGTGAGGGCGGACGGGAAGACCGCGCCGGCCGCGGCGCCGACCGCCGCGTACTGGGTGCGCAGCAGCCCGGACGCCTTCAGCGACCACGGCATCAGCTCGGCGTCCAGCAGCAGCCAGTCGGTCTCGAGCTCGTCCCACAGCCCGGCCTCGCCGGCGGCCGTGCGCAGCCGGCCGAGGATCTCCTCGGTGACGTCGGCGTCGTCGAAGAACGGCCGGCCGGTACGGGTGTACAGCGAGCCCGTCTCGCCCCCGGCCGCGCCGAACCGGCGGGACGCCGTCTCCGCGTCCCGGCACACCAGGGCGACCGCGCGCGACCCCATGTGCTTCTCCTCGCACACCACCCGGGCCACACCGTCCTGCTCGTAGCGCGCGAACGCCTCCACCGGGTGCTCCAGGTAGCCGTCGAGCTGCGAGGTCGCGGTGGGCGCCATGGTCGGCGGCAGGTACGGCAGCAGCCGCGGGTCGAGCGCGAACCGGCTCATCACCTCCAGCGCGGCCGCCGCGTTCTCCTCCCGTACGGCCACCCGGCCCATGTGCCGGGTCTCCACGACCCGCCGGCCGTGCACGTCCGCCAGGTCCAGCGGGCGCCCCTCGTGCCCGCCGGGCGCCTCGGTGCGCAGCGGCCGCACCGGCTCGTACCAGACCCGCTCGGCCGGTACGTCGACGAGCTCGCGCTCCGGCCAGCGCAGCGCGGTGAGCTTGCCGCCGAACACCGCCCCGGTGTCCAGGCAGATGGTGTTGTTGAGCCAGGTCGCCTCGGGGACGGGCGTGTGACCGTAGACGACGGCGGCCTTGCCGCGGTAGTCCTCCGCCCACGGGTAGCGCACGGGCAGCCCGAACTCGTCGGTCTCGCCGGTGGTGTCGCCGTAGAGGGCGTGGCTGCGGACCCGGCCGGAGGTGCGGCCGTGGTACTTCTCGGGCAGGCCGGCGTGGCAGACGACGAGCTTGCCGCCGTCGAGGACGTAGTGGCTGACCAGGCCCTCGACGAACTCCCGTACCTCGGCGCGGAATTCCTCGCTCTCGCCCTCCATCTGCTCGATCGTCTCGGCGAGTCCGTGGGTGTGCTGGACGTTGCGGCCCTTGAGGTAGCGG
>Ga0164243_10009320_pt1 | contig 14297 bp, 11 predicted proteins | sample OricompcompostOP_FD_108781 | JGI IMG/M metagenome (GOLD analysis project Ga0164243, IMG submission 108781) | Organic Plus compost microbial communities from Emeryville, California, USA - Original compost - Organic plus compost (OP) | ecosystem: Engineered > Solid waste > Mixed feedstock >... | reverse complement strand
CGGCCGGGGGCAGCAGGTCGGGCTCCTTGGTGAGCCGGTCGTCCACCAGGTACGGGCGGATCAGGTCGTCCACGTCCACGGCGAGCAGCGCGCAGCGGGACCACTCGGCCGCCGGGAGCGCGCCCGGCGTCGCCGCGTACACGTCCACCCGGCCGTCCTTGTCGGCCAGAGCGAGCGCCGCGCCCGGGCCCACGGCCGCGGTGCAGCGGCCCGCCGCCCGCGCGGCGGCGCCCAGCGTGCCCGCGCCGTACTGCCCCCGCTCGGTCCACAGCCAGCCGAAGTAGCGGATGACCGCGCCCGCGCCGTCCTGCTCCGGGGTCGGCGCGGCGCCGCAGGGGCCGCCGACCGCCGAGCGCATGCCCGCCGAGACGGTGAGCCAGGCGTCGTAGGGGCAGGACGTGGTGGCGACCGCGCGCGGCGACAGCGTGCCGATGCCGCTCTGTCCGGCGAGCCGCCACAGGTGCGGCGTGCGGGCCGGGTCGATGTCGTTCCAGTGCAGGCCGGGCACGCCGATCAGGGCCACCCGCCCCGGCGCGCCCGCGGCCCCGCCCGGTGCCGCCCGACCCGGCGCGACCGCGCCGAGCGCCGATGCCGGCCAGGCCGTCACCAGCAACGCGATCACGGCCAACGCCGTCAGAATGCGCCTCACCGCTCGCCCTTTCCGCCCCTGCGGCCACCCCCGGCCGCCGCCGACCAACAAGGCGCGCCGGAACCTCTCGCCGGACGCACTGACCCACCCTGGCACAGTCGATCACCGACTCCGCCGCGTTTCCCGCCGCTTGTGGACAACGATTCGGCCGACCGCCGAGTGACGACCCGTCAACGAGACGCCGGCGTCACCGGGCGTGCTCGCGCGTCACGGCGCGGGCCGGGGCCGAACGGGGCCGACCTGAGCCGCCCTGAGCCGACCGGAGTCAGCCGGAGACGGTGACGCTCACCGGGGCGCTCTCGTTCTGCAGCCGGTCCAACGCGGTCACATAGTAGGTGCCGTTGCCCCGCAGGCGGTACGTCTGCTCGGCCGCGCCGGTGGCGGGGACGACCGCGAGCAGGTTGCGCGCGCTGGCGGTGGCGCACGGGCCGCCCTTGCCGTCCACCCGGTACACCGCGTACGCGCGGGCGCCGGCGGAGGACCGCCACTTCAGGTCGGAGCCGGCGGCGGCCAGGCCGGTGACCGGCGCCGGGGCCTTGCCGCCGAGCTGCTTCATCAGCGGCAGCAGCGCGGGCCGGCGGTAGTACTCGGCGGCGATCAGGTCCAGCGCCTTCAGCGGGTTCGTGGACAGCTGCTTGGCGCTGAAGTACACGTCGCCCTTCACCGTGGGGTACCTGCGGTTGAGCGCCAGGTGGGCGGCGAGCTCGCCGGGCTTGGTCCAGGCGGCCTCGTCCTTGGCGCCCACCCGGTAGAGGGCCTGGCCGATGTACAGGTGCACGTCGGTGCCGCGCACCTCGCGCGCCCACCACGGCAGCAGCTTGCTGTAGCTCGCCGTGCGGTGGCTGCGCGACCAGTACAGCTGCGGCAGGATGTAGTCGACCGTGCCGGCCTTGATCCAGGCCCGCGCGTCGGCGTAGATCGCGTCGTAGGCGGACATGCCGCCGGTGTCCGAGCCGGTCGGGTCCTGCGCCTTGTTGCGCCAGATGCCGAACGGGCTGATGCCGAACTTCACGTAGCTCTTCGTCTCGTGCACCGTCTTGTCGACCTGCGCGATGAGCGTGTTGACGTTCTCGCGCCGCCAGTCGGCGAGCGACCTGCCCTTGCCGTACTTCTTGTACGCGGCCGCGTCGTCGAACGTCGCGCCGCCGCCCGGGTACGGGTAGAAGTAGTCGTCGAAGTGCACGCCGTCCACGTCGTAGCGCTGCACCACGTCCTTGATCACCTTGGTGACGTGCTCGCGCACCGCGGGCAGGCCCGGGTTGTAGTAGATGCGGTCCTCGTGCTTGACCACCCAGTCCGGGTGCTGCCGGGCCGGATGGTTCGCGGGCAGCCGCTTGACGTTGGCGTCGTGCGCCGCGCGGTACGGGTTGAGCCAGGCGTGGAACTCCAGGCCGCGCTTGTGCGCCTCGTCGATGAGGAACGGCAGCGGGTCCCAGCCGGGGTCGCCGCCCGGCCTGCCGGTGAGGTACTCCGACCAGGGTTCGAGGTCGGACTTGTAGAACGCGTCGCCGGCGGGCCGCACCTGGACGAAGACGGCGTTGAGCCGGCGGCTGACGGCCTGGTCGAGGATGCGGATGTACTCGGCGCGCTGCCGGTCCGGGGACAGCCCGGTCTTCGACGGCCAGTCGATGTTGCGCACGGTGGCGATCCACACGCCGCGGAGCTGGCGCTTGGGGAACTCCGCGTCGGCCGGGCACTTGGGCGAGGTCGTGGCGTCGGCGGCCCGGGCGGCGGCCGGCGTTCTGCTCTTCTTATCCGCCTGCGCGTCCGGGCCGAAGAGGTAGGCGGCCCCGGTGGTGGCGACGGCGACGACGGTGGCGACAAGCAGAGGACGACGGTACATGGTCCCCAAGTGTGGCATCGCCCCAGTCATGCTCTGGTCCGAAAAAGCAAATGGATTTCTGTGCTTAAAGTGATTATTGTCCGATTCTGTGGGGCCCGGGGCGTCCTCCTTGATCGAAGGACGCCCCGGTTTGCCATGGTCTAAGATCGTTTTTACGCGATCAGGCGGAGCTTTTCACCTTGTCGGCGAGGTGCGACGGCAGCGGCTCGTAGCGCAGGAACGACCGGGTGAACGTCCCGGTGCCGTGCGACATGGACCGCAGGTCGATCGCGTACCGGGTGATCTCCAGCTCGGGCACCTCGGCCCGCACCAGGGTGCGCCCGGTGTTGCCGACCGGCTCGGTGCCGAGCACCCGCCCGCGCCGGGACGACAGGTCGGACATGACCGCGCCGACGTACTCGTCGGGGACGAGCACCGACACCTCGTCCACCGGCTCCAGCAGCAGGATCGGCACCTTCGCCGCCGCCTCCTTCAGCGCGAGCTGGCCCGCGATCTGGAAGGCCATGTCGGAGGAGTCGACCGAGTGCGCCTTGCCGTCGAAGAGCGTCACCCGGATGTCCACCATCGGGTAGCCCGCGAGCACGCCGCGCTCCATCTGGGCGCGCACGCCCTTCTCCACCGAGGGGATGAACTGCCGCGGCACCACCCCGCCGACGATCTTGTCGACGAACTCGAACCCGCCGCCGGACGGCAGCGGCTCGATCTTGAGGTGGCAGATCGCGTACTGCCCGTGCCCGCCGGTCTGCTTGACGTTGCGGCCCATCGCCTCGCACGTGCCGCCGAACGTCTCCCGCAGCGGCACCCGCAGCTCGACCTTCTCCACCTCCACGCCGTGCCGCTTGGCCAGCCGGTCGAGCAGCACGTCCGCGTGCGCCTCGCCCATGCACCACAGCACGAGCTGGCGGGTCTCCGGGTTGTTCTCCAGCCGCAGCGTCGGGTCCTCGGCGACGAGCCGGGCGAGCGCCTGGGAGAGCTTGTCCTCGTCGGCCTTCGACTTGGCCCGGATCGCCACCGGCAGCAGCGGCTCCGGCATCGTCCACGACGTCATCAGCAGCGGCCGGTCCTTGTCCGACAGCGTGTCGCCGGTCTCCGCCCGGGACAGCTTCGCCACCGCCACCACGTCGCCGGCGATCGCCTTGCCGATGGTGCGCTGCGTCTTGCCCAGCGGGCTCGACAGCGCGCCGATGCGCTCGTCCACGTCGTGGTCCTCGTGCCCGCGCTCGGCGAGGCCGTGCCCGGAGACGTGCACGGTCATGTCCGGGCGCAGCGTCCCGGAGAACACCCGCACCAGGCTGATGCGGCCGACGTACGGGTCGCTCGTGGTCTTCACGACCTCGGCCACGAGGGGCCCGTCGGGGTCGCAGGAGATGCCGGGCGCCGGCTTGCCGTCGATCGTGGTGATCTCCGGCAGCGGGTGCTCCAGCGGCGAGGGGAAGCCCTGGGTGATGCCGTCCAGGATCTCCAGCATGCCGACCGCCGGGCCCGAGCCCGGCGCCGCGCACACCGGCACCACCGGGTAGAAGCTGCCGCGCGCCACCGCCTTCTCCAGGTCCTGGATGAGCAGCTTGGGGTCGATGTCCTCGCCGGCGAGGTAGCGGTCCATGAGGGACTCGTCCTCGCTCTCCTGGATGATGCCCTCGATGAGCTCGCCCCGGTACGCCTCGATCCGGTCGGCGTACTCGGCGCCCGGCTCGTGCTCGGTGCGCTTGCCGGTGGCGTAGTTGTAGAACGTCTGGGTGAGCAGGCCGATCAGGCCGTTCACCCGGCCATTGGTGATCACCGGCAGGTAGAGCGGGGCCACGCCGTCGCCGAACACGTCCTGGCAGGCGGTGAGCACCTCGTCGAAGTCGGCCCGCTGGTGGTCGATCTTGGTGATCACCACGGCGCGCGGCATGCCGACCGCCGCGCACTCCTCCCACAGCATGCGGGTGAGCCCGTCGATGCCCTCCGCCGCCGAGATGACGAACATCGCCGCGTCCGCGGCGCGCAGCCCGGCCCGCAGGTCGCCGACGAAGTCGGCGTAGCCGGGCGTGTCCAGCAGGTTGATCTTGATCCCGTTGTGCACGACGGGCGCGAGCGAAAGGTTCACCGACCGCTGCTGGCGTACCTCGACCTCGTCGAAGTCGCTGACGGTCGTGCCGTCCTCCACCCGCCCCATCCGCGTGATCGTGCCGGTCGCGGCGAGCAGCGCCTCGACCAGCGTCGTCTTCCCCGAGCCCGAGTGGCCGACCAGCACCACGTTGCGCACCATCTCCGGCCGGTCGGCCTCCGGTGCCCTGCCGGCGGCTCCCGCTGCCGATCCGCCTGACTTCTCCGCCACAATCGCCTCCCACTGAATCGGAGGGTCGTGCCCGGTCAGACTCGCCGCGCCGAACGTTTCCCGGATGTTGTGCCGTTCGCCGCCTCAGCCCGCGACGGCACCGCTACGCTGTTCCGGGACCACCCGCCTCCTTCCGCCTCCCGCCGTTGCCGGCTCGGTCTCGCTCACCAGACGCGACCACGTTGTGTCGCTGCCGCGCCCGGCGCCCCCAGCAGGACGCGTGCAGTGGGGTCTCGCTCGTGTGTCTCAGCCTTTACCCATGCGGCGGCTATCACAAGAGCCCCGCGGTAAAAGTGCGGAACCAGACACGAATATCGCGCCGGCCCCCCGGTGCCCTACGATCGGACGGCCATGCTGAACGTCCTTCGCCCCGTCGTGAGCCGCGTGCTCAACCCCCTGGGCCGGGCGCTCGCCGACCGCGGGGTAAGCCCCGACATGGTCACCGCGACCGGCACCCTCGGCACGGTCGCCTGCGCCCTGTACTTCTTCCCCCGGGGCGAGCTGTGGTGGGGGTCGCTCGCCGTCGGCTTCTTCGTGCTCGCCGACATGCTCGACGGGGTGGTGGCCCGGGCGCGCGGCGGCGCGGGCAGCAAGTGGGGCGCCTTCCTCGACTCCAGCCTCGACCGGATCGCCGACGCCTCGATCTTCGCCGGGCTGATCTATCACTTCTTCGACAGCGGGCAGCGGGTGCTCGCCGGGGTCGCGCTGTTCTGCCTCGTCGCCGGCATGCTCGTGTCGTACGTCAAGGCCCGGGCCGAGGGGCTCGGCATGACCTGCGACGTCGGCCTCGCCGAGCGCACCGAGCGGCTGATCATCGTGCTCGTGTCGGCCGGGTTCGGGCACCTCGGCGTGCCGTACCTCACCGCCGCGGGCCTGTGGGTGCTCGCCGCCGCCAGCGCGTTCACGGTGGTGCAGCGGCTGCTGCACGTGCGCCGCCAGGCGGTGCCAGAATGAGGCCGGAGCCTTTGTCACGATCATGGGCGTGACGGGCAGACCTACACGGTAGGGGTGAATTGCGCTGATCGATCGCATTGTCGCCGCGGCACTGCACGTCGGGTGGGTGCTGATCCCGCGCATCCCCGAGCCCGTGGCCAGGTGGATCTTCCGGGTCATCGCCGACGTCATGTGGCGGCGGCAGGGCAAGTCGGTGCTGCGGCTGCAGTCGAACTACGCGCGGGTGCTCGGGCTCGACCCGGCCGACCCCCGGGTGGTACGGCTCGGCAGGGACGGCGTGCGCTCCTACTTCCGCTACTGGATGGAGGCGCTGCGGCTGCCCGCGATGAGCAAGGAGCGCATCCTGAGCGGCATGCGCAGCACCGGCGACGAGGTGATGTTCAAGCACCTGGACAGCGGGCGCGGCGCGGTCATGGCCCTGCCGCACATGGGCAACTGGGACCACGCGGGCGCCTGGCTGGTGCACAAGGGCTACCCGTTCACCACCGTGCAGGAGCGGCTCAAGCCCGAGTCGCTGTACGAGCGGTTCGTGGCCTACCGGGAGGGCCTCGGCATGGAGGTGCTGCCGCTCACCCGCAAGGAGGGCGGCAGCGCCCGCGCGTTCGGCACCCTCGCCCAGCGGCTGCGCACCGGGCGGCCGGTGTGCCTGCCCGCCGACCGCGACCTCACCGACAGCGGCGTCGAGGTGGACTTCTTCGGCGCCAGGACCCGGATGGCCCCGGGGCCCGCGCTGCTCGCCATCCAGACCGGCGCGGCGCTGCTGCCCGCCACCATCTGGTTCGAGGGCGACGGCTGGGGGCTGCGCATCCACGACGAGGTCCCGGTCCCGGCCGAGGGCACCCGGCAGGAGAAGCTGCAGGTGATGACCCAGGCGATGGCCAGGGCGTTCGAGGAGGGCATCCGCGAGCACCTGGTGGACTGGCACATGATGCAGCGCCTGTGGCTCGACGACCTGGAGCCGCGCCCGGCCGTCGCCGCGTCCGCCGGATCCGCCGCCGAGACGTCCGGGTCCTCCGACTCCTCCGGGTCTTCCGACTCCTCCGGGGCGTCCGGGCGATCCGGAGAGGCGGCCGCCGACCCTTCGGCGAGCGGGTCATGAGAGTCGGCCTGGTCTGCCCGTACGACTTCGACGTGCCCGGCGGCGTGCAGGCGCACGTGCGGGACCTCGCCGAGGCGCTGCTCGCGGACGGGCACCACGTGTCGGTGATCGCGCCCGCAGGGGACGACTCGCGGCTGCCGCCGTACGTGGTCCCGGCCGGGCGGTCGGTGCCGGTGCCGTACAACGGGGCGGTGGCGCGGCTGTCGTTCGGGTTCCTGTCCGCCAACCGGGTGCGGCGGTGGGTGCGCGAGGGCCGCTTCGACGTGCTGCACGTGCACGAGCCGCAGGTGCCCTCGGTGGGGCTGCTCGCCTGCTGGGTGGCGCGCGGCCCGATCGTGGCCACCTGGCACTCGTCGATCTCCCGGTCGCGGGTGCTCGCGGTGTCCGCCCCCATGCTGCAGAGCGCGCTGGAGAAGATCACCGGGCGCATCGTGGTGTCCGAGGCCGCGCGCAAGACGCTCGTCGAGCACATCGGCGGCGACGCGGTGATCATCCCGAACGGCGTGGCCGTGGACCGGTACGCCGCCGCCGAGCCGCTGCCCGGCTGGCGGGACGGCGGCGAGGTGATCGGCTTCCTCGGCCGGATCGACGAGCCGCGCAAGGGGCTGCCGGTGCTGCTCGACGCCTTCGCCCGGCTCGCCCCCCGGCGTCCCGGCCTGCGGCTGCTGATCGCAGGGCCGGGCGACGGGGACGAGGTGCGCCAGCGGGTGCCGGAGCCGTACCGGGACCGGGTCGTCCTGCTCGGCATGGTGAGCGAGGAGGACAAGGTGCGCGCCTACCACTCGGTGGACGTGTTCTGCGCGCCCAACCTCGGCGGCGAGAGCTTCGGCATCGTGCTCACCGAGGCGATGTCGGCCGGGGCGCCGATCCTCGCCAGCGACATCCCCGCGTTCCGCCGGGTGCTCGGCGACGGCCAGGCCGGGGCGCTGTTCGCCACCGGCGACCCCGAGTCGCTCGCCCGGGAGGCCGAGCGGCTGCTCGACGACCCGGAGCGGCGAGCCAAGCTGTCGGACGAGGCCCGGTTCGCGGTGCGCAGGTACGACTGGTCCACGGTGGCGCGCGACGTGCTGCGCGTGTACGAGACGGTGATCGGCACCCAGCCGGGCGTCACCGAGGACGAGAGCCCGTGAGCCCGGCGCGGCAGCGCGGCCGGGGCGACGGCGGAGGGCGGCGGTGAACGCTACGTTGATCATGGTGGTGGGCGCGCTCGTCGTGCTCGCCGCCGTCTACATCTCCTGGCGGGCCGGGCGGCTCGACCGGCTGCACATCCGGCTGGAGACCGCCCGCGAGGCCCTCGACGCGGCCCTGGTGCGGCGCGCCGCCGTCGCCCTCGAACTCGCCGCCTCCCGCATCCTCGACCCGGCGACCAGCCTGGTGCTCGCCTCGGCGGCCCACCACGCCCGCACCGCGGGGGAGGAGGAGCGCGAGCCGGCCGAGAGCGACCTGTCCAAGACCCTGCGCGCGGTCGTCGACCAGGAGCGCTTCCGCGAGCGCATGGCCGAGGCCCCCGGCGGCCCCGAGCTCATGGCCGAGCTCGACGCCGCGGTGGCGAAGGTCGTCTACTCGCGCCGCTTCTACAACAACGCCGTCGCGGTCACCCGTACGGCCCAGCGCCGCTGGCTGGCCCGCACGCTCCGCCTCGCCGGCCACACCGAGACGCCGCAGTTCTTCGAGATGGACGACGATCCTCCCAAGGCGTTCACCACCGAGAAGTAATAAAACGTCGGTAAGCTTCTCCCGATTTACCGGATCTGGGAGGAGTTCTTCGGTGCGCTTGACTCGGATGGCCTGCGTCGTCCTGGCCGGTGGGGCGCTCCTCGCCCCGGCGGCCTGCTCTTCGTCGGAGTCTCCGGCCAAGCAGCCCCAGGCGGCCTCGGAGTCCGCCGCGCCCACCGCGTCCCCCGAGCCGCCGCCCGAGCATCCGTTCACCGGGGCCGCCACCGCACGCCGCCGCCCCGTGCTCGCCGTGAAGATCGAGAACACCTCGGCGGGCAAGCCGCAGATGGGCGTGAAGAGCGCCGACATCGTCTACGTCGAGCAGGTCGAGGGCGGCCTCACCCGGCTCATGGCGATCTTCTCCTCCCGGCTGCCGGCGAAGGTCGGCCCGGTCCGCAGCGCCCGCATCTCCGACCTGCACATCCTCCCCATGTTCGGCAAACCGGCGCTGTCGTACTCCGGCGTGCAGACCAAGATGATCCCGTTCGTGCAGAAGGCGTCGCTGTTCGACGTCTCCGACAGCGCCGCCCCCGGCGCGTACCAGCGCGAGCCCGGCCGGGTCGCGCCGTACAACCTGGTCGCCTCGCCGCGCAAGCTGCTCGCCAAGGCCCCCGAGGCGAGCGAGGCGAAGGACATCGGCTTCGTCTTCGGCGACGCCCCCGAGGGCGGCACCGAGCGCCGCACGTTCAGCGTGCGCTACCCCGCGGCGCGCTTCACCTTCGGCTGGTCGGCCCGGCAGAACCGGTGGCTGATCTGGCAGGACGGCAAGCGGAACATGGCGGCCGAGGGCGGCCAGCTCGGCGCGCCCACCATCGTCGTCCAGTACGTCAAGACCACCCGGTCGCAGTTCCACGACGTCAACGGCAGCTACACGCCGCTGGTGCAGACCGTCGGCAAGGGCCGGGCGGTGGTGCTCCGCGACGGCAAGGCGTACCAGGCGCGCTGGTCGCGGGAGAGCGAGGAGGAGGGCACCACGTTCACCACGCCGGACGGGGAGCCGATGCCGTTCGCCAAGGGCCAGGTCTGGGTGGTGCTCGCCGCCCCCAAGCCCGTCGCGCCGTAGCCCGTCCCGGGGTTGTCCGCACTGGACAAGATCGGGCGACGCGATCGACACGGAGGCGCGTAAGCCGCGGAACGGGCAGCACGTATCCTAAGGCTGAACGCCGTATGTCCCCATCGTGAGGTAGGACCGTGTCCAGCAGCCCCGAGACCACCGACAGCACCGCCAACGGAACCGCACCCGAGGTGGGCACCGCGCGGGTGAAGCGCGGCATGGCCGAGATGCTGAAGGGCGGCGTCATCATGGACGTCGTCACCCCCGAGCAGGCCAAGATCGCCGAGGACGCGGGGGCCGTCGCCGTCATGGCCCTGGAACGCGTGCCCGCGGACATTCGCGCCCAGGGCGGGGTGGCCCGGATGAGCGACCCCGACATGATCGAGGGCATCATCAACGCGGTCTCCATCCCGGTGATGGCCAAGGCCAGGATCGGCCACTTCGTCGAGGCGCAGGTGCTGCAGGCGCTCGGCGTCGACTACATCGACGAGTCCGAGGTGCTCACCCCCGCCGACGAGGCCAACCACATCGACAAGTGGGCCTTCACCGTGCCGTTCGTGTGCGGCGCCACCAACCTGGGCGAGGCGCTGCGGCGCATCGCCGAGGGCGCGGCGATGATCCGGTCCAAGGGCGAGGCGGGCACCGGCAACGTGGTCGAGGCCACCCGGCACATGCGCCAGATCCGCGCCGACATCCGCCGGCTCACCGTGCTCGACGACACCGAGCTGTACGCGGCGGCCAAGGAGCTGCGCGCGCCGTACGAGCTGGTGGCCGAGGTGGCGAAGACCGGCAAGCTGCCGGTCGTGCTGTTCACCGCGGGCGGCATCGCGACCCCGGCCGACGCGGCGATGATGATGCAGCTCGGCGCGGAGGGCGTGTTCGTCGGCTCGGGCATCTTCAAGTCCGGCGACCCGGCCAAGCGGGCGGCCGCCATCGTGAAGGCCACCACGTTCCACGACGACCCCGACGTGATCGCCAAGGTGTCGCGCGGGCTCGGCGAGCCGATGGTCGGCATCAACGTCTCCACGCTCCCCGAGGCCGAGCGCCTCGCCACGCGCGGCTGGTGATATCCGGCCCTTTCGTACGCATCCGGCCGGGCGGCCCAGGTCGCCCGGCCTTCCAATGCGCGTAGATCTTTCGCAAAGGACGCCGTGACGGGGCCCGCCCGGCACCGATCTTCGAGAGGCTGCGGACGTTTGCCCGCAGCGATCACTCGGAGGTGTGCGTGCCCGCCCCGCCGACCAGGAGGTCCTTCCTGCTCACCGGGATCGCGGGCGCGGTGGCGCCGCTCGCGGCCCACGCCCCGGCCCCCGCGTCGGCCACCGCGGACCGCGCACGCGGCGCGGCGGAGCCCGCGCCGTCCCCGGCCCCCGAGGCCCCGCGGGCGTCCTCGTCCGGGCGGTCGTCGCCCTATCCGTTCACGCTCGGCGTCGCCTCCGGGGATCCGGCCGCCGACGGCTTCGTCATCTGGACCAGGCTCGCGCCGGAGCCGCTCGCCGAGGACGGGCTGGGCGGCATGCCGTACCGGGCGGTCCCGGTGGCCTGGGAGGTCGCCGCCGACGAGCGCTTCCGCCGTGTGGTGCGGCGCGGCACCCACCAGGCCCGCCCCGAATGGGGGCACAGCGTGCACGTCGAGCTGCGCGGCCTGAGCCCCGGCCGCGACTACTGGTACCGGTTCAAGACCGGCGGCCACCTCTCCCCGTCCGGCCGGACCCGCACCGCCCCCCACCCCGCGACGTACGGCCCGCCGCTCACCATGGTCTTCGCCTCCTGCGCGAACTACGAGCACGGCCACTTCACCGCCTACCGCCGCCTCGCCGAGCAGGAGCCCGACCTCGTGCTGCACCTCGGCGACTACATCTACGAGCACGGCCACGGCCACGGCGTGCCCCCCGGCGTCCGCCACCCGGTGCGCCACCACGAGGGGCCCGAGACCGAGACCCTGGCCGGCTACCGGCGGCGGTACGCGCAGTACAAGACCGATCCCGACCTGCGGCTCGCGCACGCCGCCGCGCCCTGGATCGTGGTCTGGGACGACCACGAGGTGGACAACAACTGGGCCGCGGGCGTCCCGCACGAGCGCTCGCCCACGCCCCCCGAGCACTTCGCCGAGCGCCGCACGGCCGCGTTCCGCGCCTACTACGAGAACATGCCGCTGCGCCGCCCGAGCGCGCCGCGCGGACCCGGCATGCGGCTGCACCGCCGGGTGCGGTGGGGCCGCCTCGCCGCCTTCCACATGCTCGACACCCGGCAGTACCGCCACGACCAGTGCTGCGGCGACGGCTTCCGGCACTGCCCGGAGGCCGCCGACCCGGCGCGCTCCATCCTCGGCCCCGAGCAGGAGCGCTGGCTGCTCGACGGCCTGCGCGCCAACCGGCCCCGCTGGGACATCCTGGGCCAGCAGGTCTTCTTCGCCCAGCGCGACGCCGACGCCGGGCCGCTCAAGGTGACCAGCCAGGACGCCTGGGACGGCTACACCGCCTCCCGGGCGCGGATCACCCGCGGCTGGACCGAGGCCAGGGTGCGCAACGCCGTCGTGCTCACCGGCGACGTGCACAGCCACTGGGCCGCCGAGCTGAAGACCGACTACGACGACCCGGACTCCCGCTGCGTCGGCGCGGAGCTGGTCACCACCTCGATCTCCAGCGGCGGCGACGGCCGCGACATCGACCAGGCCGCCGACCCGTTCCTCGCGGTCAACCCGCACCTGCGCTACCACGACGCCCGCCGGGGGTTCGTGCGCACCCGGATCACCCGCGGCTCGCTCACCGCCGACTTCATCGGGCTGCCGTACGTCAGCACGCCCGGCGCCCCCGCGCGGCTCCAGGCGCGGTTCGTGATCGAGGACCGGGTTCCCGGGCTGCACCGGACCTATCTGCGCCCGCTCGACCCGCCGCCCCCGCCCCGGCCCCGCGCCGACCTGGTCGACCAGACGATCAAGGAGGAGACCGGCCCCGGCGAGTGAGTGAAGTGTGGGTTTGGGTGGTTGTTCGCCAAGGCCGTAGGCTTTTTCCGAATCCATGACGGGGCGCGGGGTGCCGCGCGCGGACGGACGGCGCGCGTGCGTGCGGGCCCGGCCCCGGCGAACGTCGAAAGGACCACTCGTGGCGACCGTACCTGTCATCGGGGTGCTCGCGCTCCAGGGCGACGTGCGCGAGCACGTGCGCGCGCTCGGCGCGGCGGGGGCGCGGGCCGTGCCCGTGCGCCGCCCCGCGGAACTCGCCGCCGTGGACGCCCTGGTGATCCCCGGCGGGGAGTCCACGACCATGTGGAAGCTGGCCGAGGCGTTCGAGCTGCTGGAACCGCTGCGGCTGCGGATCAAGGACGGCATGCCCGCGTACGGCTCCTGCGCCGGCATGATCATGCTCGCGGACCGCGTCGAGGGCGGCGTCGCCGGGCAGCAGACGATCGGCGGCATCGACATGTCGGTGCGCCGCAACGCGTTCGGCCGGCAGGTCGACTCGTTCGAGCACGACATCGACTTCGCCGGCCGCGGCGTGATCCGCGCCGTCTTCATCCGGGCGCCGTGGGTGGAGTCGGTCGGCCCGGACGTGCGGGTGCTCGCCCGCGTCCCGGTGGACGAACGCCGCGGCGAGGCGGCGGGGGCCGCAGGGCCGGGCACGGAGCCGGGCACGGAGCCGGGCGCAGAGGCGGGCGCGGCGGCTTCGCCGGGAACGGTCATCGGCCCCGCCGGTGGCGATAGGATCGTCGCGGTCCGGCAGGGACCGCTGCTCGCCACGTCGTTCCACCCCGAGCTCACCGGGGACTGGCGGGTGCATTCGTACTTTGTCGAGATGGTAAGGGAGCTCTAGGCGATGTCCGGCCACTCCAAATGGGCGACGACGAAGCACAAGAAGGCCGCGCTCGACGCCAAGCGGGGCAAGCTGTTCGCCAAGCTCATCAAGAACGTCGAGGTCGCGGCGCGGACCGGCGGCCCCGACCCCGAGGGCAACCCCACGCTCTTCGACGCGATCCAGAAGGCGCGCAAGAACTCCGTGCCGATCGACAACATCGAGCGGGCGCGTAAGCGGGGCGGCGGGCTGGAGGCCGGCGGCGCCGACTACCAGACGATCACGTACGAGGGCTACGGGCCGGGCGGCGTCGCGCTGCTGATCGAGTGCCTCACCGACAACCGCAACCGCGCGGCGTCCGAGGTCCGCGTGGCGATGACCCGCAACGGCGGCTCGATGGCCGACCCGGGCTCGGTGGCGTACATGTTCAACCGCAAGGGCGTGGTGATCGTCCCCAAGGCGAACGGCCTCACCGAGGACGACGTGCTCACCGCCGTGCTCGACGCCGGCGCCGAGGAGGTCAACGACCTCGGCGAGTCGTTCGAGGTGGTGTCCGAGGCGAGCGACCTCATCCCGGTCCGCCAGGCGCTGCAGGACGCGGGCATCGACTACGAGTCGGCCGAGGCGTCGTTCCTGCCGTCGATCAGCGTGCCCCTCGACGAGGAGGGCGCCCGCAAGGTGTTCCGCCTGATCGACGCGCTCGAGGACAGCGACGACGTGCAGAACGTCTACGCCAACTTCGACGTCAGCGACGAGATCATGGAGAAGATCAACGGCTGACGCCCGCGACACCCGCGAATTCCCGCCGTACCGGCGGTTCCCGCGGCCCGGCGCGTTGTAAGGTCGGGTAGGCGAACGCGTGTTCGGTGGG
>Ga0164243_10009319_pt1 | contig 14298 bp, 14 predicted proteins | sample OricompcompostOP_FD_108781 | JGI IMG/M metagenome (GOLD analysis project Ga0164243, IMG submission 108781) | Organic Plus compost microbial communities from Emeryville, California, USA - Original compost - Organic plus compost (OP) | ecosystem: Engineered > Solid waste > Mixed feedstock >... | reverse complement strand
TTCACCGACACCCCGAACGCCTCCATCAGATCGCCCCGGTTCACATGCCCCTCCCAAAACAGCCGGAACTCGATGAATTCGAGTCGTTGCTCGACCCCCCATCGCAGATCGGCCTTCGTTGTTCCCACCATGCACTCCCAGTGGCATGATCCATCTTGAAACTAGGCAAGCCCAGTTTCTGGTTTCTCGGTCAAGAGATCTGAGAAGCGGTGTGGGTTCAATCGAAATTGGTAGGGTATGCAAGCAAGGGAGAGGGCGGGGATAGCGGCTGCCCCTCGGCCAACCGCCATACTGGGGCTATGGTCACGCGCCCGCTTGCTCGGTATGAACGTGGTCCGATGTGCTCGACCGGATCATCGCCTGCTCGTACTCCTCGATGTCGCACAAGCGGTAGACGACCCGGCCGCCGAGTTTGACGAAACGTGGCCCGTCGCCAATCCACCGCCATCGCTCAAGAGTGCGAGGGCTAATCCGCCAGCGTGCGGCCAACTCCATTTGGTTCATGTGCACTGCCTTCATTTCCGTTTCCTTTCGCTCAGGCCTGTTTGACTGCGACACAACGAAGGCGTGGCCGGAAAACACTATCAAGGTAATACTGGCGTGAGCAGCGAAAATGGGGCGTTGCTTTGCCTCGTCTTGAATAGAGAAGTTCTGCGGAAGCGAAGATTCACCTACGAATACGAGGGCAAGCTGGCGCGATGTGGGGCATACTTCGAGCGAGTTTGGTGAAGAGTCCGTTCTCTCCGCCATTTAACATATTGATATTAAAGTACTTTTTGTAACTTCAAAGACCCTGACGTAAGTACGTTTGACGTCGGTAGAATTTCGCCCGCGTCATTCTCCGGGCACCCCAAGCTCTTCTCCAACAGCCAGTGATCGACCCGTTTTTTGGCGCCTCGATGGACCACTATGGTTGCGGCCATTTTCGATAGATAAGGCGCAAAGCCAGTATCAGGCACAGTCTGACCGCCGCACTCCCAGGCTGGACGAAGAATTTCAATGCTCTTTGATCGAAACTCCAGTGAAATCGCTCTGATGGCATGGGCATTGCATCCATAATTGCATGCAATCTGGGGAGCCTTATGTCGAGCAGCCTGATAGACGGTAAAAATCTCAGCAAAGTCTATGCGACCGCCACCGGACCGCTGGTTGCGCTCGATGATGTGTCTTTCTCCATCGAAGAGGGAGAGTTCATCTCGCTGGTCGGTCCTTCAGGTTGCGGAAAATCGACTCTGCTCTCCATTCTCGGCGGGCTTGAGGAAAAATTCGACGGCACCCTGGTTCTGGCCGGAAAGCATCACGACAGCCCCCGCCCCGATCTGGGGATGATGTTTCAAACCTCGGTACTCTTTCCCTGGAGGACAGTGCGCGAGAATGTTCGTCTGCCCGGCGTCATTCTTAGGCTCGATAAAAAGGAACAGGCCAAACGCTGTGACGAATTGCTCGACATGGTTGGGCTAAACGGATTTGGGGACCGTTATCCGACTGAACTGTCCGGCGGCATGCGTCAGCGCGTGGCGCTCGCGCGCCTTCTGGCCCACGATCCGCGTGTCCTTCTGATGGATGAACCGTTTGGGGCACTCGACGAATTCACGCGCGAAACAATGAATCTCGAACTTCTGCGCATCTGGGAGAAGACCGGCAAAACCGTGATCTTCGTTACGCACAACATCGGAGAAGCTGTTTTTCTATCTGACCGCATCTTTGTCATGACGCCGCGCCCAGGCAGGCTCGAAGGCATTGTCGAGGTTGATCTTCCGCGCCCGCGTAAGACCGATGTAATGCGCGACGCACACTTCTCCGAACTCGTCTTTACTATCCGCCGCATGCTCGGCGTCGATCACTGAGGCTGGCGACAATGAACATGATGCAATCCTCCGACGAGATGGCCGCTTCGTCGCCAGCACACAGGGAGACGATCGAACGTTTCGTTGAGACAGAGCGGCGGCGGCAGAAGAAGAAGGTGCTGGCCAACCGCGTGCTCGCGGCGGGATTCGGCGTTTTCGTGTTGCTCGTCTGGGGTATCGCCACCGAAGGCGGCTTCGTCCACAAACTCATCATCCCCTCGCCCATCGACACGTTCTGGGCGACAGGTCGGGTAATGAGCGCCGACTATTTCTGGCCGAATGTCTGGGTGACCCTCCAAGAAATTCTTTGGGGCTTTGCCATTGGCCTCGCCTCGGGCACCGTGCTCGGCGTCGCGGTGGCAATGTTCGATTCCGTGCGTGCCACGATCTATCCATATCTGGTTGCGTTGCAGGCGCCGCCCAAAATTGTGCTCGCACCGATTTTCGTGACCTGGTTTGGCTTCGATCAACCTTCGAAGATCGCCATCGCGGTAGTGATGAGTTTCTTCCCTATGTTCCTCAACACCCTGACGGGCTTGTCTTCGGTCGATCCGAATGCGGTGAAGCTAATGCGCTCGCTCACCGCCGGACGCTGGAAGACATTCCGTCATCTTCTTCTGCCAAACGCGCTCCCGATCATGATGGCGGGCGTCAAGCTGTGCTGGACGCTCGCCGTGCTCGGCGTCATCGTCGGCGAGTTCGTCGGCGCCTCCGCCGGCATCGGCTACCTCATCTACGCGATGAACTTCCAGCTCGATATCGCCGGAGTTTTCGCGCTTATCATCATCCTATCTGTATTTACGCTTGTCATCTATCAGCTCATCGAGTGGCTAGAGAGCCGCGTTGTTTTTTGGAAGCAGCTTTAATTCCACTGCCGCCTCACCTGCGTGACACCACAAGGAGACAGAAAATGATGGATAGCTTTAAAAAGGGAGCGGCAGCTTTTTCCGTTCTCATTGCGCTCGGCGTTTCAGCCAGCGCCCAGGATCTCGTGAAATTCAACGGGGTCACCGCACAAGGCGGTCCGACGGCGCAGGTTTTTCCGATCTTCATGGCGATCGAGAAAGGATTCTACAAGGACGAGGGTCTCGACGTCACGCTGAACTATTCCAAAGGTTCTTCCGACGCCGCGCGTCAGCTTGCATCCGGCAATGTCGACTGGGGGATCTTCTCATCGGCCGCGACAATGCAGGCGGTGCAGCGCGGCTTTCCGCTCAAGACCATTATGCAGATCTACTATCCCGACACATTCGATATCGTCGTTCCGGAAGACAGTCCAGTGAAAACGATGGCCGACATGAAAGGAAAGACGATCGGCGTGTCGGATCTTGCAGGAGGCGAAGTGCCGATGACACGCGCATCGATCGTCGAAGCCGGCCTCAAGGAAGGCGCTGACGTCAAACTCGTCATCGCCGGCGAAGGCGATCCCACGACGATCCGCTCGTTTCAGGAGGACCGTATCCAAGCCTATGCCGGCGCCAAGCGCGATCTCCTCCTTATCCCGGCTCAGGGCATCAAGACACGTTCGATCACGCCTTCTGCCATCGCGGCTTTCCCTGGTGACGGATTGTCCGTACGTTCAGAGACGTTCGAAAAAGACAAGGAGCTTCTCGTTAAATTCGTCCGCGCAACGCTGAAAGGCTGGGCCTGGGGCATGGCCAATTCGGATGAAGCATTCAACCTGCTGAAGACGAAATACGCCGCGGCTTCGCTTGGCAACAACCCAGTTGCCGGACCGTTCTGGGAGCTCGTCAAAACCTACTATACCACACCCGAAAGTGTCACGACGCACGGCACACTCATTCCTGCTGCCTGGAAAACCTATATGGATTATCTTCAACTCGGCGAAGGAGAGCAGAAAGCACTCGCGGGCCCAGTCGATATCGATGCGATCCTGACGGATGAGATCGTGCTCAAGGCTTGGGATGGTCTTGACGTCAAGTCAGTCCAGGCACCGTGACAGAATACGGCGGAGCCTTCGGGCTCCCCCTCCATGCAAGCAAACGTTTGATGCAGAATCGTCTGGCTACCAAGGACCAATCCTAGATGAGCGCCAGAGACAAACTCACTGCCACCGATCGGATCCGCACTACGCTGGCGGACGAGATCGTCCATGGGCTCATCGCCCCCGGCGTGCTGTTGGACGAGACACGGCTCGCCGAACGATTCAATGTGTCCCGAACGCCTGTCAGGGAAGCGATCCGCCAGTTGGAGGCGATCGGTTTCGCTACCGCCCGCCCCCACCGCGGCGCCGTCGTATCGCTGTTTACGCCGGAACGGCTGACCGAGATGTTTGTGGTCATGGCAGAGATGGAGGCACTGTGCGCGCGCTATGCAGCGTTGCACGCGACCTCGAAAGACAAAATGCGACTTGAGGCTGCTCACCAAAAGTGCCGCACGGCCGCAGAATTGGGCAATATCGATATCTATTATCCTGCCAACTTCCATTTCCATGAAACCATCTACGAGATCGGCGCGAACAGCTTCCTCGCGGAGGTGACGCTTGGCGTACGCCAACGGTTGGCGCCGTTCCGACAGGCACAGTTCCGATCGTTTGGACGACTGAAGCTCTCGGTGGACGAACACCAGCGGGTCGTACACGCAATCCTGGACGGCGACGCGGACGCAGCCTCGCTTTATATGCGCGAACACATGCTGGAAGTGCGCAGCTCTGTTGGCGATGTGTCGCCTGCCTTGCGCTAGCGGGCCACTTCAAAGCGGGAGCGGGCGTATTCCTGGCATGCGAAACGCGTCCGGATATCGGCTATAGTTATGCCGCGCATCACGATGATACCCGTTGCCGGGACAAGGTAACCTCTGGGATTCTCGAATAAGCGGGCGGGCGTCGTGGTGGTCGAGCTGCCCTTTCGGAGGTCCGAAACGTAGCTTATAGTTTGCATACGAATATTGGCTACCGCGTCTGCGCTAGCCGACGGATCTCGGGGCGCAGAGTTTGCGCCTGCTGACGGCGGATTTCGTCCCGGAAAGCGCGCGGCGTCTTCGAGAACTGCCGTTTGAACGCACGTGAGAAGGCCGACGGACAAGAAAAACCGCAGGCCAAAGCAACATCCTTGATGCTCAATTCCTCATAGAAGAGAAAGTTGCGCGCCGTTTGCAGGCGAATTCGGAGATAAAGGAACATCGGCGTGTGGCCGTATCGTCGCACGCAGGTGCGGATGATCGTGCGCCGCGAAGCGCCGAGTTTTTCGGCGATTTCATCAAGGGAAAGCGGCAAATCGACATGTTTCTCCATCAAGGACACGAGCCGATCAGGCAGAAGAGACTGGCTCGATGTCCCCGATTTGAGCCTAGCGGCCGCCTCGGACGGCCGGACCGACGCCGAAGGCAGAATCTCAACATTCTTCTTGTGGCTGGTCAGACGCTGGGGTGCGTTGATCTCGCGTGGCGTATAGACAAGGGCATTGGCGACCTCGCTCGCGAGGGCCTCGCCGTAGTGCTTGGCGATCAGGGCTAGCATCAGGTCGAGCGTTGCGACACCTCCCGCAGCAAAAACCCTCTGCCCGTCGATAAGGTAAGTCTGATCCCTCACCTGGGCGTGCGGAAACCTCTCGCGGAAAATCGGCTCGGTCTCCCAATGAAGGACGGCATCCCTGTCGCCAATGAGACCCGCCTGAGCCAGCGCGAACGCCCCCGTATCGATTCCGCCGATCACGACGCCGAACCGGTGCGCCGCCCTTAACGCGGAAAGCAGCTTAGGCGAATTCTTTTGCATCGGCAGATTGCCCTCGAAGACAAGGCAGTAGTCGGTATCCGGCAGGCTCTCGACATCGGCATCCACGGACATCCACATGCCGTTGCTGGCCCGCACAGGCTGGCCGGATTCAGAGACGAGATTCCAGGCGAACAGGCTGCGGCTGCTGTTCTGGTTGGCGATACGCAGAGCCTCAGTCGCGAGAATGAGGGCGTTCAGGGGAAATTCCGGCTGCAGGACGAAATTGAAGTGAGGAACGGCGATTTCGTGCCCGGCGATAGAAGTCAAAAGCCGCGTGCGCATGTGCGTGCCCCCGAAATCGGCACTAGGTGTCAACAATATATCACTCATCGTTAAGTCATAAATCAAGTTGCCATGGAAGATGAGCCATCCGGGAAAACCCGGCCAGCACCGCAAAGTAGTCGTCTGAAGACGGGCGGCACGGAAAGAATAGGTTTCGACCTCGATCAGGCAGAATGCCCGACGCAACAAGTGTTGTGCCGGAAAGGAGATGTTTGCCCTGCACTGGGTGGGGTGAACAGGTATGGATAGGAAGAAGGACAATGACGACAGAACGACTGAAGCAAAAGCTGGAAGGTTGCTATGTGACGATTCCGACCCCCTTCGCCGACGATCCGGGTCTTCCGCTCGATCTCGATGCGTTACGTACCTACACACGCTTCCTGATCGACAACGGCCTCAACGGCGACAACGCCACCTTCCTCGCCGGTGGCGCCGCCGGCGATTTCTCGACCATGACGTTCGACGAGCGGGTCACGGTCCTGGAAAACGTTCTGGAGGCGGTCGACGGGCGCGCACCCGTGGCGATGGGCGCCCAGACGACAAGCACGCTTGAACTGGAACGGCTGGCGGCGGCAGCACAGAACCTTGGCGCCGATTTCATACAGGTCTCCTGCCCGTTCTACTTCAACCATGGCGAAGAGGATTTCGAGGAATTCATTCTGGCGGCGGCAGCGGCGGCACCGGAAATCGGTATCATCGTCTACAACACTTTCTGGACCGCGACCAATCTGTCCTTCGCCATGGTGGAACGTCTGGCGCAGATACCGAACGTCGTCGGACTCAAATGGGCAACCCCCCGTACCGACGCCATGGAGTTCGAAGACGTAACAACGTATTTCTCGCATCGGTTCACGATCATCGACAACAACCTGTTCTTCCCCATGAGCGCCATGCCGGCGCTCGGGGCACGCGCCTTCGAGGTACATCTGTGCAATTTTTGGCCGGAATGGGGAATCAAGCTGATCGCGGAAGTCAGGGCAGGAAACTATACGGAAATCGCCCGCATGATGGTGGAAGAGGCAATGCCCTTCTACAAGCTCTGGGTCGATATAGAACGTAACTATACTAGTGGCGACGGATATCTCGACAAGCTGTGCATGGAGCTGATCGGCCTGCCGGCAAGCCGGTGCCGTCCTCCGACACGCGATATCCGGAAATTATACCGCTCCTCGACTCTTGCCATGATGCGCAAGATCGGCGTTCCGCGTCTTGTCTCGGCATAAGGCTTATTGAAGCCGGAACGGGGCGCATTGTGTGTTTCTATCCGAAATTATATGTAACTACAAAAAACAGAAAAGAAGGATGCCTAACAGTACAACCGAACAGGAGAAAAAGCCATGATCAACCTCACGCGTCTCATTCAGGGTGCAACGGTGGCAGCCGTTATCGGAATTGGCCTCTCACAGCCGGCATTTGCCGAAGACGATGTAAGGCTACGTCTGAACTGGATGTACTATGGTTCCCATGCCGGTTTCGCCTATGGCAAAGACAAGGGTTACTACAAGGATGCCGGCATCAATCTCGACATACGATCCGGCAATGGTTCAGGATCGGCCCATCGCCTGGTTGCCAATGGCGACAGTACGTTTTCCTATGGGTCCTGCGCCTCGATGTTGAATCTCGCCGCACAGGGTGCTCCGCTCATATCGGTCGCCGTGATCGACGCGATGGGCACCGAGGCGGTTATCGTGCGGCCTGACACCGGCGTAAAATCCTTTCAGGATCTCAAGGGCAAGACGCTGCTGACGACGGCAAATGCTGGCGTCAACACATTCTTCCCGCTCGTCCTCAAGAACGCCGGCCTCCAGGAGAGCGACGTCAAGATCACCAACGTGCCGGACGGCGCGCTCGTGTCATCCTACCTTCAGGGTGCCGGCGGCGCCGTCGGCATTCTCGGCGGGCTGGATGACAAGCCGGCCGAGATCAAGGCGAACGGCGGGGCAGAACCGGTGACGTTCCCCTATTCGGATTTCGGCGTGAACCAGGTCGGCTATTGCATTGCCGCATCGACCGACACCGTTGCCAAGAATCCGGATCTGGTGAAGCGCTTCGTGGCGGCCACGGTCAAGGCATACAAGGAGACCGAGGCCGATCCGGACAAGGCGATCGCCTCGATGTCCGACATCGTGGGTGGCTCGATGGCCGAGGATGCCGGGAAGGAACAGGCCCGCGAGGTGCTCGGCGTGACCCTCAAGGTGCTCTACTCCAAGGCCAACACTGACAAGGTTCTCGGGAAAAACGTACCCGAGGATTGGGCCGACATGCTGAAACTGATGCAGGACTTCAACGATCTGAAGACAGACAAGCCGGCGACGGCTTTCTACACGAACGACTTCCTGCCTTGATCGACGGATCTTTGATTAGCTGAGGTGCCGGAGATGGGAAGGATTCCGGTCCTTCCCGCTCTCGGTACAAACAAGAATGCGGGAGTTTCGTGTGTCAACAGGCGCAACCGTCGAAGTCAGAGCGGTCAAGAAGGTATTCGGCACGGACGACGGTGCGCTGCACGCTTTCGGACCGGCCGAGTTGCGGATTGGTGCGGGAGAATTCGTTTCCCTTCTCGGCCCATCCGGCTGCGGGAAGTCCACTCTGATGCTGATGATCGCCGGACTGCTGGAGCCGACCGAAGGCGAGATATTCATCAACGACGAAAAAATAACATCGCCGCGCACCGACATCGGCATCATGTTCCAGGACAATACGTTGGTTCCCTGGCGGGATATCTACGGCAACATATCCCTGCAGCTTGAACTGCGCGGCATCGACCCCAAAGCCAATGCCGACCGCATACACGAACTTCTGCGTACGGTGCGTCTTCAGGGGTTCGAAACACGCCTGCCGCACGAATTGTCAGGCGGAATGCAGCAGCGCGCCGCCTTCTGCCAGGCTCTCGTTCACGACCCCGGTACGGTTCTTCTCGACGAGCCGCTCGGCAAGCTCGACGCCATGACGCGCGAAAGCATCCGTTCGGATTTGCAGGCGCTTTGGCTTCAGAAAAATCCCACGGTCATTTTCGTGACGCACAGCATCGAGGAGGCTGTACAATTGTCCAGTCGGATCTGTGTCGTGACGCCGCGGCCCGGATGCATCGGCCGCGAAATCGACATCGACCTGCCATGGCCGCGCGATGCACAGGTAAAACGAAGCGATGCCTTCATTTCATATGTACGAGATATCCAGGAGATATTCCATGGCTACGGCGTCCTCTGATCCCCGCGTGAGACGGCCGGGCCGGCCGGCCCCTTCCATGCCGCGCGGCATGTTCCCGTGGCTGGCGCAGTCCTGGATGCTGTTTGCGTTCTTCGCGGCCTTCTTCGTCTTCTGGGAGCTGTCGATCTCGTTGTTCGACGTTCCAGCCTATATCCTCAACCGGCCGAGCGAGATTGTCGTCAATGGCTGGGCAGATATCGACCGTCTGATCCGCTACTTCTACATCACCGCTCTCGAAACGGTTCTCGGCTATGTCGTTGCCGTCATTGTCGCCGTGCCGGTCGGGCTGGCGATCGCGTTTTCCAGCATTCTCCGGCGCACGGTGTATCCGTTCTTCGTCGCCGTCGAAATGACACCGAAGATCGCTTTCGCGCCTCTGTTCATTTCCTGGCTTGGCTTTGGCCTCCTGCCCAAGGTCATCATCGTTTTCCTGGTCTGCTTCTTTCCGATCGTCCTCAACGCCATCCTGGCCTTCGGTTCCCTGAGCGAGGAACTGACGCGCTTCTGCCGGTCGACCGGAGCGGGCTGGTTCCGGGTTTTCGTGAAAGTCCGGCTGCCGGCCGCCCTTCCGCAATGTTTCGTCGGATTCAAATATGCTGCTCTTAATGCGACCGTCGGCGCGACCATTGCCGAGTTCATCGGGTCCGACCAAGGGCTGGGTTTCTACATACAGATCATGACGGGAAACATGCGGCCGGACCTCGCCTTCGCCGGAATTTTCCTGCTGCCCCTTCTCGGCCTGCTCATGTTCGGCTGCGTGACGCTTGCCGAACGGCTTCTCATCCCCTGGCACATCTCGGTTCGCCGCTAGTCTTGACATTCGGAAGGATTGAAAATCATGAGTCTCACCCTGGAACAGACACGCACGATCGCAAGCAAACTGCATCCGAATGGCAAAGCCTTTATCGGAGGCAAATTCGTGGATGCATCGGATGACGCCACCTTTGCCACGATCAACCCTGCGACCGGAGCGACGATCTGCGACGTAGCCCATTGCAGCGCTGACGATGTGGATCGCGCCGTCACTGCGGCTCGCCGTGTGTTTCAGGACGGCGTCTGGTCACGTGCAACGCCCGAACATCGCAAATCCATTCTGCTGAAACTGGCGGATCTCGTGCGTGCGCACACGCAGGAACTGGCTGTTCTCGAAAGCATCGACAGCGGCAAGACAATTACCGACTGCCTGCACGAGATCGGCAATGAAGTACCGAATTTCTTCCAGTGGTATGCCGAACTGATCGACAAGACCTTCGGCAAGGTGGCACCGACAGGCGATCACGCACTGGCGCTGATCGTGAAGGAGCCGGCAGGCGTGGTGGGACTGGTCCTGCCCTGGAACTTCCCGCTTTTGATGGCGGCATGGAAACTGGCGCCAGCGCTTGCGGCCGGCTGCTCCGCTCTCGTCAAGCCGGCCGAGCAGACACCGCTTTCCGTTCTGCGCCTTGCCGAACTCGCGCAGGAGGCCGGTCTGCCCGATGGCGTGCTAAACGTCCTGCCCGGCCTTGGGGAGACCACCGGCCAGGCGATCGGGCGTCACAACGATATCGACATCGTCTCGTTCACCGGTTCGACCGAAGTCGGTGGCTATTTCCTGCGCTATGCGGGCGAAAGCAATCTCAAGGTGATCGGTCTGGAAATGGGTGGTAAAAGCCCATTCATCGTTCTGGATGATGCCGATCTCAACGACGACCTGATCGGCCACGCCACCAATTCCGCCTTCTGGAACGGTGGGCAGAACTGCTCGGCCAATATGCGCCAGATCGTCGATGCCCGACTGGCTGATTCCTTTCTGGAAAAGGTCTGTGCGCGCGCGGCCGCCTATCGTGTCGGCGATCCGCTCGATCCGGCCACGGAGATCGGCGCGATGGTGACCAGGGAGCATATGGAGCGCGTCACCGGCTACATCGAAAAGGGTGCGAAGGAAGGCGCCCGGAAGCTGACCGGCGAACGGCTCGACCGGCCCGGCTATTTCGTTTCGCCCACGGTTTTCGACGGGCTGACACCCGACATGACCATTGCGCGGGAGGAAATCTTCGGTCCCGTGCTCGGAGTTCTGCCGGTCAAAGGTCTCGATGAAGCCCTGCGCGTCGCCAGCGACACCGACTACGGTCTGCACGCGACTGTCTTTACCCGCGACATCGACCGCGCGCTTTACATGGCCCGCCGCCTGCCATGCGGAACGATTTCCATCAACGGATTCTCGGAGGGCGATGTCAAAACCCCGTTCGGCGGCTACAAGCGCTCGGGGTCGCTGGCGCGCGATAACGGCACGGAAGCGATGGACCAGTATCTGCAGACGAAATCGATCTGGATCAGCCGCGAACTTGCCTGATGATGGAGATCGCTCTTTGCGTTGACCTCGACGCCGAGCGGCAGGAGCGTCTGCGGCGCAGCATTGCCCCTGCCCGGCTGATCGACCGAAGAGATAGCAACCTCCCGTCCGATTGTCTGTCGGAATGCGAGATTGTCTTCGGGAATCCGCCGGTCGAATGGCTGCCGGCCGCGCAGAAACTGCGTTGGATGCAACTGGAATCCGTCGGCTTTGGCGAATATGCCCATCTGGACTGGAACCGGCCCGGCCAGTGCATTCTCGTGACCAATCTCGCAGGCTTTTTTGAAGAGCCCGTAGCCGAAACCGTACTTGCCGGCCTGCTTGCCTTGATACGCGGCATCGACAGGCTTGTTCGTCTGCAAGTGCGCGTGGAATGGGAGGGCGACCGGATTCGTCCGACATTGGGGTTGCTGGCCAGAGCGCGGGTCGTTCTGGTCGGTTACGGCGCAATCAACCGGCGCCTGGCGGAATACCTGATGCCGTTCCGCTGCAGCATCACCGTGCTGCGCAGCGATTCTTCGACGGAGGAACTCGACGCCGCACTGCCGAAGGCCGATGTCATTGTCTGTACCGCACCAGACACGCCCGCAACACGGAACCTGTTCAATGCAGAACGGCTGGCTCGCCTTCCAGCCCATGCCGTCTTTGCCAATTTCGGCCGGGGATCGATACTGGATGAGGCTGCGCTGGCGGATGCTCTGTCGGCGGGGCGGCTCGCAGGGGCAGTCCTCGATGTCACGCGCGAGGAACCTTTACCCGCAGACAACCGGCTCTGGTCCTGTCCGAACATCCTCATCACCCAGCATTCCGGCGGCGGCACATCGGATGAACTGGACCGCAAGATCGATCATTTCCTCGACAATCTCGAACGTTACCGGCGCGGCGATGCGCTTGTCGGCATTGTCGATTTCAACCGGGGATACTGATGCCCAATATCGCGAATGTCCGCTGCGTTCTCCTCAGTTCGCCCTATGCCGATGCGGACGATCCCGAAATCAAGGAATGCTTCCCAAACGGACCGAAACGCACCATCGGCATGGTCGAGATCACATTCGACAACGGCATAACCGGTCTTGGCGAAGGATATCTCGCGGTTTTTGCTCCCCTCGTCTTCAAGTCGATCGTCGATCTTTGCCGACCCTATGTCATGGGTAAGGACGGGTTCGATATCGATCGCCGGGTCCGGGATCTGCGCAGCCTCTGCGACTACTGGTCTTTGCAGGGAGCCGCCCGCCATGTCATTGCGGCGTTCGAGATCGCCTTGCAGGACGCCAAAGGCAAAAGTCTCGGCATGCCGGTCTACGACTTGCTGGGCGGCGCGCGGACTGAATCCATCGAGATTTACGGCAGCGGCGGATGTTGCGACGCAAAGGAGCAGTTCCTGCGCGAACTCGATCTTCTGGAATCCATTGGCATCAAAATCTACAAGATTCGCTCGGTGAAGAAGGACATCCTGCGGACTGTCTGGGTTCTCGAAGAGGCCGGCAGACGCGGCATCAGGGTCGGCGTCGATATGTGTCAGAATCTGGCCGATCCGCCACAGGAGGTGGATGATGTCGTGGCCTTCGTCGAAGCCGTGCATGCGCGCACCACACAGCGGATAGCCTTCATCGAAGAGGCGATCGGCCCCGACTTTCCCGAAGGATTCCGTGAATTGCGCAGACGCATCGATGTGCCGGTCTGCGGCGGAGAAATCATTACAACACCGAAGGAAATGATCGAGCGTATCAACGGGGGAGTCTACGACTTCGTTCAGCCGGATGCCTCCGTCATGGGAGGCATTTCCGCGGTGATGGATGTCTTCAAGGCCGCGGAAGCGAAAGGCACGGACGTCGTCGTTCACGCTTGGGGCGGCGCTGCGGCCATCATGGCGAGCTATCATGCAGCGTTCGCCGCGGGCGGCAAACTGGTGGAATATCCGATGCTAGCCTTTCCGCTCGGCTCCGAAATGATCGGAGATCAGGGTCGCATTGTTGATGGTCGCTTGCTGCGTCCAACAAAGCCCGGCCTTGGTCTCACCCTGACGCCGGAGATGGAAGAACGTTATCCCTTCGACGAAACGGCCGTCTATTCCTGCGTGCTTCGCGATTGGGGGCCGCCGCCGGATTCTTATTGGGCACGCGTCCAAGAAAAAGCGTAACGAATTCGGAATCATCCGAACATATCGCAGTAGTTCGCTCAATATCAAAGATAATACATTCTTGGAGATTCACGATGTACAGTGAAAAGCTGGAACTTCTAATCGATGGCAAGTTCCGCGAGGGAAGTGATGGAGTAACGCAACCGGTCACCGATCCGTCCTCCGGCAAGACGATCGCCCAGCTTCCCTATGCCTCCATGGTGGATCTCGACGCAACTCTGGCTGCGACACAAAAAGGATTCGAGACTTGGAACCGGATGACGGCCAACCAGCGCTACCAAATCATGTCCCGGGCCGCCGACTTAATCGAGGCACGCAAAGACGATATTGCTCGTACGCTCACGCTCGAAAACGGCAAAATCCTTGGCGAGGCCTTGCTGGAAGTCCAGTTCACAGCTGATCAGACCCGCTGGTACGCAGAGGAAGGCAAGCGAATCTATGGCCGTATCGTGCCGGCACGACTGCCAAACGTCCAGCAGAAGGTTCTGAAAGAGCCGGTCGGCCCCGTCGCCGCCTTCACCGCCTGGAATTTCCCCGCCAGCAATGCGATCCGCAAGATCGCCGGCGCTCTCGGTGCAGGCTGCTCGATAATCCTGAAGCCCTCCGAAGAAACTCCCGGCACGGCCGTCGCCATTGCCCGCTGCTTCCAAGACGCCGGCCTTCCAGACGGCGCGCTCAACATCGTGTTCGGCGTACCGACTGAGATCTCCACCTATCTCCTGAAATCGGCAATCATCAAGAAGGTATCCCTCAC
>Ga0164243_10009318_pt1 | contig 14299 bp, 12 predicted proteins | sample OricompcompostOP_FD_108781 | JGI IMG/M metagenome (GOLD analysis project Ga0164243, IMG submission 108781) | Organic Plus compost microbial communities from Emeryville, California, USA - Original compost - Organic plus compost (OP) | ecosystem: Engineered > Solid waste > Mixed feedstock >... | reverse complement strand
CTTACTGCGGAGGTACGGAGCGTCAGAGGCGCTCGATGATGGTGGCGTTGGCCTGGCCGCCGCCCTCGCACATCGTCTGCAGGCCGTAACGGCCGCCGGTGCGCTCGAGCTCGTGCAGCATCTTGGTCATCAGGATCGCGCCGGTCGCGCCCAGCGGGTGGCCGAGCGCGATCGCGCCGCCGTTGACGTTCGTCTTGTCCAGCGACGCGCCGGTCTCCTTGGACCAGGCGAGCAGCACCGGCGCGAACGCCTCGTTGACCTCGTACGTGTCGATGTCGTCGACGGTCAGCTTGGCCCGCTCGAGCGCCTTCTTGGTGGCCGGGATCGGGCCGGTGAGCATGAACACCGGGTCCTCGCCGACGACCGTGAGCGTGTGGATGCGGGCGCGCGGCTTCAGGTTGTACCGCTTGACCGCGTCCTCGGAGGCGATCATGACGGCGCCCGCGCCGACCGAGATCTGGCTGGCCACACCGGCGGTGATCGACCAGCCGTCACGCAGCGGCTTCAGCCCGGCGAGCTTCTCCAGCGACGTGTCGCGGCGCGCGCCCTCGTCCTGGGTCACGCCGGCCAGCGGCGCGATCTGCGACTCGAAGCGGCCCTCGTCGATCGCCTTGATCGCCCGGCGGTGGCTCTCCAGGGAGAACTCCTCGAGCTGCTCGCGCGTCTGGCCCCACTTCTCGGCGATCAGCTGCGCCCCGCGGAACTGCGAGATCTCCTGGTCGCCGTACCGCTTGCCCCAGCCCTCGCCGTAGATCGGGATGCCGGCGTCGATGGCGAACTTCGCGTTCGAGCCCATCGGCACGAGGCCCATGTTCTCCACGCCGGCCGCGACGACGATGTCCTGCGTACCGGACATGACGCCCTGCGCGGCGAAGTGCACCGCCTGCTGAGACGAACCGCACTGCCGGTCGATGGTCACACCCGGGACGCCCTCGGGGAGTCCGGCGGACAGCCACGCCGTACGCGCGATGTCGAGGGCCTGCGGGCCGACCTGGCTCACACACCCCATGATCACGTCTTCGACGGCGGCGGGGTCCACCCCGGTGCGCTCCACGATCTCGCCCAGCACATGCGCGCCGAGGTCGGCGGAGTGGACGCCCGCCAGCGCCCCCTTCTTCGTGCCGACTGGCGTACGGACCGCTCCGACGATGTAAGCCTCAGCCACAACGCCCTCCAGATCTGTCGTGGTGCTACGGCTTCTCGGCACCGTCTCCCGGCGTCCGACAAAACCGAGCCGCGTTCGGTTAGCGACCACGGTACCCGCGACACGCCGACAGATCCACGGGTGGCCCCCGCTATCGGGTCATCAGCTCCCGGTCCTCGTCCTCGCCGACGGAGTCCCGGGCCAGCCGGTTCAGCATCGCGGCGAGGTCCGCGTGCCGCTCCGGCGACCAGTCCTTCAGCACGTCGGCCAGCATCTCCCGGCGCGCCGCGAACAGCCGGTCGGCGGCCGCCGTACCAGCGTCGGTGAGCACGATCGTGCCGTCCTGGCGCAGCACGTACCCGCGCGAGACGAGCTGGTCGACGTACGGCCGGCCGTACTCGACCGTCACCCCGGCCACGTCGGCCAGGTCGGTGCCGACCGTCGGGCCGTTGCGCGCCAGCCAGGTCAGCACCCAGGCGCCGCCCGGCGGGACGTCCAGCCCGGCGCGCGACGCCAGCCCCCGGTACAGCTCGCTGCGCGGCTGGTTCCCGGTGAGCCGGGCCAGCGCCGCCTCCACCTCCTGCAGCGACGTCCGCACGGTGGGGACCGCGCCGTACCCCTCGCCGGGATCGCTCCTGGCCACCGTGTCGCGCAGCGGCGCCTCCTTGATGAACCAGGCCAGCACGAACGCGACCAGCGCGATCGGCGCGGCCACCAGGAACACCGTGCTGATCGACTCGGAGTACCCGTGGATGATCGCCGCGCGCACGGCGGCGGGCAGCTGCTTGATCGCCTCCGGATCGCCCTGCGCCTCGCTGGGGTCGAACCCGGCCGGGAGCCGTACGCCGCGCAGCGACTCGGCCATGTTCACGGTCAGCCGGTTGGCGAAGATCGCGCCGAAGACGGCGGTGCCGAACGAGCCGCCGATCTGCCGGAAGAACGTGGACCCGGCGGTGGCCGCGCCCAGGTCCTCGTACGGGACGGAGTTCTGCACGGCGAGGATGAGCACCTGGAGCACCCCGCCGAGGCCCAGGCCGAGCAGCAGGAAGTACGTGTTGAGCAGCGTGGTCGAGGTGTTCTCGGTGATCGTGGACAGCAGGAACAGCGCGACGGCGGTCAGCGCCGTGCCGACGATCGGGAAGACCTTGTACCGGCCCCAGCGGCTGATCAGCTGGCCGCTGCCGATCGACATGACCAGCAGGCCGAGCACCATCGGGAGCATGTGCACGCCGGACATCGTCGGCGAGACGCCGTGCACGATCTGCAGGAACACCGGCAGGTACGTCAGCGCGCCGAACATCGCGAAGCCGACGATGAAGCCGACGATCGAGGTGATCGTGAAGATCGAGGACTTGAACAGCCGCAGCGACAGCACCGGCTCGGCGGCGCGCCGCTCGACCGGGATGAAGATCGCGATGAGCACCACCGCGGCCACGCCCAGGCCGATGATCTCCGGGGAGCCCCAGGCGTACGTGGTGCCGCCCCAGGTGGTGAGCAGCACGAGGCAGACGGCCGCGGCGGCGATCAGCACGGTGCCGGCGAAGTCGATGCGGTGCTGGGTGCGTTCGGACGCCGGGCTGAGCACCGCGATGATCACGAACAGCGCGACGACGCCGATCGGCAGGTTGATGTAGAACACCCAGCGCCAGCTCAGGTGGTCCACGAACAGCCCGCCGAGCAGCGGCCCGAGCACGCTGGTGACGCCGAAGACCGCGCCGAAGAGCCCCTGGTACTTCCCGCGCTGCCGGGGCGGTACGACGTCGCCGACGATCGCCACGGCCAGCGTCATCAGGCCGCCGCCGCCCAGTCCCTGCAGCGCGCGGAAGAAGATCAGCTCGGTCATGTTCCGCGACAGGCCGCACAGCGCCGACCCGCCCAGGAAGATCACGATGGCGGCGACGAACAGCCACTTGCGGCCGTACTGGTCGCCGAGCTTGCCCCACAGCGGCGTCACCGCCGTCGCGGCCAGGATGTACGCGGTCACCACCCATGAGAGGTGGTTCAGGCCGCCGAGATCGCTGACGATCGTCGGCAGCGCCGTCGACACGATCGTCTGGTCCAGCGCGGCGAGCAGCATGCCGAGCATCAGCGCGCCGAACACCACCAGCAGGCCGCGCTGCTGCCCCTGCCGGCGTTCCCGGGTTACCGCATGCGCCATCTGTCCCCCTTCAGACGCCTGACCTGCATCGCACATACCCTCGGTAGATCATCGGCTACCGGCCTCGGCAACCCGAACGAGATTCGGTAGCGTGTCGCCATGGAACGCACCCTGTTCGACGAGGAGCACCGGCTCTTCCGTGAGACCGTGCGCGAGTTCCTCGCGCGCGAGGTCACCCCCTACCACGAGCGGTGGGAGTCAGACGGGATCGTGCCGCGCGAGGTCTGGAAGAAGGCCGGCGAGCACGGTCTGCTCGGCTTCGCCGTGCCGGAGGAGTTCGGCGGCCCGGGCATGGACGACTTCCGGTACAACGTCGTGCTGGACGAGGAGGTCGCCGCGGCCGGGGCGTCCGGGCTCGGGTTCGGCCTGCAGAACGACGTGATGACCCCGTACATGGTCGGGCTGACCACCGACGAGCAGAAGCGCCGCTGGCTGCCCGGTTTCGTCAGCGGCGAGCTGATCACCGCGGTGGCCATGACCGAGCCCGGCGCGGGCAGCGACCTGCAGGGCGTGCGCACCACGGCGGTCCGCGACGGCGACCACTACGTGATCAACGGGCAGAAGACGTTCATCACCAACGGCATCAACGCCGACCTGGTCGTCACCGTCACCAAGACCGACCCGGAGGCGGGCGCGCACGGCGTGACGCTGTTCGCGGTCGAGCGGGACATGGCCGGCTTCGAGCGCGGCCGCAACCTGGACAAGATCGGGCTCAAGGCGCAGGACACCGCCGAGCTGTTCTTCGACAACGTACGGGTCCCGGTCGCGAACATGATCGGCCAGGAGGGGCAGGGCTTCATCCACCTGATGCAGAACCTGCCTCAGGAGCGGCTGTCGATCGCGGTCGCCGCGGTCGCCGGGGCGGAGAACGTGCTGGCGCGGACGATCACGTACACGAAGGAGCGGCAGGCGTTCGGGCGGCCGATCGCCAAGCTGCAGAACACCCGCTTCCTGCTGGCCGAGCTGGCCACCGAGGTGGACATCGCCCGCGTGTACGTGGACCGCTGCGTGGAGCTGCTCAACGCCGGCGAGCTGAGCGCGGTGGACGCGTCGAAGGCCAAGTGGTGGACCAGCGAGCTGGCCAACAAGGTCGTCGACCGCTGCCTCCAGCTGCACGGCGGCTACGGCTACATGATGGAGTACCCGGTGGCCAAGGCCTTCCTGGACTCCCGCATCCAGTCGATCTACGGCGGCACCACGGAGATCATGAAGGAGATCATCGGCCGCGACCTCACGAAGTGACCCCGATTATGGCGAAGCATTTTCCGGGCTATAGCCCGGAAAATGCTTCGCCATAATTGGTCAGGCGGGCAGGCCGGGGGCGGGGAAGCGGCCGGTCAGGTCGGTCACCTCGCCGCGTACGCGGGTGATCGCGGCCTCCAGCTTGTCCTCGTCGCCGGCGGCCGCGGCGCCGACGACCTCGTCGATCCAGGCCGCGACCTGGCCCATCTCGGGCTCGCCCATGCCGCGGCTGGTCAGGGCGGGGGTGCCGATGCGCAGGCCGGACGGGTCGAACGGCTTGCGCGGGTCGTACGGGACGGTGTTGTAGTTCGTCTCGATGCCGGCCCGGTCGAGCAGCTGCGCGGCGCGCTTGCCGGGGACGTCCTTGCCGGTCAGGTCTATGAGGATCAGGTGGTTGTCGGTGCCGCCGGAGACCAGGTCGAAGCCGCGGGCGGACAGCTCCCCGGCCAGCGCGGCCGCGTTGGCCACGACCTGGCGGGCGTACGCGGCGAACTCGGGGCGGGCCGCCTCGGCGAGCGCGACCGCGATGGCCGCGGTGGTGTGGTTGTGCGGGCCGCCCTGCAGGCCGGGGAACACGGCCTTGTCGACGGCCTTCGCGTGCTCCTCGGTACTCATGATCATCGCCCCGCGCGGGCCGCGGAGCGTCTTGTGCGTGGTCGTGGTGACGACGTCGGCGTGGCCGACCGGCGTCGGGTGCGCGCCGCCGGCGACCAGGCCGGCGATGTGCGCGATGTCGGCGACCAGCACGGCGCCGACCTCCTGGGCGATCGCCGCGAACGCCGGGAAGTCGATGGTGCGCGGGATGGCCGTGCCGCCGCAGAGGATCATCCGGGGCCGCTCGGCCAGCGCCACCTCGCGGACCTCGTCCATGTCGATGCGGCCGGTGTCGCGGCGCACGCCGTACCGGACCGGGCGGAACCACTTGCCGGTCGCGGACACGCCCCAGCCGTGCGTCAGGTGGCCGCCCATCGGCAGCGACATGCCGAGCACCGTGTCGCCCGGCTCGCAGAACGCCAGGTACGCGGCCAGGTTGGCGGGCGACCCCGAGTACGGCTGCACGTTGGCGTGCGCGATGCCGAACAGGTCCCGCGCCCGCTCCGCGGCCAGCCGCTCGACGGGGTCGATGACCTGCTGGCCCTCGTAGTACCGGCGGCCGGGGTAGCCCTCGGAGTACTTGTTGGTGAGCACCGTGCCGGTGGCCTCGAGCACCGCGCGCGATACGTAGTTCTCCGACGGGATCAGCCGGATCACGTCGGTCTGCCGCCGCTCCTCGGCCGCGACCAGTTCGGCGATCCGCGGATCGGACTCGGCCAGCGGCAGGTCAGGGGTGGTCATGGCGCGCCTCCACACGTCAGGTCGACGTGCCGTGACACCCAGGCGCCCGGTGCCGACGACGATCGCTCCCTCGTGGTTCATTCCACTCAAGCGCCAGTCGCGGGCCTTGATTCTACCGATCGGGCTTACGCTTGCGGGGACGGACGTATCGAGGGAGCCGGAGCCGGTCGTGCACAACTATGACGGGTTTGTCGTCCTCGCCCTGCTCGCCATCCTGCTGGCGTGGGGAATCGGCAAGATCCGTAAACGCGTCAACATGCGGACGGACCGGAGGATCTACGCGGGCATCATCGTCGTCTTCGCGATCGTCGCGCTGGCCCTGTGGGCCACGCACCGCTGACTCACTTCCCGGCCGTCGCCTCCAGGATGACGCCCGCGACCATCGCCGGATCGTCGCCCATCGGCACGTGGCCGCAGCCCTTCAGCCACACCCCGCGTACGCCCGGCACCGCCCGGTTGGCCCGCGCAGCCTGCCACGGCAGCAGCAGCCGGTCCCGGGTGCCCCAGGCGATCGTCACCGGCACGTCGATCGTGGCGTGGTACCGCACGTTCAGGCCGTGCCGCAGGGTCGGCACGAAGCCCGGCGCGTTCGCCAGCGCCTCCGACCCGGCCAGCAGGTCCTCGGGGTCGCGGTCGGCGGTCCGGGCGTAGATCAGCCCGGTCAGCGCGGCCCGTCCGGCCCGGCTGCGCAGCGTACGTTCGGCCAGCGCGCGCGGCGAGCGCCGGGCCATCGCGCGGGTGAACCGCAGCGCGGCCCCGGCGTACCGGATCTCCGGGCCGTTCCAGAACCCGGCGGGCGACAGCGCCGTGACCGACCGGGCCTTGCCGATGCGGCCCAGCTCAAGTGCCAGCATGCCGCCGAGTGAGTTGCCGGCGACGTGCGGCCGGTCGAGCCCGAGCTCGTCGAAGAACCCGGTGAGCGCGTCGACGAAGTCGGCCATGTCGTACGCGGATCCCTCCGGAAGCGGCGGCGACGCGCCGAATCCGGGCAGGTCCACGGCGATCACGTCCCGCTCCGCGGCCAGCCGGTCCAGGACCGGAAGCCACGTCTGCCACCGGTCGCCGATCCCATGCAGCAGCACCAGCGCCTCGCCGGCGCCGCGCCGTTCGTAGACGAGGGTCATGCCCGGATATGTAACCACGCACTTGCGAATCTGCCCAGGGGACGCGTGCGACCGCATGCCCGATCGACCGGGCCGATGCACGTGCAGAGGCTAAGAAATGGGGATCTCGAACCACACGGCCTTGCCGTCTTTGGTGGGGCGCGAGCCCCAGCGGTTCGTCAGCTGGTCGACGAGGTACAGGCCGCGGCCGCCCTCGTCGTTCTCGCCCGCGTTGCGCAGCCGGGGCAGCCGCAGGTCGGAGTCGAACACCTCGACCCAGATGGAGGAGGCCCCGCGCCGCAGCCGCAGCCGGAACCTCTTCTCCTCGTCGCGCTCGGGTTCGTCCATGCCCGTCAGCTCGGGCAGCGACCAGGGATCCTCGTCGTACAGGCCGGGGCCGGGCACGCCCTCGAGCACCATCTCGCGGCGCGGCGTGCGCGCCACCGAGGCGTGCAGGACGACGTTCGTGACGACCTCGGAGACCAGCAGGCACGCCAGGTCGGCCTGGTCCTCGGCGATGCCCCAGCGCTCGAACGTCTCCGCGGCCATGCGGCGCGCCTCCGACACCATGATCGGCTGGGCCGGGAACGTGCGCTCGTCGACCGGGAGGTCCTGCTCCTCGGCGCGGATCACCAGGATCGCGACGTCGTCGTCGATGTCGCCCGGTACGGCGTCGGCCGCGGCGGTGGCCACGCCCTCCACGCTGAGGTGGGCGGACTCGCCGACCCGCTCGCGCAGCATGCGGACCGCGACGTCCTCGTCCCAGTACGCGCCGTCCACGTCGTCGCGCGGCCGGCGCTCCACCAGGCCGTCGGTGTAGAGGATCAGCGTGGCGCCGGGCGGCAGGCTGCGGGTCTCCTCGGTGAACATGACGTCACCGCCGACGCCCTTGTCGCGCACGCCGAGCGGCACGCCCGGCTCGGACATCTCAAGCCGCCCGACCTCGCCGTCGATGACCAGCAGCGGGGCGTCGTGCCCGGCGTTGGCGAAGGACAGCTGCCGCGACCAAGCGTCGTACACCATGTACGTGCAGGTCACGATGGGCGAGCGGTACTGCGCGCCGGCGCCCTCCGGGTCCGGCGGGGCCAGCACGCGGACCCACTCGTCGAGCTTGCGCAGGATGTCCGACGGGGACTTGTCGTCCTGGGCGAACGCGCGCAGCGCGGCGCGCAGCTGGCCCATCATCGCGGCGGCGCGGGCGCCGCGGCCCTCGACGTCGCCGATCACGATGCCGACGCGGCCCGCGGACAGCGGGATGACGTCGTACCAGTCGCCGCCGACCTGCGTCTGGATGCCCTGGCCGTGCGTCTCGAGCGGCTTGGCCGCGAAGTACCGCCAGGCGATCTTCAGGCCGTCGAGCTGCGGGATCTCCCGCGGCAGCAGCGCGGTCTGGAAGGCCAGCGCGGTCTTGCGCTCGGCCTCGAACAGCATGGCGTTGTCGATGGCGATCGCCACACGCGAGGCGATGGCGCCGACGAAGTCGCGGTCGAAGGTGTCGTAGTGCGGGTCCTCGTGCGGCTGCAGGTTGGACAGTGCCAGGTTCATCACGCCGAGCAGCTCGCCGCGGGCCAGCAGTGGCGCGGCGATCACCGACATGACGCCGATGTCCTCGCACGCCGCGGCGCTGGCCTCGCTGGGCGCCGGGAACTCCTTGTTCTGGAACTGCTCGACGACGACCGTCTCCTGGCGGCGCATGGCCTTCTCCGCGAAGTGCCCCTCGGGGTAGGAGATCGGCTCGCCGAGCGCGGCCCACGTGCCCGGCGGCGGCGACCAGCCGCCGGCGTGCGTGGACACCCGGCGGATCAGCTTGTCGTTCTCGAACAGGTCGATGAAGCAGTGGTCGGCGAACTGCGGCACCAGCGTGTGGGTGACCTCCGCCAGCGTGGCCTCGAGCTCCAGCGAGCCGGCCAGCCGGTCGCCGATGCGCTCGAGCAGGCCGAACCGGTCGTGCTCGCGCTGCGTGCCGCGGCGCATGGCGGGCCGGGAGAAGATCACCACGCCGCTGACCGCGCCGGACGGGTGCCGCAGCGGTACGGCCTGGGCGCGTACGTAGGTCTTGGTGCCGTCACTGCGGACGGTCGCGAACGTGCCCTCCCAGGGGTGGCCGCGCAGCACCCGGCGGGCCAGCTCGGCGGCCTGTTCGCGGTCCTCGTCCTCGATGCCGAGGGACAGTACGGACTTGCCGACGTACGCGATGCCGGTCAGGCCGAACATCCGCTCGGCATAGGCGTTGGCGTACAGCACGTTGCCGAGCCGGTCCGCCACCACCACCGCGTTCTCCACGTTGGCCAGCACGGCCTGCGGTGACAGCTCGGCAGGTGAGTAGGACGCCTCGCCCCAGCGCTTCATGCGGCAACCACCCCGGCGTCCGCACGCGCGAGGCCGATGCGCCGTGCACCGCCCACGACCCCTCCTGCTGACGAGGCTGCCGTCTTCACCGTCCGCCGCGCCATCACCGTGCGGCCACGGCATCCAACGACAGTGTGCCGCACCTCGCCGGAAAACTCAGCGCTTAGCAACGAAAACGTGCGCCGCTACCTCATCTGGAAGCTCAGCGGTGGCACTGCCACCGCCCGCCCGCTGGGTGATCCGGACCCCGTCGTCGCCCATCGCGAGCGTCACCGCGTGGCCCGGGCGGATGCCCGCGGACACCAGCTGGCTCATCAGCTCCGGCACGTTCTGGACGTGCTCGCCGATGCGGCGGACCACCACGTCGGCGTCGCCGGAGCCCACGATGTCGCTCATCACGGCCATCGGCTCGCGGTCGCCCGGTTCCATCGGGGGAACGGGGACGCCCAGCTCGTCGAGGCCGGGGATGGGGTTGCCGTACGGGCTGACGGTCGGGTTGTCCAGCAGCATGACCAGGCGCCGCTCGACCTCCTCGGACATCACGTGCTCCCAGCGGCACGCCTCGATGTGCACATGCTCCCAGGGCAGGCCGATGACGTTGACCAGCAGGCACTCGGCCAGCCGGTGCTTGCGCATGACCCGGACCGCGAGCTGGCGGCCGGTCTCGGTCATGGCGAGGTGGCGGTCGCCCTCGACGCGGACCAGCCCGTCGCGCTCCATGCGCGCCACGGTCTGGCTCACGGTGGGTCCGCTCTGCTGGAGCCGCTCCGCGATGCGCGCGCGAAGCGGGACGATGCCCTCCTCTTCGAGCTCGAAGATCGTGCGGAGGTACATCTCAGTGGTGTCGATGAGACCCTGTGCGGTCAAGGCGCCCTCCCGTCCACCTCGATGTTACTTGTGTGGAGGCGCTCGTTGAGAATCGATGGCTGAGAATCATTATCGTCGAAAATCCGGGCAGTCTCGCACGGTCAGGCAATGCTGGCTTCCTCGTCAGGGGTGACGGCACATGTCGCACGTGCCATCACGAAATACGAACAATGATGCGAGCGCGTTCGTTCCCGCCTCCGCCGACCTGCCCGGGCTGCGTACGGCGGCAGAGGGCTGCCGGGGCTGCGGGCTGTACGCGGCCGCGACGCAGACCGTCTTCGGAGACGGACCGGAATCGGCGCGGCTCGTGCTCGTCGGCGAGCAGCCCGGGGACCGGGAGGACACCGCCGGCGAGCCGTTCGTGGGCCCGGCCGGGCGGTTGCTCGACCAGGCCATGGACGCGGCCGGCGTGGACCGGTCGGTCGCGTACGTCACCAACGCGGTGAAGCACTTCAAGTTCCGGGAACAGGGCAAGCGCCGGATCCACCAGAAGCCGTCGGCTGGCGAGGTGCGTGCGTGCCGCCCCTGGCTGAACGCCGAGCTCGCGCTGGTCCGCCCCGAGCTGGTCGTGGTCCTCGGCGCTACTGCTGCTCAGTCCCTGCTGGCCGCGTCGTTCCGGGTGACGCGACACCGCGGCGAGCTGATCAAGGGCGCCGACGCCCCGTACCGGGATTGGCCGGAGGACCTGCCCCTGCCCGACCTGGTCGCCACCGTCCACCCGTCCTCAGTGCTACGAGCCGACGACCGCGACGCGGCGTACGACGATCTGGTGTCCGACCTGCGAGCGGTGGCCCGGGCGCTGGACTAGCCCAAGCCCTTTGCCCGGGCGGCCGGGTCGTAGGTGTAGCGGCGGAGGGCCGGTACCGCCAGCAGGGCGATGATCACCGCGATCGAGCAGGCGATGCCGCCCCCGACCCAGGCGAGGCTCAGGCCGGTCGCCGAGGCCATCGCGCCGGCGCGGAGGTCGGCCAGGCGCGGGCCGCCCGCCACGACCACCGTGAACACGCCCTGCATGCGGCCGCGCATCTCGTCGGGGGCGTACGTCTGCAGGATCGTCTGCCGGTACACGGCGGACACCAGGTCGGCGCCGCCGCCCACGGCCAGCAGCAGGACCGTCAGCCACAGGTGGTGACTCAGCCCGGCCGCGGCGATGGCCACGCCCCACAGGAAGATGGCGATGACCAGCGCGATGCCCTGACGCCGCACTCGGCCGACCCAGCCGGACGCGAGTCCGGCGGCCAGCGAGCCGAGCGCGATGGAGGAGTACAGCCAGCCGGTTGCGTCCACCCCGCCGAACCGCTCCGCGGCGATCTGCGGGAACAGCGCCTTCGGCATGGCGAAGACCATCGCGATGATGTCCACCACGAACGACATGATCAGCACCGGCCGCGTGCCGATGAACTTCAGCCCGTCGATCAGCGACCGCAGCCCGGGCCGGGTGATGTCGCCGAGCGGCGGCAGCTTCGGCAGCCGCAATGCGGCGTACAGGCCGGCGGTGAACAGCGCGGCGTCGATGGCGTACGCGCCGGCGTAGCCGATGTGGCCGAGCACCACGCCGGCGATCAGCGGCCCGGCGACCGTGCCGAAGTTGCTGACGATGAAGTTGAGCGTGTTGGCCGACGGCACGAGCGTCTCCGGCACCAGCCGCGGCACGATCGCGCTACGGGTCGGCGAGGAGATCGCGAAGCCCACCGACTGCACCACGATCAGCCCGAAGATCACCGTCACGCTGTCAAGCCCGACGAGCGACTGGGCCAGCAGCCCCAGGGTCGAGGCCCAGGTGAGCAGCGAGGCGACGAGCAGCAGCTTGCGGCGGTCCACCGCGTCGGCGACCGTCCCGCCCCACAGCCCGAAGATGATCAACGGCACCAGGCTGGCCAGGCCGAGCAGCCCCACCCACAGTGAGGACCTGGTGATCTCGTACACCTCGACCGGCACGGCGACCGACGTCAGCTGGAAGCCGATGAACGACACGCCCTGCCCGAGCCACAGCCGCCGGAAGTCCGGATGGCCGAGCGGGCGGGTGTCGACGACCGTACGGCGCAGAAGTCCCGCCCCGCGCTGTGCTTGCCCGGGGGACCGAGCCTCCCCGGAACCCCCGGCGCACGGTGCCTTCGTATGGCCGCCGTTGGCAGCCTCCCCGTCTGCAGGCTGACGACTCCCGCTCACGGGGCGAGTCGCTCGATGATCCAGGTTCCGTCGTCCCGGCGGTAGCGGAGCCGGTCGTGCAGGCGGTCCGCGCCGCCCTGCCAGAACTCGAACTCCTCCGCGCGCACGCGGTAGCCGCCCCAGAACTCCGGCAGCGGCACGGTCCCGTCCTCCGGCCAGCGGGCGGACAGCTCCGCGTACCGCTTGCGCAGCACCTCGCGCCCGGGGATCACGCCGGACTGCCGCTCGCTCGCCCAGGCGCCGATCTGCGAGCCGTACGGGCGGGAGTGGAAGTACGCCGCGCTGTCCTCGGCGCCGAGCCGCTCCACCGGGCCGCGGACGCGGACCTGGCGGCGGATGGCGTGCCAGGGGAACACCAGCGCGGCGCGCGGGTTCTCGGCCAGCTCGCGGCCCTTCTGCGAGGTGTGGTTGGTGTAGAAGACGAAGCCCTCGGGGCCGTACCCCTTCAGCAGTACGGTGCGGGCGTCCGGCCAGCCGTCGGCGCCGGTGGTGGCCAGCACCATCGCGTTCGCCTCGGGCAGCCCGGCGCCCACCGCGTCGGCCAGCCACGCGGCGAACTGGTCGAGCGGGTCCGCGGCGACGTTGTCCTCGGTGAGCGGCTCACCGGCGTACGGGTTGCGCAACTCGGCCGGATTCATGGGTCTGTCCGCCGGTTCCGGGGGCATCTCATAAGAAGAGCGATCCACAACGTCCGATCATCTCGCGTGAAGTTTCCGATCGGGGTAAAGGGCGACGCACTTCACAAGGAGCGACCCGGCTTCGGTGCAGGTGGACGCGGTTCAATGGACCGGTCTCTTTTCCTACCCAAGGGGGACGGAGGAAGTCGAAACATGTCCGACTTCAAACCCGGGCTCGAGGGCGTGGTCGCGTTCGAGACCGAAATCGCCGAACCGGACAAGGAGGGTGGCGCCCTCCGTTATCGGGGTGTGGACATCGAGGAACTCGTCGGACGGGTCTCCTTCGGCCACATCTGGGGCCTGCTGGTCGACGACAGATTCACCCCCGGCCTGCCCGTCGAGGAGCCCTTCCAGCTGCCCGTGCACTCCGGCGACATCCGCGTCGACGTGCAGGCCTCCCTGGCCACGCTGGCCGGCGCGTGGGGGCTGCGGCCGCTGCTCGACACCGACGACGACAAGGCGCGCGAGGACCTCGCGCGGGTCTCGGTCCAGGCCCTGTCGTTCGTCGCGCAGTCGGCGCGCGGCCTGGACAAGCCGATGGTGCCCGAAAGCCGGGTGAACGAGGGGAAGACGATCACCGAGCGGTTCATGATCCGCTGGCTCGGTGAGCCCGACCCCGCGCACGTGAAGGCCGTCGACGCGTACTGGAGCTCGGCCGCCGAGCACGGCATGAACGCGTCCACGTTCACCGCCCGGGTGATCGCCTCGACCGGGGCGGACGTCGCGGCCGCGATGTCCGGCGCGGTGGGCGCGATGTCCGGCCCGCTGCACGGCGGCGCGCCGTCGCGCGTGCTGCACATGATCGAGGGCGTCGAGGAGGTCGGCGACGCGAAGCGGTACGTCAAGGGCGTGCTGGACCGCGGCGAACGGCTGATGGGCTTCGGCCACCGCGTGTACCGCGCGGAGGACCCGCGGGCCCGCGTCCTGCGCCGTACGGCACAGGAGATCGGCGCGCCGCGGTACGAGACGGCGGTGGCCCTGGAGGAGGCGGCCCTGGAGGAGCTGCACGCCCGGCGCCCGGACCGGGTGCTGGCCACCAATGTGGAGTTCTGGGCGGCGATCATCCTGGACTTCGCGCGGATCCCGTCGAGCATGTTCACCTCCATGTTCACCTGCGCGCGCACCGCCGGCTGGGCCGCGCACATCCTGGAACAGAAGAAGACCGGCCGCCTGGTCCGCCCAAGCGCCCGGTACGTAGGCCCCTCCACCCGCCCGGCGAGCGACGTACCGGGGGCGAGCGAGGCGTTTTGACGCG
>Ga0164243_10009317_pt1 | contig 14301 bp, 11 predicted proteins | sample OricompcompostOP_FD_108781 | JGI IMG/M metagenome (GOLD analysis project Ga0164243, IMG submission 108781) | Organic Plus compost microbial communities from Emeryville, California, USA - Original compost - Organic plus compost (OP) | ecosystem: Engineered > Solid waste > Mixed feedstock >... | reverse complement strand
GCGACGACCGACGCGCTCCAGAGCGACCAGCAGGTGCGCGTGCTCGGCGAGCTGACCGAGCTGGAGCCCAACCGCCGCCGGCTGTCGTTCACCGACACGAGCAGCGCGGCGACCACGCTGACGTTGACCGGCCGCGACGCCGACGGCTTCGCCGCGGCCGTCGACCCGCTCGACGCGGAGCTCGACTACGACCGTTCGGTCGTCTCGGTCCAGCCGTCGGGCGGCGCGCTGAAGGTCGTCCCGAAGGGCAACGGCGCGACGATCCTGACCGTCACCGTCGGCGAGGAGCAGGTGACGATCCCGATCACCGTCGGCTTCCAGACGCTCCAGCTCGACTCGTTCGACTCGACCGCCAACTGGACCTTCCGCCACGACCGCTCGCCGACCGGCGCGATCTCGGTGGTCAGCGGCGGGCACACCGGCAGCGGCCTCAGAATCGACTACGACTTCACCGAGGCGACCGCGACCCGCAGCGCCGGCGCCCGCGCGCTGACGCAGATCCCGCTGCCGGGCCAGCCGCTGCGGGTCAGCGTCTGGGTCAAGAGCGACGGCAACGGCCAGTGGCCGACGATCTCGCTGCGCGACTCCTCCTCGGCGGCGGGCAGAACGCTCGACCTGCGCGGCGACTACCTGACGAGAGCAGGCTGGCAGAAGGTGACGGTCGCGCTGCCGACCAGCGGCGTCGTCTACCCCGTGCGGCTCGACAACGTCCGCTTCATCGAGACGGCGGCGGCGAGACAGTACAGAGGCTCGCTGGTGATCGACGACCTCGAGGTCGACGTGCCCAGCGACGTCGAGACGCCGGCCGAGCCGCCGCTGGAGCGCGACCCGCTGATCGACGCCGACGGCAGACTGCCGACCGGCGGCGGCCGCTTCCAGTTCGCGACCCTCTCCGACGTCCAGTTCACCGCCGCCAACCAGGAGCTGGTGCCGGTCGCGATCGCGGCGCTGAAGCGGATCCGCGCGCAGAGACCGGACTTCGTCGTGCTCAACGGCGACGTCGTCGACACCGGCTACCCGGCCGACGTCGAGCTGGCCAAGCGCGTCCTGACCGACGGCGGCTGCAACCTCGTCGAGGCCGGCCAGCCGGCACCGGCGCCGACCGCGAACACGGTCCCCTGCTACTACGTGCCGGGCAACCACGAGTCGTACGGCACCGACAACCTCGACGCCTGGAAGGCGCAGTTCGGCAGACCGTACGGCGTCTTCGACCACAAGGGCACGCGCGTCGTGCTGCTCAACTCGACGCGCGGCTCGCTGCGCGGCAGCGACTTCGACCAGCTGCCGATGCTGCAGCAGGCGCTGGAGAGCGCGAAGGACGACGACGCCGTCGACAACGTGCTCGTCTTCGCCCACCATCCGACCAACGACCCCGACCCGGCCGACGCCAGCCAGCTCGGCGACCGCAAGGAGGTCGCGCTGGTCGAGCAGCTGCTGAGCGACTTCCGCGCCGACTCCGGCAAGGGCGTCGCGATGGTCGGCTCCCATGCCCAGATCGCCAACGTCGACCGCGTCGAGGGCGTCCCCTACGTCGTGCTGCCCTCGTCGGGCAAGTCGCCGTACGGCACGCCCGACCGCGGCGGCATGACCGGCTGGGTGCGCTGGAGCGTCGACCCGTCGGCCGACGCCGACGGCGACTGGCTCGACCTCGACGTGCGGCCGTTCGCGCAGCAGGTCGACCTGAACGTGCCGGCGACGCTGCCGGTCGGCGCCGCCGCGCCGATCGGCGGCGAGCTGGTGCAGCCCTCCGGCATCGCCAACGGGACGCGGCGGGTGCCGCTGCGCTACCCGGCGTCGATCCGCTGGAGCGGCTCCGCCGAGCTGGCGGTCGGCTCCGGCGAGGCGGCGGTCGAGGCTGCGCGCGACGGCGGCAAGGTCGCGATCCTCGATCCCGAGGACGGGACGCTGACGGCGCTGAAGCAGGGTCAGGTGGCGATCGTCGCCGAGGCCGACTCGATGCGCGCCGGCGACGACCTGGCGCCGATCCGCGCCCAGCGGACGGTCAAGGTGACGGCGCCGGTCGGGCCCGGCCCGCGCCTCTGGGCGAGCGCGCCGACGTTCGCGCCGCAGCCGGCCGGCACCGTCGGCCAGGCGCAGGAGCTGACGGTCGCCAACACCGGCGACGAGCCGCTCGAGGTCTCGCTCGCGCGGATCGAGACGCTCGCCGGCGCCAAGGGCGACTTCCTCGTCGCCGCCGACGGCTGCGCGAGCGGCCCGGTCGCGCCGGGCGAGGCGTGCACGCTCCACGTCCGCTTCGCGCCGGCGCAAGCGAACGCGACCTCGACGGCGCGGTTCGTCTTCGCCGACAACACCGCCGAGCGGCGCCACACGGTGACGGTCTCGGCCACCAGCACGACGATCCCGAAGGGCGACACGGGCGACCAGGGCGACCAGGGCCCGACCGGCGGCCAGGGCCCGGCCGGACCGGCCGGTGAGCAGGGGCCGACCGGCGCGCAGGGATCGCAGGGCGAGACCGGCGCCGCCGGTCAGCAGGGCCCGACCGGCCCGACCGGCGCGCAGGGGCCGCAGGGCGAGACCGGCGCGACCGGCGGGCAGGGTGCGACCGGCGCGACCGGCGCGACCGGCGCGCAGGGCCCGAAGGGCGACACGGGCGACCGCGGCGCCAAGGGCGCGACCGGCCCTGCCGGCCGCGACGGGCTCGTCACCTGCACGGTCAGAGGCAGCAGCACGGTGAAGTGCACCGTCGTCTACCCGGGCAGAACGGCTGCGGCGAAGCGCAAGACCGCGCAGGCCAAGCGGGCCCGCGCCCGCCTCGTGCGCGGCGGGCGCACCTACGCGACCGGCAAGCCGGGCGCGCTGAAGGCGACGCGCAAGGTCACGCGCGGGCGCTACACGCTCGTGCTCGGCAGCGGCAAGCGCGCGACGAAGGTCGCCGTCACGGTCCGCTGAGCGGTGCGACGTGGTCGGCGGGCGCACGGTGAGCGCCCGCCGGCCGCGTCCGCGGCAGGCCGGCCGCGCGCGGCGTCACGTGCCCCGCGGCCGCTCCGCTCACCAGTTCTGTGTCGCGCCGCTGCGCAGCCCCGGCGTGCGCACCAGGCGGATCGCGCTCAGCGGCGAGGTGCGCTCGACGTAGTAGCGGACGCCGTCGCGACCCTCGATCGCGGTCACAGCGGCGTCCTGTCTGCGCCACGACAGCGCCCAGATGATCGCGAAGCCGGCGGCGATCGCGGCGATCTGCGGGAACACGAAGGCGAGGCCGGCCGCCGCGAGCGTGCAGACGAGCAGCGGCCAGAGGCGGTTGACGAGCACACGCCCCGGGCTCACCTCCGGCAGCGACTGGGTCGATCTCGCGTCGGCCAGCAGCCGCGCGATCGGCGGCGAGGTCTCCGCTCTGCGACCGAGCACGGCGCCGGTCGCGCCGGCGACGACCCACCAGCCGGCGGCGAACGGGACGAGCAGCGGGTCGTCGGCCCGGCTGGCGGCGAAGGCGGTGATCGCGGCCAGCAGCGTCGCCGCGGCCGCGCTCGTCAACACGGTCGCCTTGAGGAAGTCCGTGAAGCGCATCGGCCCCTCGCGGCGGGTCAGCCGGCGGGCGGGGCGTCCGAGGCGTCGCCGAGGTCGGCGCCGTCGCGGCCGTCGGCGAGCAGGACCTCGAGCAGCTGCCGCACGCCGTCGGTCCCCTCGACGACGAGGTCGGCCTCGTCGGCCAGCTCGCTCGGCCCCTCCTCGGAGGCGACGCAGACGCGCAGCGCGTGGCGCAGCCGCCCCTCGGCGAGCATCTCGCCGAGGCCGCGGAAGGCGTCGAGGTCGGTGACGTCGTCGCCGACGTACATCGCCGCGTCGAGCTCGGCGTCCTCGAGGAATCTCTGGATCCCGGCGCCCTTGTCCATCCGCACCGGCGGGCGGACCTCCAGCACCTTGCGGCCCCAGTGGGTCCGCAGCCCGCTCTGCTCGGCGCGGCCGGCGATCGTGTCGATCGCGGCGCGGGCGGCCTCCTCGTCGGGCGCGCCGCGCCAGTGGAAGGCGACGATCGAGCCCTTGTCCTCGATCCGCACCCGCAGGCGGCGCAGCTCGGCGTTGTCGGCCTCGCGCCCGAACGCCTGGATCCGCCTGCCCCAGTCGCGCACCGCCGGGTCGAGCTGCGGCTCGATCGCGCCGGCCCGCAGCAGCTCGGTGCCGTGGCTGCCGAGGTAGGAGATCGTCCCGATCGAGACGATCCGGCGGGCGTCGGAGGCGCGCCGGCCGCTGACGCAGGCGACGACCCCGTAGCGGCGCGCGATCTCGATCAGCAGCGAGCGCGTCGCCTCCGGCACGTGCGCGTCGTCGGCGTAGCGCACGATCGGCGCCAGCGTCCCGTCGATGTCGAGCAGGACCGCCGCGCGCGACGGGTCGGCGCGCAGCGGGGCGAGCGCCTCGGCGAGCCGCGCGGCGGATGCGTCCGCCGTTGGTCTGGCGGGAGTCACCCGACCTAGTATGGCGACCGCGCTGCGCCGTCGCCGTTCCGGGGTCACGGTTGCAACGCCGCTGTCATCGGCCCGCGCCGCTCAGTCGCAGCGGCCGCCGCCGCCGGTGTGGGCGCCGAAGTCGACCGCGTAGGTGGCGCGCGGGACCGGGTCGGCGCCGAGCGCCACCGGCGCGCCGGCGACGGCGGCGACGCCGGCCTCGCGGAAGCCGCCGCGCAGGATGTTCGCGCGATGGCCGGGGCTGTCCATCCAGGCGCCGAGCACCCACGCCGGGTCGCCGGCCGGCGCAATGCCCCAGGCGAGGTTCTCGCCGAGCGTCCAGCGCTCCGGCCGCGGCGCGTAGCCGGTCGCGAGGATGCGGTCGTCGAACTGCCGGCCGTCCCGCGAGGTGTGGGAGAAGTAGCGGTTGCGGACCATGTCGCGCGCATGGTCCTCGGCGGCGCGGGCCAGACAGCGGTTGGCGCGCAGCGCGCGCAGCCCGTGGCGGCCCCGCTCGCGGTTGACCAGGCACAGCAGCGCGCGCTCGGAGCGCGCGGCGCTGGCGGCCGAGGCGGGGACGGTCGCGGCGGCGGGGCAGGCGCCCGGGGCGGTCGCGGCGGCCCCGTCGGGCGCGACGGCGGCCCAGCCGGCGAACAGCAGCAGCGCGACGGTCGCGGCGATGGCGGTCGCGCGGCCGAACGGCCGATGCCGTCGCGTTGCGGTCGTCGTGCGCTGCGCGCGCGAGATCGTCCCACCTCCCCGACGTGGTGGATCGGATGGCTCCTGCTCGACTGTGGTGCCCCCGTCGCGCGCGCCGACCCCGGCACACGCGTCTTTGCACAGATTTGCCTCACCATTGGCGTTGCGAATCCGTTGTGTGGCAGGGTCGGCGCGCAGACGCTCGCTAGCGGCTCGGCAGCGGCGGGATGCGGTCGAGGCGGACGGTCCCGTGCCACGCGACCGACTGCGTGCAGGGCCAGTCGCCGTTCGCCTCGCCGCCGCGGCAGTCGGCCTCGAGCGGCTGCTGTGGCGCCGCGTCGAGCACGGTCGTCTCGCGCGTGAGGTCGGCCGCCGACAGCCGGACCGTGAACGTCATCGCCTCCTTCGTCCCGCTCGTCCAGAAGAGGAAGGCGCCGCTGTCGCAGGCCGGCTGGAGCCCGCCGGGCGGGACGAGCGAGACGAACGGCGTGATCGCCAGCTCATAGCCGCCGTCGGCGGCGCGCGTCTGTCTGACGAGCCCGATCTGGTCCTCCTGCTCGGGCGCGGCGCTGCAGCCGCGTCTGCCGGCGCCGTCGGTGCGCCAGCCGGTCAGCTCCCCGGTCAGCTCGGTCGCGTCGGTGTTGGCGAGCAGCGGGACGCCGGCCGGCAGCCCGTCGAACAGCGGGAAGCGGACCGCGGTCGTCGACTTCCACGCGAACGTGTGGCGCGCGTCGACCTGCGGCAGCCCGTCGCCCATCTCGTGGCGGCTGTAGCTGCCCTCGCCGCTGAAGGTGACGCGGAAGGACGGGGCCGCTCTCGCCGGCTTGACGACGTAGAACGCCTCCAGCCGGCCGCGCTTCGACGTCGAGTCGACCTCGAAGGCGGTGAACGGGCCGTCGTCGAGCTGCTGCGGCGCCGTCCACGTCGCGGCCATCGGCGCCGTGCCGGTCGGCGGGCCGACCGCGCCGTCGTAGGGGACCAGCTCGAGCGGGACCTGCGCCTCGGCGCCGTCGGCCGCGCGGACGGCGATCCGCACGTCCACTCGCTGGCCGGGCGTCACCTCCGGCTCGACCGGGTCGAAGACGGCCGTCAGGCACTTGCCGCGGTACCAGTTCGACTCGGCCTCCAGCAGCGCCTTCGCGGCGTCGGCGCGGACGACCTCGGTCGCGAGCTGGTAGAGCGCCTGGGCGACCGGCAGCTCCGCGGCGACGATCGCGCCCTTGTTGCCGCGCGCGGCGCCGTAGGGCGTGTCGAGCGGGGCCTTCGCGTTGCGCGGGTCGACGCCGCGGACGCGGACGTGGACGCGCGTGATCCGTGTCGGCACGTGCTGCAGCCTGCCGTCGACGGTCGCGCTGGCGGTGTGCTCGCCCCGGCCGTCGGCGTCCCAGTCGAAGCGCATGACGCGCGCGTCGTCGCCGACGCGGGCGGTCAGCTTCGCCGTCACGGCGACGACCGACGCCATCCGCGCCGTCGACCCTCTGACGTTCGCGCGGTACTCCTCCTTGAGGAGGTACTCGTAGGTGCCGTGGACGATCCCGTTCGCGTCGGGGCAGGGATCCCACGAGATGCAGTCCTTCGTGGTCTGCGTCGCGCGCACGCCGTTGCCCGCGTCGGCGTCGACGACGACCAGTCTGCCGGCGGTCGAGCCGCTGCCGGCCGCCCAGCCGCCGCCGGTGGTGACGGCGGTGACGCCTCTGTCGCTGCTTCTGACGGGGTCGATCTGGAAGGTCGGCTGCGCGGCGCAGGCGTCGGCGCCGCCGCCGGCCGCGCTCGCGCGCGCGGCGCTCGCGGCGGCGGGCACCGTCCAGCGCGCCAGCCGTCTGGCGACGGCGCGGTCGAGCGCGCGGTCGGCCTTCGTCAGGCGGGCGAGCGGGAGCGCGCTGCGCGCGGCGGCGGGGAGCGCCGCGCGCCACTGGCGCGGCGTGCGCGCCTGGGCGCGCAGGCGGTCGCGAAGCTGCGCGGGGGTGCGGCCGCGGACGGCGACGGCCGGGCGGCAGACGGTCCGCGTCCTCCCCTTGCGGGAGGGGGTGACGCGCACGGCGAAGGCGCCGGCTCTGCAGCCGGCCGCGGCGACGGCGGCGACCGTCGGCGACGGCGCGGACGCGGTCGCGACGTGCGCGGCGTGCGCCGCGGCGACGGCGGCGGGCGCTGTCGGCGGCGCGGCGGCGAGCGCTGGTGCCGCGGCGGCGGCGGGCGCCGCCGTCGCGAGCGCGGCGCCGAGCGGGAGGAGGAGCGATCGGGTCGACATGGCGGCCATCGTCGGCGGGCCGCTCGCGCGCGACAACGGGGCGCCGCCCCTCGGGGACCCCCAGTGTTGCCCTGCCTCAGCGTGTGGCGGGGCGCAGCGGCAGCGCTCGCTGCGCCTCGTCGGCGCCCGGCCCCGGCCGGACGCGCAGCTCGCGCGCGGTCAGCGTCTCGCCGCAGTGGGAGCAGTGCAGTCTCGGGTCGGCGTCGTGGCCGCACGCGGTGTGGACGTGGACCATCGGCGGGCCGGCCTCGCCGGCGGTGTAGCGGTCGCCCCACTGCATCAGCGCGACGAGCACCGGCTGGAGGTCGAGGCCCTTCTCGGTGACGCGGTACTCGGGCGGCTCGCCGCTGCGGGTCAGCACGCCGTGGTCGACGAGCGTCGCAAGCCGGTCGCTGAGGATGTTGCTGGCGACGCCGAGGCTGCGTCTGATCTCCTCGAAGCGGCGGTTGCCGAGCAGCACGTCGCGCAGCACGAGCAGCGTCCAGCGCTCGCCGACGATCGCCAGCGTGCGGGCGATCGAGCAGTTCTGGTCGTCGAAGGCGCGGTAGGGCATCGCTCACGTCCAGCGTAGCGTGTCGCGCTTGCAAACTGCAAGGACAGACGCTACTGTCCGCCGCCCCGACCCGTTGCAAAATGCAAGGAGTGGATCTCGGCCCATGTCTGCCCAACGCCCGGCGCGGGTGCTGGCGGTCGTCTCGATCGCCGTCTTCGTCGTCAACCTCGACCTGTTCATCGTCAACGTCGCGATGCCCGACCTGGCGGCCGACTTCTCCGGCAGCGCCCTCTCCGACCTCTCGTGGGTGCTGAACGCCTACGCGATCGTCTTCGCGGCGCTGCTCGTCCCGGCCGGCCGGATCGCCGACCGCGTCGGGCGGCGCAAGGCCTTCACCGGCGGGCTGGCCCTCTTCACGCTCGCCTCCGCGCTCTGCGGCCTCGCCCCCTCGGTGGCGGCCCTCGTCGCCGCGCGGATCGTCCAGGCGGTCGGCGCCGCCTTCCTGATGCCGACCTCGCTGGCGCTGCTGCTGCCAGCCTTCCCGCCCGCCCGCCGGCCGGTCGCGATCGGCGTCTGGGCCGCGGTCGGCGGCGTCGCGGCCGCCTTCGGCCCGCCGCTCGGCGGGCTGCTGACCGAGGTCTCGTGGCGGCTGATCTTCCTCGTCAACGTGCCCGTCGGGATCGTCGCGCTCCTGGCCGCCGGCCGGGTCCTCGTCGAGGCGCGCGACGAGCGGGCGCGGCGGCCCGACCTCGGCGGCACCGTCCTGCTGGTCGCGGCGATCGGGCTGCTGTCGCTCGGGCTCGTGCGCGCGCCCGACTGGGGCTGGGGCGGCGCGGCGACGATCGCCTGCCTGGCCGCGGCCGCGGCCGGCGTCGCGCTGTTCGCGCTCCGCTGCGCCCGCCATCCCGCGCCGGTCGTCGAGCTGTCGATGCTGCGCGTCCGCTCCTACGCGATGGCGAACCTCGCCGGCCTGCTGTTCACCGTCGGCTTCGCCGCGACGCTGCTCGGCAACGTCCTGTTCCTGACCGGCGTGTGGGGCTGGTCGGTGCTCCATGCCGGGGTCGCGCTCGCGCCCGGCCCGGTCTGCGCCGCGCTGACGGCGGTGCCGGCCGGCAGACTGGCGGCGCGCGTCGGGCAGGCGCGCGTCGCCGCCGTCGGCTGTCTGCTGTTCGCGCTGTCGGCCGCGTGGTGCGCGTGGCGGATGGAGACCGACGTCGTCTACGCCTCGGTGCTGCTGCCGGCGTGGATGGTCGGCGGCGTCGGCGTCGGCCTCACGCTCGCGCCGCTCTCCAGCGCCGCGGCCGCCTCGCTGCCGCCGGCCCGCTTCGCGACCGGCACGGCCGTCTTCACGATGGCCCGGCAGGTCGGCGCCGTGCTCGGCGTCGCGGTCCTCGTCGCGCTGATCGGCAGCCCCGCGCCCGACGCCGTCCTCGACGCCTTCCGCGACGGCTGGCGGTTCGAGGCGCTCGCCGCCGCCCTCGGCGCCTGCGCCGCGCTCGCGATCGGGCGCATCGCCCTGCCGGCGACCGCCGCCGAGGCCGCGCCCGAGGAGGCGGCTGCGCCCGTCGCCGCCTGACCGGAGCCCGCGCCGCCGTCCTCCGACTCGTCTGGGCGGCGGCGCGACCGGCTGCTACGCTCGCTTTACGATGGCGAGAGAAGTAAAGAGCGATCGTCCGCGCCGCTCTCGCGGTGCGCGCATCTCCAGCAAGCACCAGGTGACGATCCCGATCGACGCCTTCGCCGCCGCGGGCCTCCAAGAAGGCGACGTGCTGACGATCGAGTCGGCTGGTCCGGGCCGGATCGTGCTGACCCGTCAGGACGAGCTGCTCGACCAGTTCAGCGGGGCGCTGCGCGGCGGGCCCGCGCTGCGGCAGGCGATCGACAGCCTGCGCGACTAGTGGGCGTAGCGCTGCTCGACACGAGCGCCGTCGTCGGCTTCCTCCACGCCGACGACACGCTCCACGAGGCGGCCGACAGGGCCGTTCGCGCGGCGGCGCGCGAGCACGCGCTGGCGGTGTCGGCCGTCACGTTCGCCGAGCTGCTGACCGGCGCCAAGCTGGGCCACCACGACGAGCCGCTGCTGCGGCGGTTCCTGATGGAGGTCGTCGCCGCGCGGATCCCGGTCGACGAGCAGGTCGCCGAGCGTGCCGCGGACCTGCGCGCCGGCCGCCGCGCGCTGCGCATGCCCGATGCGCTGATCCTCGCGACCGGCGACCTGCACGCCGACGTCGTCGTGACCGGCGACCGCCGCTGGCGGGCGGTCGAGGTCGGCTGCGCGATCGTCGCGCTCGACGGCTGACGGCGGCCTACAGCGCCAGCGCGCCGAGCACCTCCTCCCACCAGGAGCGCTCGGCGTCGCTGCGGGCGGCGCGCGCCTTGCGGCGGACCCACTGGGAGAGCAGCTGCTCGCGGCCGAGCGCCAGCACCGGCCCGGTGACGGCGAAGTAGCCGTCGTCGAGCAGCACGAGCGCGCCGGGCTGGTCGCGGCGGGTGCGCAGCCGGTCGACGACCTGGCGGCCGGCGACCTGCTCGACTCTCGTCGGGTCGCCGTCGGACTCCTGCCACGGGCGCACGTGGAAGACCGGCGCGTGGCCCTCGGGGATCCGTCTCGGCCGCGGTCTCGGCCCGATCGGCCCCTCGCGCCAGCGGTCGACCAGTCTGTTGATCGCCGGCAGCGCCTCACGGCGGATCAGCACGTGCAGCCGGTCGCCGGCGCGGATTCTCGTCGAGCCGCGCGGCGGGACCGCCTGGTCGTCGCGCACGATCAGGTTGACGACCGCCTCGCGCGGGAGCTCCAGGTCACGGATCCGCAGGCCGACGATTCTGTCGCCGGGCGCGACGCCGAACTCGACCGAGTCGGCGCCGAGCTGGCGGATCGTGCCGGTCTCCGACAGCGCGCTGGTCGCCAGCGGCGGCTGGTCGGCGGTCGCTCTCAGCCGCCGCGCGAGCGCCTCGAAGGTCGAGCCCTGCAGGACGGTCGACAGCAGCACGGCGAAGAAGACGATGTCGAAGAAGTCGGCGCTGCCGTGGACGCCGGCGAGCACCGGGAAGGTCGCCAGCACGACCGGCACCGCGCCGCGCAGGCCGGCCCAGCCGAGCACCGCGCGGTCGCCGAGCGTGAAGCCCGGCCCGCTCGCGACGAGCGCCGCGACCGGCCGCGCGACGAACGCCAGCACGAGCGCGAGCACCGTCCCCTCCAGCCAGACGTCGCCGAACTGGCTGGGGAAGACGAGCAGGCCGAGCACGAGGAACATCGCCAGCTGGGCGACCCACGCCATCCCCTGGTGGAAGGTCGTGATCGTGTGCTTCGCCGGGATGTGGGCGGAGCCGAGCGCCAGGCCGGCGAGGTAGACGGCGAGGAAGCCGGAGCCGTGCAGGGCGTCGGCGGCGCCGAAGGCGAGCGCGGCGGTCGCCAGCGAGGCGACCGGATAGAGGCCGGGCGTCGCGAGCTGGAAGCGCTGGAACAGCTGGACGGCGGTGACGCCGACGGCCGCGCCGATCGCCGCGCCGATCCCGACCTCGGTCACGAACAGCTCCAGCATGTCGACGATCCCGTAGCTGGGCTTCTCGATCCAGTCGATGAAGCCGACGACGAGCAGCACCGCGATCGGGTCGTTCATGCCGGCCTCGCCCTCGAGCGTGCGGCCGAGCTTCTTCTTCAGCGCCGAGCCGCGCAGCAGCGCGAAGATCGCCGCGCCGTCGGTCGAGGAGACGATCGCGCCGAGCAGCAGCCCCTCCAGCAGCGTGAGGTCGAACAGCCAGCTCGCCGCCAGGCCGCAGATCGCGGCGGTGATCAGCGTGCCGAAGAAGGCGAGGCTGACGACGTTGCGCAGCACCGGCCGGATCTCGCCGAAGCCGGCCGTCAGACCGCCCTCGAAGAGGATCAGCGCGAGCGCGATGATGCCGATCTCGCGCGCCAGCTCGTAGTCGGAGAAGTCGACCCAGCCGAGGCCGTCGGAGCCGACCGCCATGCCGACGCCGAGGAACAGCACGAGCGAGGGGAGCCGCAGCCGTCCCGCCAGCAGCGAGGCCGCGATGCCGGCGAACAGCAGCGCACCCGCGATCAGGATGAGGTGGCCGTCCGCCATTGAAATCTGAACCATTTCAAGCTACGCAGGGTTTTGCATTTAGCCTCCGGGCGCATGGCTTCCGCTCCCGTTGCTCCGCGTGCCCCACGACAGCCGCTGAACGTCGTCGACCCGCTGCTGCTCGACGACGAGACGCTGAAGGAGGAGGGCCTGCGCGACGTCGTCCTCAGCCACGCGAACCTCGCCAACAGACGGGTGCTGGGGACGCTGGTGGAGCGGGTCCGGCTGAGCGGCTGCCGCATGACCGGGCTGCAGCTGAGCGAGTCGTCGCTGCGCGACCTCGAGGTCGCCGACAGCCGCGTCGACCTCGCCGCCTTCCGCATGTCGCGGTTCGAGCGGGTCGTCTTCCGCGACTGCCAGCTGCAGGAGCTCGACCTCGTCGAGGCGCAGCTCGGCTCGGTCGTCTTCGAGCGCTGCGACCTGACCGGCGCCGACTTCCGCAACGCCCGCTTCTCGCGCTGCGTGATGCGCGGCTGCACGCTCACCGGCGCGCTCGGGATCGACCGGCTGCGCGGCGTCTCGATGCCGTGGCCCGACCTCGTCGGCCTCGTCGGCGAGCTGGCCGCGGCGATCGGGATCGGGATCCTCGACCCCGAGGAGGAGGACGCGGCCTGAGCGGCCCGCGCGCCGCGCCGCCTACGGCTGCAGCCCGTGCTCCAGCGCGCCCTTGACGCTCGCGTCGAGCGCGTTGATGCGCGCCAGCGCGAGCGCCTCGGGTGAGCCGAACCGCCGGCCCGGCGCGCTGTCGGGCCCGTGGTGGCTGAGCAGGCAGTGGAGCAGCGCGACCCGCCGCTCCTCGGCCAGCTGCGGGATCCGCGCCGCCCGCTGCTCGACGATCCGCGCGCCGATCTGGACGTGGCCGAGCAGCCGCCCCTCCTCGGTCAGGCCGAACTCGGCGCCGTAGGTGAACTCGCGCGTCTTGCCGACGTCGTGGACGAGCGCGGCGGCGATCAGCAGGTCGGAGTCGAGCCGCACGTGCAGCAGGCAGGTCTCCTGCGCCAGCTGCGCGACCGCGACCGTGTGCTCCAGCAGCCCGCCGAGGTAGGCGTGGTGGCCGGCGCGCGTGCACGGCGCGCGCCGCCAGGCGGCGCGCAGCTGCTCGTCGCCGACCATGTCGGCCAGCAGCGCGCGCAGGCCGGGGTCGTAGACCTCCCGCGCGAAGTGCTCGAGGAAGCCGTCGAGCTCCTCCATGTCGCGGTAGGTGCTCGGCAGGAAGGCGGCCGGGTCGACGTCGTCGGCCTGCGCTCTGGCGATCGCGCGCACCTCGACCTGCAGCTCGTCGCGGAAGCGCTCGACGCGGCCGGCGACGCGCACGAGGTCGCCGCGCTCGAACCGCCCGCCGAGCAGGTCGGCGTCTCTGAAGACGCGCGCCTGCACGGTGCCGGTCCGGTCGCGCAGCTCGAGCGCCAGGTAGGGCGTCCCCGCGCGGCTGACGAGCCGGTCCTTGCGCACGCAGGCGAAGACGGCGTCGACCTCGGTCGCGGGGCGCAGCGCGCTGACAGTCGGGGAAGCAGCCACCCGCCCATCATGTACTACTTTGAACTGATGCAGCCACTGCGATGGGAACGCCGACCGGACGGCCTCCGCGCCCCCGCCCTCGTCTGTGCCTTCAAGGGCTGGAACGACGCCGGCGACGCGGCGACGACGGCGCTCCAGTTCGTCGGCACCTCGCTCGGCGCGACCCGCTTCGCGACGATCGACCCCGAGGAGTTCTTCGACTTCCAGGCGACCCGGCCCCAGGTGAAGATGGTCGACGGCCTGGCGCGCGAGATCGAGTGGCCCGAGGTCGAGATATACGAGGCGCGCGTTCCGCGCGCGCCGCGCGACCTGATCCTGCTGACCGGCAGCGAGCCGTCGATGCGCTGGCGCACCTTCACGCAGCTGGTGCTCGACCTGGCCGAGGCGCTCGGCGTCCAGATGGTCGTCTCGCTCGGCGCGCTGCTCGCCGACGTCGCCCACTCGCGGCCGATCGGCATCACCGGCTTCGCCTCCGACCCGGCGCTCGTCGAGCGGCTGCAGCTGACGCCGTCGAGCTACGAGGGCCCGACCGGGATCGTCGGCGTGCTCCAGTCGGCCTGCCAGCGAGCGGCGATCCCGTCGGCGAGCCTGTGGGCCTCGGTGCCGCACTACATCGCCTCGGCGCCGAACCCCAAGGCGGCGCTGGCGCTCGTGCGCAAGCTCGAAGGGCTGGTCGGCGTCTCGGTCGACGCCTCCGAGCTGGAGTCGGCCGCGGCCGACTACGAGCGCCAGGTCAACCTCGCGGTCCAGAGCGACCCCGACGTGCAGGCGTTCGTCGAGCGGCTGGAGAAGGCCGCCGACGAGGAGGACGAGCCGCTCGACCCGACCGAGCTGCCCTCCGGCGACAGGCTC
>Ga0164243_10009316_pt1 | contig 14302 bp, 23 predicted proteins | sample OricompcompostOP_FD_108781 | JGI IMG/M metagenome (GOLD analysis project Ga0164243, IMG submission 108781) | Organic Plus compost microbial communities from Emeryville, California, USA - Original compost - Organic plus compost (OP) | ecosystem: Engineered > Solid waste > Mixed feedstock >... | reverse complement strand
GAACAAAACACACTGGATATGCAGCAATTGGCACTAAAGCATGCAAATGGTATGGCCGTTCCACCCACAGTTGTGTCAAAAGTTTTGACCCAGGAAATGACAGTAGATAACATGTCATTTCCATACACGCGCTCTGAAATAAATGTATTCACACAGCTGAACCAGCGTGTCGTTGAACAAATATTTGCCCAATCAGCGCGGCAAATCACACCAAAAAATCCTGCCGATTCTGAAAGCCATAATACCATTAAGCCCGAAAAATGAGACGATAGAACATGCCTATCGTTATCGGCGATGGCATCACCGAAATGACGCCCAGGCCGCTGCAGGAAATAACAAACCGGTCAAATCTCATCATCAAGAATATGAAAAGCCCCGAGGGGCTCTTTCATATATGATGAGGTCCTTTCTCGGGGTTATTTGAGGTTGAGCGGGTCGGCTTCGGCCGGATTGTCATACAAGATCGCCTGGACAACACCGTCGTCTACCATGATCATGCCTTCGATGTGCTGAACACCCCAGCCGTCCTTGGCGAGATGTAGGTTGTCGATGATGATGTCACGATCTTCGTTGAGCTCAGGTACGTACACGCGTACCGTGACAGACTGATTTTCGAGCATCGCTCTGCCGATCGCGCTCATCTCGTAGACACCCCACACTTGAAGCATCTGTGTATGGCCGTAGTTTACCGCTAGCAATTTGCTCACCGTTAGACTGCCTTTCCTGTCGTGGGCCAGTGGATTGGTGTAATTTACATTATACCATATTTCTTTAATTTATTCAAGTCATGAGTGTTAGTGTTATAATAAAAACATGAAAGATACAACTGGCGCAGTTGATCGATATATTAGTAACTACACCGGTGATGCACGCAAACGATTAGAGCAGATACGTGACATCGTACTCACCGAGGTGCCCGAGGCAGTTGAGGCTATTTCTTATGGCTTGGTCGGCTACAAACTAAATGGCAAACCACTAGTGTATTTTGGCGGGTTCCCAAAACACACGGGATTTTACGCCACACCCAACGGCCACGAAGCATTCAAAGAAGAATTTGCCAAATACAAGCATGGTAAAGGATCGGTGCAATTTCCCCTCGACCAGCCATTGCCAATCGATCTCATCCGCCGCGTCGTGCAGTACCGCAAAACGACGCTGGGTGCAGCGTAAACAAATCTTTATCTAAAACAATACATTGAGGGTTTTGGCATGGATCTGGTAGGTGAGTGGAGTCGCGACTTTGGTCACTTCACCATCATGTGAAACAGAAATGGTCCGTACCTTTTTGGTCGCAATGACCAGTTTTTTGGTTTTGTAATAATCAAATGATTCCACCACATCGAGGCGGCGCATCAAAGAGGCGATGAATATCTTCAGCAAATCAATACGCCGTGATGATTTGACGACATAGATTGACAAAACACCGCCGTCTAACCGGTCGCGCACCGCTTGGGGCGACTGCTCTAATTTATAGTCATTGTTTCCTACAAATACGAACGAAGTTGTTAAGTCCTGACCATTGATAGAGATCTGGTACAAGCGAAACCGAAAAAGCGCCCGATACAAACCTACCGCAGCAGCTGGCCATTTACCCATCACGGATTCGAGTTGCTCGCGATGTCGAAGGGCCCGAGGATACAGCCCTACACTCGAGTTGTTGATGAAATACATGCCATTAACCGACGCAATATCGATCCGTCGGGGCTTTGATTGGAGCGCGCGCCCCAGCGCTTCATCGACATCCTGGGGGATATCAAGCGTTTTGGTAAAGTTATTTAACGTCCCGCCAGGAAGGGGAATCAACACCGCACTGGTCCCCGCTATAATACCCGCCACTGCACTCACGGTACCGTCACCACCAATAGCTGCAATATGCCCGCCGCTGCGCACTATCGAAGCAAGATCTTTTTTGAGCTGGGGACTGATAGCAATCAGCCGCTGTACCGAAACGCCGTGTTTTTTGCATAGGTCCAGAATATCTTGCTTGTTCATTGAACTACCGGATTTGGGATTGTATACAATCGTTAGTTTCATGATAGCCTTGCCTTCCAGATAATAAGGCTAAGTCCGGCCGCGCCGACCAACCAACCGGCTACGACGTCACTCGGATAGTGGTCTCCCAAATACACCCGGGATACACCAACGCCAATGACAAGCAATGCAAGAATGGTTATAGCAGCAAATTTGATATACACGTTCGAAACTTTGCACCAAACAATATAGGCAATCAGGCCATAAGCAAGCGTTGCACCCGCCGCATGTCCGCTAGGGAAACTATAGGAGGCTATGAGGTCTTCGGGTGGAACATAGGTGAGGGGCCGTTGGCGGTGAACCGCAAGTTTGAGCAATGAGTTGAACCCAAATGCAGCCAGTGCTATGAGTGATGCGTAGGTATAACGATACTTCATCCACCTTAAACCATAGATAGCTATCAGCGACAGGATTGTGATTGTTATGAGCGGCTGTCCGACAAAACTCAGTGCGTGCATAAAATCATTCCATGATCGCGGCCATGAATTAACGATAGAAATAAAAAATCCATCAAAACCCGAAATGATTACATCCATATATCCATTGTAGTCCACCATCGTGGTAGATTAACTTTTTGGCTCGTTGTCGAGCGAGTGCCACAGATGCCAACTGGCGACGGTACGGTAGGGCGACCATTTGGCAGCAATGTCAATCAATTCAGTTCGCGATGGAACTTCGGGCAAATTATAAAGTTTTTTAACCGCTAGTTGCAAGCCGCGATCATCGGGCGCAAATACATCGGGGCGAACAAGCGTGAACATCAGGAACATCTGCGCCGTCCATACGCCGATACCTTTGACTTTGGTCAGCTCTTCGATCACTTCGTCATCACTAAGTGTATCGAGATGATTAAACACCATGCTGTCACGTACGAAATGTTCCGCCAGGTCATGGATGTAGTTGTATTTTTGGCTGGACAAACCAATTGTTCGGGCTTGGTCTTGGGTTAGCGCAACGATGCGTGCGGGGTCCATGTCGGTTGCCGCTTCGAATCTACCAAGAATAGCCGCCGCCGCTTTGACCGATATTTGCTTGGAGATAATCGAACGAGCCAATGAGGCGAAAAATCCGTCCGTGGTTCACGCACAATTGGCCCATTGCGACGGATCAACGCCGCCATATCAGGGTCTAATTTGCTGAGTGCCTGTTCGGCTTGGCTAAGTTTCATGTATTTATTATAGATGGTTTCAATAAACAAGGCCGCTTCCAAAAGGATGCGGCCTTGCTCGTTTTGCAGGGAAGGAGAACGGTCAGTCGTCGCTGACGATCGACACCAGCCTGACATGTCGTGGCAGCAGATGCGGCACATCGGTCAGTCGTCCGTCGTACAGCACCTCCAGCTCGTGTGCCAGCAAAATCTTGGCGCTGCGTTCGACCTGCGTCTGCATGTACGTCAACTTGGCATCCGCCGACCGGACCAACTCGGCCATCGAGTCGGACAGCAGAATCGGTACAATGCGACACTCCTCCGGAATGTCCTTGTGTGACACCTCCACGTTGTAGTAGTGCACCTCCTCGAGCATGACCGCCAGATTTTGTACCTGGGCACGGATCTCACTCAGCTCTTCACCAACGCGACTTGGCGATAATCCTCGCTTCGCGCTGGCGGTCAAAATCGTGATCCGGTCAATGACCTGCCGAAACAACAGATGAGTGTTCATGTTTTCCTCTCGATAAAAACGAGCGTATGTACGCCCACACCTTATGTATATTATATAATAAAATTTAGCAAAAACAATCATTTTTCAGCAACTGTGATGGTCGCTCCGGCGGCAAAATAGGGAAAGGCAGAGTGATTAATCAGGCAGGTCAAGGTATAATCATCGCAAGTGAAAAACTTCCTAAATCAATTACCAAAATACGTCTGGCTGCAAATCATTGTTGGCTTGATTGGTATCGTGCTGAGTATTGTCCTACACGAACTATTCCATGTGTTAGTGCACCTTGACCAAGCCCCACACATTGGCTTGTTCCCTCCGCATAATGGCGCAATTGTTGAAATACTCGTACAACTACCGCCAGGTTACGACTTGGAGGGTGAAGAATTTGTGGCCTATACTATCACGTTGCTTGTGCTATTAATTACCATTGCTATTATTTTTCGGATCCGCGACAGTGCCGACAAACGAAGCGCTGGCCAAATACTTTTCCCAGACGACAAAAAAATGCAAAAAACAGATCCGACAGAATTACTGGAGCTCACCAATGAGACAGATATTTACCACACGCCCGACCTACCAGTACATACTCAGTCAAAGACGAGCAAGACTCGCGTCAAAAGCAAGCAGCGCAAATAGCCTGCTTTACTATACATAAAATAAGTGATATAATAATAAAGTTAAGGATTCCCTACAGGAAGGACACCTTGTGGCACATCGCATACTGGCCCGAATCCGGTCAGTCAACGACGCACGCAGCCCGGCAATCATCACGACAGACAACGGAACTTTCCAGATGCAACGCCGGATGCCCAAGGTGGCGTACCGGCAACTCCTGCGCAAAGCCAACGATGTCGCGGGTACCGGAGAACTGTGCGCCCTGCGTTACGTCCCCCAGAAGGCCCAATCGGGCTCCCGCCACACGCTGTTGGACATAGCCATCCTGGGGTAACCCCGCCGAAGACCGTCGAAGTAGAGCGATAACCGCTCCTTCGCTCCGCTTCGGCGGTCTTCAATTGGTGATAATTGTTCGGCGACAACACAGGTGCTACACTGTCGATAAACGCATAACTGAATAGGAAGTTGGCAATCGTACATTGGAGTAGGGAGCCATCATGTCTATGATTGAGGACGGTCAAAAAGCCGTCGAACTGGTCATCGGGGCACCAAGCCCGTGGCGCTGGCCCAGGATCATTATGGGAGGCACCGCCGCCGGCGTTGCATTCTTGCTATGGAAATGTAGCGAGACAGTAGGGCCAGAAGAACAAGCGCTGCGCACGACGTTCGGCCGAGTCAAGTTTGTCTACAAAGACGACGGCGAGACCACCTATTGGCGGCGGTTCAAGGCGCGGCGTCGACACAGACTGGCAGTGCGTGAGTTACGTCGCGGGCCTGATTCGAATAAGCCGTACTTGCAGCTGGCACACGGCACACCCAAGATTTACGGTCCTGGACGGTATCTGAAAGTCCCGTTCACGATCAGCTACATCAAGGAGGATGCAACAGCGCGCAACATTGACCTGAGCGTGTTCGTGGAGTGGCAAAATCAGTTCCGCGGATCGGACCAGCCGATCCAACTGGTCGTGCGCGTCGCCAATGTGTTCCTGTGGCGGCTGTCCGCCCAGGACATCGAAGGCACGCTCAAAGGTATCGCGGAGGAGAAATTCCGTGAGATCCAGGAGCAGCTGGGTGCCGATCGGTACATCACCGACGCCGCCGAAGTCAAAAAGCTGTTCTACGAGCAGGCGGGCCTGGAATTCGGTCACTTCGGTGCCGAAATCCTGCGGATCAACGTCGCCAAAGCGGTACCACGTACCGAAGGTTGGCTGGCGCAGGCAATCGCTGGCTTGAACGCAGCTGTAACGCCTGCAGTTGCTGCAGCCGTTGCCACCACCGTGGCCACGAACGGATCCGCCAATGCCGAGACACCCTAACCACCGGCCCATATGAAGCGACACCTCTGTCGCTTCATATGGGCCCTTACCATGCAGGGAAGTTACATCTGTGCATATGCTTTATTTTTGATAGTTTTAGAGTAATATAGACATAAATAAGGAGGTGATTATGCCACAATCACAAGAAACCCGTACGTCGACACATGAAGAAGAGCCCGTAACTGTAACTCCTGAGCAAGCCGAGAAGATCGGTGAGCAAGCAGCAAGAAGTGCTGAACTGAGTGCCGAAACAGACGAAGTCGTAGGAAAAATCGACGACGTACTACTGGATGAAATCGCAGACGTACTCGAAAACAACGCCGAAGAATTTGTACAGGCTTATGTTCAAAGGGGCGGTCAGTAGGTAGAGACGCCATGAGCGAAACCAGGCGTATTTATGCTGCGGAAACAGAATTAGCGATACTGGCAACCGATGCCAAGACGGGGAAAGTCCGCCAATTCGACAATGGGCAAACCTTACTGAACGAACATACCCATCCCGACGTACGACGATTCGGTGACATGCAGAGCAACGGTGCAAGGTTTTATGTAGATTACGGATCACATCTTGAATATGCGACACCCGAAGATACATCGATTGATGGGGTTGTCCTCAACAAAATGGCAGGTGATTTGTTCGCAATAGATAGCCTGACACGCTATTTGCGCCAAAGTAGCATATTTAAAAAAATAATTTTATCCAATCGCGTCATTGATGATAGTAATACGACATGGGGCTATCACATGAACCTATCGGCCGATGGCACGCAGATACAGGCGCTCAATGACGAATACCTCCACCTGCTCGGCCTTACTGTTGCAACCGGTCAATTATTGACCGGAGCGGGTATGATTCGGCGAACTGGGGGCAAATCTTATTACAGCCTCAGCCAAAAAATTACAGACATACGATGCGATTATAGTTACGCCACAACAAGCGACAAACCCCTCATCAACCAACGCAATGAGCCTCACAATGGAGGTATGGATAATCTCTTGCGTATTCACCTAACAAGCAAAGATCAGAACATATCAAATTGGGCCGCCGGCATGTCGTTTGGTATGGTGTCACTAGCGCTGCGGGCAATCGAGCAGGGAAAACATGACAGTTTGCGACTCAATGACGACCCGCAGGGTAATAACGTGCGGTTAGCGCGACTTGCAATACAAAACTCCTACGATGCTTCGCTCACGCACGTATCCGACGATGTCATTGGAGCGCTACTTGCCAGGAAAACACGCTACAGCGACGGTAATGAGTACAATGCGCTTGAAGCTCAGAAAAAGATTATTGAAATTGTTGAAACGACCGAGCACACCGACGAAGAAGCGCGCAAGCTTGAACAGTGGAAGACCGCCATTAGTGACTTGGAGCGAGATCCGATGTTACTGACTGATCGAAGTGATGCAATTGCGCGACTGGCGCTGCTGCGGGCAACTGCGGGACGACTAGAAACAAATGAATGGTCACATGATGGGCTGAAAAAGACTGATCATGCATTCGGCCAGACCGCGATCATCACAAAGAAAGACGCCGATGAAGGTAAGGTTACTGCGCTGGATATTTACAAGCAATCTCCTGTCTACAAATTACGGCAACGACAATTCACTGCCACCGAACATCCGAGTGACGCAGCACTCCTTGACCGCATGGTCAACCCACCAACAACAACGCGCGCAGCCGTGCGTAGTCACTATCTATTATCCGATGACCAAACAGTCGAAAGCATGAGTTGGGACACTGTCAAAACGACAGAATCGGGTGAAGTGAAGATATCTCCGTTTAACAATCGTATCCCCGCCTGATCACCATTCCACTACAAGAATTTGTACGGTACAATGGTAGTGAAATCAATGGTGGTTACTTAAAAGACAGGAGGGTATATCGAGCGGATCAGTGCATGGCGAGTGGCATTAGTTCTCTTTGGGAGCGCCATTGCTGCGGTCGGCTTGCAATTCTTTTTGCTCCCAAATCATTTGCTTGACGGCGGCGTCACAGGCGTTGCGATCATTAGCACGTACCTATCAGGACTGCCGCTCGGTATGTTCTTGACACTGTTCAATGTCCCATTTGTCTACCTAGGATACAAAAAATTCGGCCGCACATTCGCGATATACTCCACCATTGGTATACTCGCGTTAGCGGTGTTAACCTCTATTCATCTGTCTGATGGATTTACCCACGAACCGATTTTGGCAGCAGTGTTTGGCGGTTTGTTTGTCGGGGTGGGCGTAGGTATTGTGGTGCGGTATGGCGGTATCATTGACGGTGCCGATACAATTGCCGTGCTGATCGACCGTGTGACGGTATTTTCTGTTGGCGAGGCGATCATGTTCATCAACGGCATCATCATTGCGCTGGCTGGATTTGTCTTCGGCTGGGAACAAGCGCTGTATTCACTCATCGCATACTTTGTGGCACACAAAGCGATCGACGTGACGGTTGAGGGGCTCAACGAAGACCGCAGTGTCTGGATTGTCAGCATGCATGTGCGCGAAATCGGCAAAGTGATCAACCAAGTCATCGACGAGCCGGTAACCTATGTCAAAGAAAGCGACCCCAAAGACAAAGAACCACACGGAGTGCTCCTCGCCGTCATCACGCGGTTCGAAGAACAAAAAATCAAATCAGCGATTTATTCTGTCGACAAAAACGCGTTCATCGTCATATCAAACGCCCACGAAATCATCGGCAAGGATGCGCTGAGTTAAATTATTGTTCGATCGCAACAAGTTCGATATCGAATACAAGGTCACTGTGGGGTGGGATGTTCGGTGATGGGCTCGAGGCACCGTAGGCGAGGGCGGCAGGAATGACCAACCGGCGAACACCACCAACTTTCATACCGGGCACGCCTTGGGTCCAACCAGCAATCACACCGCTCAGCGGAAAGGTAACTGGGCGGCCAAAATCATGACTGCTTTGAAAAATCGTGCCATCTTTGACCAGCGCACCGGTATAATGCGCGGTGATCGTGGCCCCCGCAGGCACTTCGTCGCCAGTACCGGGCGTGACATCGCTAATTTGTAGTTCAGCCACCGTATCTTGTGGAGTAAAGTTTGCTAGTTTCGTTCCTTCGAGTTTTTGAGAATTATCCATATATTCCAGTATAGATTGTAAGATAGGTATATGACAGAAAAATTTGCCGATATGTTGGCCGAAGACGGTAAAAAGAACTCGCTCGGACGAGCAGAGGAAGTTGTGCAAATTGTTCTGGATGATAAATCTCGGCTGGAAGAATTGTACCAATGCCTGTTCGAAGACAATGCATGGCTGCGCATGCGGGCGATCGACGCATTTGAAAAAGTTTGCCGTGTTCATCCGGAATGGATCGAACCATATATCGACCGATTGTTCGATGGTTTTAGTAGCGACACACAACCATCAATTCAATGGCACATGGCAGAAATTGCTGGCGAAACTGAGCTGACACCCACACAAAAAAAGCGGGCAATCATATGGCTCACCGAGCGGCTACAGGATCCACATGTTGACTGGATCGTTGCGGCCAATTCAATGAACACGCTCGCCAAGTTTGTCGGCGAGGGATCATTTGCAAAAAATGATCTGGTGCCACTACTCAAGCGCCAGCAAAAACATCATTCAAAAGCAGTTGTGAGGCGTGCAACCAAAATCCTCGAAAGTTTGTCGTAGTCTAACGCTTGCGACCGATTCGGGTCATTACCCAAGCGACAACAATCACAAAAATCGTGATGCCAATAGCCGTTGCGACAATACCGCTGTACCCACCCCCAGTCGCAGGATTGAGGAATGGGTACGGGTACCAACCGACAATCGAACCACGAATGAGTGTATATGCAAGATAAAGTAGTGGATACACGAGCCAGGTCAAACTGCGCACAAACGACAAACGCCGAGCAGGCGGATCGATCAGCCAATCAACAACCATCACGACCGGCATGATGTAATGCAAAATGGTGTTGTCGATCGGAACAGCGGTGAGTACACGTGGGTCATAATTTGACAGCAACACGGCAAAAATAACTCCGGTAATCACCATGTACAGCGATGAAGCACCGCGCAGATAGTGCAAGGTGCTATTTTTAAGTCCACTCCGAAGCGCTGCGGCTGCTGTAAATAGCATAATAACCGCAAATAAATTACTCTGAATTGTAAAAAAGCTAAAGAAATTAACGAAGTTAAATGTCCCACGCTCGCTCAATACAACGATTTCTTGGATGATGGCAAAAAGTCCGACCGCACCAAAGAGTTGCTTGTACCAAATCAAAAAACGTTTGCTACCCATGCGCCCAGTATACCAGTTATGGTTAACTACTGGATGAGTTCAATAAATAGGCGAGTGTGGTCGTTGAGCATTTCCTGTGTCACATGCCGAAACGGCCGAACCATTTCGCCATGTAGACCCGTGCGCTTGCCGTTGACCCGCACCGGAATCTCGCTGGCAAAATAGCCATCACGGCGCAGTACCGGAATACTCAGCGGCACGCCGGCTGCCAGATCACCATAAAACTGCATGTTACAGTTCAAACAAACACAGCTAATAACCCGGTGGCTGACGCGAGCGTATTTCCACAGTGGATAGCGGAATTTGCGCACTTTGCGGTGCTCGAGCCCCTCGGTGCCATGACACCAATACAAACAGTTTTCGTCGGTTATACCGCGGTACTGTTTGTTGACCATCAGCGACGTGTCTTGGTTCATATATTTAGTATAACCATAAAGCAAAACGCCCGCACCAAAACATCTGGTGCGGGCAACCGTTCTCGGTCAGCGAGTCACATGGATCTGGTGAATCGGTAATCCTCATGGGTGTAGACGCTTTCTGTCAACACCTCGGGGTTGGTGAGACCAAACCCAGCTGCGAGCAGAATATCACACGTCGCATCGGGGCCTTGGCCCCTGTAGCCGCAATTCGCATGCGCGAAATGCAGCTCGATTGTTGTGCTTTCATCCTGGTCGTAGTACAGGGTTAATCCCTCGTACCGATTCACCCATGCACGGTTCCAGGTGTATCCCGGCTGCTTTTTCTGCCAGTCCAGAAACAACTGATAGTCGCGTACGGAGGTCAGTCCGCCGGCCTCGTGCCTCTCAATAATTCGTTCAGGTTCAACCACGTTCTCACCCCAGTGGTGTAGGTTATAAGGACAATGTATATTATATCATAAAATATCGTTAAATGCTACTTTGGTGGATTAGCTGGTTTGATCCCCGTTTCGTCAATCACTTGATTGACAACTTCTGTAACGGCCCGGCTGCCAAGCGCATGACATTCGCCGTTTTCGGTCAGGCCTTGGCATTCCATAATTCGCTGACAAAAAATTTCACCCATGCGGTTTTGTATACGTATATCCAAGGAATTGCTCAGTGCCCGGGCTTTGTTGGACAAATCAGAATCAGCAGGTGTCACAATATCGGCAAGGTGGACATAGCTCGTTGGTATAGCTTCAGGCGTCCGTCTATAAAAACCACCGGAGGTATACCCAATAGGTTGTTCTGATGTCTCATCTGTCACCTCGTCAGAAAAGATGAAATAAAAACTCTCTGGCGTCACATCGAATTGCTCACCACCCCGTTCGGCGGGGCATATAGGATGAGGAGGGAGATACGGCTTACCATCTCTAATCATAAGTAATATTATACCATATTTTAATAATTTTTTCCATACATACAAAAAGCGCCTGAATTGCGGGCGCTTTTTGTATGGGATGATCTATTCGCCAGCGTAGGCTGCTTCAAGCTCGGCAATGTCGAGTTTGTGCATTTTCATGAATGCTGCCGTCACGCGTTTGACACCTTCTGGATCATCGCCAGTCATCAATTCGCCCAGGCGGGTAGGGACAATTTGCCATGACAACCCAAATTGGTCTTTGCACCAGCCGCATTGTTCGGCTTCGGGCACATGAGAAAGTTTCTTCCAGTAATAGTCAACTTCTTCTTGGTCCTTACAGGTGACGGTAAACGATATTGATTCGTTAAATTTAAAAATCGGACCACCGTCGAGACATTGGAATGCAACACCATCGAGTTCAAACTCGCCGTTAATCACTTTGCCGCTCATATCCTTAAAATGTTCGTCCAGCGACTCGTCGGGGTAGTAGTCAACACGATTGATTTTAGAATTGGGAAATACACTGACGTAATAGTTCATTGCTGCTTCAGCGTTGTTATCAAACCACAGGCTAGGGGTAATTTTTTGCATGACGTTTCCTCCTTATTGCTTAGCAAGTAGTTGATCAAGTTTGTTCAGCTGGCTCGTAAAGCCTTCGATCATGCCCATTTGAACAAGTTGCTCTATTTGTTCGGCGCTTTCCGCAACTGACCGACTAACTAATTTTGCTTTGCCATCTTGTTCAACAAACTCGTTCGTGATGGTGAGGACAGGCATGTCTTCGCGGACATTGCCGTTTTCGTCGGCAAAATAATCACGATAGGTGAAACTGTTCGGCGTATCGACAGTGTCAATCGACATCAATGCCCATTCGGTCTTACCGTACCAATCAGTTTGATTTTCATCGACGCACTTCATGCCGTAAAAAATGCGGCCGCCCGGACGAAAATCGAATTCTTTTGCGGTCGTTTCCCAACCTTCGGGGCCCCACCATTTTTCAAACCATTCTTTTTCGGAATATGCTTTCCATACTTTGTTTTTTGGTGCATCAAACTCACGCTCGATGATTAATGTTTTGTTTTCAAGGTCTTTCGTTACTTTTACTTCACTTGCCATGGCTAGTCCTCCTTTAATAGTGCATCTAATTTATTGAATTTTTGTTCCCACATCTGTTTGTATTGTTCTAAATATTCGTCTGCGCTTCTCAGTGCATCCGGCGCAAGTGTCACCATCTGTTTTTTTCCCTCCCTTCGTTTGGTAATTAACTTTGCTCGTTCCAGTACATTTAAATGTTTGGAAATAGCCGCAAAACTAACATCGTATTTTTCAACCAGTTCACCAACGGATAATTCGGCACGAGCCACGCGGGCGAGGATATCCCGCCGCGTTGGATCGGCGAGAGAGGCGAAAATGGTGTCTAAATTCATTGCTTGTTCAACCATATGGTTAAATGATAACTCGTGAAAAACAACTTGTCAACGTATGCGACGATTGACTTTTTAAAGCAAAAGTGTTATAATGTAATAAGTTTGGAATTTCACCCCGAAACTCCTCACCGCACCCTCGCAGTACCACCTTCCAAGAGATGGAGAAGTAAGTTGAAGCGTATCGTTCGCAGCATTGTCCTGGCCATCACGGCCATGTTCGTCATCGCCGTCCCGGCCACCGCTTCGGCGGCGACGAGTATCGATCTCAATGAGTTGCAGGCCGCGTCCCCCTGGGAGTTGGCCGACATCTACGAGAACGAGGTCGTCAATCAGATGCTGTCCGCGGCAAGCGAGCAGCCGGTCATGTGGCACAACGTGGCCAACCTGGCCGAGCTGAAATCGGCGCAGCAGACCGTCCTGAACGTGCAGATCGTCAACGTCGAATTCCTCCAGCAGCTGCGGCAAGAGTCGCTGTTCGCACCGGCTTTCGAGCTGGGGATCGCAGCGCGCGTCTACCGCGGCCTGATGAATCACGACGTCAGCACGTTCGACACCGTCCAGAACCAGGCCGAGCTGGCCTGCTACGGCGGCGCGGCGGTCAAGCTGTTCTCGCAGCTGACCGGTCTCAGCATGCAGGAATCCGACCAGCACGTGATCGACGAGAAGCTCCAGGCGAGCCTGGATTTCGCGACGATCGGCGCGGCATTCGTCACCGGTCTGACCGGTGGCCTCGACAACAGCAACTGCAAGGGGCCCTTCCGTCCCTAGGAAGGTCCTTCGCAAGGGTGCAGCCCCGGGATTTTTCCCGGGGCTGCTTCTATTTATGGCCACATTCTCGCACAACTCTAACAATACGCAAAAATCCTTGCCTTACAGGGGGCTTTGGGCCATAATAACGCTTAAGCCTGTCAGACAATAAAAGGGGAGGCATTTTTATAAAATCACTAGCGATTACTCCGTTTTGGCATCGCCGTATTTGCGAGGCGATTATTTTGATGGGCGCTGTGATTGCAGCCTTGTTCGTATGGGCATCGCTTGCGGGCGTTAATCAGTCGCCATCATCGTTCTACATTACACCGCTCACACTTGGCCTTGCACTTGCGAGCATGGCGATCGCCATTTTGTCCTACGTTATCAAACCCGAGCAATTACGCGCCGGGTCAGCGTTAGCAGCTTATATACTGTTGCTTGTCAGCATTGGCATGCTAGTAATGCAAACCGGTTTCGTCAATTCGCCGTTCATTGCCTTATGGCTAGTTGTCGTGACCTTTGTGGGTGTATTTGGCCCTGGTGCGTTGGCTGCATTATTTACTATTGTTGTTGGCGCCAATATCTATCTCATCCTTGAAAAGGCCTACGGCAATGAGATTCTGGTCAGTGTGGCACTGACTACTGTCTTGCCAATTATTGTTAGCTACATCTTGTGGCACGAGCGGTCCAAAACCGACAAGTCCAAAGACAGAGCGTACTACGACCTCGCCAATGAACTCAACCAAGTAGCAAACAAATCCGAAGTGGTGATTAATGCCATTAGCGATGGCGTGCTGGCCATCAATAATCAAGGCGTTATCGAACTTATTAATCCAGCCGCACAGCGCATTGTGGGGTGGGGGCATCAAGACGCATTGGGACTTGATTACAAGTCTGTTTTGCAGCTGCTT
>Ga0164243_10009315_pt1 | contig 14303 bp, 18 predicted proteins | sample OricompcompostOP_FD_108781 | JGI IMG/M metagenome (GOLD analysis project Ga0164243, IMG submission 108781) | Organic Plus compost microbial communities from Emeryville, California, USA - Original compost - Organic plus compost (OP) | ecosystem: Engineered > Solid waste > Mixed feedstock >... | reverse complement strand
GGGTGCGGAGCCGTGGCTGTACCGGCCCCGTGCCGGGGTGCCGCAGCGGCGCGACCGGTCCGGCAGGTGGCGCGTTCAGCCCGAGACTTCGCCCGCACGGCAAGCAGCACGCGGCGGCAAGCAGCACGCGCGGCACGCGGCAAGCACGACACGCGCGCCGTGCGTGTCAGGCGCGCCGCCCATCCGCACCCGCGGCCCCACCTCGCGCAGCGTCGCCCCGGGACGGGTGGTCAGCGCCCGCTGCCCGCCCCCGCCCGGGCCGGCGCCCCGGCCGGCAACGAGCGCACCAGCTCGTCCACCCGTTCCTTCGCGTCGCCGAAGAGCATGGCCGCATTGTCACGGAAGAAGAGCGGGTTCTGCACGCCCGCGTAACCCGACGACATGGACCGCTTGAACACGATCACGTTCTTGGCCTCCCACACCCGCAGCACCGGCATGCCCGCGATCGGCGAGCCCGGGTCCTCCGCGGCGGCCGGGTTGACGGTGTCGTTGGCGCCGATGACGAGGACGACGTCGGTGTCGGCGAAGTCGTCGTTGATCTCGTCCATCTCCAGCACGATGTCGTAGGGCACCTTGGCCTCGGCGAGCAGCACGTTCATATGGCCGGGCAGCCGCCCGGCGACCGGGTGGATACCGAACCGCACCTCGGTCCCGCGCTCGCGCAGCCGCCGGGTCAGCTCGGCGACCCCGTGCTGCGCCTGCGCGACGGCCATGCCGTATCCGGGGGTGATGATCACGCTGCTCGCGTCGGCCAGCAGCTCCGCCGCGCCGTCGACGCCGATCTCCCGGTGCTCGCCGTAGTCGACATCGGCCCCCGACGTGGTCTCCAGGCCGAATCCGCCCGCGATGACCGAGAGGAAGGACCGGTTCATCGCCTTGCACATGATGTAGGACAGGTAGGCACCGGACGAGCCGACGAGTGCGCCGGTGACGATCAGCAGGTTGTTCTCCAGCAGGAACCCCGACGCCGCCGCGGCCCAGCCGGAGTAGCTGTTGAGCATCGACACCACCACCGGCATGTCCCCGCCGCCGATCGAGGCGACCAGGTGCCAGCCCAGCGCGAGCGCGACCACGGTGACCGCGATCAGCAGCCACAGCTGCGGGTCGATCACGAACCACACCGTCAACGCCACGAACACCACGAGCGCGCCGAGGTTGAGGACGTTCTTGCCGGGCAGCGCGAGCGGCTTCGAGTCGATCCGCGCCGACAGCTTCAGGAACGCCACGATCGAACCGGTGAAGGTGACCGCGCCGATGAACACGCCGATGAACACCTCCGCCGAGTGGATACCGCTCAGCCCCAGCGCCGCCAGCGCCTCCGCCTCGGCCCCGCCGGGGTGCGCCTCCACCTCCTGGTATCCGTTCCAGCCGACCAGCACGGCCGCGAGACCGACGAAGGAGTGCAGCAGCGCGATCAGCTCGGGCATGCCGGTCATCTCCACCACCCGCGCCCGTTGCAGGCCGACGGCGGCGCCTGCCACCATCGCCACCACCAGCAGCACGATGCCGAGCGTGGAGATGTCGCGGTGCACGGCCAGCGCGATGGTGGCCACCAGCGCCAGCACCATGCCCGCGATGCCGAAACCGTTGCCGGTCTTCGCGGTTTCGTGCTTGGACAGGCCCGCGAGCGCGAGGATGAACAGCAACGCGGCGACCAGGTAGGCCGACTGCGCGATCGTGTCCAGGTTCATGGGTTCACGTCTCCTGACGGGCTCAGCTGCGGGAGAACATCGAGAGCATGCGGCGCGTCACGGCGAACCCGCCGAACACGTTGATCGAGGCCAGCAGGATCGCGGCGAACGCGATCCACGTGACCACCGCGTTGCCGTGACCGACCTGCAGGATCGCGCCCACCACGATGATCCCGGAGATCGCGTTGGTCACCGACATCAACGGCGTGTGCAGCGCGTGGTGCACGTTGCCGATCACGTAGTAGCCGATCACGACCGCCAGCGCGAACACCGTGAGGTGCCCCTGCAACGCCGGCGGCGAGATCGCCACCAGGAGGAACAGCGCCGCACCGATCGCCGCGGTGATCCCCAGCCGCGCCACTGGCGACATCCGCTTCGGTGGCTCCGGCTCGGCCGGCCGGGCCCTCGGCGCGGCCTGCTGCGGCGCCGCGGACACCTGGGCCGGGGGCGGCGGCCACAGCAGCTCGCCCTCGCGCACCACGGTCATCGACCGGATCACCACGTCGTCGAGGTCGAACACCGGGGTGCCGTCCTTGTCCGGCGTCAGCAGCTTCAGCAGGTTGACGACGTTGGTGCCGTACAGCTGTGACGACTGCGCCGGCAGCCGCCCGGCGAGGTCGGTGTAGCCGAGGATGGTGACCCCGTTGTCGGTGGTGACCGCCTCACCCGCCACGGTGCCCTCGACGTTGCCGCCGTTGGCCGCCGCCATGTCGACGATGACGCTGCCCGGCCGCATGCTCGCGACCATCTCGGCGGTGATGATGCGCGGCGCGGGTTTGCCGGGGATGAGCGCGGTGGTGATGATGATGTCCACGTCGCGGCACTGGTCGCGGTAGAGCTGCTTCTCCCGCTCCTTGTAGTCCTCGTCCATCTCCTTGGCGTAGCCGGTGGCCGACACCTCGACCTCGGCCGCCTCGATCGCGAGGTACTCCCCGCCCAGCGAGGCCACCTGGTCGGCCACCTCGGGCCGCGGGTCGGTGGCCCGCACCACCGCGCCGAGGCTGCCCGCCGCGCCGATCGCCGCCAGGCCCGCGACGCCGGCGCCGACGACGAGCACCTTCGCGGGCGGCACCTTGCCCGCCGCGGTGACCTGTCCGGTGAAGAACCGGCCGAACGCGTGCGCCGCCTCCACCACCGCGCGGTAACCGGCGATGTTGGCCATCGAGGACAGCACGTCGAGGGACTGGGCACGCGAGATGCGCGGCACCGCGTCCATCGCGAGCGCGGTGATCGGGCGCCGCGCCAGATCGTCCACCAGCTCCTTGTTCAGCGCGGGCGCGAGCAGGCTGATCAGCGTGGCGCCCGGCGTGACCGCGTCCAGCTGCCCGGCCGACGGGGCGTTGACGCCGATGACGATGTCGGCCTGCGCCGCCTCACCGATCGAGGCGCCCGCCTCGGCGTAGGCCTCGTCGGAGAAGCTCGCGGCCACTCCGGCTTTCGGCTCCACCACAACGTCGTAACCCAGCTTGCGCAGCTGCGCGACCGTCGCCGGCGTCGCGGCCACCCGGGTCTCACCCGGTGTGGCCTCCTTCAGCACTCCGATGAGCATCGAAACTCCTTTGTCCACGCTCGCGCGGCGGCCGGAACCGCGTGCGGACCTTCTTAACACGTCGGGCCGACATTCCCGGTGACCGCCGCCACACCGGCCATCCTGGTGGGCGGGACCGCGCACCGGGAAGGGGCCGCGCGCGTGGTCAGCAGCCGAGTGGGCGCACCAGCAGCGTCAACAGCCGCTCCAGCTCGGCGGCCGGGTCGTCGGTCAGGCCGCTGTGCACCGGTCCCGGCCGCACGACGGTGCTGCGCGGCGCGGTGAGCCAGCCGAAGTGCCGGCCCGGGTCTGCGGCTTCGGCACACCCGCCGGCGATGGCGGTCAGCAGCGCGCGGATGCCCTCGACGTCCGCGGCCGGGTCGAGCGCCCGGACGCGGACGGCGTCGAGCTCGACCGCGGCGGCGAGGTAACGCCTGTCGCGGCAGTACAGCAGCACACCGCCGTTGACCGACTCCTCCCGCTCGGCCCGCGGCACCACGCGCAGCGTGGCGTACTCGTACGGCACGCTCACGATCGCCCCGCCGCGGCGGCGCGCACCAGGGGCGGCACCCAGGCGTCGCGGGCCCGCAGCCGGTGCGACAGGTGGGTCACGTACGCCTCCCGGAGTTCCTCGGCGGTGTCGAAACCCGGCTCCGGCTCGAGCCAGGCGCCGGGCACCGCGGCGACCACCGCGCGAAGGGCGTCCTCGTCGAGCAGCGGGGCCAGTTCCGCGTCGGCGGCGCCGACCTCGGTGGCGAAGCCGAGCAGCACGTGTTCGGCGGCAGCATACGGCCTCGCCGCAGCCCCGCCCGCGGACGCCCAGTTGTGGTGGAACGTCAGTGCCGCGCCGTGGTCGATCAGCACGGGTTCGCGGTGCCACCACAGCAGGTTCGGGTTGTGCACGGAGCGGTCCACGTTGCCGACGAACGCGTCGAACCACAGCACACGGCTCGCGAATCCCGGGTCGACGGGGAACGCACGGGCCGAGTAGTCCAGCGCACCGGGCAGGAAGTCGACGCCGAGGTTGGGTCCCGCGCTGGCGCGCAGCAGCTCCTGGATCTCCTGGTCGCCCTCGAGCCTGCCGAACGCCGCATCGAGATCCGCTTCGACCAGCCGCGGCACCGGCAGGCCCAGCACCCGGGCGATCCCGGCGCACAGCACCTCGGCGACGAGCACCTTGGGCCCCTGCCCCGCGCCGCGGAACTTCACCACGTAGGTGCCCAGGTCGTCGGCCTCCATCAGGCCCGGCATCGAGCCGCCCTCGCGCAACGGGGTGACGTAGCGCGTCACGCGCACCCGGTCGATCACGACTCCCCCTTGCGCGCGTAGTCCAGCACCGTGTCGCCGAGCAGGTCCTCGACGGCGTCGAGCAGCTCCAGTACCGCGGCGGCGATGGCGTCCGGCGGCTCCCCCGCCACGGTGCGGGAACCGACCTCGCCGAACACGAGTGCGTGGAACCAGCCGATCTGGCTCGCCACCAGCCGTGGCCGCGCCCCCCGCTCGCCGGTCTCGTCGGCGAGCAGAGCCGCGAGCTCGTCGACCATCTGCCCGCCGAGGTCGTTCAGGCGCGTCGCCAGGGACGGCGTCGCGAGCATCATCGCGAGCACCCGCCCGAAGCCCGGGCTGAGCCCGACGGCCCGGTCGCGCCCGCGCACCTCCTCCCGCAGCCGCGCCAGCACCGCCCCCGCGGCGGACTCCCCCGGTGCCCGCTCCGCGACGATCGCCGCCAGCCTCCCTGTGGACGACTCCCCCGGCGGCAACACCAGGTCTTCCTTCGTGCGGAAGTAGTTGTAGACGGTGTTGACCGCCACGTCGGCCGCCGCGGCGACCTCGGCGATGGTCACCTCGTCGAACCCGCGCGCGACGAACAACTCGATCGCCGCCTCGGAGATCCGGCGCACCGTCTGCCGCTTCTTCCGCTCCCGCAGCCCCTCGGTCACCGCTCTACTGAAGCAGACCCCAATTTTGGAGTCCACTCCATTTTTCTCGGCCCGGCGACCCGTGCGCGACGGCGGCGGGCCGTGTTAGCCTGTCGCCGTGCAGCGCGTGACGACTCAGCTCGTATCCCGGCGCGCCGGCTGAAACCAGGTCGCCGGCGCGCAGTACCGGCGTCCGCGCATCTCAGCGGAACTCCCTTCGGGGCCTGGCCCGGCTCCCATCCACCTCGCACTCTTCTCGTGGAGATCCGCCATGTCCGCACCCACCGCCATCCGTCCGGCCATGATGGTCCGCCGCCGCATCGCCACCTACTTCACCGGTGGCGCCAACGCCGTTCCCACCCTGATCACCGCACTGGCCAACGTGCACGACCTGTCGGTCGACATCCGCGAGGGCGTCCGGGAAAGCAGCTTGGTCTGCGCTGTTCTCCTGCCGAACGAGGAGATCGAGCCGCTGTTGGACCGCCTGCGCGCGCTGCCCGCCGTGGTGTCGGCCGAACTGGCCTGACAGGTCAGTGACCGCGGGCGATCCACTCCTCCAGGTGCGGCGCCTCGGTGCCGATCGTGGTGCCGTCGCCGTGTCCGGTGTGGACTGTCGTCTCCCCCGGCAGCGCGAACAACCGGTCCCGGATCGAGTCGATGATCGTCGGGAAATCGGAGAACGACCGGCCGGTCGCGCCGGGCCCGCCCGCGAACAACGTGTCGCCGGTGAACAGCACACCGGCCTCGGGCACGTACAGGCACACCGAGCCGGGCGAGTGCCCCGGTGTGTGGATCACGGTGATCTCGGTGCCCGCCACCGCGATGCGCTCACCGTCGCCCAGCGGGCGGAACGTCGCACCGGGGTGGGTCATCTCCCACAGTTCCTTGTCACCAGGGTGGAGCAGGACCGGCGCGTCCAGCCGCTCCCCCAGCCGCGGCGCGACGGTCACGTGGTCGTTGTGGCCGTGCGTGCACACCACGGCCACGACGTTGCGGTCGCCGACCGCCTCGGTGATCCGGTCGGCGTCGTGCGCCGCGTCGACCACCACGACGTCGCGGTCGTCACCGATCAGCCACACGTTGTTGTCGACGTCCCAGCTACCCCCGTCGAGCTCGAAGACACCGCTGGTCACGACGCGGTCGATGCGCGCGCTCACCAGACCACCACCGAGCGCAGCACCTCACCGGCGTGCATCGTGTGGAACGCCTTCTCGACGTCGTCCAGCCCGATGCGCTCCGACACGAACTTCTCCAACGGCAGCCTGCCCTGCAGGTGCAGGTCGACGAGCACGGGGAAGTCGCGCTCGGGCAGGCAGTCGCCGTACCACGACGACTTCAGCGCGCCGCCGTGCGAGAAGAAGTCCAGCAGCGGCATCTCCAGCTTCATGTCCGGGGTCGGCACACCGACGAGCACCACGGTGCCCGCCAGGTCGCGCGCGTAGAACGCCTGCTTCCAGGTTTCCGGCCTGCCCACCGCGTCGATCACGACGTCGGCACCGAACCCGCCGGTGAGGTTCTGCACCGCCTCGACGGCGTCCTGCTCGGCCGCGTTGATCGTGTGCGTGGCCCCGAGATCGACCGCCCAGTCGAGCTTGCGGGCGTCCCGGTCGACCGCGATGACCTTCGACGCGCCCGCCAGCCGGGCGCCCGCGATGGCCGCGTCGCCCACGCCGCCGCAGCCGATCACGGCCACCGAGTCACCGCGGCCCACCCCGCCGGTGTTGACCGCGGCGCCCAGCCCGGCCATCACGCCGCACCCGAGCAGCCCGGCGACCGCGGGATCGACGGCGGGGTCGACCTTGGTGCACTGCCCGGCGTGCACCAGCGTCTTGTCCGCGAACGCGCCGATGCCCAGTGCCGGCGTCAGCTCGGTGCCGTCGGTGAGGGTCATCTTCTGCGACGCGTTGAACGTGTCGAAGCAGTACTGCGGCCTGCCGCGTTTGCACGCACGGCACTGCCCGCACACCGCCCGCCAGTTGAGGATCACGAAATCGCCCGGCTGCACCGAGTCGACGCCCTCGCCGACGCTCTCCACCGTGCCGGCGGCCTCGTGGCCGAGCAGGAACGGGAACTCGTCGTTGATACCGCCCTCGCGGTAGGTCAGGTCGGTGTGGCACACCCCGCAGGCGGCGATGTCGACGACGACCTCGCCCGGCCCCGGATCGGGGATCACGATGTCGGTGAGCTCGACCGGAGCACCCTTCGCGCGGGCGATCACGCCGCGGACCTGCTGTGGCATCGACGTTCCCTCTGTGTTCGGCAGTTTCTTCCAGCCGGACGGTAACCCCGGGGGCCCTGCGCGGCGACCTGGTCGGGCGGACAGGAAAACCTCGACTTCCGGCCAGTTCAGTCCTACAGTGCGGGAATGCCCGAACTGACCGCGCTGCGGGACGTGGTCGACGGCCCGTTGCACGAGATCGCCGCACGCCTGTCGCGGTTCCTCGTCGAGGAGTGGCCGCACACCGCTCTGGTCATCTTCACCCGCGAGTGCACCGGAAGGCCACGCAAGGTCGCCGGCGACACCTCCATGATCAACCGCGTCACGATCGCGGAACTGGACGCGCTGAAGGCGAGCGTCGCCCCAGGCGCCGCCACGACCACGACCGCGGCGATCGGCGGGGTCGAGCGCACGGCGTGGGTCGTGCGCGATGCGGCCGACACCCTGCTCGTGCTCGTCCCGCGCAGACCGAAGCAGCCGTTCCCCCGGCCGGACGTCCTGGCGGGCCTGTTCGGGCTCGTCGCCACTTCGATCCGGCAGCAGGTGGCCCAGGCCAGTCCGGACTACCTCGCCGAATCACGCGCCGCGTCGGCCGAGCGGGCGCGCACGATCGCGGAGCTGGCCGCCGCGCACGAGGCGACCCTGGTCGCCCTGCTGTCGACGCTGCGTTCCGGCGCCCTCGACGACGCCCACGCGCGGCGTGCCGCGGCCGACACGGCGTCGGCGGCCCTGATCGAGCTGCGCTCGACCCAGAAGTCGGAACGCGCGCTGTCCGAAGAGGACATCGCGGCCGCGTTCGCCCGGTTGCGCAAGGACATCCGGGAGATGCTGCGACACCACGAGTCGCACCTGGACTTCGTCGCGCCCGCCGCGGGCCGCGCCGTGCCGGGCGAGATCGCGCACGGCGCGCGGGCGATGACCAGCACCGCGGTACTCGCGTTCACCGCGCAGCCCGGGCTCACCCGCCTGCGCATCGCGTGGTCCAGCGACGCGACGGCGCTGTGCGCCGACATCCGCGACCAGGACAGCGGCGAGCTGGACCTGCCGACGCTGCGGCGCAGCCTCGACGGCCGCGCCCGCGCGCTGGGTGCCGCGGTGGACCTGGAGGCGATACCAGGGTGGGGTAGCCGCGCCACGATCACCGTACCGCTGGAGGCCGCTCTCGAACGCGTCGAGGAAAGCCGACTGTCCCGGCTCAACCGCCGCGAGCAGGACGTCCTCCGGCTGGTGGCGCAGGGCAAGCGCAACCGGGCCATCGCCGCCGAGCTCGGCATCACCGAGAGCACGGTCAAGTTCCACGTGGCCGGGGTACTGCGCAAACTCGAGGTCGGCAGCCGCGGGGAGGCCGCCGCCCTGGCCCTCGGCGCAGCCACCCCACTTTCTCAACCGGCAGGTTGACAAAGGGCGGCACCCCGACCTACCTTCTTCTTCAACCAGAAAGTTGAGGAGAAGCGTGGACCACTCGACCGAGCAGCTCAACCGCGTGTTCGCCGCACTCGCCGATCCGACGCGACGCGATCTCGTCGCCCGGCTCGCCGTCGCGGACGCCACCGTGGGCGAGCTGGCCGAGCCGTACGACATGACCCTGCAGGCCGTCTCCAAGCACGTGAAGGTGCTCGAGGAGGCCGGCCTGGTGCGGCGCAGCAAGGTGGCCCAGCGGCGGCCCGTGCACCTGGACGCCGACGTGTTCGACCTGATGACGAAGTGGATCGAGCGCTACCGCCGCACCGCCGAGGAACGGTACCGGCGCCTGGACGCCGTGCTGTCCCGCGACACCGACGACACCGACGACACCGACGATCTTCGAAGGGACGCATCATGACCACATCGCAACGGGAGACCAGAATCGCGGCCTCGGACGAGGTGCCCACAATCGAGGTGCTCCGGGAGTTCGACGCCCCGCCCGAGCGGGTGTTCGGCGCGCACGTGGACCCCGACCTGTTCGCCCAGTGGGTCGGACCCCGCTCGGTGACCACCCGGATCACCCGGTGGGACGCGAACACCGGTGGCGCGTGGGCCTTCGCCAACGACCGGGACGGCGCGGAGATCGCCGCGTTCTTCGGCAGTTTCCACGAGGTGCGCCCGCACGAGCGGATCGTGTGGACGTTCACCTATGCGGGCGCACCGGACGGCGTGGCCCTGGAGACGCTGACGTTCACCGAGCTGGACGGCGGGCGTACCCGGCTGCGCGTGCTGAGCGTGGTGGCGGACTTCGCGACCAGGGACGCGATGCTCGCGAGCGGGATGGAGGTCGGCGTCGAGGAGGGCTACGCCAAGCTCGACGCGCTGCTCGCGGCGGACTCGTGAGATGACACCCGCGCAACGGCACGCGCACGACGCCGCCCGGGTCACCGCGCTGGTGGAATCCGCGGCGCCCGGTGACTGGGCGCGCCGCAGCCCGGTTCCGGAGTGGACGGCGCTCGACGTGGTGCGGCACCTCGTCGAGTGGTCGCGCGGGTTCCTGTCCGGCGCCGGGATCCACCTCCCCGCGCTGGACGTCGCCGCCGATCCGGCCGCCGCGTGGACGCAGCACGTCGCCGACGTCCGCGCGGTCCTGGAGCACCCGGGTGGCCGGGTGCTGCGCAATCCGCACACCGGGGACCTGCCCGTGGACGAAGCGGTGGACCGGTTCTACACCGACGACGTGTGGCTGCACTCGTGGGACCTGGCCACGGCGCTGGGCCGCGACCCCGATCTCGGCGCGGACCGGTGCGCGGCGGCGCTCGACGCGATGCGGCGCGTGGAGGACGTGCTGCGGGCCGGCGGCCAGTTCGGTCAGGCGGTGCCGGTGGCGGACGATGCGCTGGCGCAGGACCGGTTGATCGCGTTCATCGGCCGGGATCCGCGGTGGCGCCCGTGATCCGCCGGTAGGTCGTGGTGGTGGAGTAGTCCTTGCGCGGGCCGGTGACGCGCATCCGGACGGTGAAGCGGTCGGGGGCGGGGAACTCGTAGGTCCCCTCGTAGGTGTCCTGCCCGCACAGGTGCAGGTCGGTGGCCGCGGCCCCGTGCAGGCGGAGCACGTGGAAGGTTCGCGGTGGGCCCGGTTCGGCGAAGCAGATGCGGATGCGGCCCGGTTCCAGCCGGTAGTGGTACTCGCGGTAGACCTCGAGCGCGCGCCCGTCGTCGAGGGTGAGCACGCCGTCCTCCCGGTAGTGCAGCATCCGCTGGTCGGCGGGGGTGAACCGGGCCGAGCCGGTCATGCGGCCCACGCCGGGCAGGTCCCGTTCGACGGCCCATTCCCCCGGAAGGGTCGCGAACAGCCGCGCCTCGTCGTCGCCCGGGTCGTCCATGGGATCATGGTGCCCGAACGCGGGCCGCGGGACCGGGCGGGGGCCCGGTGCGTCAGGTGGTGAGCTCGCCCGGCCCAGGAGGACCACCCATGACGTACCCGCAGCCGCTGCCCACCCGCCGCCGGTGGGTTCCCGTGGTTGCCGCCCTGGTGGTGGGTCTGCTCGTCGGTGGCGGTGTGGTGGGTCTGACGTGGCTGGGATCCACATCGGAGCGCTCCGATGTGGAGACCGCGTGCGCGATCGTCGACGGGACCACCGGTATGGACCCGGAGACCGACTACGAGCAGTTCCGCCGCTGGAACGCGGCCGCCGAGCTGGCCGCTGTCGCCGCGGAGAGCGACCCGCGGCGCCGGTCGCTCGCGGACGCGCTGCGCGAGCCCGCGGACATCGTGATGAGGGCCTTCCAGGCAAAGGGCCCCGAGTTCGAGGCCGCGATGGCCCGGGCCCGCGCGGCGTGCGCGGCCGTCTGAGTCAGCGGGGGTAGGGCTTTCCCCAGGGTCGATTCGGGGGTTCCCACCGATGCGCACCCGGCCGGAAGCGGGGGATGCTGAAGCCATGACGACGACAACGACGACCCTGACGAGGTCCCGCCACGACCGTGTGATCGCCGGGGTGTGCGCCGGGCTGGCACAGCGCTACGGCTGGCACCCCCGGACGGTGCGCTGGCTGTTCGTGCTGTCCTGCCTGCTGCCTGGGCCGCAGTTCCTGATCTACCTGGCGCTGTGGATCATCATCCCGAAGGAGCGCCGCTGAGCGGGCCGTGCGGTTCGGAGGCTAACCGCGCGCGACGGCGAGGAATTCGCGGATCAGGCCGTGGTCCTTGGTGCCCCGGGCGGACTCCACTCCGCTGGAGACGTCCAGCCCCCACGGTTGCACGGTCTCGATCGCCTCGCTGACGTTGTCCGGGCGCAGCCCGCCCGCCAGCAACCAGCGTCCGCGTTGCCCGCGCAGCGCGGACCAGGTCCACTGCTCCCCCGAGCCTGCCCGGGGCGAGTCGAGGATCACCAGGTCCTCACCGAACGCGCCAACCTCCACCGGCTCGCCGTCGGTCGAGGTGGCGCGCACCAGGCGCACCCCGAGGCCGGTGAGCGCTGCGAAGTCGGCGGCCGAGTAGCCGCGACCGTGCAGCTGCACCGCGCCCAGCCCGGTCTTGGCGGCGACCTCGCGAACCTCCGCGACGGGCATGCCGAGGAACACCCCGACGCTGAGCACCTCCGGCGGCACGGCGGCCACCAGGCGCGTGGCCTCGTCGACGGTCACCCGGCGCGGGCTGTCGGTGAGCACGAACCCGATCGCGTCGGCACCCGCGGTCACGGCGCAGTCCACGTCGGCCTCGGTGCGCAGGCCGCAGATCTTCACGAACACCCCACCAGGGTAGGCGCCGCGCCCGCTCGACTCGCGGCGAGCCGGTTCAGCCGCGCGCCGAGGACCGGGTTGCCACCGGTGCGGCGAGAGCGCGCTCTCGCCCCGCCGACCGACAGTGCGCACCGCCGGCCCGGAACCGGCGCGCCTGACCGGGCACGCCCGCTCACCGGCGGCCGTCGTGCTGCTCGCTGCGCCCACCGTGCAGCGGTGGGCGCCCCGGCTCCGGCAGGGGCAAAGTACCCCGCGCCCCACCTCTCATCGGCCGCAGCCGCGCCCGCTCGCTGGTCCCGCCGACCGACCGCGGCGGCCGTGCCCACGCCGAGCCCGCCGTTCGGTGGTGGGCGCCGCCGCGCCCGGAACCGGCGCACCGGGCGGAACCTGTCCGGCCGCTCCTCCCGCAGCCGCACCGCTCAACACACCCACCGCCCAGTGGACGCCACACCCCGAACCACCACACCACGCGCCACGCGTCCAGCCGCTCCTCCCGCAGCCGTGCCGCTCACCCATCCCCGTCCGACCACGGCCGCCCCTCCTGGCGTCCGGCGGCCCTCACTCACCGTAGTCGTGCTGTTCGCTGATCTCGCCGTCTTTGCGGCGCACCACGTGCGTCACCCCGCGTTTGCGTGCCAGGTCGCGGCCCTGGTCCTGCGCCTCGGCCTTGGTGGGGCTCGTGCTGGACGCCCGGGCGTTGCCGACCACCTTGTTCTTCCAGCGGGGGACTGTTCGATCTTCGGTGTTTTCGGCCCGACACGCCGGGGCTGAAGTCCGGCGGGATGGGCACGGAGTGTGATGACTGTTGATGCTGTGACGACACGGGCATCGAGGAAGAAGGCCGCCACGGCGGCCGGTGAGCAGGAGCGGCTGGTGGCGGCGATGGTCGCCCAGGCGCAGGAGCAGGGCCTGGCGTTGACCGGCCCGGACGGGCTGCTCAAGCAGCTGACGAAGGCGGTGCTGGAGACCGCACTGAACGCGGAGATGACCGAGCACCTCGGCCACGCCAAGCATGCTGATCAGCCGGGCCGGGACGGCACCAATGTGCGTAATGGGTCCCGTAAGAAGACGGTGGTGTCGGATGCGGTCGGTGAGGTTGAGGTGGCGGTGCCGCGGGATCGGGAAGGTAGTTTTGAACCGGTCATTGTGAAGAAGCGGCAGCGGCGGTTGGGCAGTGTCGATGAGGTCGTGTTGTCGTTGTATGCGAAGGGGTTGACGACCGGCGAGATTTCGGCGCATTTTTCCGAAATTTACGGTGCTTCGGTGTCGAAGGAGACTGTTTCGCGTATCACCGACTCGGTGGTGGCGGAAATGCAGGAATGGCAGTCGCGTCCGCTCGATGAATGTTACGCGGCGGTGTTTATTGACGCTGTGGTCGTGAAGGTGCGGGACGGTCAGGTCGCGAATCGTCCGTTTTACGCGGCGATCGGGGTGACGCTCGAGGGTCGTAAAGACGTGTTCGGTTTGGGGGCCGGAACGGGTGGCGAGGGCGCCAAGTTCTGGCCGCAGGTGTTGCAGGACATGAAGAATCGCGGCATGAAGGACGTGTTCTTCGTGGTCTGCGACGGGTTGAAAGGGCTGCCGGATGTGGTGGTCGATGTGTGGCCGCGGGCTCGCGTGCAGACGTGCGTGATCCATTTGATCAGGAATTCGTTTCGGATCGCGTCGAAGCGTGACTGGGATGCACTGAAGAAGGATCTGAAGCCGATCTATACGGCCGCGACGGTGGGTGCGGCGGAGGCGGCGTTGGACGATTTGGAGGAGAGGTGGGGGGATCGATATTCGGCGATGATTCGCCTGTGGCGTAACGCCTGGGAGGAATTTACCTCATTTTTGGACTATGATCCTGAAATTAGGCGCGTGTTGTGCTCCACAAATGCGATCGAGTCGTTGAATGCGCGGTATCGTAGGGCGGTGCGGGCGCGTGGCCACTTCCCGACGGAGCAAGCTGCGTTAAAGTGTCTGTATCTGGTCACCAGGTCGCTGGACCCGACCGGCAAGGGACAGGCACGGTGGACAATGAGGTGGAAACCCGCCTTGAACGCGTTCGCCAACACGTTCGGTGACCGCTGGCCGGCTGCCGAGAAGTACTAACCACCAGTGCCGAAAACACCGAATCTGTTACAGACCCTCCAGCGGCCGTCGGCGTGGAAGGTTTCCACGGTGCTCTCCGCGGGGCCTGCGTCGGTGAGTAGGTGGCGTAGAGGTCGGGGTGGGGTTTGGGTGCGGTGGCGGGGCCGCCTTCGGGTTGGGGGTCCATGAGGTATTCCAGGGCGTCGTCGCCGTGGGACCAGCCGCCTT
>Ga0164243_10009314_pt1 | contig 14303 bp, 13 predicted proteins | sample OricompcompostOP_FD_108781 | JGI IMG/M metagenome (GOLD analysis project Ga0164243, IMG submission 108781) | Organic Plus compost microbial communities from Emeryville, California, USA - Original compost - Organic plus compost (OP) | ecosystem: Engineered > Solid waste > Mixed feedstock >... | reverse complement strand
CGAGGTATTCGATCTGCGGCATGCCCCAGCTGGTGGGCAGCACGATGAGGGGGTATTTGCGTGCGGTGCCGGCGGTGGCGCCCTCGGGCAGGGCGACGTTGGCCTTGAGGGTGATGCCGCCGTCGCCCTCGATGTCGGTGAAGTCGATCCCGGCCACGGCCGGGGCGGCGCCGGTGGTGGCCGCGGCAGTGTCGCGCGCCGGCAGGGCGGTGGCGGTGGGGGCGAGGGCGAGGCCGGTGGTGGTGAGTGTTCCGGCGAGGAGGACCGAGGCGTACCGCACTGCGGTGGGGGAGGGGCGCATGCACGTCTCCAGTTGTCGTCGGCGACCGGGCTGCGAAGTGACTGGAGAGTAAGCACCGGCGGCTACCCGAGGTAACCCGTCGGTAGGTTACGGACCAGTAAAGGAGTGGCCGCCCGCGCCGCCCCGCAGGGGTTCTTGTCAGGTGCCCAGAGGGGGCTTACGGTCTCAATCTCACGTATATCTACGCGTGTCGAACAGGCTGCCGCGCTCACAAAGGAGCTGCTCATGCCCGACGTTGTACGTGCCGCGCTGGTCCAGGCGAGCTGGACGGGCGACACCGAATCGATGATCGCCAAGCACGAGGAGCACGCCCGGGAAGCCGCACGCCGGGGCGCCCGCATCATCGGTTTCCAAGAGGTCTTCAACGCCCCGTACTTCTGCCAGGTCCAGGACGCCGAGCACTACCGCTGGGCGGAGCCGGTGCCCGGCGGACCGACGATCAGCCGGATGAGCGAGCTGGCCCGCGAGACCGGGATGGTCGTCGTCGCCCCGGTGTTCGAGGTCGAGCGCCCGGGCTTCTACTACAACACCGCCGCCGTCATCGACGCCGACGGCACCGTGCTGGGCAGCTACCGCAAGCATCACATCCCGCAGCTCAAGGGCTTCTGGGAGAAGTTCTACTTCCGCCCCGGCAACCTCGGCTGGCCGGTCTTCGACACGGCCGTCGGCAAAGTGGGGGTCTCCATCTGCTACGACCGGCACTTCCCCGAGGGCTGGCGGGCACTCGGCCTGGGCGGCGCCCAGATCGTCTACAACCCCTCGGCCACCTCCCGCGGTCTGTCCGCCCACCTGTGGCAGCTCGAACAGCCCGCGGCGGCCGTCGCCAACGCCTATTTCGTCGCCGCCATCAACCGCGTGGGCACCGAGGAGTGGGGCGACAACGACTTCTACGGCACCAGCTACTTCGTCGACCCGCGCGGCCGGTTCGTCGGGGAGACCGCCTCCGACAAGGAGGAGGAACTGCTCGTCCGCGACCTGGACCTGGCGCTCATCGACGAGGTCCGCCAACAGTGGGCCTTCTACCGCGACAGGCGGCCCGACGCCTACGAAGGGCTGGTGCGGCCGTGAACGCCCCGACGCCCTCCACGGCGGCCGGCGGCGCCGCCCACGCGGAACTCCACGCCCGTCACAAGGCGGTGCTGCCCGACTGGCTGGCGCTGTACTACGCACAGCCCCTGGACATCACCCACGGCGAGGGGCGCCATGTGTGGGACGCCGAGGGGCGCCGCTACCTCGACTTCTTCGGCGGCATCCTCACCACCATGACGGCCCACGCGCTGCCCGAGGTCACCAAGGCGGTCGCCGAACAGGCCGGGCGCATCCTGCACACCTCCACCCTCTACCTCAACCGGCCCATGGTGGAGCTGGCCGAGCGGATCGCCTCCCTCTCCGGCATCCCCGACGCGCGGGTCTTCTTCACCACCTCGGGCACCGAGGCCAACGACGCCGCCCTGCTGCTGGCCACCACCTACCGGCGGTCCAACCAGGTCCTGGCGATGCGCAACAGCTACCACGGGCGTTCCTTCACCACCGTCGGCATCACCGGCAACCGCGCCTGGTCGCCCACCTCCCTCACGCCGCTCCAGACCTTCTACGTGCACGGCGGCGTACGCACCCGCGGCCCGTTCGCGCACCTGGACGACGACGCGTTCACCGCCGCCTGCGTCGCCGACCTGCGGGACCTGCTCGGCCAGTCCGGCGGGAACGTCGCCGCACTGATCGCCGAACCCGTGCAGGGCGTGGGCGGGTTCACCTCGCCGCCCGACGGACTGTACGCCGCCTTCCGCGAAGTGCTGGACGAGCACGGCATCCTGTGGATCAGCGACGAGGTGCAGACCGGCTGGGGCCGCACCGGCGACCACTTCTGGGGCTGGCAGGCGCACGCCGCCGCGGGCCCGCCCGACATCCTCACCTTCGCCAAGGGCATCGGCAACGGCATGTCCATCGGCGGCGTCGTCGCCCGCGCCGAGGTCATGAACTGCCTGGGGGCCAACTCCATCTCCACCTTCGGCGGCAGCCCCGTCACCATGGCCGCGGCCAACGCCAACCTCGCCTATCTGCTGGAGCACGACCTCCAGGCCAACGCACGCCGCGTCGGCGGACTGCTGCTGGAGCGGCTGCGTTCGGCCGCCGCCGGCGTCGGCATCGTCCGCGAGGTGCGCGGGCGCGGACTGATGGCCGGCATCGAACTGGTGCGGCCCGGCACCGGCGAACCCTCGCCCGAAGCGGCCTCCCTCGTGCTGGAGGCGGCCAGGGAAGGCGGCGTCCTCATCGGCAAGGGCGGCGGCCACGCCACCCCCAGCGTGCTGCGCATCGCCCCGCCGCTGACCCTCACGGTCGCGGAGGCCGAGGCGGGGGCCGCCGTGCTGGAGAGCGCCCTGCGTACCGCCGAGGCCCGGCTGACGGGAGGCGCCGAGGCATGACCTCCACCCTCATCACGGGCGGCCTCGTGGTGACCGCCGCCGACGAGGTGGCCGCCGACGTCCTCATCGAGGGCGGACGCGTCGCCGCCGTCGTGGACCGGCACAGCACGGTCGCCGCCTCCCTGACCGCCGACCGCACGCTGGACGCCACCGGCCTGTACGTCATCCCGGGCGGCGTGGACGGGCACACCCACATGGACTTCCCGTTCGGCGGCACCTTCTCCAGCGACGACTTCGAGACCGGCACCCGGGCCGCCGCCTGGGGCGGGACGACCACGATCGTGGACTTCGCCGTCCAGACCAGAGGCCGGGCGCTGCGCGAGGGGCTGGACCGGTGGCACGCCAAGGCCGACGGACGGTGCGCCGTCGACTACGCCTTCCACATGATCCTCTCCGACGTGAACGACGGCACGCTGCGCGAGATGGACGCCCTGGTCGCCGAAGGCGTCACCTCGTTCAAACTGTTCATGGCCTACCCGGGTGTCTTCTACAGCGACGACGGGCAGATCCTCCGCGCCATGCAGCGCACCGCCGGCAACGGCGGGCTGGCCATGGTGCACGCGGAGAACGGCATCGCCATCGACGTCCTGGTCGAACAGGCGCTGGCCGCCGGCCGGACCGACCCGCGCCACCACGGCGAGGTCCGCAAGGCGCTGCTGGAGGCCGAGGCCACGCACCGTGCGATCCAGCTGGCGCGGGTCGCCGGATCGCCGCTGTACGTGGTGCACGTCTCGGCGCGGGAGGCCGTCGAACAGCTCGCCGCGGCCCGCGCGCTGGACCTCCCGGTCTTCGGCGAGACCTGCCCCCAGTACCTCTACTTGAGCACCGACAACCTGGCCGAGCCGGACTTCGGCGGCGCCAAGTACGTGTGCAGCACACCGCTGCGGCCCCGCGAGCACCAGGCGGCACTGTGGCGCGCGCTGCGCACCGACGACCTCCAGGTCGTCTCCACCGACCACTGCCCGTTCTGCTTCACGGGCCAGAAGGACCTGGGCCGGGGCGACTTCTCCAGGATTCCCAACGGGATGCCCGGCGTGGAACACCGGATGGACCTGCTGCACCAGGCAGTCGTCGACGGACATCTGACCCGCCGCCGCTGGATCGACCTCGTCTGCGCCACCCCCGCCCGGATGTTCGGCCTCTACCCGCAGAAGGGCACGCTGGCGCCGGGCTCCGACGCCGACGTCGTCCTCTACGACCCGCACGCCGAGCAGACCCTTTCGGCGGAAACCCACCACATGAACGTCGATTACTCCGCCTACGAGGGCAGGACGGTCACGGGTCAGGTCGTCACGGTGCTCTCCCGGGGCGAGACGGTGCTCGACAGGCGCACCTGGGTGGGCCGCGCCGGGCACGGCCGGTACGTCCCGCGCGGGGTCTGCCAGTTCCTCGACTGACCGGATGCGTTCCGACACCAACTGAGGGGTCATGCTGATGGACTTCGGACTCGTGCTCCAGACGGATCCCCCCGGCCACGCGACCGTCGATCTGATGCGCCGCGCCGAACGCAACGGGTTCCGCTACGGCTGGACGTTCGACTCGCCGGTGCTGTGGCAGGAACCGTACGTCATCCACAGCCGCATCCTCGCCCACACCACACAGCTGACCGTGGGCCCCATGGTCACCAACCCGGGCACCCGCGCCTGGGAGGTCACCGCCTCCACGTTCGCCACCCTCAACGAGATGTACGGCAACCGCACCGTCTGCGGCATCGGGCGCGGCGACTCCGCGATGCGCGTCGCCGGCCGCCCGCCCGTCACGCTGGGCCGCCTCGGCAAGGCCATGGCCGCCATCCGGGATCTGGCCGAGGGCCGCGAGGCCGTGGTGGACGGCACCCCGATGCGGCTGCCGTGGGTGCGAGACGGCCGGCTCCCGGTGTGGATGGCCGCCTACGGCCCCAAAGCCCTCGCCCTGGCCGGCCGCGAGGCGGACGGGTTCATCCTCCAGCTCGCCGACCCGGTGCTGACCGCCTGGATGGTGCGCGCCGTCCGCGAGGCGGCGGCCGAGGCGGGGCGGGACCCGGCCGAGGTCACCATCTGCGTGGCGGCGCCGGCCTACGTGTGCGAGGACACCCCCGACGCGCTCGCCCACGCCCGTGAGCAGTGCCGCTGGTTCGGCGGCATGGTCGGCAACCACGTCGCGGACCTCGTGGCGCGGTACGGCGAGCACTCCGACGCGGTACCGGCGGCGCTCACCGCCTACATCAAGGAACGGCAGGGCTACGACTACGCGCACCACGGCCGGGCCGGCAACCCGGACACCGCCTTCGTGCCCGACGACATCGTGGACCGCTTCTGCCTGCTGGGCCCCGAACAGGCGCACACGGCCCGGCTGCGGGAGCTGGCCCGGCTGGGCGTGGACCAGTTCGCGCTCTACGCCATGCACGACGCGAAGGAGCCGACCATCGACGCCTACGGCGCCACCGTGATCCCCGCGCTGGCCGCCCTGGAGTGAGCGTCAGGCGGGCGCACTACTGGCCCTCCCGGTTGTGCACCAGCGGCCGGTAGTCGGGGTGGCGGCGGATGTAGTCGGCGAAGAACGGGCAGACCGGCGCCACCTTCTCGCCCGCCTCCTGGACGGACTCCAGGATGTGCCGCGACAAGGCGCTGCCCACGCCCCGGCCCTCGTAGGCGGGCTCCACCTCGGTGTGGGTCACGGCCACCACCCCGGGGGCGCGCAGATACTGCGCGACGCCCGCGAGCGCGCCGTCGATCCGGGCCTCGTACCGGCCCTCGGCGGTGTTGTCCGCGATCTCGATCCGCTCCTGACCGGCCATGCTGCTCACCGCCACTCCTGACTGCCGCACCGTGCCGTCCCCCAGCCTCCTCCGGTGCGCGGGGGAGCGGCAACGGGTGGCGGTCCGATGGGGTGGCCTCCGCCCTCCCGTCGCGGATGGATCAGGGTTGACTTCAAGTCGACTTCAAGTCGGAGGGTGTGGGCACGCGCCGCCGCACAGGCGGGCGGAGCGCCCCTCGCGCACCCGTACGACGAAGGAGACACCCGTGATACTCGTGACCGGAGCGACAGGGAAGGTCGGCGGCCAGGTGGCCGCGCAGCTCGTGGCGGCGGGCGTCCCCGTACGTGCCCTCGTCCGGAACCCGGAGACCGCCGTGCTGCCCCCCGGGGTCGAACCCGTCCGCGGCGATCTGGCCGACCCGGCAGCCCTGACCGCGGCCCTCACACAGGAGGTGACGGGTGTCTTCCTGATGTGGCCGCTGCCCGGCCCCGGCGGCGCCGCCGAAGCGGTCACGGCCCTGGCCCGGCGCACCGGCCGCATCGTCTACCTGTCGGCACGCGGCGTTCCCGAGGCACCCGGCGACGGAAGCGAGCCGGCAGCCGACATCCTGGGCACCCACGCCGTACTGGAACGCCTGGTGCGCGAGGCGGTCCCCGCATGGACACTGCTGCGCCCCGGCGGCTTCGCGAGCAACACCCTGGAATGGGCGGCCCAGGTGCGCTCCGGCGACACCGTGCGCACCGCGTACCCGAAGGCCGCCCGCCCCCTGGTGCACGAGGCCGACATCGCCGCGCTCGCCGTCCGCGCCCTGCTGACCGACGATCTGCTGGGCGCCGTCCCCGAGTTCACGGGGCCCGAGGTGCTCACCCAGGCCGAACAGATCGCCGTCATCGGCGAGGTCGTGGGCCGCCCCCTCGCCGTCGAACGGCTCACCCGCGCCGAGGCCCGCACCGGACTGCTGGCCGCCGGACTGCCGCACGCGTACGCCGACGGCATCCTCGACGCCCACGCGGCGATGGAGACCGAGCCCGAATCCCCGGCGCCCGCCTCGGCAGCCCTCCTGGGCCGCCCGCCGCGCACCTACCGCGAGTGGGTCACCGACCACCTGGCGGACTTCACCTGAGCGCTGCGCCCGCCGTCACCACATGGCGGCGGGCGGGGCCCCTACGGCACCCGGGCCGTCCACTCCTCGCTGCTGAACTTGGTGAGGGCCAGCTCCTCCGCGCGCGCCATCTCCTGGGGCGTGACGTGCCCCTCGCTGAGGCCGTAGCGGGTGCGGAAGGAGGTGATCATCCGGTCGATGACGTCCGCGCGGGGCAGCCCGGTCTGCCGGCGCAGCGGGTCGACCCGCTTCTTGGCGCTCCTGGTGCCCTTGTCGGACATCTTCTCCTTGCCGATGCGCAGCACGTCGAGCATCTTCTCCGCGTCGATGTCGTAGGACATCGTCACGTGGTGCAGGACGGCGCCGTCCCCGCTGGTGAGCCGCTTCTGCGCGGCACCGGCGATCTTGCCCTCCTTGGACGCGATGTCGTTGAGCGGCATGTACCACGCCTTGATGCCCATGTCGCCCAGCGCCCCCAGGACCCAGTCGTCCAGATACGCGTAGGAGTCGGCGAAGGAGAGGCCGGAGACCAAGGAGGCGGGCACCGACAGCGAGTAGGTGATGGTGTTCTCGGCCTCCACGAACATGGCGCCGCCACCGGAGATGCGCCGCACCACGGTGACACCGTGCCGGGCGGCGCCCTCGGGGTCCACCTCGTTGCGCAGCGACTGGAAGCTGCCGATGATCACCGCCGGTGCACCCCACTCCCACACCCGCAGAGTGGGGGCCCGGCGTCCGGCGGCGACCTCCTCGGTGAGGACCTGGTCGAGCGCCATGTGGAGCGCCGGCGACTGCGGCGGCTCGTGGATGAGCTGCCAGTCGTAGTCGGACCAGTCGGTGGCCTGCGCCAGCGCCCGGCGGACGGCCACCGCGATCCCCTCGGCCGTGACGCCGTACATCGCGGTGCCCTCGGGCAGCGCCGCCTCGATACGGGCGGTCAGCCCGGCCGCGTCGGTGTCCGAAGGCGCCCCTTCGAGAGCCCCGTCGATGGCGGCGAGCGCCTCGTCCGGCTCCAGGAAGAAGTCCCCCGCGACCCGGACGTCGCGCAGCACGCCGTCCCGGTCGTCGAGGTCGACCACCACGAGCTTGCCGCCCGGAATCTTGTACTCGCCGTGCACCCCGGCCCCCTACCTTCCGTATCTGGTCCGGTCGGGGTCCAACCATACGTCCGTCGTCAGCCTGCGCGACCGCCGTGTGTGGCTGACCAGCAAAAACGTGGACATGATCAGCGTGACTGCCTGCGCGACGAGGGCCAGCCGCTTGTCGTCGGACCACACCGGGTCGTGCATGCCGGGGAACGGCCCCAGCCGGCCGACGTCGACGTACTGGTAGACCAGCAGCAGCGCCATCCCGCCCGCGGCCACCAGCCAGGCGTACGCATCGCAGTAGGCGCGCCACCACACCAGCACCAGCAGGGCGCCGAGCGCCGCCAGTCCGGCCTCGATGCGGAACAGATCGCCCTGGCTGATGTCCGCCGTGACGCGGTCGAACCGGCCGGCGAGCGTGGCGTGCACGTACGCGACCACGGCCAGACCGCCCGCGGACAGCACCCGGGCGGCGAACTGCACGGCGCGGTACGCGGGCCCGTGGGGTGCGGGCGGAGGGGTGGAGCTGTTCGCGGTCATGGCCTCTCCCGCCGTCACAGTGTGCGGGACACCGCCGAGGGCGCCCCGGTGCGCGTCGCGTACGGTTCAGCGCCCGCCGGGCGCCCGGCCCGCCGAGGACGCGCCCCGGCGTGCGGCGGACGGCGCCGCCGGCACGGCGCCCGGGACCTGTTCCGCGCTGTTCCTCATGGCGCCTCCTCGGGGGCGGCGGTGCCCCGGCCCGAGCCGTCCGGCGGCACGGGCGGTCCGCCCGACCAGCGCACCACGGACCCGCACCCGGGGCCACCCGGCGGCACCGCATCGGGTGAGGCCGGGCCGCTCTCGCCAGTGCTGTACGTTGGACTTGTTGGTACGGTGTGCTGCACTGCGCCGGCCTGTGGCCGGCCGACGGCACCGCGACGAGGAGCGAGAAGCAACCCATGAACACGACCGAGGAGTGGCTGCACGCCGCCACCATCGACCCGTCCGTCGGTGCCCTGCGCCCGGACTACCGCGCGCTGCTGATCGTCGGCGAAGGGCTGCGCCCCGGACCCGGTGACGCGTTCAGCGAGGAGATGCTGGCCGAGGCCGAGGCGAAGGCGTGCGATCCCGAGGAGCACCCGCACGTCGCCGAGTGGCGCGAGGCGTTCCGCGCGTTCGGCGCCAAGCCCAAGCGCACCCGCTCCAGCGTGGACGCGCTGCTGCGCCGCGCCCCGGAGGGGCTGCCGCGCGTGGACCGGCTCACCGACATCTACAACGCGGTCTCCGTCGCCCACGTCGTCCCGCTCGGCGGCGAGGACCTCGACCACTACCAGGGGCCGCTGCGCCTCACCCGCGCCGAGGGGACCGAACCGTTCGAGCTGATGTCGGGCGGCGAGCCGGTGACCGAGCACCCCCGCGCCGGTGAGGTGGTCTGGCGGGACGACGCGGGCGTCACCTGCCGCCGCTGGAACTGGCGCCAGTGCGTACGCACCCGCCTGACGACGCAGACGACACGCGCGGTCTTCATCCTCGACGCGCTCGGCGCGATGGACGACGCCGCACTGGAGGCCGCGGGCCGCGCCCTGACCGACGCCCTCAGTGCCGGCAACCCGGAGGCGGTCCTCACCTCCCGCCTCCTGCGCGCCACTCCGGCCTGACACAGGCGGGACGAGGCCGGGCCCGCCGCCCCGCAGCGTCCTCCGGGGCGGCGGGAAAACCCTCGAAGCCGACTCCCGCCCCAGACGGCGACTTTGGTCGTCCGGCGGCAGACCGAAGACTGATCCACCGGCCCGGACCCCGTGCCTACAGTCGGGAAATCCGCGGTGGCGCCCGCGACAAGGGGCGCCCCGCCACCGATTCCCGCACCGCGCACCCCAGGGGCCCGCATGGCAGACAACAGGTCCGTTCCGCCCGGAAGAACACCGCTGTCCGGCCGGCTGACGGCGGCACTGGCACTCCTCGTGCTCTCTCCCGTCTGCGCCGAGTACCTCATCGGCTACGACAGCATCATCGGCCGCCCGCGGGAACTGCTGACCGGACTGCTGCTGCTCGCCCCGCTCTACGGCTCGGTCGCCGTGCTCATCAGGGAGGCCGTTCGGCGGACCGGCCGGGGATGGCCGAGCATCCTGCTGCTGAGCGCGGCGTTCGGGCTGATCCAGGCCGGGCTGATCGACCAGAGCCTGTTCAACCCGCACTTCGTCGACGACGCCTCCTGGGCCCGGGAGCGGCAGCCCACACTCGTGCCCGCCGTCGGTGTCAGCGTCCACCATCTGCTGGGCTTCGTCGTCGGCCACGTCATCTGGAGCTTCACGGCGCCGGTCGTCGTGATCGAGTCCTGCGTTCCGCGACTGGCCGACCGCCCCTGGCTGGGACGCGTCGGCCTGACGGCGATGGCGGTGCTGTACGCGTGCGCGGTGGTGGTCTTCTTCCACGAGCACACCAGGACGTTCATGGCGAGCCCCGCCCAGCTGGGCGTCACCGGGGCCGTCGCCGCCGCCCTCGTCGCCTCCGCGTTCGTCCTCCCGCGCCGTCCCGCGCCCTCCCCGGGCCGGGTGCCGTCGCCGTGGTCCGTCGGCGGCGGGGCCGTGGTCGCGCTGGCCGTCCACCAGCTGGTGCCGGCCGGCTGGTGGGGGACCGTGCTCGACCTGGTGGTGCTCTGCGCGGGCGGCGGTGCGCTGCTGTGCTGGTCGCGGCGCCCCGGCTGGGGCAGGCGCCACGCGCTCATGGCCGGCGGCGCGGCCCTCGTGGTGAACGCGGGGCTCTCGTTCGTGGTCGTACCACTGGGCGGCGACACCTCTCCCGTGGCCAAGTACGCGGCCAACGCCACGCTGACGGCAGCCGTGCTCGCGCTGCTGATGTGGGCCGACAGCCGGCTGCTGCGCTTCGGGCCGCGGACGGCGCCGACCGCGACGGCCGCCGGCGCCGAGGCGGCCGGAGGCTGAGCGGGAACCGGCTCAGGCCGTCATATGACGGGCGAGCAACCGGGGCAGGGCGGTGCCGATGGGGTCCCGTACCACCTCGTCGGCCAGCGCGTCGTAGGGCGTCGGCTCCGCGTTGACGACGACGAGTTGGGCACCGTGCTCGGCGGCCAGCCCCGCCAGCGAGGCGGCGGGCTGCACCTGGAGACTGGTTCCCACGGCGTAGAAGATCTCGCAGGCCCGGGCCACGGCCATCGCCTCGCCCAGCACCTTTGGATCGAGGGCCTGACCGAACATCACGGTGGCGGATTTGAGGATGCCGCCGCACGCCAGGCAGTCCGGGTCCTCCTCCCCGGCGGCGACCCGCTCAAGCGCGTCGGCCATCGTGGAACGCGCCCCGCACTCCGTGCACACCACCGAACGGGCGTTGCCGTGCAGTTCCAGCACCTTCCGCGCGGGGACGCCCGCGGCCTGGTGGAGCCCGTCCACGTTCTGGGTGATGACCCGCACCGGCACCCCGGCGGCCTCCAGCCGGGCGACGGCCTCGTGCGCGGCGTTGGGCCGGGCCCGCCACACCGGGCTCTCACCGCGCATCAGCCAGGAGCGGCGGCGGACGTCGGGGTCGGTCATGTAGTGGTCGTAGGTGACCAGTTTCTCGGCTTCCGGGTCCTTGCGCCACACACCCTGCGGCCCCCGGTAGTCGGGGATGCCGGAATCCGTGGAGATGCCCGCGCCGGTCAGGAACGCCACCAGCGGCGCACCGCCGCCCGGCGCGCTGTCACGTTCGGCCATGCGCCCAGCGTAGCCGCCGCCCCGGGGGACGACTCCGCGCGCCCGAAGGCGGCCTCGCCGCCCGGTCGGACACCGTGCTTGTATGGAGGTGTGATCGACGACGAGCTGATGACAGCGGTGGAAGAAGCAGTCCTTTCGGCCGTACGGGCGGAGGTCATGCCGCGCTGGCGGCAGCTCGCCGAGGACGAGGTCACCACCAAGACCGGCAGCCACGACCTGGTCACCGTCGCCGACCAGCGTGCCGAACAGCGGCTCTCCGAGGACCTGCGCAAACTGCTGCCCGGTTCGGTGGTCGTCGGAGAGGAGACGGTGCACGCGCACCCGGCGACCTACACGGCGCTGGAGGGCGACGATCCGGTGTGGATCATCGACCCGATCGACGGCACCCGTCAGTTCGTCGCCGGCGACGAGGGCTTCTGCACACTGGTGGCGCTGGCACGGCGGGGCGAGACGCTGGGCGCCTGGATACACGCGCCGGCGCTCGGTCTGACGGCCACGGCACGCCGCGGCGGGGGAGTGCTGCTGGACGGCCGGCCGCTGCACGCCGGCTCGCCCGCCGAGGGCGCGCCGCTGCATGTCGCCGTCTCGCACCCCGACTTCACCGACGAGTCGCAGAAGCGGGCGCTGAGCGGGCTGCACACCGAGGGCGTCGCGCCGCGCGACACCGGCTCGGCCGGGCTGGAGTACCTCGCCATCGCGCGGGGCCGGCTGGACGCCGTCGCCTACACCTGGGAGTCGGCCTGGGACCATGCCGCGGGGCTGCTGGTGGTCACCGAGGCGGGCGGCGCCCACAGCACGGTCGCCGGCGCGCCCTTCCGGCTGGCCGGCGGCAACGCGCTGCCGTTCACCGCGGCGCGGGACGCCGCCACCGCGCGGCGTATGGTGGGCCTGCTGCGCGACCAGAACGACTGACGAGAGCGACATCAGCCGGCCCGCCGTGTCCGGGCCGGGGCCGGGCGAGGGGAGCCACACGTGCCATCGATCCGGGACGCGGTCGTCGTAGGTGCCGGGCCCAACGGGCTGACGGCGGCGGTGGAGTTGGCCCGCCGCGGTTTCACCGTCGAGGTGTTCGAGGCGCTGGAGACGGTCGGCGGCGGCGCCCGCACCGAGGAGCTGACCCTGCCCGGCTTCCGCCACGACCCGTGCTCCGCGGTGCACCCCACCGGTGCCGGCTCGCCCGCCTTCCGCGCCATGCCGCTGGCGGAGCACGGGCTGGAGTGGCTGCACCCCGAACTGCCCATGGCCCATCCGTTCCCGGACGGCAGCGCCGCGGTGCTCTCCCGCTCGGTGGGCGAGACGGCCGCGTCGCTCGGACCGCGCGACGCGGGTGCCTACCGCCGGCTGGTCGCCCCCTACCTGGGCCGCTGGGAGACCCTCGCGGAGGACTTCTTCGGCTACGGCTCCGCCCTCAACGGCCGTCTCCCGGCCGACCCCGTCCAGCTCGTCCGGTTCGGACTGACCGGGCTCCAGCCGGTCACCTGGTCGAAGATCCGGTTCCGGGACGCCAAGGGCCCGGCGCTGCTTGCCGGGATGGCGGGGCACGTCATCGCGCCGATGAACAACCCGTTCATGACGGCGCCCGCGCTCGTCTTCGCGCTGGCCGCCCACGCGGTCGGCTGGCCGGTCCCGCGCGGGGGCTCGCAGGCCATCTCCGACGCGCTGGCCGGCTATCTGCGGGCCCTGGGCGGCACCATCCACACCGGTGTCGAGGTCAGACGGCTGGACGAACTCCCGCCCGCGCGCGCCTACGTCTTCGACACCTCGCCGACCGCGCTCGCCCGTATCGCGGGCCTGGGCAGCGCCTACGACGGCGTGCGCTACGGCGCCAGCCTCTTCAAGATCGACTACGCGCTGGACGGGCCCGTCCCCTGGACCTCCCCCGAGGCGGCCCGGGCCGGAACGGTCCACGTCGGGCCCACCATCGACGACATCGACACCGCGATGCGGGACGCGGTCGTGCGCGGCCGTGCCCCCGAGCGGCCCTTCCTCATCACCGCCCAGCCCAGCCTGGTGGACCCGAGCCGCGCCCCCGAGGGCAAACACGTCTTCTGGGCGTACGGCCATCTGCCCAACGGCTGGGAGGGCGACGCCACCGAGGCGGTCGAACGGCAGATCGAACGCTTCGCCCCCGGGTTCCGCGACCGGGTGCTGGCCCGCGCCACCGCGGGCCCCCCGCAGCTCGCGGCCCGCAACGCCAACTACGTGGGCGGCGACATCGCCTGCGGCTCCGCCGCCGGGCTGCGTCTGCTGATCCGCCCCAAGCTCAAGCGCGTCCCCTACGAGACGGCGCACCCCTCCGTCTACCTGTGCTCCTCCGCCGCCCCGCCCGGTCCCGGCGTGCACGGCATGGCGGGCCACCACGCCGCCCGCGCCGTCTGGCGCCGGCTGCGCCGCAGGGCGTAGCGGGACGCCTTCGGATCATGGCCCCATGGTCGGGAGCCCCTTGCGGCGGATAGGGTCCCCACGGCGCGACTGCCTGTTCGAACGACTGAGAGACCCAGGGGCAGAACATGACTACGACGGCGCGGAGCACACCGGCGCGCGTACTGATCGCCGCGGACAAGTTCAAGGGATCGCTGACGGCCGTCGAGGTCGCCGACCGCGTGAGTGCCGGGATCCGGAAGGCCCGTCCCGAGGCCAGGATCGAGGCGGTGCCGGTGGCCGACGGCGGCGACGGCACCGTGGCCGCGGCCGTCGCGGGCGGGTTCACCCGCCACGAGGTCGAGGTCACCGGCCCCACGGGCGCCCCCGTCACGGCCGCGTTCGCGCTCCGCGAGGGCACCGCCGTGGTCGAGATGGCCGAGGCCGCCGGGCTCCAGCACCTGCCGCGCGGCGTCTTCGTCCCGCTGACCGCCACCACCTACGGCGTCGGTGAACTGCTGCTGGCGGCGCTGGACGCCGGCGCGCACACCGTCATCCTCGGCGTCGGCGGTTCGGCCACCACCGACGGCGGCGCGGGCATGCTG
>Ga0164243_10009313_pt1 | contig 14305 bp, 15 predicted proteins | sample OricompcompostOP_FD_108781 | JGI IMG/M metagenome (GOLD analysis project Ga0164243, IMG submission 108781) | Organic Plus compost microbial communities from Emeryville, California, USA - Original compost - Organic plus compost (OP) | ecosystem: Engineered > Solid waste > Mixed feedstock >... | reverse complement strand
TGACCAGATCAAGCGCGAGATCGAATACGAAGATGCGGAAACCGTCATTGAGGAGGAAGCTTGATGAGCCTGTCCCCGCAGGAAGTTCAGAAGCAAGTGCTAACCTATTTGGAAACGACCGAATGCAGCATTATCGAGAAGTCTCCTTATCACGTGACCGTCAAGCTGTCACCGCAGGCGGACAAACAGCTGACCAACCGCCCCTACTACTGGGGCTTTATTGAGCGGACGGGGGCGGAGCCGGAGACTCTCTCCTACACCTTCGTCTTTGACCCGGAACAATATAACGAACAGGCAGCCAAAACCCCGCCGCCTTCGGCGCAGCCTCAGCCGCAGGACAGCATTCTGTCCAGGTATTTCGGGGTGAATCCGGCAGGACCGCGGATCGGCCCGGGGCGGATTCCCCGTGAAGACGTCACATACGGCAGCAGCCGGCTGCAGCAAATTTGGTCCGTTGCCCGGCAGGAGGGCTCCTGTGTGTACCTGTTCGAGCAGCCGGGCCCTTTGCAGCGGGAGACGCTGTTCTCCGCCCCCTACGAGCCGTGGCTGGGCGTCTGCTTCAAGGTCGAGATGACCTGCGACGTGAAGAAAGAAGCGCTCCACTTCATCGGCATCTCGCTGGTGACGGGGCAGATCGACCAACAGTTTGCCCGGCGTTTGGATAAGCTTCAACTCGGGCCGAGGCTGCCCGAAAATATCCATATCCAGCCGGGAAGCCTCTCGCTCGCAGGCGCGGCCAATCTGCTGGAGAAGCATATGAAGGATCAGCTGGCGGGCGAGGATTACAGCTGGGCGGAAGCCGCCAGGGAGCGCCTTAGGGATGAGCTTGCGGTGATCGACATGTATTACGAAGACCTCCTGAAGGAAACCGAGGAGGAGAAGCTTACGGCCATCCGGGAGCAATACGACAACCGGCGCAGCGAAATGACATGGCAGTATGAACCCAAGGTGAACCTGTCCGCCATAACCTGCGGTCTGTTTCACTTAAGATCCATCCGTCCATAAGCATTTGACCTTCCTCGCTAAAAGAAGGCAAAAAAAGACCCGTGCCCGTACCCCAAAGCCCGACACCTTGCAACAGCCTTTTTACGGCTTGTCCGATACAATGATGTCAATAAAGCTCTGAAATCGAGGAGGGTGAATGTGGTGAGGATGGTATCTCTCGCTTTAAAAGTGACGGCGTTGACCTGTGCCGTCAGCTGCGCCTGGCCGGCCTGGGGTTCTGCGGTCCCGCAATCGGCCGCAGCGGCCGGCATCGCTGCCGCCAAGGCGGCAAGCCCCGCGCGGACGGCCTTGCTTCGGATCGCATCGGGATCGGACATGCAGGCGGTGCCCGCGCCGCTGGAGAGCTTTGCCGGCGCCGTCGTCCGCGAGCTGTCCGTGCAGTCCGAGTTTCAGCAGTGGGACGGCGCCGCCATCGACTATTACCCGCTAGGGCCCGGCACCCACAGCTGGCTTGCGATCGTTTCAAAGGATAGCAAGCAGCTGGGATATTTAATATTCACCGCCAGGGAGGAAGGCGGATATATGCTCAGCGAGTACGGCAGCGGTCCAGCCATCCCTTACAGCAGCGATGCGCTCCATGACCGGCTGGCTGAGGATGGCCTTATTCCCGCTCACCCCGGCCTCCCCGCGAACGTTCAAATCCAAGCTCAATATTCGGCCATGCTGCCGGTTTGGAAAGTGACCCTGCCGGGCAAGCCGGCCATGTACATCAATGCGCTGACCTTGGAGCTTCTGCCGGCAAATGCTGTTTCCGCCAGCACCGCCTCCGTTTCTAAGACGGCAGTCGTTACCAATCAGAACGGTCTCCGGCTCGAGGCATCTTCTCCTGCTGCGAAGATAGATGGCAACGATCCTTATGACGACCTGCTCTGGATGACCTCCCCCCGGCTGAACATCCGCCGCGGAGACGATCTGCTGAAAGCAGTCGCATCCGGCGGCAGCCTGATCTTCACCGCTCCCGGCCGTAACGCGTCCTATGGGGCGCCGTTTGCGGTAAGCGGTATTCAGACATGGTCCCCGGCTGCAAGCGCTCCTGCGGTCAGCTACGCGGCCACAGGACGTGCCGGAACCCGGTACCTCCCTGTCTCCATGCTGATGGCTGCCGGAGAATTTCATGCCCGCCCCTAGATCCGCTGCATGATTAGCTGTTCTTCTGCCCTTATCGCGTTTCATTCCCAAAAAGAAGCGGACCTCGTGTGGATACGAGGTCCGCTTCTTTCATTTCTGTTCAGTCATGAAGATTCCGCATCTTGATTTTTCGCCGCTTGGGATGGCGTTTGTCAGCCGCCCGGCCTCCCCATTGGGACAATCCGAACGGGATCATACCGAACCATTTGACCGTCCACGGCTCTTTATATTTTTGCTTCCTTCGTTCTTCCTTGGGTGTTTCCATGTAGTTGACGACGCGCTCGGTAATGTATTTTACAAGTTCATCTCCACTGGCCATTTCCATTCCTCCCACATTGCCAAATTACAGCTCTGCTATGCTCTTAGTTTGCACAGAGATACTGTAATCTAAACGGAGGAATGCGGACGGTGCATTTTTTACCGTTTATTGCACATTCTAACTTCGACATCAATTTTTCGTTCAAATCCCGTTTAACGAAAGGAGGGCCATCCTTTATGCCTATCAAATGCTTGATCGCCGCCATCCTCTTCATCCCGGCAATTTTGTGCGCAGGCAGCTCGTCCGCTTGGGGCACTGGCCCCGGTGACCAAAGTACGAACGCCTATCCGGAGCATCCGGCTTTTCCGCATGAAGTTATTATCGTGGATGCAGGACATGGCGGTGTCGACGGAGGGACTTCATTTCAGAACATTCTGGAAAAGGACATTAACCTTGCCATCGCCCAGAAGCTGTTTATGCTGCTGCGCAGCCAGGGGTACGACGCGGTCTTGAACCGGACGGCTGACTACGCCCTCAGCGACGACAATCACTGGCTCCGCAGCTCTTCCCGCCATCAACGAGATCTTGCGCAGCGCAAGGAGCTAAGCCATCAGCTGCCGACCCTGATCGTCGTGAGTCTTCACGTCAATTGGGGCCGCAATCCTTCGAAGAACGGGGCGCTTGTGCTTCACCAGAACGAAGGGCGCAGCGTCCTGCTCGCGGACAGCATTCAGCAGCAGCTTAACCCGCTGTACCAGACGAAGGGAAGCATCCGGCTGGGAAGCCCGTTTTACCTGCTGAACCAGGTCAAAGATCCTGCGGTTATCGTAGAGACCGGATTTCTCAGCAATGCCGCAGACCGGGCGATGCTGTGCAACCGGCGCGGGCAGCTCAAGATCGCGCAGGCCATCGCGAACGGAATCAACTATTATTTGACGGCAATATAGGCGCCGGTTTCCAATCCCAGATATCCCGGACAAGATCGCTGATTCCTACAAAAGATACCGAATTCTGCATACCGGTGATGCTTTGGCGAATGGCCTCCGCCGTCTTTTTCCCCTGCACGCCGACATGCCCGATCGTTACACAGTTCTGATGTTCGCTCGCCCAGGTTTCAACGGCTTTCATTTGTTTGCTGACATGGCTGACGGTGTGCCGGTCGTCCAGAAATATGTTATTGGCCACCGGAGGCATTCCCATCTGAACGGCCAGCTTGCCGACAACGGAATGGTAGTTGGTCTTGCTGTCCACGAAGAACAACCCGCGCTCGCGGCAGACCTCCAGCACGATGGACATGATCCGTTCGTCTCCGGTAATCTTCGATCCCATATGATTGTTCATACCGACCGCATACGGCACGTTGTCGATGGCCTCCTCCACCCGTTGGCGAATCTCCTCATTGCTCATATTGGAGGTAATGGCGCCGGGACCCAGCCACTTGGGATTGCCCTGCTTGGGCTCCATCGGCATATGGACAATGACGTCATGCCCCTGTTTATGGGCCAGCTCCGCGTCGGTTTTACTGGTAGGAAGAAACGGCATGATGGCCACGGTCAGCTTGATCGGCAGGGACAGCATTTCTTCGGTCCCCCCTTGCCCGTTCCCAAAGTCGTCGATGATGATCGCAACCTTTTTATCCGGCTTCACGTCACTTGGCCGCTTGTCTGCCGCGGGCTGCTCCGCTTGCTCGTTAAAGACCCGTTCCGCCGCCAGTGATCGTTCCCCATTCGCGAGGGCGGTTTGACCAGAAAGCGCAACCGTAAGCGCCAGTCCCGCTGCCGCAATATTCCGCCAGCCGTGATGCAGCTTATTAAAAGATGATGTACTCAAGCAACTTCCTCCTTTACTCGGTATCTCCACGATGTGGTTTCATTGTTTGAGGAAGTTGGAGGAATTATGTATAGCAAAAATCCCCGCTACTCCCCTCTCAGGGAAGTTACGGGAATAAACAAATAACACAAAAAGGCGTCCCCGCTGTTCAAAACGGGAACGCCTTATGTATGTATGCGGTCGAGAGGACTCGAACCTCCACGGGGGGTTAGCCCACACGGACCTGAACCGTGCGCGTCTGCCAATTCCGCCACGACCGCAAATCGGTCGGTCACTCTTTGAAAGATTCAATCTTTCGCGGCGACAAGATAGATCATACCATGCTGGACAGGTATAGTCAACACTTTTTCAAAAAAAGTTGAATCTCCTCTTCATTCTGAACAATTTCCAGTTCCTATCTATTGAATAATCCAAGCATTTGCGGGTAAAATAAGAACATAAGTTCGTACAGGTGGTGATATGTATGGCAGCACCCGGCATGACGTCGGAAGAGGCATCGCTGATTAAGAGTTATCTGCTCCTGATTTTTATTCATAAAGTTTTCGAACGGGACATTCGGATTATGGAGGAGAGCGGCGTATTCAAGACACCCCAGTTGTATTCGGAATTGATTGTGAACGGCGACCGGCAGGCCGGCACGCTGCTCGCTGAAGTCAAGCGGGAAATGAGAAGACGCAAGATCCGGATCCTTCGAATCTTACAAGATGATACCGGGGTCAGGGCGGAATATTCCTGCAGAGGCTACACCGACGAAATGAATATCCTCTGGCCGGCTTTTCGTAACGAGATGCTCGTCCGGATGAGAGTTTATCTCGGGCTGGATCCTTTCTCTCCCGAAGACCGTTCTCTCCTTCCCGTCTCTTCTTTTACTCACCATATGGACCACCCCGCTGCTCCCTATTTTCAGGAGGGCTCCAAACCATAAGAGCCGCCTGGAGTCCCCCGATATGAACCAAGGGGAACCGAACCAGACGGCTCTGCTATTATTCCAGAGGGCTTTGACGCGGAGCGCTCGCAGGCTGGAACAAGTAGTTCCGGTCCAGCTTGACCACTTTGCGGTTGCGGCGGCGGATCAGCACCTGGCTGCCGTCCCAAGCCACAACAATCCCGGTTACATCATTGCTTTCGATGCCGTCGCGAACCACCCGGACCTGCTCTCCGGATTGGCGGTACGCATCCAATTCCTCATCGCTGATCATCTCCAATCCTCCTTTGCTTCTAAAGCAATCTCTTCTTGTAATAAACATGGATAAGTATATGCTTTTCCCGCATATCTTACAATGGAATCGGTGTTTACCAACCTTTATTATACACAAGACTGAGCGGGTTCAATGGCATTTTTCGTTAAAGTCATCCGGCATTATTAAGAAAACCTCTATCGAAGTATCTTCAAAGAAGACAGACCGCGTTAAAAGGTAATTTTTCTTGCAATATCAGGAAGCAATGCTCTGGCGTTTACACTTTTCTGATATTATAAGAAAGGACCAGCAGCCAATCGGCCGCTGATCCTGAATGTGTTGGTATAAAGGTGTGTATATTAATCAACTGAACCTCTCGGTGACGTTCAGCAATTAACGTTGTGCGTGTTCTTTACTGTCGTTCTTCTCGTACCAATAATCGAGCACCGTCGACGACATCACTCGTTTTTCCAGATATTCAACTTGATGAGGGGTAAACAATTCCTTCCAGGAGAAGTCTAGCTCATCACACATGCCCACGATGGTCAGCAGTTCTGACCAGGCCACGTAACGTTTATACCAAAAAAACTGAGGATGCTCTATAATATAGGGATAGAGGTCATCGAATTCGGTATGCTTGCAATCAAGCGCTCTTTCAAAGTGATCCTTTGCTTTGGCCAATTTATCAATGAAATACTGTTCGGTTACCGGTTCTTTCCCCATTGTGCTGCCTCCCCTCATGATCATCTAATACATATTATAAGCCAAAAGACGGCCGGTTGAAAGAAATTGTTTCGATTTATCCGCGGAAAATGCGGCGAAACGGGCTTTCATCCCGGGCTTAATCGGCAAAAGTGATGACGCCGCCTTCGAGCGACTGGATACGGACGAGCGGTTCAATACTTATGCCCTGCTCCCGGATGGTCCGGGCCCCTGCCTGAAAGCACTTCTCTATGACGACACCAAGGCCGACCAATTCCGCGCCGGAGCGTTCGATAATTTTGATAAGCCCCCGCGCAGCATCTCCGTTTGCGATGATGTCATCGATAAAGAGCACTTTATCCTGTTCGCTGATATAATGACGCGACAGCATAATATCCGTCACGATCCCTTTGGTAAACGAAGGAACCCGTTCGCAAAGAGCGTCCGGATCGGCCAGCAGCGTCTTCTTGCGGCGGGCGAACACCAGCGGTACGCCAAGCTCGTAAGCCGTCGCAAAGGCCACCGCAATCCCGGACGATTCCACGGTAACGACCCGGGTCACACCGGCTTCGGCAAACCGGGATGCAAACTCTTTTCCCATCTCCATCGTCAACTGCGGATCCACCTGGTGATTAAGCAGACCGTCCAAGTTCAGCACCTGATCCGAAACGATGACGCCTTCTTGTAAAATTCGTTCTTTTAACTTATCCATTTCAATAGCCCCCTACGCCGTTCCTTTGACGTAAAAGTAACATAACTTGGGCCCCCACTTCAAGGGGAAACTCCATACATAACTTCAAATGTCAGCGTTTCTTCCACCTAAGCAAACCAATGGCCGCTCCGAGTGCAAGAAGGGCAGCAAGCAGCCCGATCCGGATCGTGGTGTGCGTCATCCTCCCGGCAATTTCGTTCCAATGATATCCAACGGCATGTCCGATCAGCATAAACGTGGTGCACCACAAGGCGGCACCTGCTCCCGCATACACCACATAAGCCCTGACAGGAAGTTTCGTCGTCCCCGCGATATACGAAGATAAATGCCGGAGTCCCGGCACGAAGTAGCCGACGATAATACTTAACGATCCATAACGCCTGAACCACTTCTCCGCCCCAGCCAGCCGCTCCGGAGTCATTCTTACCCATTTTCCATACCGGTGAAGCAGGGGTTCCCCGATCAGGCGTCCAAGAGAATAGCTGATCATCATCCCGGTCATGCTTCCCAGAAAAGTAACGGCCAGCGCGCCGGCAAAGCTGAACTCGCCCCTCGCGGCCATCCCTCCGAAAGCAACAATCAGCGTTTCGTCAGGCACCGGAATACCCAGAATGCCCAGCGCCAGCAAAAAGTACATGGCGGCATACCCGAAATGGGCAATGTAAAAGGTAATCCCTGCCATACCAAAGCCTCTCTTTCCTATCGGTGTATCTATTCGTCCATTCGAACGCAGCCGCTCACGGGAAACGCCTGATGGACTGCCTTCATGAGACATGGACAGGTTCCAGTCATGTCCTACCCCTAATCATCATAACCTGTAGTACAGGCAGGACACAAACCGGACTGCCTGGAGCAGGGAGGAGAACGATGAAGAACGGGATCAGGGTGCTTCAAATTGCTTTTACATATATCGGAACCATTGTGGGTGCAGGCTTTGCAACCGGACAGGAGATCCTGCAGTTTTTTACCCAATACGGCAAATGGGCGACGCTGACGATTCTGCTGTCCACCGCCCTGTTTATTTGGCTTGGGACCAAGATCATGATCATTTCACGGCGGATATCGGCCAGATCCTATGAGGATTTCAACAAGCATTTGTTCGGGGACCGGGCCGGGGGAGTGATCAGCATCGTGATGATGTTCGTGCTCGTCTGTGTAAACAGCGTCATGTTGGCGGGAGCCGGCTCCGTTTTCGTCGAGCATTTAAACCTTCATTATCAGACAGGCCTGATCATCACTCTGGTCGGATCCTATGTCTTGCTCACCCGGGGAATGAACGCCATCGTGCAGATGAACAGCATTGTCGTCCCCTTGATGCTGACGTTGTCTTTGGCCATTATTTTCAATACGATCCGCATGCCGGGGGCAGACAGCTTCCTGCGGATTACGACCGACCATCATTTTACGGCGGTATGGACCTCTCCGCTCCTGTATACAGCCTTCAATCTCGTCATGGCCCAAGCGGTGCTGGTCCCCCTTGGAAGCAAGACGGACAGCCATACGGTAGTTAAATGGGGAGGCATTCTGGGGGGCGTCGGCGTCGGGTTCATGCTGCTGGCCGCGCATGTTGCCATGTCCGCCCACATGCCGGGCATCCGGCAGTACGAAATCCCGATGGGCAGCATCGCCAGCAACCTGGGCACCGCGATCCAGCTGATTTATGTGATGCTGATCTTTTTAGAGATTTTCAGCACCTTCGTCGCCGATATTTACGGGGTCACCCTTCAGCTGCAGCAGCATATTCCTCTGCCGCCAAAGCTTCTGATCGTCTGCGTCATGTTCATCTGCTTTCTGCTGAGCCAGATCGGATTCAGCTCCCTGCTGTCTGTGCTGTACCCGATTATCGGCGCGCTGTGCCTAATATTGGTGCTGAAGCTGATGTTCATATCCAAATGACAGAGCCATGAAATAGAAAAAAGGCGGGAGCTGAATTTCTCAGCACCTGCCTCTTTGAGTTGAACGGCCAGCACGCTACACTTTTTGATAAGATAAATAAATTTTCTTCAGTTCATTCACCGCATGCGTCAGGGAATATTGGCTCTTCGCCTTATCCCAGGCCGTCCGGGCGAGATCGTAGCGGTACATCGGGTCGGTGATGACCTTCTCAAGCGCTTCGCAGAGCGCGATCGGGTCCTCCGGCGGCACGAGCAGGCCGTTCACTCCGTCTTCGATCTGCTCCGGTATTCCGCCCACGTCGGTTCCTACCAGGGCCAGGCAGCTGAGCGCCGCTTCTGCAAAGACCGAACCAAAGGCTTCCGCTCTGGAAGGGAGCACGAAAATATCAAAAAACGGCATAAACTCTTCCGGATGCAGCGTGTATCCATAGAAAATGGTTTCGTTATAGATGCCAAGCTCTTTGGCAAGGCTCTCCAGCTCCGTGCGGAACGGTCCGTCTCCGATGATGTGCAGCACGTAGTCATGACCCTTTTTCTTAAGCTCGGCGCAGGCCTTCAGCAAAATATCCAGCCCTTTGGCGGGTACCAGGCGGCAGACCGTAATCAACTGCGGCACCTCGTTCTCATGGGGAACCGGCTTGAACCGCTTTTCGTCAAAACCGTTCGGAATGACCCCAATCTTATCCGGATAGTCCACATAGTCCGATAAATAGCCGGCGAACGACCGGGAAACCGTCAGCATGCGCTGGCTCTTCTGCTCCAGTTCGCGGTACAGCGATACGAGAAAACGGTGCTCCGGCCCCCCGCTCTTAATGCGTCCGTTCAATATTAATTCCCGTTCATAACTGGAGTGAATGGTCTGAATTAACGGCGTATCGGGAAAAACCTGCTTGGCGGCCAGCCCGGCGATGGGATGGTGCGCGTGGATCAGGTCATACGGCTTCTGGATCCGCAGACGCGTCCACCACAAGTAATCCTTGTACGTCTGAATATATTTTTGAACGACAGGGGAGTCCTTGAACTCGGTCCAATCGAAGGTGTCAAACACGACCTCCTCATGCCCCTTGTTGCGGATCCGTTTAGGAAGCCAGAACAGCTCCATATCCCATCTTGATGATTGGAATCGCTCCTGCATATACGGAATCATGGAGGATACTCCGCCCGGCTGCTCGGGTGGGAAAAAGAGGGCCTGTAACAATCTCATAATGGGAAAACCACCCCTTTCTGTAGGTCTCTTAGCTTTTCGGCATCTTGTAAATTATGATATATTAGAACATATGTTTCAGTAAAGTAAAACCGCTGATCCAAAGAATATTCAAGAGAGCAGGAGAACGATCCATGCCCTACTCTTCATTCTTATCCCCCATTGTACCGGGGATTGCTGCCGCATCAGGTTTATATATCATACTCATCATGCTGCTGATTTGTCTCACGATGTACAGCAGGCAGCGCAAAAAAGCCTATCTCTACATGGTGGCGGCCTTTTTGTTCATTATGGCATACGAAGGGGTGAACATCCATTTCGCCTTCTCCGGATCGCCTAGGCAAGGGAGTTACCCGGAAGGAGCCGATTGGCTTCAGGCCTTCTCCTTCCTCCTCCTGAACTTCGCCGTGTACCAGCTGTACCACCGGATGAACCGCAGGCTGCGGGCGCTCCTGATCGTCATGGCGCTTCTGTATGTCGTTCCGCTCCTGTCTCCCGGTTTTCTGGAAGGGACCGGAAGCTGGCAGGCGGGTTATATAGACCTGTGCCAATTGGGCACTGTAATGATAGGGCTATTCGGCATGGCGCCGCGGGTCGGCCAGCGCAAGAAATATACCGCCGGTTTGGCCGTCTATTTCGTCTACATTTTGGTCCATCTGCTGAACAACCTCATCCCCCTGGAAGAGACCTGGATTCCGGCGATCTGGATCTGGCTGCCGCTCTTGTTTTACACGCTCCTCTTTTTTATTTTGTTTACGCGAATCGTGGAGCAAATGCAGTCGATCTACCGCTCCTCCATTACCGACGGCTTGACCAATTTATACAACCGCCGCTTCTCTACGAGTCAGCTGAACCGTTACGTGGATCAAGGGCTGAAGGTCTCGCTGATTTTCTGCGACATCGACAACTTCAAGAAGCTGAACGATACCGAAGGCCATGCGAGAGCGGATCAGGTGCTGAAGCAGGTGGCCGCCAATACGGAGGAGGCAGCCGGCGAAGCGGGCCTTGCCGGGCGGTACGGGGGCGAAGAGCTGGTTGCCCTCATCGTCGATAAAAGGGCCAAAGTCAGCCGGATCGCCGAGCAAATCCGGGCCCGGGTCGAAGCCGAAACGATCGTGACCCTAAGCGTCGGATACAGCGTCCTTCGTGCAGGCACGAACGCCGGTACGCTCATTTCGCAAGCGGATCAGGCCATGTACCGCTCGAAGACGACAGGCAAAAATAAAGTGACCGCATACCGGTCTTCAAATCCGCCGGCAGCCGTCGGGACCTCCCCTTCGGCGGAAAGCACGAATACATAGAAACCGCATCCATGATGATGTTGAATAAAGGAGTATGTAACGAATGGGTAAACAGGAACTCCCCGCAGCTTTTGTCAGACAGATGGAACCCCTGCTGGGAAGCGATACCGAAGCATTTCTTGACAGCTACGAGCGGCCGAGAACGCATGGGCTCAGGTTCAACGGCTTAAAGCTTGCGGGCGTGCCGCAGCTGAAGGAGGCCGCCATCCGGGAGTTTGGCTTGACCCCGGTTCCTTGGTGCAGCACCGGCTATTATTACGGGGAGAACGTCCGGCCCGGCAAGCATCCGTACCACACGGCCGGTTTATATTACATCCAGGAACCATCGGCCATGTCGGCTGTGGAGCTGCTCGATCCGCAGCCCGGCGAGACGATCCTGGACCTGGCCGCGGCGCCAGGCGGCAAGAGCACCCATATCGCCTCGAAAATGAAGGGCGAAGGGCTGCTCGTCTCGAACGAAATCCACCCGGAACGGGCGAAAATTTTGGCCGAGAACATCGAGCGTATGGGCGTTACTAACGCTGTGGTTACAAGCGCGGCGCCGGACGAGCTCTCGCGCCGTTTCCCGCAGGCTTTTGACCGGATCATGCTGGACGCCCCGTGCTCGGGCGAAGGCATGTTCCGCAAGGATTCCGGGGCGATCGCGGAATGGACGCCGCAGCTGGTCGAGCTTTGCGCCGCCCGGCAATGGGATATTTTGCAGGAGGCATATGCCATGCTGAAACCCGGCGGTAGTATGGCTTATTCAACCTGCACGTTTAACCGCAGCGAAAATGAAGACATGATGGAGCGCTTTACGGCTCATTATGCCGATATGGAAATTATCGCCATGAAGCGGTTATGGCCTCATCGCGAGGCGGGTGAAGGGCATTTTGTCGCCCTCCTCCAGAAACGGAGCGAACCCAGCAGCGGCGGGCACACGCTGGAGGCCTCGCCAAGCGAGCGGCAGCGGCCGCGAAGAAAAGGCCGCAGCGGTAACGGCAAGCCGGGAACCGGCCTCCAGGACGCCCAGTCTGCGCTGAAGGCGTTCCAGGCCTGGGCGGATGAGGAACTGCCGGACTTCGCGCTGCCGGCGGGTACGCCGATTCTGTTCGGCGAATCGCTGTACCTGCTTCCAGGCGGGGAGCTGCTGCAGGAACAGCAGCTCCATGGCCTGAAAGTGCCGCGGGCGGGCATCCACCTGGCCCACCTCAAGAAAAACCGGATCGAGCCGGCGCATGCGCTCGCCATAGCTCTCTCCCCGCAGCAGGCGGCCAAGCGCATCACGCTGGCCGCGGAGGACCCGCAGGTCTCCGCCTACCTGCGGGGCGAGACCCTTCAGGTCGATGCCTCCCTGAAGGGCTGGGTGCTCGCGGCCGTGGACGGCCTGCCGCTCGGCTGGGGCAAGGCCAGCAGCGGGCAGCTCAAGAACCACCTGCCCAAAGGCCTACGGCAGCACTAGCCGCCCCGTAACCGGCCATCAACAGCAAAGAGCCTTCCTACGCCAGCGTGTGTACCAAGCTGAAGCCGTAGGAAGGCTCTTTTTTTCATTACGACAAACAGTATTTCAGCAGCGCCGCATGCACGCCGTCCTCATTGTTCGAAGCCGTCACCTCATTAGCTGCGGCCTTAACCTCCAGCGGCGAGTTATCCATCGCCACGCCAAGGCCGGCGTAGGTGAGCATCGTAATGTCGTTATAATAGTTGCCGATCGCCAGAATCTCCTCCTGCCGGTAACCGCGCCGCTCGGCGAGCTGCTTGAGAGCATTCCCTTTGGACGCTTCCGGATGCATCAGGTCGACGAAGTATTCGCCGCTCCGCAGGATGTTAAATTCCGGCGTCCACGCCGCGATGTCCTGATGTACCCGGTCCATCGTGTCCGGCTGCCCAAACGCGGTGACCTTGACGATCGGATCACTCAGGTCATGCAGCGGCGGCAGAACCGACGGCAGCATCAGATAGTTTTCATACATGCTGCGTACTTCCACAGCCAGACCCTCAACGTCGTCGACAAACATCTGAAACGCCGTATTAACGTCAAAATGCACGCCTTCCTTCCGGAAGTAATCCAGGTAAGGCACGATCGCCTTGGCGTCCATCGCGTATTGGTGAACCACTTCCCGGGTGTCCACCTTCACCGTCGCTGCCCCGTTATGGCTGATGACGTAGCCGGAGAGCCCCATCTGTTCCATAAACGGAATGGAATTTTGCGGTCCTCTCCCGGTGCACAGCACGATTTCAGCGCCTTGACGCGCGGCCTCCTGAATCGTCTTCTGCGTCTGTTCGGTTACTTCATGCTCATCATTAAGCAGTGTGCCGTCGACATCCAATGCAATCAGTTTGTATTTCATGCTCCATCCATCCTTTGCCGTAATATCTCTATCTGTTCTAAAGCGAGCCGGTCTTTGGTCTATTGTAGTATGCCAATGTTATCGGGATGTTTCATCCTTCCCGAGCTGCAGCAGCTCATCCTCCGTCAGCTCACGGTAAGTTCCGATGAGCAAGCCTTCGTCCAGCTTCAGAGCCCCCATCTGCACGCGCTTGAGGTAGGTGACCTTTTTTCCGACAGCTTGAAACATCCGCTTCACCTGGTGAAATTTCCCCTCATGGATCACAAGGGAGATGTAGGAGACGACCTCGTCCCCCTGCTGCTCTTTGCGCAAAATAGTGAGCTCGCCGGGCAGCGTAACATAACCGTCGTCCAGCGTGACTCCGGAGGCGAACTGCTGTACACCGGCTTCGGTCACGTCGCCGGATACGACGGCCTCGTATGTTTTGGGAACATGCCGCTTGGGCGACAGCAGCTCATGCGCCAGCTTGCCGTCGTTGGTGAGCAGCAGCAGGCCTTCCGTGTCCTTATCCAGCCGCCCGACCGGAAACGGCTCGAATGCCAAATGCTCCGGTTCCAGCAGATCCAGCACGGTCCGGTCCCGTGTATCCTCGGTCGCCGATACGACGCCTGGCGGCTTGTGCAGCATCAGATAGATAAATTCCTTATACTGCACCTGTTCCCCATCAATCCGGATGTCATCCTTATACGGATCGACATGCATGCCGCTGTCCTTGGCCCGGACTCCGTTGACGGTAACCCCCGCCTGTTTGATTTTCTTCT
>Ga0164243_10009312_pt1 | contig 14307 bp, 12 predicted proteins | sample OricompcompostOP_FD_108781 | JGI IMG/M metagenome (GOLD analysis project Ga0164243, IMG submission 108781) | Organic Plus compost microbial communities from Emeryville, California, USA - Original compost - Organic plus compost (OP) | ecosystem: Engineered > Solid waste > Mixed feedstock >... | reverse complement strand
TGCGCGGTGACGCCAAACCGGCCGGGGAGACCCGACGGGACGCGGCGGCTTGCGTTGCCCGCGGTCTTCGCCACCGCCATGTTCGCGGCGGCGCGCCAGGGGGGCGTGCTCGACCGGGGAGCTCTCGAGACATGAGGAACGCGCTGCGCCTCACGCTGGGCGTCGTGGGAGTGGGAGTTCTGGCGGGAGCCGCCGCAAAGAGCGACCTGCGGCGGCTCGTGAAACCCGATTCCCTCCCTGCGATCGCCAGGCTCGACGAACGGTTCCAGTCCTACAACATCGAGATGGTCGAGGTGACCGGCGGCCAGTTCTGGAAGCCGTACGAGCAGGTACAGGCGGCCGCGCAGCAGCAGCCACCGCCGCAGCCGACCGGTGCCGCTGCGGGCGGCGGCGGCGGCCAGGCGAACGTCTACGCGCAGGCCAAGACCACCCTGGCGCCGATCGATCTCTCGAACCCGCGGCTGCGCAAGCTCGCGGCGGCCCTCGGACCTGCCTACGTACGAGTCAGCGGCGGTGAGGCGAACGCGGTCTACTTCCACGACTCCGATCAGCCACCGCCGAAGGAGCCGCCGAGCGGCTTCCTCACCGTGCTGACGCGAAACCAGTGGCGCGGCGTCATCGATTTCGCGAAGGCGGTCGACGCCAGGATCGTCACGTCGTTCGCCATCAGCGAGGGCGTTCGCGACGCGCAGGGCCGCTGGAAGCCCGACCAGGCACGCGCGCGTATACGCTTCACCAAGTCGGTCGGCGGCTCGATCGCCGCGGCGGAGCTGGCGAACGAGCCGAACATCGGCCCCACGGGCGCCGTCAACACGCCCCCCGGTTACGACGTCCAGACGTTCGCGCGCGACTTCCAGGCCTTCCGCCAACTCGCCCGGAAGGAAGCGCCGAACATGAAACTCCTCGGCCCCGGCTCGACGAGCGAGGGGGTCAAGATCGTCCCGGGAGAGATCTTCTCCAGCACGTCGTTCTTCACGGCCAATCCGCGGCCGGTCTTCGACGCATTTTCCTACCACGCGTACGGCGCCAGCTCGATGCGTTGCGCGGGGCCCGAACGCGTCAACACCACTGCGGCAGAGGCGCTCTCGGGCGAATGGCTCGCGAGGAGCGACGTGTTCTGGGCGTACTACGATGCGCTCCGGAACAAGTACATGCCGGGCAAGGAGTTGTGGAACACGGAGACGGCGCAGTCGTCGTGCGGCGCCGACCCGTGGGCGAAGACCTACCTGGACACGATCCGGTATCTCGACCAGCTCGCGCAGCATGCCCGGCGCGGCGTTCACACGGTGATCTACAACACGCTGGCGGTGAGCGACTACGGGCTGCTCGATGGCACGACGTTCGAGCCGCGGCCGAATTATTGGGCGGCGCTCCTGTGGCGGCGGCTGATGGGGACGACCGTGTTGGTTCCGAACATCCCCATCCGCGAGGGCCTCCACCTCTACGCCCATTGCCTGCGCGGCAACGACCGCGGCGCGGTGGTGCTCCTCGCGATCAACAACAGCCACGACCGTTCCACCGCGATCGAGCTGCAGAAGCCCGCCCAGCGCCACACGCTCGGCGCGCCTCGGCTCGACGACGAACGGGCGCAGCTCAACGGGCGCGAGCTGCGCCTGCGGGAGAACGGGGAGCTTCCCGCTGTCGAAGGACAGGCGGTCCAGCCCGGCGTGATCGAGTTCGCTCCCGCGACCTCCACCTTCCTCGTCATCGCCGACGCGCAGAACCGTTCCTGCCGCTGAGGGTGGCCGTCTACTCCTTCAGCGGGCAGTCCTGGTCGAGCACGAGGTCGGTGAAGCGGCAGTCGTGGTGGCCGTCGCCGTAGACGACGTCGCGGGACTGCAGGCCGCAGAAATCGTGGGTGTCGCTCCCGAAGACCGCACCGACGAGCGCTCGGGTCGCGGGATCGTACGTGCACCCGAGCGAGGGCGTGCAGGTGTCCTGCACCGCGAGCCACTGCCCGCACGTGCCGCCGCACTGGGGCGTGCCGCCGCAGCGCTCCAGCCCGAGCGCTTCGTCGAACGTGGGTGGACAGCCGAGCGTCGTGAAGTCGGCGGTCGAGCGGCAGACGCCCGCATCCATGTACTCGCCCGGCACCGTTCCGCCCGTGCCGGCCTCGCCGCCCGTGCCGCCGACGCCCCCCGTGCCGGCCTCGCCTCCCGTCCCCGCGACGCCGGCCGCACCACCCTCGCCGCCCGGCGCCGCGTCGTCGCCGCACGCGATCCCCAGCGAAACGAGCAGCACCAGCGTCAACGCCCCTGCGTACGACCGCTTCACGATGGCCTCCCTCGGCTTTCGTTAATCACCCGGAGTGTACCTGAGAGTCACCCGATGGCGCAGCCCCTCGGCGCCAAACAGTTGCTCCCATGGGGAGGTCTTGGCAGGATTGTCGGCATGCCAACGATCGTGCCTCCGACGACCGCCGGTGCCGGTCGGGCACCCGGCGAACGTGCCGACGAGCTTTTCCCGCTGCTCTACGACGAGCTGCGCCGCCTGGCTGCCGCCCAGCTCGCACGGCTGCACGTCGGCGGCACGCTCCAGCCGACGGCGTTGGTGCACGAAGCCTTCCTCAAGCTCTCCGGCCGCGCGGAGCTCGGCTGGGAGGAGCGCCGGCACTTCTTCGCCACCGCGGCGCAGGCGATGCGCGAGCTCGCGATCGACCACGCGCGCAGGAAACGCGCGGGAAAGCGCGGTGGAGGCGAGCCGGCGCTGAGCCTCGACGAGACGCCCGTCGAGCTGGCGACGGACGGCCTGCGGACGGACGACATCCTCGCGATCGACCGCGCCCTCGAGGCGCTCGAGCGCGAGCACCCGCGCACGGCGCGCGTCGCGCTGCTCCGCTGCTTCGGCGGCCTGTCGACGCAGGAAATCGCCGACGTGCTCGGCGTGACCACCCGCACGATCGAGCGGGAGTGGCGGTTCGCCCGGGCCTATCTGCACGCGCAGCTCGAGGCGTACGGGAGCTGACCGTGGGCGCCGCCGACCCCGCACGCGTCGCCGCGCTCTTCGACGAGGTGGCAGACCTCGAGCCGGCGCAGGCCGCCCGCGTGCTGGCGGAGGCGTGCGCCGGCATGCCCACGGTGCGCGCGCGAGTCGAGCAGCTGCTCGCCCACGATCGCGCGCCGACGCGGGGACCCCTCGTAGCGCCGGGCGAAGTCGTCCTCGCCGCGCTGCGCGAACGGTCGAACGGGCCCGTCGAGCCGGAACGGCCCACGCGCATCGGGCGCTTTCGCGTGCTCGAGCGCATCGGCGAGGGCGGCATGGGCGTGGTCTACGTGGCCTACGACGAGGCGCTCGATCGCCGCGTCGCGCTCAAGCTGCTGCACGGAGACGGTACCGCGGGCGCGTGGCTTCTGCGCGAAGGCCAGGCGCTCGGCCGCGTCGCCCACCCGAACGTCGTGACGGTGTACGAGGTCGGCGAGCACGACGGACGCGCGTACCTGGCCATGGAGTTGGTCGAGGGCCCGACGCTGCGCGCGTGGCTCGCGGAGGAACGCCGCACGTTCGGCGACGTCCTGCGCGTCTTCCTCGCGGTCGGCCGCGGCCTGGCCGCCGTGCACGCGGCAGGGCTGGTGCACCGCGATTTCAAGCCCGACAACGTCATGATTGGCGGCGACGGCCGGCCGCAGATCGCGGACTTCGGCGTCAGCGCGCTCGCGGCCCACGGCGCGGCTGCGGAGCCGCGCGGCGGGCACGCGCTCGAGACGTCGCTCGTGCAGCGCGGGCGGCTCGTCGGCACGCCGGCCTACATGGCGCCCGAGGTGCTGCAGGGAGAGCGCGCCACGGCGGCGAGCGATCAGTGGAGCTTCTGCGCTGCCCTCTACCGTGCGGCGTACGGGACGCCGCCGTTCCGTGCCCCGGACGGCGATTTCGCGGCCCTCGCGCAGCTCGTCCTGGAAGGCGCGCCCGCTCCGCCGCCGAGGCGGTCGGACGTTCCGTCGTGGCTGGGCCCGATCCTGCTGCGGGGGCTCGCGCGCGATCCGGCGCGCCGCTTCGAAGATCTGAACCGCCTGCTGCAGGAGATCCAGGCGCACCTGCCCCGCGATCCCGATCTCGATCCGTCGATCGTCCGCCACGACGTCCGCATCCTGCGGCTGTCCGTGCTGGTCGCCGCCGGGCTCGCCGCGGCGTTCACCGCCACCGGCCACCTGCCCATCGCGCCGCCGTCGCTGGCGCTCGTCTCGGCCCTGCTGCTGGTCGTCGAGGCCGCGGTCGTCTCGCTCCGCTGGCGCAGCCTCGCGCGCAACACGTTCGGACGACGAAGCGCCGGCATCCTCGTGGGCACGACCGGCGCGGTGCTCTTCCACCGCCTGCTCTCGCTGCAGCTGGGCACCAGCCACGAGGACATCCTCGTGGTGGATCTGCTGCTGTTGTCGGTGGTCTACGGATTCGTTGCCGTCGCGATCCAGAAATGGGTGGGCTTGCTCGCCTCGTTCACCGCGCTCGCCTCCGTGGTAGGCGCGCTCTTCCCCGCGGTGGTGGTCCCTGCGTTCGTCGCGGGGAGCCTCGGGAGCTTTCTGATCGTGACCGCCGACGCGTTTCGGCGGCGCTGACCGAAGATCGTGTCGGGATCGGGGCGGGATTTGCGGAAGGGGGCTCGCGCGCCCATGCCCGTGGGGGGCAGGTGGCGCGACACCCACGGAGATCCCATGCGTTCCAGATTCCTGTCCCATTGTCTCGCGATCGTTCCCGCGCTCGTGCTCGCCGGCCTGGCGACGCCGGCCAGCGCCGCCTGTCGTAACCTCTGGTGCCAAAGCTCCGCCGGCTGGAGCGACAGCGGTTTCGGCTCCTCGTACAGTCTCTGGACCGGCATCGAGACGAAGGCCGATCACCCCGACGACGCCCGCTACGACAGCTCGTACCTGAAGGCCGGCGCCGAATTCGACGTGACCGCCAAGGTGCTCGGCAAGAGCGGCTCGATCGCCAACATCAGCGCCCTCGCCCACAACGACCAGGGCGAGACCGCCGGCTGGGTGAGCATCGTGGCGGCGGGAACCGAGCTCGTCGGCGCGGAGATGAGCAACACCATCACGTACGGCTTCGACCGCACGCTCCTCAAGGCCGACGACTCGATCAAGCTGCTCGGCGTCAAGATCCGCCTGAAGGGCAAGGTCACCGCGGGCCTCGGCGTCGACCTCACGCCCAGCCTCCGGGACGGCGCCATCGAGATGACCGCGGCGCCGTTCGCCAATGCGTACGCGAGCGTCGATGCGAGCGTCGGCGCGTCGTGCGCGAAGGTGGGCGTGAGCGGCAACATGACCGCACTCGAATTCGACGCGCCGGTGACGGCCGCTGCCACCGTGACCGGCGGCGGAACCATCGGCTACAGCGTCGACAGCGCGTATTCGCTCCATGCGCTCGACGGGAAGATCAAGGTGAAGCTCAAGCTCTGCGGCACCAGCAAGAGCAAGACGATCGCGAGCTTCCACGGGCCGACGTCGGCAGGTCCGCTCGTGCGGGCGAGCGGCACGCTCTCGCTCTGATCATCGGCAGGCTCCGGGCCGCCTTCCGCGGCGCCCGGATCCATGTCCGCGCGCCTGCCGCGCAGGGGAAACACATGAAGAACGGTTGGCTGCGGCTCGCTGCGCTCGCGCTGGTGTTGCTGGTCGGTGGCGCGGTGTTCGCGCTTCGCGACCCGCCCTCTCCCGAAAAGGCAGCGCCGACGCAGACCGCCTCGAAGGCCGCGCCGGTTGCCGTGCCTCGCGAGGCGGCATCGGACGGCAGGGCCGCGCCCGTGCCCGAGCGCCTGATCTACGAGATGGCGCTGTCGCAGACGGTGGATGTCGGCGACACGCGGCTGGTGGACGACCGCCTCACCGCGCGGCTCGAATGGATGCCCATCCCCGGCGTGCGGCTGGTCGAGGCGCGGCTCGGAGAAACGGCGCTCTCGGGAACGGGGCACGAGCTCCCGAGCCGCCGCGACCTCGAGCGCGCGGCGCTCGTGCAGCTGGGGCCGCGTGGCGAGCTGGAAGGCGTGCGCTTCGCCGCGCGCACGGAAGAGCCGGCGCGCCTGCTGCTCACGGCGATCTTCGCCGCGCTGCAGCACACCGAAGGTGATGGCGAACGGTACCAGGTCGAGGAACGGGACGGCACGGGCACCTATCTCGCCGCGTACGAGGTCAGCGGCGCACGCGAGGTGACCCGGCGAAAGCGCGGGTACGTGCGCCTGCACGAAGCCGACGGGCAGATGAGCGTGGAGGGAACCGCCGCGTTCGTCCTCGGCGCCGACGGGCAGATCGAGTCGCTGCGATCGCGCGAGACCACCGCCAGCCACTCGCCGGCGTTCGGCGCAATTCGCGGCGAGCTCGAATTGTCGATGCGCCTCGTTTCGCGGGCGCCCGCGCTCGACCGCGCGCTGGCCGACGCCCGTGCTCGTGCGGCGGCGTACGAGCCGGCGCGGCTCGTGACGCCGGACGGCGCGGACGACGAGGCGCTCGATCGCGCGATGGACGAGGAGCGCGCTGCCGGACACACGCTGGCCGAGCTTCGCCGCGCGTTCGCCGAGACCGAAGGATCGCCCAGGGGTGGCGCGGCCGGCCAGCGCCGGGCCGACCTCATCGAGACCGCCGGCGCGCTGTTCCGCGTGCAGCCCGACGCGGCGCGCGACGCCGGCGAGCAGCTGGGTGCGGCGGGTGTGAGCGACGCCGAGGCCAATTTCCTCGCCGGCGCGCTCGCGTCTGCCGGGACCGCCGAGGCGGCGCACGCCCTCGCCGGCGCGCTCGGGAGCCGCGACGCGACGCCCGAGGCGCGGCGACACGCGGCGGTGAGCCTCGCCCTCTCCGAGTCTGCCGACGCCACGACCATCGAGGCGCTGGGCGCAGGCTCGCGCAGCGACGATCCGCAGGTGCGCAACGCGTCGACGCTCGCGCTCGGCGCGCAGGCGCGCACGCTCGGCGGCGGGAGCGACGGTCTCGATCCCGTCGCGGACCTGCTGCTGCAGTTCGAGCGGGCCAGCGACTTCGCCTCGAAGGTCACGGCGCTCGCCGCCCTCGGCAACAGCGGCGATCCGCGCGCGCTCGGGCCGATCCGCCAGGCGCTCGCCGTGCCCGAGCTGGCCCCTGCAGCGGCGTTCGCGCTGCGCTTCATCGCCGCGCCGGAGGCGGACGTGCTCCTCGTCGGGCTCGTCGGCAGCGGGCCGGAAGCCGTTCGGCTCGCGGCCTATCGCGCGGCGTACTACCGCGATCCGGCCCTGTGGATGCCGCAGCTGCGGGCGGCGCTCGAGCGCGAGACCGACCCCCGCTGCCTGGCCGCGATCGAGGCCGCGCTCGCCCGCGCGGCGAGCTGATCGAGCGGCGGCGCAGGCGCCGACGTTCAGCCGGCGGTCGGCGCCCGGTGATAGCCCGCCTCGCCCCAGGGGCGGAGCTCTTCGAGCCACATCCGCTCCAGCTCGGCGAGCTCGTCGACGTACTCGTCGTTCGTGCGCCCCTCCTCGGGCTCGAGCACGTGGAGCATCTCGCCCACGAACGCCGCCTCGCCGAGCACGGTGAAGTCCCGCTGCAGCTCGGCGTTGGCGTGTTTGCCCATGCGCAGCGTGAACAGGTGCCGGTTGATGGTGCCCTGCGCATGGGTGCTCGCACCGACGAGCATTCGGCCGTTCGTCGTATTGCGGATCGCCCAGACACCCATCACGGGCCGAAACCCCTTGTAGCGCCTCGGCCCCGGAGCGGATTTCGTGGAATCCATCGCGTTCACTCCTCGCCCCGGAACGCAGCTTCCGCCAGCCGGAGCGCGTGCTCGCGCACGTCCTTCGGGTAGCGGGCGACGAGCTCCGTGAAACGCGCGCGATCGCCGGCGTAGAGCGCGCGCGTGGCCTCCTCGAAGTGCGGCCGGTCGCCGGCCACCGCGAGGAGGAAGCGCTCGGCCGATTGCGCGGCGAGCACCCGCTCCTGCTTCCCGCCGTCGTTCTTGCGGGCTTCGTCGACCAGGCGGCGCAGCGCCGCCGAAGCGCCACCGCGCTGCGCGTCGAGCCACTCCCACTGCCGCGGCAGCAGCGTGATCTCGCGCGGCACCACGCCGAGGCGCGGACGACCCCGCCCCTTTCGCGGCGGCGCGTAGCGCTCGAGCACGTCGTCCAGCGTGCCCCGCAGATCGAAGTCGTGCTGGCGGCCGGTCCGGTCGTCGAAGACCAGGACGGGCGGGCCGTCGGCGTGCGCCTTCAGCGCGCGCAGGAGGTCGGGGAGCGGGCCGGAGAACAGCTGCCGCGTCCCGACGAACGCCGTGAACGTCGTGTCGTGCATGGCGCTGATTTCTACCCGGACGATAATCGCTTTGTCAATTCTACCCGGGCGAAATTCAACTGACCGCCCAAAGGCCCGGCTCGCGTCGGGAGCCGGGCCCTCCTGCACATCCGCCGGATTACGGATGGATGATGACGGGCGGGCTGCTCCAGGCGAAGCGGACGCGCGTCTCCTGCGCGATGTCGTCGACCCAGGCGTAGGCGAGCACCACGGTGCCGTCCGGCAGCACGGCGATGCGCGGGTTCACCACGAACGACCTGCCGAGCGCCGAGTCGACCGTGTCCACGGTCTCGAGCACCCAATTGCCGGTCGCGTCACGGCGTGCGACGGAGAGCCGGTCCTTCCCGGTGGCGAAGTCGTCGGCCACGATGGCCACGACCGGCTCGCCGTTGCGCGGATCGACGGCGACGCCGGTGGCCGGGTTCACGTCGAACGTGCCGATCGTCTCGACCTTCCACGAGACGCCGCCGTCGCTCGACGAGGCGAACTTGGCGCGGTGCGCGTCGAGCTCCGTGTACGCGATCACGGGGTCGGTGCCGGAGAAGGCGATCTGCGGGCCGATCATCCCCCACGTGTCGTCGATGTGGACCGGCGCGGTCCACGTGACGCCACCGTCGTCCGAGCGGGCGAAATGCAGGCCGCGCGGCTCCCCGGCGGCGCTGGTGTCGAGCGTGGTGGTCGCCACCCCGAGCACGGGCTTGCCGGCGCTCGGGTCGGTGACCGCTGCGTCGAGCGAGCTCAGCAGCGCGAGCGGCATCGGGAAGCCGTACGTCTGCCAGCTCCCGGACGCGGTGGTCGCGACGCGCAGGGCGCCGTGGCTGTTGGTCGGATCCTGGTACACCACCCACGTGGTGTCGTCGGAGACGCGCTGCACGGCCTGGTAGATCCAGCCGCTGGAATCCAGCGTGTCCACCTGCCAGCCCCACATGCCCCGCGTCGCCAGCTCCAGGGTGATCGGCATGGCCTTGCCGCCGTTCACCCGCCTCGAGAACGCGAGCTGCGGCCTGCCCACGTTCATCGCGACCGAGTTGAAGAATGCACCGTCCAGGTAGCCGGGCGCGTAGCCGATGTCCGACCGCGTCCAGCCCGTGCCGGAGCGGAAGCTCCCGTCGTTCCAGAAGACGACCGGCGTGTTGTCGCCGCTCTGCTTGCGCGCGTTCGGGACGCCCTGCGTGACCGAGACGGTGGGGACGCCCTTGCCGTCGACGGCGAGCGAGGGGGACCAGCCGTCGGCGAGCTCCATCACGGACCAGCGGCCGAGAGCGCGCGTGTCGGTACCCAGCGTCTCGCTTTCCTCTGCCGTGCCGCCGCAACCCGCGGCGACGACGGCGGTTGCAGACAGCAGCGCTCCCAGTCGAACCAACTGCATTGCACACCTCCCAGACGAGCCGGCGGTCGGGGGTCGAGCACGCCGGGCACCATGCCGGTGCGGAGGCCGACGCCATCACCCATTCAGGCAGGCGTTCAAGGTCGTAACTCTCCAAGCCGACGGGTGCCCGTGTGGCGAGCGGGAAACGGCAGGGGTTGTGGCGGCTTGCATCGTCGGCACGCCAACGTTTACCGGGAGCGAACTTCTCCGGCATGGCGGCAGCGCTGCCGGGGACCGGGCCGCCGTTCCCGGTCCCGATGATGTCTGCCAGTAGACACTTTCTGCCCGGAGTGCTCCGATTTCACGTTTCGTGACATACACGAGGGGTACGCGTTTCTTTCAGGGGGAGTGTTCATGCTTCGTGGAGCTTTGCCGGCAGCCCTGCTGCTCGTTCTGGCCATCGCGTGCGGGGAGTCGGATCCGGCGCCTGGCGAGGACGGCCCGCAGGGCGGCTCGGGCGGGAGCGGCGCCGTCGGTGGGACCGGCGGCACGGGCGGCAGTGGCGGGACGGGCGGCGTCGGTGGCAGCGGCGGTACGGGTAGCGTCGGCGGCAGCGGCGGCACGGGCGGTTCCGGCGGCACGGGCGCGACCGGAGGCAGTGGCGGCACGGGTGGTTCCGGCGGCGAGGGTGGCACGGCCGGTTCCGGCGGAACCGCCGGAAGCGGCGGCACGGCAGGCTCGGGCGGCAGCGGCGGAACGGTCGAGGCGGGAGCCTGCGGCGATCACGTGATCGACGACGGCGAGACGTGCGACGACGGCAACACCGACCCGCTCGACGGCTGCGACGAAAACTGCCAGGTCGAAGAGTTCTGCGGCGACGGCATCCGCAACGGCGACGAAGCGTGCGACGGCGAGGACATCCCCACCAGCTGCGCCGACCTGGGCTTCGGCTCGGGCACCGTGGGCTGCACCGCCACGTGCGCGATCGACGACGGCGCCTGCGTCCCCGCGGAGGATTGCTCCGCGCCGGGCGACGAGGACGGCGACGAGCTCGAGGATTGCGCCGACCCCGACTGCCTCGGCCATTTCGATTGCCCGGTCTGCGGCGACGGCGCCGTGCAGCGCGGCGAGCTGTGCGACGGCGCGGTCCCCGCCGGCACGAGCTGCACGGCGTTCGGATTCAACAGCGGCACGGTCGCCTGCACCGACTGCGCGATCGACGTGTCGGGCTGCTTCGACGTCGAGCTCTGCGACGTCCCCGGCGACGAGGACGGCGACGACGCCGCCGATTGTGACGACTCCGACTGCGCGTCGGCGCCGATCTGCAGCCTCTGCGGCAACGGCGTGCTCGATGCCGGCGAGGACTGCGACGACGCGAACTTCGTGTCGGGCGACGGCTGCAGCAGCACCTGCACGATCGAAGGCACGCCGCTGGCGAGCGCCGCAGGCGGGACCGTGCAGTTCACCGGCTCGCTCGAGAGCGGCGATCCGCAGCACGCCCTGCGCCCGAGCACCTGGTGCACGTTGAACAGCTTCGGCCCGCAGTACTACGACGTGCACTACGTCACCAACACCGGCGCCGGGCCGCTGCACCTTTCGATCGACGCGGCGTGGACCGGCGCCGACGGTGCGATCGCCGTGACCGAGCCCCCGTACGATCCCGCGGATCCGGTCGCGCGCTGCATCGACTTCGCCGAGGACGACAACAACACGAGCGCGATCCGGTACCTCGTCGTGCAGCCGGGGCAGACCCTGGGCATCGTCCCCACGACGTATTTCGTGAACAACACGATCAGCGCGTACACGGTCACCGTGACCACGGTCGGCGTGTGCGGCGACGGCACGGTCGCGTTCCCCGAGCGCTGCGACGACGGCAACGTCGCGGATGGCGATGGGTGCAATTCGTCGTGCGGCATCCCGCCGGTGGTGAAGGCCCCGGAGCCCAACGACGACATCGCGAGCGCGACGCCGCTGCCGGCGGGCGCGATCGGCGTGTCGACGCTCTCGGACAACGCGAACTCGTTCCTGCAGGTGCTCGATCCGGTCGACTTCTGGCGGGTCGATCTCACGGCCGGCACCTCGTACAGCATCCGGACGGGCGACGCCGTCGACGGACTCTGCGGCTTCTTCAACATCCAGGGCGATCCGAAGCTCGAGTTGCAGGACGCGACCGGCACCGTCCTGGCGACGTCGGCGAACCTGTCTGCGTTCGAGTTCTGCGAGCGGATGTCGTTCACGCCGTCGGCCACCGGACCGCATTACGTCCGCGTGGTGCAGGAAAACTCGCTGGGCATCACGCCCGCGATCCCGATCCGCTACTTCCTGTTCGTCGACGAGGTGCCGTAGGCGACCGACGGGGCCGCTCCGCTTCGCGCGGGGCGGCCTCGCCGCGCTCTGGCGATCAGGCCTGCTGCACGCACACGCGGTCGCGCCCCTCGGCCTTGGCGCGATACAGCGCCTCGTCGGCGCGCGCGATCAGCCGGACCAGATCGATCTCGGCACCGGTACCGACCGCGATGCCGAAGCTCGCCGTGAAGTCGGCCGTGGCGGCGACGCGCGCGCGCAGCGCTTCTGCCCACTCCCGCGCCCGCGCCTCGTCGGCCCGCGGGATCACGGTGGCGAATTCCTCGCCGCCATAGCGGCCCTGCACCAGGCCGTCCCCCGCGGCGCGCGCGAATTCCGCGGCGAACGCCCGCAGCGCTGCGTCGCCGGCGGCATGCCCGCGCGTGTCGTTGAGACGCTTGAAGTGGTCGAGATCCGCGAGGACCACGGCGCACGGGCGGCGGCGCCTGCGGCAGAACTCGAGCGCCCGCGCGCCGTCCTCGAGGAACGCGCGGCGGTTGAGGAGCCCGGTGAGGCCGTCGGTGCGGGCCGCGTCGCGCATCTTGCCGAGCAGGCGCTGGCTGATCAGGCCGAGCACCGCGAACGCCCACGCCACCGAGAAGAAGATCGAGCCCATCGCGACCAGCGCCCGCGGCCAATCGCGCTGTCCCAAGAGAACGCCCGCTTCGCCGGGCAAGGGAAAGAAGGCGCGCGCGAGTTGGAAGACGCCGTGCAGCAGGAAGAGCCCGGCGGCGAGTCGGGCCCCGGTCCGCTCGTGCGCGGGGGCGTGGCGGACGAGCGTCCACACGATCGCCACCGACCAGGCGGCAGCCGACAGGGCGACCGCGAGCTGCTCCGTCCGTGCGCCCGGAAATGCCAGCTGCGCGCCGCCGACCGCCGCCACGCTGGCGAAGATGGGCAGCAGCGGGCGCGAGCGGCCGCAGTGATCGCGCGCGCCGGCCCAGACCAGCGCGGGTCCGAGCGACATCAGCAGCGCGCCGAGGAGCGCGGCGCCCGGCACGACGTCACCCAGGGCGGCGGCGAGGCTGCCGATGGTGGCGCTCGCCACGCCGAGGACCCAGGGCCACAGCCCCGCCTCGCCGCGCAGCAGCCTGCCCACGAGAAGCAGCACCGCCGCGAGCTCCACGCCGGCCAGCAGCTCGAGGAACACGAGGGTATCGGCGTCGACGGTCATGGACGGCTCGCTTTCAGGCGACGGCCTCGATCACGCGGTTGCGGCCGCCGTCCTTCGCCCGGTAGAGCGCGTCGTCCGCCCGGGACACCAGGGCGTCGAAGCTCTCGCCCGCGCCCCAGGCGACGCCGATGCTGACGCTGAGCGGGATCGTCGTGCCCTCCACGACGCTGGGCGTCTCGACCACGAGCTGGCGCAGCCGCTCCGCCGCGCCACGCGCCTCCGCGGCGTCGGCGCCCGGCATGACGGCGACGAACTCCTCGCCGCCGAGGCGGCCGAAGACGTCGGTGCGGCGCAGGCTCGGGCCGACCAGCCGCGCGAAATGCCGCAGGGCTTCGTCGCCGGCCAGATGCCCGTGCGCGTCGTTGATGCGCTTGAAGTGATCGAGGTCGAGGACGAGCACCGCGCAGGGAAGGCGCGTGCCGGCGCACAGCGCCACCGCGCGGGCGCCCTCCTCCTCGATCGCCCGGCGGTTGAGCAGGCCGGTGAGCGCATCGGTGCGCGCGGCGTGGGCGAATTCGATCAGCAGGCGGTGCGCGAGCAGCGCCACGAGCGCCAGCATCGTCGCCATCGAGGACACGTAGATTTCGAGCATCGCCGCGGCCTGCGCCCAGCCCGGCCGGAGCAGGTCGACGGGGCTCGTGCCCTCCTGCGGGAGGAAGAGCCGCACGAGCTGGAAGATGCCGTGGAAGAGGAAGGCCACGCCGGGGATGCGGGCGCTCAGCCGGAGCTCCGCGGGGGCGTCGCGGAAGAACGTGGCGGCGATCGCGAAGCACCACGGGGCGATGCCGAGGCTGAAGACGATCACCCGCGCCCGCGTGCTCGGGACCGCGGTGGCGAACCAGAAGAGGCCGGCGAGGAAAGGCGGGAGGCCGAGCGCGAGCGGCACGAACGAGCGCGGGCGGCCGCAGAAATCGCGGGAGCCCGCCCACAGCAGGCAAAAGCCCACCATCTGCAGGCCGTTGCCGACGAGGATGAGCGGCACTTCGGGGACCAGCCCCCGCAGGCCCCAGGCGACGCCGCCGATGGAGAGGCAGGCGGCCCCCGCCGCCCACGGTCCGAGGCCCCGCTGCCGCCCCAGCATCCATCCGACGAGGAGGAAGCCGAGGGCCAGCTCGACGCCGACCAACGCCAGCATGAGGGCGATGGTCGGTACGTGGAGACTCATCGGGGGAAACCTCGATAACCGCGCAAGATTGTTCGAAAGTCATCACTAACATCGACCGAACCCGCGGGTCCAGCGCACACAC
>Ga0164243_10009310_pt1 | contig 14308 bp, 17 predicted proteins | sample OricompcompostOP_FD_108781 | JGI IMG/M metagenome (GOLD analysis project Ga0164243, IMG submission 108781) | Organic Plus compost microbial communities from Emeryville, California, USA - Original compost - Organic plus compost (OP) | ecosystem: Engineered > Solid waste > Mixed feedstock >... | reverse complement strand
GCTCGCCTCGATGAACACATCGATGACCATCAACGCCACCGCGGCGTGGCTGATGGCGCTCTATATCGCGGTGGCCGACGAGCAGGGCGCGCCGCGCGCGTCGCTCACCGGCACGATCCAGAACGACATCATCAAGGAATATCTCTCGCGCGGCACCTATGTGTTTCCGCCCAAGCCGTCGCTGCGGCTGATCAAGGACGTCGCGATCTTCACCACGTCGGAACTGCCGAAGTGGAATCCGATGAACATCTGCTCCTATCACCTGCAGGAGGCGGGCGCGACGCCGGTGCAGGAATTGGCCTTTGCGCTGGCCACCGCCATCGCCGTCCTCGACACGGTGAAAGAATCCGGCGAGGTGAGCCAGGAGAAATTCGGCGAGGTGGTCGGGCGCATCTCCTTCTTCGTCAATGCCGGCCTGCGCTTCATCACCGAAATGTGCAAGATGCGCGCCTTCACCGAATTGTGGGACGAGATCACGCGCGAGCGCTATGGCGTCGCCGATGCCAAGCAGCGACTGTTCCGCTACGGCGTGCAGGTGAACTCGCTCGGCTTGACCGAGCCGCAGCCGGAGAACAATGTCGCCCGCATCCTGATCGAGATGCTGGCGGTGACGCTGTCGAAGAACGCACGCGCCCGCGCCGTGCAGCTTCCCGCCTGGAACGAGGCGCTCGGCCTGCCGCGGCCGTGGGACCAGCAATGGTCGCTGCGCATGCAGCAGATCCTCGCCTATGAGACCGACCTCCTCGACTACGGCGATATTTTCGACGGCTCCAAGGAAATCGCCGACAAGGTCGCGTCGCTCAAGCATGAGGCGATGGAAGAACTGGCGCGGATCGAAGCCATGGGCGGCGCCGTAGCGGCGGTCGAGTCGGGCTACATGAAGCAGCAGCTCGTCGAATCGAACACGGCGCGATTGGAATCAATCGAGCGCGGCGAGCAGACCGTGGTCGGCGTCAACAAATTTCTCGAGACCGAGCCGTCGCCGCTGACCGGCGGCATCGACTCGATCATGACCGTGTCGGAAGATGCCGAGCGCGACCAGCTTGACCGCTTGCAGGCCTGGCGCGCGGCGCGGGACGGCAAGGCGGTCGCGGCGGCGCTCGCCGAACTCAGGCGCGCCGCCAGCGGCGGCGGAAATATCATGCCGGCCTCGATCGCCTGCGCCAAGGCCGGCGTCACCACCGGCGAATGGGGCGCTGTTTTCCGCGAGATCTATGGCGAATATCGCGCGCCGACCGGCGTGCCGAAGGCGGCGCGGCAGGTCGGCGGCGAGACGCTCGATCCGGTGCGTGCCGAGGTCGAGCGCGTCTCGCACAAGCTCGGCCGCCGCCTGAAATTCCTGGTCGGCAAGCCGGGTCTCGACGGGCATTCGAACGGCGCCGAGCAGATCGCCGTGCGCGCACGCGACGCCGGCATGGACGTGGTCTATGGCGGCATCCGTTTCACCCCGGCCGAAATCGTCAAGACCGCGATCGAGGAAGATGTGCACGTGATCGGGCTGTCGATCCTCTCCGGCAGTCATGTGCCGCTGGTCCGCGAGGTGGTCGCGCGCATGAAGGAGGCCGGCATCGCCGAGGTTCCGGTCGTGGTCGGCGGCATCATCCCGCCGGAGGACGAGCGCGCCCTGAAATCGGCCGGCGTCGCCGCCGTCTACACGCCGAAGGATTTTGACATCAATCGCGTGATGACGGACGTGGTGCGCATCGTGGACGGCGCGGCACGGAAAGTGGCGTGATGTTGCGCCTCCTCGCGACCGCCGGTCTCGCCCTTATTCCGGCACAGGCCCTTGCGTCCGAATATCCCGACCGCATCGCTCGCGCGATCGAAACCTTGCGGCAGGTTTGCACCAATGTCGGCGGCAAACCGGGCTCGTTCAACGGAGCGGTGACCTCGCGCGACGTCAACGGCGACGGTCAGCCTGACTTCGTCCTTGATCTCGGCAATGTCGGATGCGAAGGCCGGCCCGACGCCTATTGCGTGAACGGCTTCTGCGCGCTCGAGGTCTATACCTGGCGCGCGGAGAACGACTGGCAGCCGCTCCTGGTCGCAACTGTATCCGACTGGCGCACGGGACGCGTAGCCAATCGTCCGGCGCTCATCCTCACCCAGCGCGGCTCATTCTGCGGCAAGCCTCAGCGGAAGTTCTGCACCGTGACCTACACCTTCGCCGATGGCAAGATGTACGGGCAGATGAAATAATAATGCCGGGAATGTGCGGCATTCCCGGCGATGGTGCCCGCTATTGCTGGTTGGTGCCCTGACGCGCCTTGAGCGCTTCCTTGCACTGCGGCGTCAACTGCTCGGCATTCTCCAGCATGCATTGCCGGATACGGCCGTTGCCGCGTTGCACGCTGGCGCAGAATTTCTGGTAATCGGCCCGGCATGCGTCACGCAGCGCGCCGCCACCCGTCTGCGCGCCGGCCGATCCCGCCGGCACGACAGCGAGCACAAAGCCCGCACAAAGACCTATCCGGCTGTACCGCCAGAACGCAACAATTGCATTTCGCACGTCGTTCATCGTCTCAACCTCCTTTCAAGGAAACCCGAAACATGCGGCACAGCCGCTCCATCGCTCATCGCAGACCGATCCGCCCGACCAGCCTGCGCCGGCCGTCGGTCGACATCTGCGACAGCGCTTCGAGAAACGTCTCGATCACGAGATCACCGATCCTGAGGCGCTTGTCGCGCGAGTCTACGAGGGCCTTTCGCAGCGCCTCGGCATCCAGCGGCTCCTCGCCAATGAGCCGGATCGGCCTGACCAGGGCCTGGACGTAGTCGGATCGCGCCGCCGCAAACTCGTTCTGCTTGCTGCGATAGATGCGCCAGAGAATGTCGGCATCCGCCGATGGAAGACGCGCCGCAACGCGCTCGATCACGCGCGGGACGCTCGCCTCCTGCAGCGGCTGCTGCGGCCGAAGCCAAAGCGATGCAAGATAACCGACAAGCACCGCATTCAGGCAGAGCGAGACAAGCAGCAAACCGTTGCGCCACGGCTTTCCGGAAAACCACTGTCTCATTGCAGCCCCCAAAACGGCGACGTGCCACTGTCAAGAATAAGGTCGAGCGCTGTCTCCGGCTGATCGGCCGGTTGTGCCGGCGGAAGCGCCGCACCAAGCGACACGCCGATCAGGAGTGAACAGGCGATGCTCATCGCGGGCAGCGCCCATTGCCGAAGCCAGTCAAATCTTCGCGCGGGTTCACCAGCGCCCGCCGCCGCAATCCGCTGCATCACCGCAAAGGCCGCAGCGGCCGGCCGAGCAGGATCGATCGGCGGCTCCGCCGACAACAGCCGATCGAGACGCCGTGCCTCCTCGAGGATTCGCGTGCCTTCTTCCGTCGTGGCAAATCGAGCCGCGTCCTCCCGCTGCGACAACGGCCAGCGCCCGATATCGCCGCCCCATGTCTCCGCAAGCCGGATGAATTCTTCTCTCGTCATGCGTAGTTCCTCCGGCCTTCATCGGCTTGTTCGACATGCTTTCTGAGTGCCAGCCGCGCACGCGCCAGCAGCGATTCGAACGCCTTTTCCGTAAGGCCCATCGCGTTTGCTGCTTCGCGGCCGCCAAGGCCTTCCATGTGGAACAACGCGACGGCGGCGCGCTGCCGGTCCGGGAGCATGGCCATTGCTCTTGCCAGCAGCGTCTCCTGTTCGCGCGCGATGATTGCCTCCACCGGCGCCGCGTCCGGCGCTTCCACATGCGCCGCATCCTCGATCGGACGATGCCGCGGCTTTCGCGTCCGGTCGAAAGAAAGATTGAGCACGATGCGATAGAACCAGGTCGTGAAACGCGCCATCCCTGGATCGAAGGATGAGGCGTGATTCCAGATACGCATGAACGCTTCCTGTCCGATGTCATCGGCCTCAGCCGGATTATTGACGATGCGCTGGGCGAGCCGGATTGCGCGGGGCATATGCCGCTGCATCAGAGCGCGGAACGCCCGCTGGTCGCGCGCCGCGACCAGAACCATAAGCGTCTCGTCCGGTTGTGACTCCTCCATGTCCCCGCCCGCGCCGAGCTTTCGCCAGTTCGTACGATACTCACGTCCCCTTTTTGCCGCCGGCTAGCAGATACGCCAACGGCCGTTGATCCAGCAGCGGCGCGGCGGGACATAGGCCGGCGGAACCGCGTAAACCGGGGGAGCATAGACCGGCGGCGCGACATAGACCGGCGCATGATAGCAGCCGGGGTAAACGCCCCACCCGCGCCAGCCGAAGCGCCAGCACGCGACCTTTTCCACTGCTGGATGCTCATCCATTGCCCTGCGAAGTTCCGCGAGTGGCGCCGGCGCCACTGCTGCCGCCGGTGACGAGAAGATCGCCGCCGCAACCAAAGCGACCGCAGGAAAGGCGTACTTACACATGAATCCTCCGATTTCGTCGGGTTTCGACGGCAAGACAAATCCGTCACAACCGGTGCAGTCGGAGGTGATACGGAGGTTCGGATGAAATCCTTCGCCGATACCTGCGATTTTTTTGCCGGAGGATGGTCCGCGCAGCGCAAGCACAACGCAGAATATGGCCTTGCACCCAAAGCAATCTTGGGGGCATACAGAGTTCGCAGCATGGCGTTGCATTAATGCAAACGAAGCATTTGCCGATCCGAGTGAATTGCAAACGGCGGCTCTGCGGGTCGGCTATTGCCACTGCTGCCTTGCTGGCACTGGCCACGCCTGGCCTGAGCCAAGAACCCAGCCTGCCGGGCGGCGCTGCCTCTTTGCGTGAAGTCCATGGCGACTGGACTGTTGCGTGCGCCATCGAAAATCAGAACGGCAAAAAAGCCAAATCTTGCCTTCTGTCCCAGGTGCAGTTCGCCAAGGACACGCGGCAGCGCGTCGTAGCAATTGAGCTGAGACCCGCAACCGGCGGCCTGAAAGGCGTGCTGCTCCTGCCGTTTGGACTGGCTCTCGAAAAAGGCGTCACCTACCAGCTCGATGAAGGCCCGCCTGGCGGAGTACAGCGCTTTCGTACCTGCCTGCCTGCAGGCTGCATTGTCACAGTCGACTTTGACACAAGGCTCGTCAACTCGCTCAAGTCCGGCAAGCTGCTCAGGATCAGGGCCACGGCCGAAGGCGGGCAGGACATGACTTTTTCGATTCCGCTGAACGGTTTTCCCGGCGCGTTCGACCGTACGGTCGCATTGCTGAGATGACCGGCGGACCGATCATCGCCTCGACTTCTCCAGCGCCTCCGCCAAGACCTGCGGCGACACCGGCTTGACCAGATAGTCATTCATGCCGACGTCGCGTGCACTCGCGTGGTCGGCTGCGCTTGAGCGGGCGGAGAGACCGATCACCGGCACGGTCCGTCCGGCGTCCGCCAGCGCGCGGATGCGGCGCGTGGTCTCGAATCCGTCGATGCCGGGAAGCATGACATCCATCAGCACGATATCGAAGCGCTCGCGCCGAATGGCGTCGAGTGCCGCCTCGCCTGACGCCGCGAACGACACGCGGTGGCCGAGTTCGCCGAGAATGGTAGACGGCACCACACGTCCGTAAGGGTTGTCCTCAACGCAGAGAATGTTCAACTCGCGTACCTGCGCCTGCGCCTCCCGCACGGACATACGCGCGCTCTTGCCGGCGGCGCTGCCCGACACGTGCTCGACTGTCACATCGAGATGGAAGGTCGAGCCTTCCGCGAGCTTGCTGGTGACGGTGAGATCGCCCGCCATCGCTCTCGCCAGCCGCTTCACCAGCGTCAGCCCGAGGCCGGTGCCGCCGTAGCGCCGCGAGACCTCGGCACTCGCCTGCGAGAAGGGGCGGAACAGCTTCCTGATTTCGCTGTCGCGCAACCCGATGCCGCTGTCGGTCACATCGAACTGCAACTTCACGCGGCCGCGTGGTGCCGGCTGCGCCTTGACCGCAAGCCGCACCGTGCCTTGCGCGGTGAACTTCACGGCATTGTCGACGAGATTTTCCAGTGCCGCGCGCAGCCGCACCGGATCGCCGATGACATTGGCCGGCAGATCGGGACCGATCGACATCTCGGCCTTCAGTCCGATCGTCTGCGCCCGCGCCATCAGTGCGGTGCCGACGCTTTCGGTGAAGCGGCGCGGTGAAAAGACATCGCGCCGCAGGACAAGGCCCGCAGCATCCGCCTTCACCGCATCGGTGACCACAGTCGTGAGCTGCGCCAGATGCTCGGCCGCCTGCTTGATTCCGGCCGCCCAGCCGCGCTCGCGCTCGCCGATGTCGCTCGCCGCCAGCAATTCCGCGAGCGCCAGAATGCCGGTCAGCGGCGTGCGGATGTCATGCGCCAGCCCCGCCAGCGCCATTTCGATCGCCCTGCGCGATGAATCCGGACGGGCAGGCCGCGCAACCGGGCGGCGCGCCCGCTTGCGCGGCCGCTTTGCGACAGGCTTTTTGGGTCTGTTGCGCGCCATGATTCCCCGCTTGCGCCAACATGGCACGGGCGGACGGCGATACCAATGCAGCGGCTTATCCAGCCAGACCGACCATTTGGCGGATTTCGTCGGGTTTCACACCTTGGGCCCGTAATTCGCGCAGGGCCGTCGAGCGCGTGGATTTCGAGAGCTTGCGGCCGTCCGCATCCAGAATCAGGCGGTGATGGCGATAAACCGGCGCCGGCAGGCCCAGCAGATGCTGCAGCAGCCGGTGCACGCTGGTGGCCCAGAACAGGTCCTGTCCGCGCACGACATGGGTGATGCCCTGCAAGGCGTCATCGATGACGACGGCAAGATGATAGCTGGTCGGGATGTCCTTGCGCCCGAGCACCACATCGCCCCAGGCCTGCGGCCGCGCCGCCATCTCGCCGGTTTCGCCGGTCGGCCCGGAACCGGTTTCCTGCCAGCGCAGAGGTCCAGCCATTTTGCACGCGGCCGCCATGTCGAGCCGCAGTGCATAGGGCTCTCCCGCCGCCATGCGGCGTCGGCGCGCGTCGGGGCTCACGGCATTCGCCGATCCCGGATAAAGCGGCGCGCCGTCGGGATCGCGCGGCGCCTGATCGCCGAGCGCGGCCACCATGCGGGCGATCTCGCCGCGGGTCTCGAAGCTCGGATAGATCAGACCCATCTCGTCCAGTTTGTCGAGCGCGCCGCGATAGGCGCCGAAATGTTCGGATTGCCGCCGCACCGGCATCTCCCATGCAAGACCCAGCCAGGCGAGATCTTCATAGATCGCGGCTTCATAGTCCGGCCGGCAGCGGGCGATATCGATATCTTCGATGCGCAGAAGGAAGCGCCCGCCCTGAGCGCGCGCGAGGTCGAAATTCAGCAGCGCCGACAGGGCGTGTCCCAGATGCAAGAGGCCGTTCGGTGACGGCGCAAAACGGAAAACGGGTGGCGGCATACAGACTCTTGTGTCATGGCCCGCGCCATCTCGGGTTCCCCGAGACCGGATTGCTGAAATGCACAATTCGGCTAATAGCCGAGTTGTGACGGGCAATCCAGCAAACGCAAGCATTGCGATGGATCGCAAAGCCTGAGAATACTGGACGCCGTGCTTTGGCACGGCATGACAACATATCCTCTCTATGCCCGAGTTTCTCCACACCGACGCCGATCTGGAACACGCCCTGCGCAAGCTGATCGCGGCAGATCCGCGGCTCGACGAGATTCTGGCGCTCGCCGGCATGCCGGCGTTGCGCCGTCGCGAGGCCGGGTTCGCCGGACTTGCCGCCATCGTCTGCGGCCAGCAGCTCTCGACCGCGAGCGCGGCGGCGATCCGCACGCGGCTGTTCGCGGCCTTCGATCCGTTTCACCACGATGCCGTGCGGCGCGCGCGCGCGACGAAACTCGCGAAGCTCGGCCTGTCCGCACCGAAGATCAAATCCATCAAGGCGATCGCGACCGAGATCGCCAAGGGCCGGCTCGATCTTGAGGCGATCGCCCGGAGCGACGCCGACACCGCGCATCAAATGCTGATCGCCGTGCACGGCATCGGGCCCTGGAGCGCCGACATCTATCTCCTCTTCTGTCTCGGACATGCCGATGCCTGGCCCGCTGGCGATCTTGCCCTGCAGGAAGCCGCGCGCCTCGCGCTCAAGCTGAAGACGCGTCCGACCGCGAAGGAGCTCACTGCACTTGCGGAGATGTGGCGGCCGTGGCGCGGCGCCGCGGCGCATCTGTTCTGGAAATATTACGCCGTCGCCAAGAAGCGCGAGGGCATTTCGCTCGAGCAAGGCGCCAAAGAGAACAAGACGAAGAGGAAGCCGAATGGCAAGGCTCGACGGCCCGCGGCTTGAACCGCGCGGCGGCCAGGCGAAGCGTCTTGTCGTGTTCCTGCACGGCTACGGCGCCGACGGCAACGATCTGATCGATATCGGACAGGCGTGGCAGAGCCTCCTGCCGGACACCGCTTTCGTCTCGCCGCATGCGGCGGAGCCCTGCGGTCAGGCGCCGGTGGGACGGCAATGGTTCGACCTCACCTTCCGCAATCCCGATGAACGCTGGATCGGCGTGAACAAGGCGGCGCCGCTCTTGAACGCCTTTCTGGATGACGAGCTCGCGCGCTATCGCCTGTCGCCGCAGGCGCTGGCGCTCGTCGGATTCAGCCAGGGCACGATGATGTCGCTGCATGTCGGCCTGCGTCGCCCGGCGGCGCTCGCGGCCATTGTCGGCTATTCCGGGATGCTGGTGCTGCCAAAGGACGGACCGCCCGACACGGTCAGGGCCGATATTGCGTCCCGTCCGCCGATTCTGCTCGTCCACGGCGATCAGGACGACCTTATTCCGGCGCAGGCGCTTTTCCATGCCGCGGTCGCGCTGAAAGAGCTGGAAATCCCCGTAGAATGGCATCTTTCGCACGGAACTGGTCATGGAATCGACCAGGCAGGCCTGGAGCAGGGCGGCGTTTTCCTCGCCCAGCGATTCGGCCTGCAGCCCGCCAAAAACGGCTTATTTCCCTAAGTCGCGGCGCCGCTTCACATTTCCGTCACGCTATTTTATAGAGTGAGCGTTGCTTCAGGTTGAAGGCACTTGAAGGAGCGCCTTTTTTGAACGTTCACGTGTCGCCGACCGGTTTTCCGGCTCTCGTGCTCAACGCGGATTTTCGTCCCTTGAGCTACTACCCGCTCTCGCTCTGGTCCTGGCAAGACACGATCAAGGCGGTTTTCCTCGAGCGCGTGAACATCGTCGCCAATTACGAACGTGCCGTGCACTCGCCGAGCTTCGAAATGAAGCTGCCGAGCGTGGTGTCGCTGAAAACCTACGTAAAGCCGGCGACGCATCCCGCCTTCACCCGCTTCAACGTGTTCCTGCGCGACAAATTCATGTGCCAGTATTGCGGGGCGGAAGACGATCTCACATTCGATCATCTCATCCCGCGCTCGCGCGGCGGGCACACGACCTGGGGCAATGTCGTCGCCGCCTGCTCGCCCTGCAATCTGAAGAAGGGCAGCAAGACGCCGAACGAAGCCGGCATGCATCCCTCGCAGCATCCCTTCCAGCCCACGGTGCAGCACCTGCACCGCAACGGCCGGCTGTTCCCGCCGAACTATCTGCACGAAAGCTGGATGGACTATCTCTACTGGGATACGGAACTCGAGCCGTAAGCCTGCGTCCGGATTTATTGCCGCGGTGCATCACACAAGTGCATTACGGATGCGACGGCGTGGTTGGCGCTCCGACAATCTCCAGGGACGACCTGAAATTAAGAGGGGCGCTTTGCATGACGCGGCCCCGGATGATCTGTCGCTGGCGAAGAAATACGGCGTCTCCGTCTTCAACACTCCCGGCTTTCATTGCGCAGTGGCGCCTCCGTCGACTTTCAGACTGGTGCCTGTAACCATCCGCGCGGCGGGTGACGCAAGGTAACTGACTGCGCCAGCAACATCATCGGGTTGGGCCACCGCACCCAGCGGAATCATCGCCACGGCCGCCTTGCCATAAGCCGGGTCCTTGAAAAACGGTTCGGTCATCGACGTCAGCACCACGGTCGGTGCGACGGCATTGACGCGAATCCGGTGTTCGGCGAGCTCAACGGCCATGGCTTTGGTCAACCCTTCGATGGCATGCTTTGTCATCGCATACACAGAGCGTTTGGGTCCGCCAACGTGGCCCATCTGCGAAGAAATGTTGACGATACATCCTCCGCGACCACCCCGCGCCATGACAGACGCCGCCGCCTGGGCGACCTTGAACGCCGCCCGGATATTCAGGGTCAGCAAGAGATCGAGGGTGTCATCGTCCACATCGAAGATGTGCTGCAGCTTGTTGGTGCCGGCATTGTTGACGAGAATGTCCAGACGATCGAGCGCGCCAATGCGCTCGATGAACGCATCCGTGCGGACATCTCCGATCCAGGGCTCGATCTTTCCCCTTGCCTCGCCGGCCAGAGAGGAAAGATCGTCCGCCGTTCTGGCTGCCGCCAGGACGTGAGCACCGTCACGCGCCAGCGCCAGGGCGCAGGCACGCCCGATCCCCCGGCCGGCCCCCGTCACCAGGGCGACCTGTCCGGCGAGCTGGCTTTCCTCCGTCATACTCATCACAACCCTCCAGTTCGATGGCGCGGCAAATGAGCCGCCGCCAATTCCGCGGGGCAGACGGGCGCTCTACTTGATCGCCTGCGGATTGATGGGAGACCCGGTGCCGCCGGTGATGACCAGCGGAGGAGCGTTGAAGAAGAATTCGTAGACCTTGTCCTTCGCACAATCTTCGGCGAGTTCCTTCAGGTAGAATATTTCGCCCATGGTAAGGCCCATGGCCGGTATCACGACCCAATGCCATGGCTGATTGGCTTCGCCGGTTTCATTTGGGCGCACTTCCACACCCCAGGTATCGGAGCAGATCGCGGCAATCTGCTTCGCGTGGCACCAATAGCAGTTTTCAAACTTGACGCCCGGGGCGTCGCCGCCCGCATATCCGCCCCATTGTCCCTGCTTCAGACAACGTTCCATCTGCCCGGTGCGGATGATGACAAAGTCGCCACGGCCGATGTCGACGTTTTGCGCCTTGGCGCACGCATCGAGTTCTTCATTGGAGATGCCGTAGCCGTCTTCCAGGTACTCGACGCCCTTGAAACGGGCAACGTCGAGCAACACGCCGCGGCCGACCATCTTGTTCCTGGCATGTTCGATGCCAAGCGTCGCCAGTCCGTTTGAATCGACAAGACGGGGATCGTAACCGTTATACATTTTATCCTGATAGAAGACGTGACCAAGCGCATCCCAATGCGTCGCGCCCTGGACCGGCATATTGATCGCATCATCGGCGTAGCGGATGTTCGGCGTCTCGTCCTGGCGTCCGGCGATGGCGTCCGTTCCGGTGGCGAGCATCGTATGGATGGGATTCCATCGGCCGCCGAACAACCCGTTCTGCGGACCGTTTCGATCCAGCGGAATGCCGAGCGCGAAGACCTTGCCCTTGCGGACAAGTCTGGTTGCCGCAACGATATCTTCGGCGGTGATGTAGTTCAACGTACCAAGCTGATCCTTGTCTCCCCAGCGTCCCCAGTTCGAGAGTTTCTTGTGCGCTTCGGCGATCGCTGCCTTGCCCACGGCAATGTTCATGGAGTCCTCCTGTTCATGTTGTGACGATCTCAGCCGAGCAGGATGCGCGGCAGGAAGAGACTGATTTCCGGGAAGATGATGATGAGAGCGAGCGCGACCAGCAGCATCACGAAGAACGGGGCGGCGCCGAGAAAGATCTCTTCGAGCTTCACGTCGCCGGGGAGCGACGCTTTCATGGCGAAGATCACCATGCCGAACGGCGGCGTCAGCAGGCCGAGTTCGATCGAGAGAATGGCAATCATGCCGAACCAGACCTTGTCATAGCCGAGCGTCAGCGCGATCGGCACCATAATCGGCATGGTCAGGAGCATGATCGAAACTGAATCGATGATGCAGCCGAGGATCAGCAGCACCAACAGGAAGGCAACGAGAACAACGGCACCCGGAACCTCGAGTGCAGACACCCACGTCGTCAGCACGTCGGGAAGCCGCGACAGCGTCAGCATGCGGCTGTACATCTGTGCTGTAATCAGCAGGAAGAAGATGCTCGCAACCGCCCGGCCCGTGTCGTAGAGCATCGTCATGAGCGAGGAGCGGTTGAATCGCCCGCGGATGACAATCAAGGCCAGGGCGCCGAGGGCGCCGACCGCACCCGCTTCGGTGGGCGTGAAGAACCCGCCATAGATGCCGCCCAGCACAAGGCCGATCAGGGCGAGGATCGGCCAGATCTTCAGCAGCACCGCAAACTGGGATCTTTCGGGGCCAGCCGGAACCTGGCCCTCCCGCCCGATCATGGCCGGATTGGCTCTCACCCAGATCACGATGGTGAGCGCGAGCACGCCCATGACGACAAGGCCGGGGCCTATTCCGGCCGCAAAAAGTCGCCCGATCGACTCCTCAGTGATGACCCCATACACGATCATCAAGATCGAGGGCGGGATCAGCATCCCAAGCAATGCGCTTGACGCGACAATGCCGAGAGCGAATTTCCGCTCATAGCCGAGCCGGTTCATTTCCGGAATGGCGAGCTTGGAGAACACCGCCGCGGAGGCGACCGAAACGCCGGTTATCGCCGCGAACACCGCGTTGGCCAGCACGGTCGCAATCCCAATTCCGCCCCTCACCCGTCGCAGAAGCGTTTCGGCCGCATCGAACAGATCACGCGTTGCGCCGGCCTGGGTCGCGAACAGACCCATGACGACGAACAGCGGAATGACCGCAAAGACATAATCGTTGACGCCGTTGAAGGCGGTCGTTTGCAGGATGCTGGCCGCAACGCGGAATCTTCCGGTGATCAGATACACGCCGATGAAGCTGACCGCCCCGAGCGCCACTCCGATGTGGAATCCCAGAATGATCAGTGTGAAGATCGCCAGGACGGACAGAATTCCGACAGTGACCGGCTCGAGCATGTCCTCACTCCACGGCTTCGACTTCCGAAAGCTCGGAGCGGGCCGGCCCTCTGACCACATACCTGATCGCGTCGAGCAGAAACTGGATCGCGGTGAGCGCCGCGCCGCAGACGAGAATCGCCCAGATCGGCCACACCGGAATGCGCAGAGGCTCCTCGCCCTCGAAGGCGCCAATTTCCCAGTTCTTCACCATTTCAATCCAGCCCAGCCACACGATCAGGCTGAACATCCCCACGCCGACCACGGCGTTGAGGAGCAGCGTGATGCGTTGTCCGGTACGCGGCAGGACAGCGAGAATCAGCACGGTGCGCAGATGCGCATTGGCTCTCAGCGTATAGGCCATCTGCAGCCAGACCATTCCGACGATCGAGAATTTCACGATCTCGGGAACGCCTGGCAAAGGTGCGCTGAAGGCGACGCGGCCCAGCACGTCGGCGCAGATGAGCCCGATAAGAAACAGCACCCATATGCTTGCAATGGTATTGAGGACGCCAAGCAAAGCGCCGAACGCCTTCCCCATGGCTCCTACTCCGGTCTTGACGACCTGTTCCCCGCAGCGCGATCAGAAACTCACCCGCACGCCTGAGGCGATCATGCCGCCTGTGATGATCAGAGTTCGTTGAGGCGAAGGATGCCCGTGGCGAGCATCCTTGCCGCCGTCGTTCAGCGTTCGGATTCCCAATCGCGCGGGAAGGTATGGCCCGCCGCCTTCAGCGCCTTGATATAGGTGTAGACAACCTCGCCCGGCATGCCGGCCCTGTTGATCTCGTCGAAACGCTGCCTGGGGATGTTCGGCAGAGTCTTAGCCCATTCGGCCTTCTTGCCGAGATCGGCCTGGCGCACATCGAGGCCGACTTCCGTCATTCGCTTGCGTGCGGCCTCCTGCTTCTCATACGTCACGCGCCCGATGTATTCATTCCACTCTTTGGCAACCGCAAGAATGATCTTCTGCACATCGGCAGGCAGATCTGTCCAAGTATCCTTGTTCATGGTCAGCAGGGGCGTGTGAATGCAGCCAAAATCCATATCGACAAACTGCTTTGTCACCTCGTTCAGCTTGAACGAGATGATCGCATCCGGGAACATGACCCAGCCCTCATAGACGCCGGTCTGAAACGACGTATAGGCTTCGTTGAGATTCGACTGGACGCCGACGACACCCGTTCCCTGCATCCACGGAAGATTTGGACCCGCCGCGGCGATCTTGTGCCCCTTCAGTTCGGAAACATTGTCCCATTTGAACGTGGTGACGAGACCGTAGTTTCCGATAACGCCAGCGCCGATGAATACCTGATTGTAGCGATCCTCGAGAACCTTCTTCAGCGCCGGAGTCTTCTCGTAGACTTCCCACGTGGCCTTGGCCGCGACGCGCGGATCAGGGGTTCCGAATGGCACGAAGTACGTGAAATTGTGCGCCATCAACTTTGCCGGATCAAACGGCGTCTGAAGTTCGCCGATGTCGAGCAGGCCGGACTCGACGGCTTCCAGACATTCG
>Ga0164243_10009309_pt1 | contig 14310 bp, 10 predicted proteins | sample OricompcompostOP_FD_108781 | JGI IMG/M metagenome (GOLD analysis project Ga0164243, IMG submission 108781) | Organic Plus compost microbial communities from Emeryville, California, USA - Original compost - Organic plus compost (OP) | ecosystem: Engineered > Solid waste > Mixed feedstock >... | reverse complement strand
GACGACCGCCTCCCCGCCGACGCGCGCAGGTCGGCCCGGCGCGGCGCGCTCAAGGTGCGCAACCTGTTCGGCACGGCCCGCGACGCCCCGTCCACCTTCCACGCCCGCCTGACCGACCTCGCCGACACCTTCGTCGACCTCAAGCTGCTGGTCCACCCCAGCTTCCACATCCACGCCGACCCGCCCCCGCACGTCGCCGAGATCGTGCTCGCGGCGGCGGGCGAGGCGCTCGCGAACGCCCTCAAACACGGCGGGCCGGACAACGAGGCGGTCTTCTTCGCCGAGTGCACGCCCGGCGCGCTGGAGCTGTCCGTGCTCGACCGGGGGCCGGGGTTCGACCCCGCGGGCGTCTCCCCGGGCGACGGGATGGCCAAGACCTTCCGGGCGGTGAACGATCTCGCGGGCGGGCGGTGCGAGGTGAGCTCCGCCCCCGGCGAGGGCGTCAAGGTGACGATCACCTGGAAGGGCCCCGCCGATGACGGCTGAGCCGCCGGTGGTGTTCGTGGACGACCACCGCATGTTCGGCGAGCCGCTCACCGCGATGCTCGCGCCGCGGCTGCGCGAGCGCGGCTTCGCGGTACGCGCCGCGGTGCGCGCCGCGGACGAGGTGCCCGCGACGGACGTGCCCGGGGTGGCCGTGTGCGACGTGCGGCTGCGGGCGGGCGGCCCGTCCGGGGCCGCGGCGGTGCGGCTGCTCACCGAGCGCGGCTGGCGGGCGCTGCTGGTCTCCGGGGAGGCCCCGGCCGGGCAGGTCCTCGCCGCGATCGCCGCCGGGGCCCGCGGGTACGTGACCAAGTCCGTGGATCCCGGCGACCTGCTCGCGGCGATCGTCGCGGTCGCCGAGGACGGCCGCCACCTGTCGTTCGAGCTGGCCCGGATGCTCTACGCCGACCTGCGCCACCGCCCGCTGCCGCCGGACGCCGAACTCGGCCACGCCGACCGCGCCCTGCTGCGGGCGGTGACCGCGGGCGAGTCCCCGGCGCGCGCCGCCGCGGGCCGCGGCATGTCCAGGCAGGAGCTGCGGCGGGCGCTCGCCCGGGTGTTCGCCGCCGAGACGCGGCGCTGGGACCGGTACGCGCTGACCGACCGGGAGATCGAGGTGGCGAAGGCGTTCGGCTGCCACCACGCGCGGGACGCCGCCGAGGCCGCCGAGCTGCTGCATCTGGCCAAGGACACGGTCAACGACCACCTCAAGAGCCTGCGCAAGAAGTACCTCGACACCCACCCGGACGGCGGCGCGGCCCCCAAGCAGCAGACCACCGCCTGGTTGTGGACGATCGAGCTCGGCCTGTGCCCGGAGGACGACGAGATCGTCGGGTAGACCGCGCGAAACACCAGATCTGGGGATACCGCCCGGCGCTCCCGGAAGGCAACGATGGGCGTAGTTCCTCCGTCGACCCGGCGCCACGAGGTCGATTCCCAACTCCAAGGGGGAGTCCCGCTCCGAGGAGGGGCGGGGCGGGACTCCCCGATGGCTCACAGGTCAGTCGCGATGATCTTCTCGATGTTGCGCTCGGCGAGCGCGGTGATGGTGACGAACGGGTTGACGGCCGTGTTGCCGGGGATCAGCGCGCCGTCGATCACGTACAGGCCGGGGTACGCGGTGAGCCGGCCGTAGCCGTCGGTGGCCTTGCCGAGGACCGCGCCGCCGAGCGGGTGGTACGTGAGATGGTCGCCCCAGATCTTGTGGGCGCCGAACAGGTCCGTCCGGTAGATCGTGCCCTCCTTGGCGTTGATCGCGTCGAAGATCGTCTTGGCCGCGGCGATGGACGGCTGCTTCCACGCCGCCTGCCAGTTCAGCTCGACCCGGCCCGCCGCCGCGTTCCAGGTGAACCGGGCCCGGTGCGGGTTCGCGGTGATCGACAGGTAGAAGGAGGCGAACGTCTCGATGCCGGTGGGCAGCGGCGCGACCTCGGCGAACGCGCCGCCCGCGGCCCAGTTGTCGATGCCGAGGCAGGGGATGGTCGACTGCAGCGGGCCGGTCGGGTCCCACGCGTGGTTGGCCCGGCCGCACATGACGTTGCCGTTGTCGCCCCAGCCCTTGCCCACCTCGCCGTTGAGCGCGGGCAGCACGCCGGTGGCCTTCAGCTTCACCAGCAGCTTGCTGGTGCCGACGCTGCCCGCGGCGAAGAACACGCGGTCCGCGGTCACCTCCTTGGTGGCCGTCACCGCGCCGGTGGTGTCGAGCTGCTCGATCACCACCCGGTAGCGGCCCCCGGCGGCCGGGGCGACCGAGGTGACCCGGTGCAGCGCGGAGATGCGCACCCGGCCGGTGGCCTGGGCCTTGCGCAGGTACGTCTGCTGCAGCGACTTCTTGCCGTGGTTGTTGCCGTACAGGATCTCGCCGTCGAGCGCCGACTTCGGCGCGGTCCCGGCCTCCTCCCGCCGCATGTAATCCCAGTCGTACACGTCCGGCACGAAGACGTACGGGAAGCCGGACCGCTGGGCGTGCTTCCGGCCGACGCGGGCGTACTGGTAGTAATCCGTCGCCTCGAACCAGTCCGGGTCGACGGTGGCGACGCCCAGCTCCGCGTTGGCGCGCGGGTAGTACACGGCGTACATCTCGTCGGGGTTCACGTTCGGCAGCACGCCGCCGAACACCTCCCGCTTCGGCGTGACCGCCATGCCGCCGTTGACGAGCGAGCCGCCGCCGACGCCGCGGCCCTGGTAGACGAGGATGCCGCCGAAGTCCTCCGCGTCGAGGATGCCGGTGTAGCGCGGGATGTCCCGGTCGAGCGGGAGGCCGAGGAAGTTGCTGATCGGGGCCTTGGTCCGGGTGCGCAGCCAGTAGGACCGGTAGTCCGGCTCGCGGGTGTTGCAGAAGATCTTCCCGTCCGTGCCCGGCGTGTCCCAGGCCATGCCCATTTCGACCATGTGCACGTCGACGCCCGCCTCCGCGAGCCGCAGCGCGGCGACCGAGCCGCCGTACCCGGTGCCGATCACCAGGGCCGATACGCTCGCCCCGTCCGCGATCGGTGCGGCGGTCGCCGCCCGGGCGGGGGAGGCGCCGGCGCCGAGGGCGGCGGCGCTCACGAGCGCCCCCGCGCCCGCGATGAAGCCGCGCCGGGAGATGCCGGCGAGTTCCTTGCCAACGGCGTTGCCGTCGTGGCCCATTCGATTCTTCCCCACTTTCGATGGAGGTCCAGCCCGTCGAAATCCCCCGAGGGAAAGACGCTGTGACCTGACTGACCATTACCTAACCGTGCGGTCCGCGTGATCATGAGCGCCATGACCGGAGCGTAGCAAGCGCTTGGTTCGCTTCCTATGCCGGAGCCGGGCTCATTTCCGCCGCGACGACGGATCACGGGATCGAGCACTCGAACCAGACGACTTTCCCGCCCGCCGTACGGCTCGCGCCCCACCGCCGGGCGAGCCGGCTCACCAGTTGCAGGCCGCGGCCGTCCTCGTCGGTCTCCGCCGCGTGCCGCAGCACCGGCAGCCGATGGTCGTCGTCGCTGACCTCGCAGAGCAGCGCGTCGGTGCGCAGCAGGCGGACCTCGATCGGGCGGGTGGCGTGCCGGATGGCGTTGGTGACCAGCTCGCAGGCGAGCAGCTCGGCGGTCTCGCCGTGCTGGGCGAGGCCCCAGGCGGTGAGCGTGGCGCGGACCAGGCGGCGGACCCGGGACGGCGTGGTGGGGCGCGGCTGCAGCAGCCAGTGGGCGACGTTGCTGACGTCGATGCCGCGCAGGCAGGCCGCGAGCACGGCGACGTCGTCGTGCCGGTGGGCGTCGCCGAGGTCGCGCACCAGGCGGTCGCACCGGTCCTCCAGCGGCAGATCGGCGGAGGCGGCGAGGTCGGCGTGCAGCCGGGCGAGGCCCACGTCGATGTCCTCGGTGCGGCTCTCCACCAGCCCGTCGGTGTACAGCACGAGCACGTCGTCGTCCGCGACCGGGATCTCGGCGGTGGCGAACACGCCGTCGCCGACCCCGATCGGCGGCCCCTCGGGCACCTCGAGCGGGTGGGTCTCCCCGGTACCGGGCCGCAGCAGCACCGGCGGCAGATGGCCGGCGTTGGCGACCGCGACCCGCCGGGCCACCGGGTCGTAGACCGCGTACACGCAGGTGGCCACGTACCCCTCGCCGAAGTCCTGGGCGAGCGCGTCGAGCTGGCGCAGCACCTGGTCCGGCGGCAGGTCGAGCGCGGCGAGCGTGCGCACGGCCGTGCGGAACTGCCCCATGATCGCGGCGGAGCGCACCCCGTGGCCCATCACGTCGCCGACGACGAGCGCGACGCGGCTGCCCGGCAGCCCGATCGCGTCGTACCAGTCGCCGCCCACCTGGATCAGCGGCGTGGCGGGCAGGTAGCGGTGCGCGAGCTCGACCCCCGCGAACGTGGGCAGCTCGGTCGGCAGCATGCTGCGCTGCAGCGTGTCGGCGGCGGCCGCCTGCGCCCGGTACAGGTCGGCGTTGTCCACGCCGATGCCGGCCTGCGCCGCGAGCAGCTCCGCGGTGGCCACGTCGACGTCGTCGAACGGCGGGCGCTCAGGCCCGCGCAGCAACAGCAGCGCGCCGAGCGTGTGCCCGCGCACCCGCAGCGGCGTCACCAGCACCGACAGCCCGTCGGCGTCCCAGAACTCGCTGATCGCCGGAGCCCCCGCGGCGGCCCACTCGATGTCCATGTCGCAGCGGCCGACCAGCACCGGCTCGCCGCTCTCCATCGCCCGGTGGATCGGGCTGGCAGAGCGCATCAACAGCCGGTCACCCTCGGCGAGCGAGTACGGCAGCGCCGCCGGCAGCGAGCCGTGCCGCACCGCGACCCGGCGCACGGCCGTGGTGGGCGCGACCGCGAGGCCGGGCTGCGGCCGTTCGCCGTGCTGGGTGAAGAGCGTGTCGAGCAGGTAGACGATGCCGAGGTCGGCGAGCCTGGGGACGGCGACCTCGGCGAGGCCGCGCGCCGTGTCGGTCAGGCTCAGCCGGGTGCCGATGCGGTGCGTGGCGGTGTTGAGGTAGCGCAGCCGCTCCCACAGCTCGGTGCGCCCGGCGTCGTCGACGCCGGGCGAGGCGACCGCTTCCCTCGCCGTCATGCTGCGACCGCTCCTCCTGCCGTGGGCGGATCCACTCGCCGATCATGCCTGACCCGAGTTTAGGAGCAAAGATGGCGATATCTGAAGATCTTTCGCGCTGGTCATCGTTCGCATTCAGCGCTCAAGCTCTCATTTCAGACACCAACGTTACAAGGTCGTTGGAACTTAGAAAAGTATGTTGTCATGTCGCATAACGGATAAAGGGTGGCCGTTTTCCGGTCCTCCAGTGGCGGCCGCGCAACGTCGCTAGCATCGGTCACAAGCCAAAACCATCAATGTACGACGCGTAATCGCCGCAGCACTGTTGTCGGAAAACGATTGGATTGGCATGGAGAATCAGCTCCCCCGACGCGCCGTCGTCGCCGGAATCGCCGCCGGGGCGATGGTCGTGGGTTTCGACCCCGTCACCCGCCTCTGGGTCGCCGAGGCCGCGGCGGCCGACCCGTCCCATCCCGCCCCGCCCAATCCCATCCCGCGCCTCGACGGCGACCTGCTCACCGACCCGACGACCCGGGACCGGGCCGCCGAGGACTTCGGCCACCTGGTGCATCGCGTACCGGTGGCGGTGCTGCGCCCCGGCTCGGTCGACGACGTGGTCAAGATGATCCGCTACTGCCGCCGCCACCGCCTCCCGGTCGCCGCCCGCGGCCAGGGGCACTCCGCCTTCGGCCAGGCCCAGGCCGACCGCGGCCTCGTCATCGACATGACCCCGCTGTCCCAGATCCGGATCCGCGGGGACGTCGCGGTGGCCGGCGCGGGCGCGCGGTGGAGCCGGGTCGTGCGCGCCGCCCTGCCGCACGGCCTGACCCCGCCGGTGCTCACCGACTACATCGAGCTGTCGGTCGGCGGCACGCTCTCGGTCGGCGGGGTCGGCGGCGCCACGCACCGGCACGGCATGCAGGTCGACAACGTGCTGGAGCTGGAGGTCGTCACCGGCGCGGGCGAGCGCACGACCTGTTCTCCGAGCAGGAACCCCGACCTGTTCCGCGCCGTCCTGGCCGGCCTCGGCCAATGCGCGATCATCACCCGCGCCACCCTGCGCCTGACCCCCGCCCCGGCCACCGTCCGCCGCTACCAGCTGCCCTATCCGAGCGTGACCGCGCTCACCGCCGACCAGCGCAAGGTGGTCCGCGACAAACGCTTCGCCTACGTCGAGGGCCAGATCCTCGCCACGGAGAACGGCGGCGGCTGGGCCTTCATCCTGGAGGCGGTGGCCTTCTTCGACGGCAAGACCCCGCCGGACGACCGAGCCCTCCTCGCCGGCCTGGATCACCTCCCCGGCAACGAGCAGATCGACGACCTGCCGTACTTCGACTTCCTCAACCGGCTCGCCGGGACCGTCGAACTGCTCAAGGCGAACGGCGAATGGGCCCGCCCCCACCCCTGGTGGAACGGCTTCCTCCCGGACCGCGCGACCGACGCGTTCGCCACCGCCACGCTGAACAAGCTGACCCCGGCCGACATCGGCGCGAGCGGCCTCATCCTGCTCTACCCGTTCGCCCGCGCCCGCCTGCGCCGCCCCCTGCTCCGCGTGCCCGACGACGACCTGATCTTCCTGCTGGCCATCCTGCGAACCGCGTCCCCCGGCGCGAAGAGCGCGCGGGAGATGGTCGCCGCGAACCGCAGGCTCTACGACCGCGCCCGCGCCGTCGGCGGCTACCAGTACCCGGCGAGCGCCATCCCCGTCACCCGCGCCGACTGGCGCGCCCACTACGGCCCGCTCTGGCCCGGCTTCGTCGCCGCCAAACGCCGCTACGACCCCGCGGGCATCCTCGCCCCCGGCCAAAAGATCTTCACCTGACATCCCAAACCGGACTTTCGCCGTCTTAGGGGATTGACGGGACTTTAGGGCTCTGGCAGCATCAGTGGTCATGCGGTCAGACCAGCAAACCTTCAGTCCGGTGCAGGCGGCGAACCGCCGCTACCTGCAGGTGGCCTTCCAGATCCTGGAGGCCATCGGATCCGGGCGAACCCCTCTCGGTTCGAAGTTGCCGTCGGACCGCGAACTCGCCGAGATGATGGGCGTCTCCCGCCCCACGGTGCGGGAGGCGATCCTCGCCCTAGAGGTCGTCGGCATCCTGCAGGTGCGGTCCGGCGACGGCACCTACGTCACCTCCGGAGGCATCCAGCCGTCGGCGATCAGCGAGCTGCTGACCGACAGGTCCTTCCGAATACCGGCGGCGGAGGTGCTGGAGGCGCGGCTCGTGATCGAGCCGGCCGCAGCCGCGCTGACGGCTCAGCGCATCACCCCCGAGGCCATCGCCGAACTGGAGGAGCTGCTCGGCCGGGCCGAGGCCCTCGTGGACGAGAGCGGCGGCCTCGGGGAGTTCGTCAACCTGGGTCTCAGGTTCCACGCCGAGCTGCTGGGCCGGTGCGGGAACGCCCATCTCGCGGCCTTCGTCGCGGCGCTTGTCGACCTCGACGAGCATCCTCTGTGGACGCTGCTGAACGCGCACGCCGTACAGGCGGTGGGGGCGCGCCGCCAGCAGGTCGAGGAGCACCGCGCCATCCTCGACGCCGTGCGAAACCGCGACGCCGAGCTCGCGTCGTCCCTCATCACCGAGCATCTCCAGCATCTTCGCGACCAGGTCTACGAGGTGAACTCCACCGACACGACACGCCCCTGACCCGCGGCGGGCGTACCCGCCGACCGTCCCGTCCCCGCCCGTTTCCCCAGTCCCGCCTCCAGCGTCCGGCTGCCGAGTGGAGTGGCCGGACCGATTGGATCGTTCCAACACGCCCTGAGTGGGGCGACGACGCCCAAAACGCCGCAGAAATCGGGCGGTCGAGGCCACGCCGTAAGCAAGAAAGGCAGACCCGATGACCCAGCCAACCCTCACCGAGCAGCAGAGCAGCGTCCCCGAGACGGTCCTGGTCGACCTCTACCGGACGATGTCGCTGATCCGCACGTTCGAGGATCGCGTGCACGAGCTGTTCGCCGACGGGGAGCTGCCCGGCTTCCTGCACCTGTACTCCGGCGAGGAGGCCGTCGCCGCGGGCGTCATGGCCCACCTGCGCCCCGACGACACGATCACCTCCAACCACCGCAACCACGGCCACGCCCTCGCCAAGGGCGTCAGCCCCGAGGCGATGATGATCGAGCTGTACGGCCGGGCCGGCGGCTCCAACGCCGGCAAGGGCGGCTCCATGCACCTCGCCGACGACCGCGTCGGCCACGTGGCCAGCGGCGGCATCGTCGGCGCCAGCGCGCCGCTCGCCGCCGGGCTCGCTCAAGCCGCCAAGCTGAGCGGCTCCGACGCCGTCGCGGTCGCGTTCTTCGGCGACGGCGGCGCTCAGCAGGGCACGGTGCTCGAAGCGATGAACCTCGCGGCCGCCTGGAAGCTCCCGATGCTGTTCGTCTGCGAGAACAACCTGTTCGCGCAGGCCACGATCATCGACTACGCCTCGGCCGCGTCCCCGGCGGAGCGCGCCGCCGCGTTCGGCATGCCGGCCGAGAAGGTCGACGGCCAGGACGTGATCGCCGTGTACGAGGCGGCCGGCCGTGCCGTCGCCCGGGCCCGCGCTGGCGAGGGCCCCACCTTCCTGGAGTGCGCGACCTACGCCTACCACGGGGCCTGGGAAGGCGAGCCGAAGCGGTCCTACCGCCTCCCCGAGGTGGAGAACCGGTTCCGCTCCCGCGACCCGCTGCGGCTCCTCGACGAGGTGCTCGCCGCGGCGAAGCCCGACTGGGCCGACGTCAAGGACGAGATCGAGGAGGAGGTCGAGGACCGGGTGGAACGTGCCATCGAAACCGGCCGCGCCGCCCCCTACCCCGACCCCGCCTCCGCCGCCACCGGCGTCTACGCCGACCCCGGCGTCGTCATCGACCGCGATGGCCTGGCCGTCCGCTGATCCAGTACCGAGCAGAGAGGCATCAAGCATGAGAAACCTGTCTTTCGCGGACGCCATCAACGAGGCGATCAGGCTGGAGATGGCCCGGGATCCGCGCGTGCTCGTCACCGGCGAGGACGTCTCCGGCGGCGCCACCATCCCCGGGTTCGAGCGCGCCGACGCCTGGGGCGGCGTCTTCGGCGTCACCCGCGGCCTCGTCGCCGAGTTCGGCCGGGACCGGGTGATCGACACCCCGATCTCCGAGTCGGCCTACATCGGCGCCGCCATCGGGGCCGCCGCCCGCGGCTTCCGCACCGTCACCGAGCTGCAGTTCCTCGACTTCATGGGCGTCTGCCTGGACCAGATCATCAACCAGGCCGCGAAGCTGCACTACGCCCGGGGCGGCGACTCGCCCGGCATCCCGATCGTGATCCGCGCCATGATCGGCGCTGGCTCCCGGGCCGGGAGCACCCAGTCGCAGAGCCACTACTCCTCGGTCGCGCACTTCCCCGGCCTCAAGGTCGTCGCCCCGGCCACGCCCGCCGATGCGAAGGGCCTGATGATCGCCGCGATCCGGGACCGGGACCCGGTGTTCTTCCTGGAGAACAAGGCGCTGTACGAGACCAAGGGCCCGGTTCCCGACGGCGACGACCCGGTGCCGATCGGCCTCGCCCGCGTCGCCCGCGAGGGCCGGGACGTGACCGTCGTGACGATCGCCCGCATGCTCCAGGTCGCCGAGAAGGCCGCCGCCGAGCTCGCCGAGCGCGGCATCGAGGCCGAGATCGTCGACGTGCGCACGATCGCCCCGCTCGACCTGACCACGATCCTGGAGTCGGTGGGCCGCACCGGCCGCCTCGTCGTGGTGGACGAGGACACCCCGCGCTGCTCGGTCGCCTCCGACATCGTCGCCCTGGTCAGCGGCCGCGCCTTCGACCGGCTCACCGCCGCGCCGCGCATGGTGACCGCGCCGCACACGCCCGTGCCGTTCGCGCCGGTGCTGGAGGACGCGTACATCCCCGGCCCGGACGACGTGGTGCGGGCCGTACTGGAGACCGTCGGGCAGGAGGTGCGGGCATGAGCGAGCGTTTCGAGGCCGGACGGCACGCCGGCAAGGTCGCGCTGATCAGCGGCGGCGCCCGCGGGCAGGGCAGGGAGATCGCGGTACGGCTCGCCCGCGAGGGCGCCGACATCGCCACCTTCGACCTGTGCGACCGCCCCGCGACCTCGCAGTACCCCGGCGCGACCCGCGATGAGCTGGAGGAGACGGCCAAGCTGGTCAGGGAGACCGGGCGCCGGTGCGTCACCGCCGTCGCCGACGTGCGGGACCACGAGGCCGTCGCCGGTTTCGTCGCCGACGCCGTGGCCGAGCTGGGCCGCCTCGACGTGGTGTGCGCCAACGCCGGCCTGGTCACCTGGGTGCCGTTCCTGGAGCTGACCCCGGAGCAGTGGGCGGAGGTGATGGACATCAACGTCACCGGCGTCTACAACACCGTGCAGCCCGCGCTGCGGCACATGGTGGAGCACGGCGGCGGCAGCATCGTCATCACCTCGTCCGTGAACGGCGTCGAGCCAGGGGAGAGCATCGGGCACTACACCGCCTCCAAGCACGCGGTGCTCGGCCTGACGAAGAACCTGGCGCTGGAGTTCGGCCCGGCGAACGTCCGCGTCAACGCGGTGATGCCCAGCGCGGTCAACACCACGATGGGCAACAACGCCACCAACCTGAAGTGGATCTTCGGGCGGGACGACGCGACCGAGGACGACTACCTCGCCGCCACCCGGCAGTGGCACATCCTGCGGAACACCCCCGCGCTGCACCCCTCCGCCGTGGCGGACGTCGTCTCCTGGCTGTGCGGCGACGACGCCCGGTACATCACCGGCGCGGCGGTCCCGGTGGACGGCGGGCACCTGGTGCTCCCCGGCTTCAACCACAAGCCGATCACCGAGTGACCCCGGCCGCGCCCGCCACGTCCCGCCATCCCGCCGGCGGCGGATCAACGCCCGATCAGCGCCGCCCGGCCACGACCACCACCCGCGATCGGGCTCAGGAAGATGCGCACGAACCCCCTTGTAAGGAGGCCTTTCCATGGCCGACCCCCAGGTGATCTCCCGACGTAATCTGCTCAAGCGCGGCGCCGCCATGGCGGTCGCCCTGCCTCTGCTCGGGACCGTCGCCTGCTCCCGCACCGCGAGCTCCGGGCAGCAGCAGCGTTCGTCCTCGAACGGCGGCGCCCAGCTCACCATCGCGGTGAGCGCGTTGCTCGCCTCGCTCGACCGCGAGTTCGAGATCGGCGCGGCGTCGATGGAGGCGATGAACAACGTGTTCGAGCCGCTCGTCGAGTTCTCCAACCGGCCCTTCAAGGACACCGGATCGCGCGTCCCGGAGTACGACACCGGGAAGTGGGAGCTGCGGCTGCTCGCCGAGGAGCCGAAGGTGTCGGACGACGGCCTCACCTGGACCCTCGTGTTCCGGGAGGGCGTCAAGAGCCACTCCGGCAACCCGCTCGTCGCCGCCGACTTCGCCTACGCCATCGAGCGTCACCAGCAGGTGTGGTCGCTGGGCTCGTTCTACAACTTCGTGGCCGGTCTGCTCCCCCGGGAGCGCACGAGCTGGAAGGTGGTGGACGACCGCACGCTGGAGGTCACCACCGAGAAGCCGAGCCCGCTGTTCAAGATCCTGCTGCAGAACAACTTCGCGTTCGGCCTGTTCGACAGCGTCGCCTCGAAGGCCGCCGCCACGTCGGGCGACCCGTGGGCGAAGGAGTGGATGAAGGCGAACGGCTCGCTCGCCGGGCACGGGCCGTACACGATCACCGAGCACCGGCCGGGCCAGCAGACCGTGTTCACCGCGTTCGACGACTACTTCCGGGGCAAGCCGAAGGTGCAGACCGTGGTCCACCGGCAGGTGGACTCGTCCAGCACCCGGGTCGCGCTGCTGCGCTCCGGCGAGGTGGACATCGTCCGCGACCTGCTGCCGACCGAGCTGAAGTCGCTCGAAGGCGCGCCCGGCGTCGTCGTGGACAACTTCAACGAGTCGCTGTTCCTGCTGCTGTTCATGATGCTGAACAACGGCGTGGAACCGTTCAACGACAAGAAGGTGCGGCAGGCGATCGCGCACGCCGTGCCGTACAACAAGATCGTCAGCGATGTGTACCAGGGCTACGCGTCGCCGTGGAAGGGCGTCATCAGCCGCGACTACCCCTACTTCTACGCGGACGCGTGGACGTACGGGGACGGCGCCAACCCGACCAAGGCGCGCGAGCTGCTGGAGGAGGCCGGGCACGCCAAGGGGTTCAGCTGCGAGCTGCTGGTGAACTCCAGCGAGCCGGTGTCGGAGCAGGTCGCGATCCTGATCCAGTCCACGCTCCGGGACATCGGCATCGACCTGCGGCTCAACAAGCTCGCCGCGGCCGCCTTCACCGACCGGCTGACCGGCAGGAAGTACGAGGGCGCGGCGATCTGGCAGGACCTCGCGCTCACGCCGGACATCGGCTACAACTGCTTCCTCTACTACCGGTCCACCGCGTTCGCGAACGTGGCCGGGTACGCCTCCGACGAGACCGACAAGCTCGTGGACAAGCTGCTCACCACGATGGACGGCCCGGAGCGGGAGGAGACGGCGAAGGAGTTCCAGCGCCGCATCGTCGACGACTCGCCGGCGATCTTCCTGTGCCAGCCGCACTACGTCATCGCGCGGCGGGACCGGGTGAAGGGCATCACCGCCTACCCCTCGCGCACCATCCGGTTCGACGAGGTCGAGCTGGCCTGAGGACGTCGCGCGCCCGGCCGGTGGTGCGCCGGCCGGGCCGTACCCGACGACGGGTCGAAGATCAATGATCAAATTCATCGGCAAGCGTCTCGCGCTGCTCGTCCCGCAGATGCTGGCGATCTGCTTCGTCAGCTTCCTGCTCACCAGGCTCACGCCCGGCAGCCAGGCACGCGCCCAGCTCGGCAGCAGCGCCACCGAGGAGGCCGTCGCGCAGCTCGAACAGGAGCTCGGGCTGAACGACCCCTGGCCGGTCCAGTTCGGCCGCTACCTCGGCGGGATCGTGCGCGGGGACCTCGGCACCTCGTGGACGACGGGCCAGTCCGTGCTCGACGACATCGCGCAGCGCGCTCCGGCGACGCTGGAGCTGATCACCGTCGCGTTCGTCGTCATCATGGCGCTCGCGCTCGTGCTCGGCCTCGCCGGCGGCTTCACCAGGAACGCGCTGACGCGCGTGGGCGACAAGATCAGCTACGTGTACTCGCTGATGGCGGGCGCCGTGCCGGACTTCTGGTTCGGCATGATCGTGGTCTTCGTCTTCTACTACACGTTCCCGATCGCCGTCGCCCCCATCGGCCAGTACGACGAGGGTCTCGGCGACCCGGCCCTGATCACCGGGTCGGTGCTCGTCGACGCCCTGGTCACCCTGGACCTGCCGGTGCTGATCAGCCACCTGGACCATCTGATCCTGCCGGTGCTCACGCTGGTGTTCATCAACACCGCGCCGATCCTGCGCATGGTGCGCAGCAGCGTCGGCGAGTCGATGCGGTCCGGCTACATCACCCTGGCCCGCGCCAACGGCCTGCCGCAGCGGCAGATCGTCGGTTACGCGCTGCGCAGCGCGCTGCCGCCGATCATCACCCTGGCGGGCGTCTGGTACACGATGCTCATCGCCGGAGCCGTGCTCACCGAGACGATCTTCAGCTGGGGCGGCGTGGGCCAGTACGCGGTGCAGGCGGTGCAGAACGCCGACTGGGCCGCCCTGCAGGGCGTGGTGCTGCTCGCCGCGCTGCTGTCGCTGCTGGTGTACCTCGCGATCGACCTGCTGCACGCCTGGATCGATCCACGCGTCCGAGTGAGAGGGGGCTCGCGATGACCGCCGCCGTTCCCGCCGCGCCGCCGCGGGCGCGTACCGGGTGGCTGCGGGGCAACCCGCAACTGGCGATCGGGCTGATCGCGGTCGGGGTCGTGACCGTCGTCGCGGTGCTCGCCCCGGTGCTCGCCACGCACGACCCGGTCCAGGTGTCCGGTCCGGTGCTGAGCCCGCCGTCGGCCGAGTTCTGGCTCGGCACCGACCGGTCCGGGCTCGACATCTACTCCCGGATCGTCTACGCGCCGCGCATCGACCTGCTGCTCGCGGGCGTCGGCACGCTGCTCGCGGCGCTGCTCGGCGTGCCGCTCGGGGCGCTCGCCGGGTACGTGCCGGGCGTCTTCGGCGAGTTCATCAGCCGGGCGCTCGACGTGGTGCAGGCGTTCCCGTTCTTCATCCTGGCGATGTGCCTGCTCGGCATCATCGGCGGCACGGTGCCGAACATCATCCTGGTCCTGGCGATCGTGAACGCGCCGATCTACGCGCGGCTGATGTTCAGCCAGACCCAGGCGCTGCGCAACCGGACGTTCGTGGACGCGGCCCGGGTCTCCGGCTGCCGCCCGCATCAGGTGATCTTCTCGCACATCCTGCCGAACTCCG